>Ga0310342_100003482_pt1 | contig 10360 bp, 5 predicted proteins | sample S15DNA20500_MG_FD_206155 | JGI IMG/M metagenome (GOLD analysis project Ga0310342, IMG submission 206155) | Marine microbial communities from station ALOHA, North Pacific Subtropical Gyre - S1503-DNA-20-500_MG | ecosystem: Environmental > Aquatic > Marine > Oceanic | place: Pacific Ocean: North... | reverse complement strand
GCCTCCTGTCACGTGCGCAGATAGACCGCGTAGAGGTGTGGATCAATATTGTCTGTGCGTCGCAAGTTGATGCGAAGTCGCACTGTCCGGCCCGCGAGATCGGAAAACGTCTTCTTCGGCCATTGAACCTTGCAGTCCAGGTCACCGCTGCCGACAGACTGCGCAGCGTTCTTGGCGCTGAATCCTTCCAGCAGGCAGAAACGCCCATCTGCGATCTCAACATTGATCCCGCCGACTCCATCGGCGTTCAGCACGACCTCGCATGGTTGGCCCGGCACCCGGATCGGTGCTGACCACACCTCCCCATCGCCATGGCCCGAGATGAATTTAGCGCCGTAGATTTTGTCGTCGATTCCGTTGCCCGGGTATCGTTGACCACCTCGCCAGCCCCTTCGCGGATCGTCGTGGGCGACCGTTTCAGCCGCCTGGGTCCATGCGGCGACGCCAAGGAACAAAGCCACCACACACACCATCACAAAATGCCTCATACCTGGTTCCCCTCTCCAGCTCGCGGCGATTATATGGGACCTGATCTATTCCTCAAGATAGGGTTGGATCTGGATGAAGTTCAGCAAGAGGGTCTGGCCGATCGGGCCGCCTTGCTCATCTTTTCTCTTCCAATCCGAGATCGTTAGTTTTGCGGTCTCGCCTGTCGCGCGAAAGATGGTGCGATAGGTATTAATCATGATCGAGTCGGCGGGGTACTCCTTGCTGGTATGCCCGTTGGGCCGGACTCGATGGGTGGATTTTTCCGGGATGATCTCAACGTTTTTGATATTGATGAATAGCCCGTTAGGCGTTTCATCTAAGAGGTTTTCCTTGTCCACGCTGATCATCTGGAGCAGGTAGAGCCGTCCGGGCGTCAGGTCTCGTATCTCTTGAGAGATCGTATTGGGCTTGTCCTTGCTTCGTTTCATCACGAGTACGGTGTCGCCCACCTCGGAGCCATAAGGCCACCGGCCCTGAAGGTCGCCCCAGCCTTTGAAACGCGAGGGCTTGATACTGTCCGGTTCGGCGGCGGAGAGAGCCCATCCCTCAATGTCGTGGTCGAAGTCCCCGTTCTTCAGATGGGTTGTCATGTACGGGTCATCGGAGAACATCTCTGTGTTGCCTTCGATGGCGTAGTGTCGGAGAAGCTTCGACATCCAGCGGACCGTCTCCTCGTCCGTGAAAATAAAATACTCCGGATACCACCCGGCGATGACTACGTACAATTGGATTCCGTAGAGCCCTCGAAACTGGGGGTCATTCGCCAAAATGTTGAGCATCATGTCGAAATACGTTTTCTGGTTTACGTCCGTATACCAGTCACAATTGTCGCCGATGTCGCTGAAGATGCCGACGTTGACAGTAATCGAATTCATACAGCCCGGTATCTGTTCATTGTAGGTCTTGGCGTTCTCTGTCATCCGCTGGTTGAGGAAAAACCATGCCTCCGCCTCCGTGGGCTGCTCGTGCATATACGTCTCCCAACTGAAAACGTACCCGCACTCCATGAGTTTCCGCATGAGTTGACGGGATTCTTTGAACAGGTATAGACCGGTTCCGTAGGGGTAGAGTTTTCGCCCTTCGAATTTTGGGTTGGCCTTCACGCGGTCAATCGCCTCGAGCCAGGCGTTCGTGTGGGAGCCGGCGCCGCCGTGGATTTCATCCACATAGAGCCCGCTCAGATTTACATGCTGAAATCCCGCCTCTTTCGCGAAGTATTCGTAGACGGTGTCTCCAGTCACGGGATCCAGCTTGGCGTGGTGCGTAGTAACGACTCTGGAACAGAATTTTTTCCCGTCGCGGATCCATTCCTCCATGATCTTGCGCGCGAAGGGCTTATCGGCCCGCATGGGGCGGTGGAGAAGGTACAGGTTGGTGTTCGCGTAGACGTGCTTCTTCAGGAACTTCGCAATCGCCTCAGCGGTCACATCAGGAGACCGGTGGCCGAACCCCGCGATGGCCAACTCGGGAATGCCGCGGACGATCAGCTTCCCGACGCGGCAGTCGCCCTCCATTTTGATCGCGATCTCGTGACTTCCCTTGGAAAGATACCGCATCGTCTCCTGCGCGGATGGTTTTCCAACCTCGTGCACGATGCAGACCTCGGAGCCGAGAATCACGGAAACCTTCGTGCCTTCCGGGGTCTTAGCACTTGTCGAGACGAACACCCATCCCTCACGATCGAGTGTGAACGTGTGAGTTTTCGCGGCTTCGGCCCCGCTGAGGTTCATCATCTCGACGACGAGGTTATTCAGCCGGCGATAGCCCCCCTTGGTCGTGTCGAATGTCGGCTTCTGCAGTCGTGCGTTGCCGGTGGCGAGCGATCCAACCGGCTTGCCGCCAGCGTCGACGATCGATGCTCTTATCACGTATTCCGCCGGCTTCCATTCCGCCGTTTCAAAGAGGGTTTCTACGAACTCCTTTCCGTCGATACCGTCGATCCGTTGGCTCGCCACGCGCTTGCCCTTGTCGAGAACCTCGACGTTCACGGCACCACCCGCCGGTATCACCCCGGCATTTCGCAGGTCGGCTTGCACGAACAACCTCTTCCCCGTCGGAACAGACATCGCCCGCACCGTCAGCCCGAGGCCGTGCCCCGTCGTCCGGTAGTGCTCGACGACCTCCTCGGCGCCCAGTGCCCTGTCGTAGAAGCGAACTTCATCGAGAAGTCCCGCGAACGCCCACCCCTGGCCATCGGACACATTCCCGATCCAGAACGGCACGTCGGGCTGCGCCACGACGTTGGGGTATCTCAGCTCATTTGCCTGCTCGAACTTGCCGTCTATGTAGATCGCAAGGCGATGGCCCTGGAAGGTGAAGACGATATGGTGCCAGATCCCGCGAATGACCGTGCCCCTCACATTGTGGGGCCCGCCGCCCTTGTACAGGTAGATGTTATTCTTGGAACGGGTAATCAGGTAGCTGCTGGACGATTTCCCCATGATGCGGGGCTCTTCTGTGGGAACCTTTCCGGACTCCAGTATCCAGAACTCGATGCTGAATGCTTTCGTGACGTCGAACGCCTTTCCCTTGCCGCAGTCTATGTAGTCGTCGACGCCGTCGAATCGCATGGCGTAGCCGTCGGCCACCTTAACGAACTCGGCGCCATGAATGGTGCCATTGTTCCCGTTGCCGCTTGTATCAATGACGACTTCGCCCGCCCCTTCGTCGAATGTGTAGTGGGCGACCGGTGCAGTCGCCTGGGCCCATGCGGTAACGCTGAGAGACAACGCGACCGCACATTCCATTTTAATGTTAAACATGTCTTTTCCTGCGAAGGTGCTCAAGGAACATCAATCGGAAACAGTATTGCCTGCTTGGCAACCTCTACCCCGGTCTCTGTAAAAACAATTCCTTAACCCATAATTCACCCTTTGGTTTACTGTCCGGCTATTCGAGATATGGCTGAACCTCGATAAAATTGCAGATAATCTCCTGGCCGTCCGGACCGTAGGGTTCCCTGCCGCCAACCCAGTCGGATATGACCAACTGTGCGTGCCCGGACGTCGCGCGAAAGACAACCCGGTGAAGATTCATCCAGTAATAATATGTTCCACCGCGCGCCCCCATGGCGCTGGGCTCATTACTCCGCCATTCTTCCTGGAAGGACTTCTCGGCGATCACCTCCGCTCCTTCTATGCTGACGGATAACGCGAGTAGTTTTTTTGCATCCTTCCCGTTCAACAAGTCGGCATAGTCGCCACTGAGAGCCTTGACCGAGTAGAGCTTTCCAGGCTGCAGATTCCTGATCTCCTGCGAGCAGACGTTGGGGCGGAGCCTGCTGCTCTTCATCCACAGGAATCGGTTGCCGTGGTCTGGTGCTTGTTTGTAGTTGTAATATCTGCCCTGAAGCGAGCCAAAGGCGTCCAGGTACTTCACCCCGATGCTGTCCTCTCCTGCGCCGGATACGGTCCATCCCTTGAGGCCGTTGTCGAAGTCGGGGTTCTCGATGTGGGTGAGGATGTAAGGGTCGGAAGAAAGCAGGCTCGTTTTTCCTTCGATGCAGTAATGGCGGAAAAGCTTCGCCACCCAGCGAACGTACTCCTCGTCGGCGTAGGCCGCGTGATACTCCTGTATGCCGCCGAGGCCGAAGAATTCCCGATCGTTGGCCAGGAGGTTGAACATCATTTCCATGTACACCTTGAAGTCCACACCCGGGTTTACGTTCGTGGACAGGGGCGGGGCGCTCAGCAAGTGGGCGAAGTTCATTATCAGATATCGCTCGGAGCCGGGGATGGCAGCCTTCCAGCCCTGCACATGTACCTTGAGTTCCTTCTCCAGAAACTTCCTGGCACCGTATTCAGTACGCTGTTCCGCGAGGTAAATCTCCCAGGAGAACCAATACCCGAAATCCATGCACATCCGGAGAAACTCAGCGCCCGCGCTATCCTGGTAGAGGGCGCCGCAGTACGGGTATACCCCCCGGTCCGCAAACTGTTCGTTCGCGTGGATCTTCCTGACCGCCCCGCTCCATGCTGCCCACTCGGCAGCGCTGCCGCCATGAAACTCATTCCCCATCACGCCGTTCACGAAGGGCTGTTCGAAACCGGGCTTCTTCGTCCAATACTGGTAAACTTCTTCCGCCATCAGGTCGTGCCCCGCCTTCTTCGAGTACGGCAGCGATACATCGTCAATCCACTTTTTCCCCTGCCCTGCCCACTGTTCATACTTTGGAGCGAGGTATGGGTGAACCCTGGCGACAATCGTGTTGACATTGGCCAGAACATTCTGCTTTTCGAGATACTCCCAGTCATAGGGCCCGTAGTTCTTGATTGCCGACGTACGCGGAAATCCGCTGTATGCAAGATGTGGAATCGCCCGGACGACAAGCTTTTCGAGCACCGGCCCGCCCTGGCGCCCGATTATCAGGCGATGGGGACCGGCGGGAAGGAACCGCATGGCCTCCACGGTCGGCGGTTGTCCCTCCCCATGGTCGATGAGCGCCTCTTCGCGCGCTTTCGCGCCTACACCGATCCGGAGCCTGGCGCCGGTCTTGACCTTCGCCGTGGAGGCGACAAAAATCCAGCCTGCCCGCGGGTTGGTGAACGTGTATTCAGATTCGTCCGGAAGCTTCACGTCGAGCAGTTCCGTCACGAAGTTGTTCAAGACTTTCATTCCGGCCGTCTGGTCGGGCCAAGCAGATTCCCTCGACCAGGTGAACGTCCCCTCAGAATCGGTGCCTATCTGTTGACTGTCCTGGTTAACCACCTTCGCCCTAACCTGGTACTCGCCCGCAAGGAGCTCCAAGTCAGTGAAGGTCACGCTCGCTTCGAGCGATGCCGTTGGAAGTTCGACATCCTTTTTCTGCAGCGCTCCGGCATTCCCCTGCCTGCCGAGAGCGACCACCGCCCGGGAGCCGGCAGGCAGTTCTCCCAAGCCACTGAAGTCGAGGGCCACAACGACCCGCTTGTCCAGGTCGTACGTATCGGGTTTGGCAAGGAGCTCATTGGTGAACGCCAGTTTCTTTACCTCCTCGGCGAGGATTGCCGCGATTTCCTCTTCCGTCAAGCCGGGTTTCTCCGTGAAGGCATGCGTTATCTCATCTGCGGAGAGCGCCCGATCATAAATCTTCACGTCGGCGAGAAGCCCCTTGAAGCAGGCTTCCCTGGAGCCCGGCGGTGCGCCGCCGATGCGGAACGCGCCATCATTGCTGATTGGCTCGCCAAATGATTCACGGGCATGCCTGAGGCCGCCGTTGATGTACAGCTCCAACACCTTCCCATTGAATGTCATGGCGACATGATTCCACTGCTTACGGCCCATGGGCGCGCTGCAATAAACGCGATAGTTGGGCACCGCCCAGGCGAGAACGGATTGGAGCATAATGCACTGATACAACCCGAACGCGCTCTCCTTTCGGCCGACGATCTGGGAGTGCTTATCAGGAACCGACTCCGGATAAATCCAGGCGCTGATGGCAACGGTATCGGTGAACTTCAAGCCGGGCGCATCACCGAACTCCACGTAGTCTGTCTCGCCGTTGAATCTCAGTGCCGAGCCGGCTTTTCCCTTGATGAATTTGGCGCCGTGGATTTGGCCGTTGTTGCCGTTTCCGGCAATATCGTTGACCACCTCGCCAGCCCCTTCGGCGAATGTATAGTGGGCGACAGGTTCAGCTGTCTGGGCCCATGCGGTAACGCTGAGAAGCAACGCGATCACACATGCCATTTTAATATTAAACATGTCGTTTCCTGCAGGGGTTCTCAAGGGAAATCAATCGGAAACAGCATTGCCTGTTTGCCAACCTCGATTCCGGTCTGTGGACTTTGGTTAATAATTGTTTTCGGAAACACAAGTGACACACATTATTCGTTCGCGCCGTCCCATACTTCAGTCAGCGCCACACGCCGACCTTCTTTCTGCGCTATACGAGCAGCTTCAAGGATGGCGATCCGTTCAAGAATGTGCTCATAGGGAATCGGGGGCATTCCGGTGTCGATCATCTGACGAAACAACTTGACAATGGCCGTACCGCCTGAGAGAAACTCGCGATTGCCGATGCCGGGAGAATGAACGACTCCGAGGTTGCTGTAGGCCGAACAGTAGAACTCCGAGGTGCTCTGCATCCATTCGTGAGTGGTGTTCATGACCATGGCTTGGCGGCCGTCGGGGTAATGGAGAAGAAGGTGCTCGATATAGTACGCCGCGTTGGCTAAATTCCAATGTTTTTTCTCCGACCCCGGGCCCGCCCCCATGCACTCGACGGATTCGACGCCGTAACCGAAAAGCCCGTGCGCGGCGGCAATCCCGTGGCCGACAGCGGCGTTGCAGAAGCCGGCTCCTTTAACCACCAGCAATCCGGGTTCCCCGATTTCGGCGAAGCGCCGGCGGAAGGCTTTACCCGTATCGGTGTGCGCCAACAGCGAGGCGTTCATCAGCGGCGTGTTATTGGCAATGGCCAGGTCTATCATTTCCCGGGCATCGGCGAACGTCGCGGCAAACGGTTTGTCCACGAAGCTGGGGATGCCATGCTCGAGAAACGGGCGCACCAGCTCGAGGTGGTCGGCGCCGTCCTTGGGACCGCTGGAATCGGCAATGAACACCGCATCGATGTCCTCAAGCAACTCCTCGATGGTGTGACAGACTTGCGGGCGGCTCACCAGGGCTTCGGACAATGCAAGAGCCCGGCCGGGATAGCTGCCGTATTGCAGCGCTTCAGGATCGGTGTTGTCGGCGTTGCGGTCGCCGACACGGTCGTACAGTTTGGTGATGACAAAGCCGGGCACCGGATTGAACGCCAACTGTCCGTAGTGGGTGACATCGCAAAAGAAATGATGGATGCCCTGCCTGGTGGGCGCATCGTCGCTGGCTGTCGCCAGGACTGATGCATCGATTTCATCGAGGAAGGGCGCAAACCAGTAAGCGTGCGAGTCGCAACGGATGATTGCAATACGAGTGGGTTTATTGTTAGACATCTTCAATCCTCCAGAAAAGGCGTAAGTGCAATGGTACCGAACATCAACTCCTGACCGACCGGGTCGGCGGGTTCCCGCTTGTGTTTCCAGTCAGATATGCGCAGCGTCGAGGTTTGTTCTTCGGTCCGAAATACCCGAGAGTGAAAGTTTATCCAGGGAACTGCCTGCGGTTCGAACGGCGGATGCGCCCGGCCGGCCATGTCTTTGACATAACTGAAGGACACCTCCAAAATGATGTCGGTATCATCGATCGGGATTGAGACGGCGTGTACCTCTTCGAAGGACTTCCCGGCTGAGAAAACTCCGTAATCAGCGGTGATCACCTTGACCGAGTAGAGTCTTCCCGGCTCCGGGTCATCGATTGTCTGAGAGAGAACGTTCGGCTTCTGGACAACCTGCTTCATCCAGATGAAATCGTTGCCTTCGCCGGGCGCACTCGGCCAGGCCCCATGCATCATACTGCCCGAGTCCGGCATACTCCGTAGCGCCATGCTATCCACTGCGGCAGAAAACAACGTCCACCCGGCAGTGCCACGATCGAAATCGCCGTTGCGGATGTGATCCAAGACATATTTGAACCCATACTGGCCGGAAAGCATATCGGTCTTTCCCTCGATTCAATAGCGGCGACAGAGTTTTGCAGCCCAGACCAGGGATTCCCGGTTAGCATGGTAGGTATTGTGCTCTATCATACCGCCGATGACGTTGCGCCGACGAGTAGGACGACAGCACACCACATGCATTCATGTCTCAACAATTTATTTTTCTTCACCGTAATTCCCACGATCCATTGTGTTGTTCAGCAGTCCGGACGTAGAAAGACGCCGACGCGCTAGCCCTACCGATCCACGTACGGCTTTCCTGCCTCGTACCAGCGCAGGTGCGATCGGATCTCGCCGGCCAGGCCACCTTTCGCGGCGCCGGGCAGCGCGAGCCCTTCGCGGGCCACCTTGACCGCCTCACCGAAGTCCCCCCCTGCCGCGTGGGCCGCCGCCAGCGTGTCCAGTTTCGCCGGATCCTTGCGCCGTGTCAGCTCGGCCGCCCGCCGCGCCAATCGCAGTGCCTCGCTTGGGGCACGCACTTTCGGGTCGGCATGGGTGGCGAGGATCCATGCCCGCGCGTTCAGAGCCTCCGGCCAGCCGGGGCGCAGGCGGATCGCCTCGCTCAGCGCAGGCAGGGCTTCGGCCGAATGTTTGGACGCGACCATGGCCATAGCCAGGTTGAAGTGCGCGTCGGCATCATCGGGTCGCGAATGCGCCAACGCCTCGAACTGATGCGCCAACGCCTCGAACTGGACGGCCGCTTCGGCCGTGCGGCCGGCTGCCTCAAGCGCCCCGGCCAGGCGATGGCGTGCCTCGGCAACATCCGGCCTCAAGCGCACCGCCTGCTCAAGATGTCCTATCGCATCCACCAGCTTTCCGTGCGACGCAAGGGCGATGCCCAGGCCCAGGTGCGCGTCGGCGTACCGGGGATTGATCGCCAGCGCCTGGCGATAGTGATTGATCGCCCGCTCGACGTCCCCGAGCGCCATCAAGGTCAACCCCAGGTTTCTGTGCGCCTCGGCAAAAGGTGGACTGATGGTCAGTGCCTGCTCGAAGAAGGCAATCGCCTCGCGTGGACGGTCCAGCTTCCTCAAGCACGTGCCCAGGCGGTTCTGGCCGTCGGCATCGTGCGGCTCAATCTGCAGGGCTCGCTCCAGATGAACTTTCGCCGCGGCAAAATCGCCCAGGTCCATGTCGATGCGTCCGAGATTGATAAGAGCGGGCGCGAAATCGGGATACTTCTCCAGCATGGCCAGGCTCTCGGTCCGAGCCTCTTCGTACCGGCCTGCTTCGACCATGCCGTTCACAATTCCATACCTCCGATGGAGGTCGAGCAGATCCTTGGGATCCGGTCTATGGTCATCGTGGCCGTAGCCGTCGTCGGCGTTCATGTCGCCCCCCGAGGCATAGCCGATGGACCTGATCCGCCCGGCCGCCTCTGCACTGAGCTGCATCCGGCTGCCATCGCCTTCGCGGCGCTGGGTTCTCAGGACGTCCTGCAGATTTTCCTGTAGCTGCTCGAGCCGGTCCGGCTGTACCGACGCGAGGTTGCGAAGCTCCCTCGGATCTGCGGACAGGTCGTACAGTTCGGGACGGGTCGTCTGCACGAGCTTCCAGCGCCGACCGACCAGACCCAACAGTGAGTTGGCGCCGTAGCGCAGGGGCGTGAAGCTCTCGCAATAGACGTAACGCTGCGGATCCGGCTCCGCCGCACCGCGCAGGATCTCCGACAGGTCGACACCGTGCAAGTCCGATGGCGGATCAATCCCCAGCAGTCCGCACACCGTCGGCAGAACATCGATGATCCCGACGGGACCCGATTCAACCACGGATTCGCGGCCGGCGCCTTTCGGCAGCCTGAAGATGAGCGGAACGCGGACGGCTTCCTGGTAAATGGAGTAACTGTGCCCCTCCTCGCCGTGCTCACCGTGCATCTCGCCGTGGTCGGCGGTCACGATCAGCAGCGTCGAATCATCAAGGCCCAACGCCTTGAGTCGGTCGACGACACGGCCGATGGCGTGGTCGACGAACGCGATCTCCCCGTCGTAAGGGTGATCGAAGCGCGATCGGAACGGCTCCGGAGGCTCGTACACCTCGTGCGGGTCGTAGTAGTGGATTAAGAGGAACAACGGATCGTCAACGTGGCGGTCCAGCCACGCCAGGGCCGCGTCGGTCGTGTCGGCCGCGCCCCGCTCATTGCCGTGGCCGCCTTCACTTTCGACCTCGTCGTCGTAAGTGTCGAACCCCTGGTCGAGTCCGAAGCGGCGATCGAGGACGAAGGTGCTCACGAAGGCCGCCGTTGCGAAGCCCCGCTCCTGGAGGATCTCTGCGAGCGTGACGTGAGACTGTCCGAGATGAAAGGCGAAGTTGTCGTGGACACCGTGTGCGGGTGGGTTCGTGCCGGTTAGCATCGTG
>Ga0310342_100003481_pt1 | contig 10363 bp, 8 predicted proteins | sample S15DNA20500_MG_FD_206155 | JGI IMG/M metagenome (GOLD analysis project Ga0310342, IMG submission 206155) | Marine microbial communities from station ALOHA, North Pacific Subtropical Gyre - S1503-DNA-20-500_MG | ecosystem: Environmental > Aquatic > Marine > Oceanic | place: Pacific Ocean: North... | reverse complement strand
ATTGGCTGTGCTGGTCGCTGCTGAAGGGCTGTTTTTCTCTGCAGCTCGCTGGCCGCTACCCATGGCCAGCGCAGCGGTGCCGGAGTGGTACAGCGGGGCAGAGGGCATGGTCCTCGATCTGCCCGCTGAGGTGGGCACGAGCATGGAGACCAGTCGCTACTTCTGGTACCAGACAGCGCACGGTCGGCCCATTCCCTACACACCGGATGTACGCCTGGGCAGCGCACGAGATCCCTTGCTGCAGCGGCTCGGGGTAGAGCGACCCCCGATGCCTGGTCCTCGCCTGAACCTGGGCAAGGCACTGAGCCAGCGGTACGGACTTGTGGTGGTACACCGGGAGTTGGCGCGCAGAGCGGGCGTGAGTGGGCGCTACCGTGAGCTGCTGGAGCCCGAGCTGGGCCCGCCGGAGGAGTACCCAGATGCCTGGGTGTGGCGCCTGGCGCCGTAGCGCCTCACTGGAGGCGGTACACGTCGATGCCGTCACATGACTCCACAGGCGAGCCCAGACCTCTGGGCGCGGCCTGTTCCTCGGTCAGCACCAACACCCAGCGATAGCCCAGATCATAGAGAAGCTGTGGCTGTACGGGCTGTGCGTCGTGCTCAGCATCAAACCCTGCGGCGTAGAGCATCGTCTTTACCTTGGGTTTCTGTATTCGCCATGCGGCGATACCGGGGTGAGAGGCGGGCTGACCGTGACGAAGCTGCAGGAGCTGGCTGGCCACGGGAGCGACCTCCTTGGCATCGTTGGGCCAGACTAGCACCGGGCCGTCAAGATCCGTCACACAGGAGGCTTGGGGCACGGGGGTGGTGGGGGGCTGTAGCGATAGGCCGCCGACCAGGATGGACTCGAGCAACATCGCCGCTGGCAGGAGCCATGCCTGGCGACCCCAGCGGGACCGGAGGGCATCGGCGGTGATCCCCGCGGCCAGCCCGAGGCCCACAATCGTCAGCACCAGGAAGCGACTGGGCTGCGTCAGGGGACGGGCGATGGCATCCATCACAGCGTTCAGCAGCAGGAACGGGCCTCCTGGCGTGCTACCCAGGGCCAGCAGGACGCCGCCGATACCCAGGGCCAACCAGGGCCATGCTTGCCTGCGCGCCAGGCCCACTGCGGCCCCGGCGCTCAGGAGCAGGGTCCAGCCCAGGGTCATTCCGCCCTGGGCCAGGCGGGCGGTGTGGATACCTGTGGTCCAGCGCACCTCACCGGGCCAGAACAGCTCGGTCAGGGTCGCACGGGACACCGGTAGATCGATGGCCAGGAACTGCAGTGGCCCCAGGGTAAATGACTGGTCGAGTCGCTGGGCGGGCACCGGGTAGATGGGGTTGGCGGTGCCCATGAAGGCCTGACTGACCCCAAACATACCGACCAGCGCCAGCGTCAGTGCCAGGGCTCGTGTTCGGCTGCGATCCCGCAGGAACCACAGGCCTGCGACCGCAGGCAGGAGCGGCGCCAGATAGGGATTCTCCAGGGCCGCCCATGTGCTGCAGAGGCCCACAGCAATCGCTGACCACAAGCCCGGTCGAAGGAGCGCGCCCAGCCCCAGAATCACGGGCAGGCAGGCGACAGCGACCACGGAGGCTTCGCCCAGCTCATAGACAAAGTAGCGGCCCACCAGGATGGATAGGCCCGCCGTGATGGCTCCCACGCGTCCCAGTCCGATCCGCCTGCTCAGCCAGAACAGGGCCAGGGAGGTGGCGGAGATCTGCACCACGTCTACCGCCAGGGTGGCTCGACCAGGGCCCAGCAGGGGCTCGAAGAGCGCCCAGATCAGCGCGCTGGAGGGGCACAGGATCATGCCTGTCGAGCCGTAGGGGAAATTGACCAGGTCTGTCCAGCCTGCCAGGCCACTCTGCTGGAACCACCACATGCCCCATGTGGTGGAGAGAATGTCCGGCCCCCCTCCGGGAATACTGCCGTCCAGCAAGGAGAGTCGGAAGGGCCAGGTCGCCAACAGTATGAGCGCTACGGTCGGTAGGATGACCGCCGCTGTGCGGCCGAGTCGATTCTCGAGCATCGCGAAACCCTGGACTGGTCGGATTGTGGGGGAGTGCACTGGCTCTGTCAAACTGTCCGCCGCCCATGCCGGGATCCGCTTCCGGTTAGACTTGCCGTCATGCTTCTGTCTCGTCGCTGGCGACTTCGTATCCTTGTTGTGCTGCTGGCGACCGTAGTGGGACTGCTGCTTTCCGAGGGAGTAGCGCGGCTGATGGCCGCCCCCAACGAGGCCGAGATCGCGTTCAATGCGCCGGACAATGCGCCGGTTTCCCTGTACGTCAATGACCATCGGCTAGGCTTTCGGCCCAGTGCCGGCTTCGAGGGGACCAGCGTGTCTCCTGGCTACAAGGTGCACCTTCGCATCAATGAGCACAGCCTCCGGGGTCCTGCCCTCAGTGCCCCGTCGGGGGAGCGCTGGCTAGCGGTCGGGGACTCCTTTACGCTGGCCGCTCAGGTCGAAGAGGAAGACTCCTTTGTGGGACTGCTTTCCCAGGGGCGTCAGGTCCTCAACGGTGGAGCGGATGGGTACGGCTCCTGGCAAGCCGCACGAAGATACGAGGACCTGTCAGATCCATTGGCGCTGGATGGCGTGCTCTATGTGTTCTTCACGGGGAATGATCTCCAGGACAACGAGCGCTTTCACATGGTCATCAACGATGCCAGCCAACGGGCGGACGGGAATCCCCTCGTGGGCTTTATGGGCTCGCCGCTGTTGAGGTTCCTGGGTCGGCACAGCTACCTGTATGCTCGCTACAAGGTCGTGCAGCGGACCCGGGAGCTGCGTCGACCGGACAGTCCCGAGCGCAATCGATGGGCGAGTGAGATGGCGGTGTTCACCAAGGAGGGTCAGAACCGACTGTCGCATCTGTGGCAAGGCACGGAGCCGCCGCTTCGTGAGCTCCGGGAGGCGACCCGACGTCGGGGGGACAAGCTGCTGGTCGCGGTAGCGCCCCCTGGGTTTGCCGTCGATCCCGCGCGCCTGAAGGCAGCCTTTGAGTTGGTGGGCCTCGACCCGGCCAGCGCGGATGTGCGGGCGCCCACCCGGAAGGTCCTCGAAGGGCTGCGGGGCATGGGCATCCCATCCTGCGACCTGCACAAGCCACTGAAGGAGGCCCTGGAGCGAGGCGTGAAGCCCTACTTTGACTACGACGGCCACTGGACGGTGCAGGGACATCAGGTGGTGGCCCAGGCCATCGAGGCCTGCCTGAAATGAATCCAGCCCGACGCGCACTGTTCTCGCTGGTTCCCATTCTGGGTCTGCTGCTGTTGGGGGAGTGCGGTGCTCGGCTCGTTGGGGGGCCGGAGTGTGCTTCCATCGCGCCACAGGCCACAGGTTGGGAGACCATGCAGGCCTCCAAGCGGTATCTCTGGTCCCTGGAGCCCAATCGTCTGTTCGAGTCACCCGCTGGAACCAGCCTCACCAATTCTGTGGGACTACGAAGCAGTCTGCTTCCAGCCAGCCCCCGGGCTGCCAATGAAAAGTGGGTGATGGTGACCGGGGATTCCTCGGTGTACGGCTGGGGACAGCCCGACGGTCAGACCTATGCCGAGCAGCTGGAGCGCATGCTGGGTGAGGCGTTTGTCGGGATCCCGTTCCGTGTCGTGAACCTGGGCGTGCCTGGCTACTCGACAGAGCAGACCCTGCGCCTGATGGAGGACCTGGGCTGGTCCTATGAGCCTGACCTGCTGGTGGTTCACAACATCTTCTCCGACTGCAATATCGACGCCTTTCAGGACCGCAGTGCCCTGGCTCTGACCGACCCCGCGCCGTCTCTGCTGCACCACAGTCGGCTGTACTGTGCCTGCTACATGCCCTGGGCCCGCTATCAGTCCAGTCTCAATCAGGAGACCAACCGGGTGCTCATGCCTGGGCAGCCCACCGGCGCCAATCAGGCGCGCCGACTCGAGGAATTGGACCAGTGGATCGATCTGTCTCGCGTCCCGCTGGACGACTACCTGGCCAACCTGGGCAAGCTGCATCGGCAGGCAGAGACCCGGAGCGCGGGCATGATCCTGGCACCACTCGCGCAGGAGTGGGATGTGGGGCGCTGGACTGCACCGATGGCGCCCCCCATTGAAGGCCAGGTGTTGCCGTGGGCTCCGTATCGGGAGGCGCAGCAGGCGTGGGCTGAACAGCGGGGACTTCTCCGCCTGGACCTTCCGGGAGCCTTCGCGAGCTCCGGGGTGGACGGCAATCAATTGTTCATCGACAGCATGCACCCCTCTGTGGTGGGTGCATGGATCATGGCCGCTACAGTGACCCGGGCACTACGAGCCCATCCAGAGTCCGTGGGGCTTACTGCCGCGCAGGTTCATCCCAACTGGAGTCCTGGGCCCCGGCCGCGCAATCCCTTCTCGGCACCTGAGGGGCCGCCTCCTGTGGGTCCACCGCCGGGGCACAGTGCCCCTCCATCGCCGCACCGATAGGGGAACGCATGCTCTTCTGGGTTGGCACAGCGCTGGCAGGTGGTCTCCCCATCTCCGCAGGGACCTTCACCCAGGGACGTGCAGCGCTGCCGCATGCGCCGGCCCGGGAGGTTCAGTACAGCGCGTTTGCCATTGACCGGTCAGAGGTGAGCGTGTCGGACTTCGAGCGCTTTGCCGCGACGGGGTACTCGAAGTCGACGCTGTGGAGTGATGAGGGCTGGAGCTGGGTACAGGCCAATCCGGGTGGGGCGGGCGCCGAGCATCGGGCGGCGGGTCGTGATCAAAGCCATCCGGTGGTCGCAGTCACCTGGTACGAGGCGGACGCGTACTGTCGCTGGAACGGTGGGCGCTTGCCCAGCGAGGCCGAGTGGGAGCGGGCAGCCTGTGGTGGTCTGGAGCAGCGATATCCCTGGGGTGATGAGCAGCGTACTGCGGTCTGGTACGACCACGGAAAAACCGGCATTGTGGACGCCATCAAGACCCAGCCGGCCGGGCAGTCACCCAAAGCGTTGCACTCTCCGGATGGTCTGCTCCACATGGCCGGCAATGTCTGGGAGTGGACGGCGGATTGGTACGGTAGCTGGACGGCAGGCGTGTCCGTCCAGGATCCTCGCGGTCCGTCCTCGGGCCAGTGGCGGACCCTGCGGGGGGGCTCCTTCATGAACCTGCCCAGCTACTGCACATGCGCCAACCGGGAGCCTGCTCGTCCTACCCGCTCGGCCTACACCACGGGATTCCGGTGCGCATACGATTGATCCTGCTGCTGGTCGGATGTCACTCGGAGCCCGATCCAGTCGTGCCGACCTTTGTGGGCAGCATGCTGAAGATACCGGCGGCCTGGGTGCAGCTGGGCCCCTCGGCACCGCCTGCAGCCATGCGACCTGACGGTCCTCTCGGCCCGCCGCCCGGTGGCCCCCCCGGCCCACCACCCGGCCCGCCACCTGGCGTTCAAGGCGGCCCTCCGGACAAGGGTACAGCTGCTGGGACTGCCCCAGCCCACGATTTCCGCCCCCAGCACCATGCATCCATCAAGCCGAATCCGTGGGTCAGTATGCGCGGCCAGCGCCTGGAGCCCCGACGCACCTGGGTGGACACCTTCCTGATCGAGCCTACCGAGGTCACTCGTGCCCAATACCAGCGCTTCCTGGTGGACACCGGCTACCGTGCTCCCCATGTGGATGAGGCCTGGGCGCGAGACGGCTGGAATTGGGACGGGACCCACCCGCCGCCTGGAACCGCACAGCACCCTGTGGTCCTCACCAACTGGTACGACGCTCAGGAGTACTGTCGGTGGGCGGGCAGTCGTCTGCCGACAGAGGCGGAGTGGCAGCTCGCTGCCTTGGGCCCGATGGAGAGCGCCACCCGCTTCCCCTGGGGTGATGACTACAGCGGAGATCGCCTGAACCACGGCCGGATGGCACAGCCCAACTTCGATGATTCTGATGGCTACAGGACGACTGCTCCGGTGGGGAGCTTTCCCTCGGGTCGCAGTCGCTATGGCCTCGAGGACAGCTTCGGCAATGCCTGGGAGTTCACTGCAGACTTCCGCATCGATAGCTGGGAGCAGGCGACGGGACAGACCAGGCAGGGTGGTTGGACTGGCACGCGTGCACCAGGTCCCGGCCTCTACGTGGCGGTGCGCGGTGGCTCCTACTTCTTTGACATGAGCCATCATCCAGGAGGAGAGCGAAATGAGTTCCTTGTGGATCTGCGCCGAAAGACCTCGGGCTTCCGGTGTGCCCGGGATCACGAGCGCCAGTGAGCCCAAGGAGCATCTCGGCACTGCCGAGCACTGCGAGCGCTACGGCCATGCCAGCGATGGACCGCCGGATAAAGCGGGTACTTGGACCTGGCATCTTGTGCTGCATGCTACCAGAGCCGCGCGGAGTCTTAGTGCGGCCTAGTTGTTTCGGAAGGGACTGGACCGCGTTGTCGCCTCTGATCCCCGGGCCTGCCGGAGCACGGTGGGTGGAATCTCTCCAGCCTTCCGGTGTGTCGGGCCCTGCTGGGGTCTCACCTGAGTGGGCGCGCGCATCGGAATCCGACGCCGTTACTCGATCCGTCTGAGAGCTCTGGGTACCGGCCCCAGACCTTCGCAGCCAGGATCATGGTCGCAAATCCACCACCACGGCTCACCCGTGCGTCGAGCTCGCCCATTCCAGGGAATTCAGCGTAGCCTTCATCGGGCCCCTCGGGGTCCGTCTGGGGACACTCCTCGTAGTAGTCGTGCTGATACCAATCTGCGGCCCACTCCGCGACGTTCCCGGCCATGTCCAATGCACCATAGGGACTGGCCCCGGCGGGGTAGCTGCCGACTGGTTGGGTGTCATTGATGCATGGCTCGACGCCTCCTCCCTCGCCGTCGAGTCCCTCCATGCCAAGGCGCAGGTTGCCGAGTTCGCAGGATGGCTCCGCTTCTCCCCATGGCCAGGTCCGGCGGTCGGTGTCACCGCGCGCGGCCTTCTCCCACTCCGCCTCTGTCGGAAGCTCCTTGTCGAGCCACGCGCAGTAGGCGTCGGCACCGAAGTGGAAGACCTCGACCACGGGGTGGTCGTCATAGCCATCGACCACAGCGATGGTACCCATGCGGTCTTCGATTCTCGGGGGGACCTCGTCGTCGGTGTCGTCGAAGTCATAGAGGGGCAGATCTTCGTCGTAGATGTCCTCGCCATGGTCGACCCGATCCTGGAGGAAGGCCGTGAAGTCTGCGTTGGTGATTTCATGGACGTCGATGCAGAAGGAAGAGACGTAGATATCCGATGCGGGGGAGGCCTCTGGGGAGTCATCATCTCCGCGCCAGAAGTGTCCTTCCAGTACGAGCCGCTCGACATCAGGGGTGACCGTGTCGTCGTTATCGTCGCAGTCGGCACGCAGTATATCGGTCGTGGTGTCCCATCGAGGGTAGCCGTCGCGATCGTCATCGACCCCGGAAAAGGGCTCGCCCGTGTCATCGGGCCCGGTGTCATCGGGCCCGGTGTCCTCGGACCCGGTGTCATCGGCCGTCGCTTCTCCGTCCGTGTCGTCACTGTTCCAGTACCCTGGCGGGTGTTCTTTTTCGGAGGAGCAGCCCAGCATGGTGAGAGCGAAGACGGCGGCAAAGGAATTCATATCCAGAGGGTAGTTCCGTTTACCAAGCAGGGTCAACGTTGGCGCATCTCGGGTCTGCTTTTCTCCACTGGCGTCTTCGCAGGAGCGCTGTGAGCATCAGCGCAAGACTCCAGCTGGCGCCGCCCGCCCCACCGCCGCAGGAACACCCCGACTCGGACTGCTCGCTCTTACGAGGTGGTAGCGGTGAAGAGGGTCGGGTTCCGCTCTCGGTACCAGTGTCATCTGGAGCTTCAGTCCCCGCAGGGTAGACCACGATTTCCAGGTCGAGGACACCGTCGCCAGGGATCCAGGCGGATCGTTCCGTGGAGTACAACCCGAAGGACTCGATCCAGATCGTGGTCTCGTCCACATCTGGGGCCAGCAGGGTCAACTCCAGCGAGGCTGTCTGGCCGGGTTCAATGGATTCATCGAGGCTGGCAGCCCGGGTCTCGCTGGGCCAGTCATCTGTCACGAAGCTGCTGGGGCGATCATCAGGATCGGTGGTGTCCAGGTGCAGATCTCCGTCGGGCCAGACCGCGCCACCCTGGTTCTCCCATGAGAGATCCAGGGTCACGCTCTCCCCTGCTGTCAGGTGGATGGTGTACTCATCGTCCAGCCGCTCCGCCAAGAGCGGGGGCAGGAGGGTGGCTCCCAGGTAGTAATGGTCCACCATCCAGGCATGGTCCTTTCCGTCAATGCTGGCCCATCGCTGGCTGCCCCACTGGCACAGACCCCGGCCGTGGCCGTGCCGTTCCTCGCCGGTGCAGTGGGGCTCCTCGACACCGTACTCTGTGGGGTCTCCGTTCTCGGCGCTGTACTCAGCGAAGACCACCTCACCATCCAGGACGATGAAGGTGTCGGCGGTGGCCTCGACTGCGGCATCTGTACGGCTATCTGTGCTCTCACCGTAGCTCTGCGTGTAGGAGGTGTCGCAGACATCTGCACAGTCGTATTTCCCGCCGGCCTCGACCCACCAGGCTGCGTACGAGCGCGCAGCCACAGCTCCCGATCGCAGGGATTCCTCATGCCAGGAGGCGTACCACTCATGGGGCACGACGTGACGGACGTACTCGTCCAGATCCATCACGGTCACGGTTCCGGTGCAGGAGGTGTCACTGCCCTCGCTGCGTCGCCAGACCCGAACGGTCTGTGGCGCAACGAATGGACTGGGCGGCGGGGGACCACCGAGGCTGGGAATGTCGCCTGTGGTGCGCACACCCGTGAGAAGCGGTGCCTGCTCCAGGGACCGAGCCACCTCGGTGAGATCTGCGGGATCCCAGCCGGTGTGGGGCTGGCAGGCAGTCAGTGGACTCATCAGGGCGATGAGGGTCCAGCTGAGGCATGGAACGGAGAATGAAGACATACGGTTGCGCACCACAGAGATTGGGCCGGTGAGGTGCCTCGTCAAGTCCATGATCCCCGGATCTGGCTCAGACCGCTACGCCTTGAGGTTTCGAACCAGGCCGACCTTACTCATCAGCCACAGGGTCCAGTAGCCCGGGTCCCACTCAAACCAGGTAATGGCCATGTTGGCTCGGCCCTGCTGGTAGTGGTGGTTGTGGTGCAGCGCCTCTCCCCACCCGAAGATGTCGATCGGGAAGAGGTTCGTGGAGGTGTCGCCAGAGTCCATCACCTGGTAGCCGATGAGGTGGCAGAGACCGTTGACGATGATGACCGTGGAAAACCACACGGAGGCCATGATGCCTGGCAGGGCGCAGATGGCAGCGGGCAGGCCGATGAACGGCACCATGATGGCGAAGATCAATGGCATCCGAACAATGGCCAGTCCCCAGATGCCCTTGGCCTCGAGGAAGCGAACAAAGTGCTCGAAGCGGTCGTCGGGCAGCTTGTACTCGAAGCGCCGGTACTCTTCTGGGTTGTGCAGGCACGCCTGGTAGGCCTTGAAGGTCTGGGGCGTGATGTTCCAGATGGATCCGCCTTCCTTGGTGGGGCTGTGCGGGTCTTCCTGGGTATCCGAGGCAGCGTGGTGCCAGCGGTGCAGGATGGACCAGGCTCTGCCTCCAGTTCCCACCCACACCCAATTCCACACCCGCATCGGGTGTTCGATGATCGGGTGGTACTGAAACTGCCGGTGGGAGTACGACCGGTGGAAGAGTGTGGAGAGCGTGAAGACGTTGATCTGCCGGAGGACCACCATGAACAGGACACACCTGAGGAGGTCAATCTGGGCATCACCGGCCACATTCCAGATGGCCATGAGGCCGGTGCTGATGGCAATCGGCACCCACATCAGGATGAAGTAGCAGAACAACGACATGGGGATGTTCTGGGTGCGAACCTTTTCGAGTCGGGCGGTGGCCATTGAAGCCTCAATAAGGGGGTATGGGGCTACGTTTGCCCCATTTCTGACGCACTTACGGCGCCTGCCGCCCACCGACTAACTGGTTCCCGCCATTGTCCGAGCGAAACCAGCTGAAACTTTCTGGTGTCGGCGATGGGTGGAAGACCCGTCAGTCTAGCCGACACCCGACGATCTCAGCGCTTTGTAGCTGCTCGGCGGACAGAACTGTCCCGCGCAGATCGCATCCCTCCAGGCGTGCTCCAGTGAGGTCGACGTCTTCAAGGTTGACGCCTTGGAGGTCGACGCCGAGCCAGTGGCTGTGCTGGAGCCAGGACCGCTGGAGCAGGGCACCGCGGAAGCTCCCCCCGCGCACCTTGATGTGCCGCAGGCGGGAAGTCAGCATGGCGGTACCCTCGAGGCTGCAGTGGTCCAGCAAGGCTTGCTCCATCACCACGCCTTCCAGTCGTCCACCATCCAGTACACAGGTGAACAGCTCGGCCTCGCTCAAGTCGGTCAGGCGCATCTCGGCCTGTGTCAGGCTGCAGCGGGAC
>Ga0310342_100003479_pt1 | contig 10364 bp, 5 predicted proteins | sample S15DNA20500_MG_FD_206155 | JGI IMG/M metagenome (GOLD analysis project Ga0310342, IMG submission 206155) | Marine microbial communities from station ALOHA, North Pacific Subtropical Gyre - S1503-DNA-20-500_MG | ecosystem: Environmental > Aquatic > Marine > Oceanic | place: Pacific Ocean: North... | reverse complement strand
AGCAAGCTCCAGATTGAGGGAATTGCGGCTGGCAACCAAGGCGTCGCCAAAGAGGAGATGGTAGGTAGCTGGAAGCGGGATGATGATGTCAAAACGGAACTGAAGGAACCGATCGAAAGAATAGCGCATGAACGAATTCGGGAACTGCTTCTCAGAGCATTCAGATCTCCCGCTGACGCAAAAACCCTAAAGTTGTACACGGAGTATTTTGACAAGCAGTATAAGGAAAGCGGTGATTTCACCAGGAGTATGAAGGATGTCGTGTCAGGGGCGTTGGCTTCTCCGCGATTTATTATGGTTCACAACGAGGCAAGTGGGGTCTCGTCGAATCATGCCTCATTTAATTTGGCGACCCGTCTGTCCTTTTTCCTGTGGAGCTCGATCCCTGATGATGAATTGTTGGCATTGGCGGGGGAGGGGAAGCTTCAGGACCCAGAGGCCCTGGAAGGGCAAGTCGATCGAATGCTCAACGATCGTCGCGTGAAAAACTTCTGCGACAGCTTTGCGCCTCAATGGCTAAAGATTAACAATTTGGTTTCCGCATCACCTGATTTTAAAACACATCGAGATTACTACTTCGGTGGCGACGACAAAATATCGTACAAGAGAGGGATGCATATGATGTTGGAACCGCTTCTGAATTTTGAAACGGTTTTCATTGAAAACAGGCCAATCATGGAATTGGTCGATTCCGACTTTACCTACCGCAGTCACTTGTTGGACGAATGGTATCAAGGCAGGGCCGCCACCTATGGCATCAACGTGAACCTCCGCGATATTGATTTCACTCGGACGCCGCTAAAGGACAGAAGATTCGGCGGCGTGATCACAACAGGGGCCGTGATGGTGATGACATCGGGTCAGTTTCGATCATTGCCCATCACGCGAGGGGCTTGGGTCTCTTCGGTCATTTTTAATGATCCCCCCGAGCCTCCGCCTGACGACGTGCCCGACTTGCAGGCGGACGACATCACACTTCAAAAAGAAGAGCTGACCGTAAGGCAAAAGCTAAATCAGCACAGTGAAGACTCCCGATGCGCGGGCTGCCATAAAAAGATTGACCCCTTGGGGTTTGCTTTGGAGAATTACGATTTGCTGGGTCGCTGGCGAGATAAGTATCGAACCGGCTTGAAGGTGGACGCCAGTGGAAAATTGTTTGGCAAACATGAGTTCAAAGACGTTGTCGGTTTTAAGGATGCCGTGCTCGCGGAAAAGGATCTGTTTGCCAAGGCTTTCATCAAGCATCTGCTTTCCTATGGCTTGGGGCGAGAGTTGACGTTGGTAGACCGAATTGCCGTGGATGAAATTGCGAAAGCGAGCAAGAAGGATAATTACAAATTGAGAGACCTTATCAAACATACGGTGCTGCACCCAATATTTAACCAAAAGAGAAAACGATGAAACATATCGATAGACGCAAGTTCTTGTTGGGTGCGGGGGGCAGCATAATGGCGCTTCCTTGGTTGGAGATGTATGCAGAGGAGGCAGCAACCAAGAAGTTAAAGGAGCCGTCCCTGCGTTTTGCGTCGTTTTATTCGCCGATGGGTTTTGTGAGGGATCATTTTTTTCCTGGGAAGGGCGCCCAGGATTTTTTGGCGATGCCCACTTTGAGTCCGCTGAAGAACGTGGGCGGAAAAGTCACGCTGATCACGGGCTTGTCCCGGGTTAACGTGAGAGGGATCGATGTCCACAATCAATGCAGTTCATGTTACCTGTCGTCGGCCGATCCTCATGGCGAGCTCAAATCGCCTTATCCGATGGACAGGACCTTGGACCATCTGATTGCAGATAAGGTAAGCGAGCGAACACCCATTCGATCCTTGGAGCTGAATTGTAATACGTTTAAAGATCTCAAAGAATCGATCTATTTGGACAACATCTCTTGGTACGGGCCGGAGCATGTAGCGACGTCGCTGAAAGACCCGCGGCAGGTCTATCAGCGTCTGTTTAAGACGGGGAAATCGGACAAGGATATTACGGACTTGATTTTGAAGGATGCTGCCAATTTTGAAAAGAATCTTAGTCGTCATGACAAAGACAAGCTGGATGAGTACTTCACTTCCGTGAGGGAAATCGAAAAACAGATTGAGAAGCTAAGCAGCTACTACGCCACGCATGAGAGGGCGGATATGAAAGAACCTGAGGAAGCGCCCATGACCCGTGGAGAGTACATACGGATGATGGGTAAATTGCTTGTGCTGGCATTTCAAGGAGACCTCACACATGTTGCCACATTCATGCTCGCACCTGAAAGGTGGGGAACGCCGCAGCGATTCCATGAATTGAATTTCACGAAATCACATCATGGACTCACCCATTCGCAAGGCAGAGAAGACATAAAGAAGATTCTCGCGCAAGTGGACCGGTTTTATGTGGAGCTGTTTGCCGAAGTGTTGGAACAGTTGGATGCGATCAAGGAGGGCGAGGGCACCCTTTTAGATCACTCCATGATTACTTTGGGTTCAGGATTGGGAGATGGAAAAGACCACACCATGGATGAGCTTCCCATTATTGTAGCAGGTTCTGCTAATGGCAGAATCAAGACAGGCCGCATCCTTAATTGCCCTGAAAAAACGCCGCTGGCCAATTTGTGGCTCTCGCAAGCTCAGTTAATGGGTACAGGTATGGAACAATTTGCTGATAGTACTGGGCCTTTGAAAGGCTTGCTCGCCTAAGCGATAGGAGTTTCCTTTTTCAGGCCGGGTTTCCTGGAGGTTGAGGGACCGGGGAAGGCGGGGGCGCAACGCGAGACATTTGGGGTCAAGGACAGGCAACCTGTTGGAATTGGACACCTCCGCTCCACGACGATCCAGCCGATCCCTGTCACACGAACCCGCATGGCGAGGTGTGTAATCCTCACCCTGCTTCTTGCACTTGGAAGCCCTGTTCGTCGGCTGCGGGGACAAGGGCAAGCTTGCGAGTGAATCGACCGCTGATCGTCGGGTCTTTGAAACGCCCTATCCCGGCCTGACAGCGTGCAGGAAACAGGGTGCGGGGTGGTTTGGCTTCGCCCCCTGCGCCACTTTTCCCCCTGGTCTTATAGGGCTGATTCCTAGGGGGATCACTTCTCAGCGATATGAACCGGGATGGCTTCAGTCCACACACATCCTATGCGATCTCTAAACCAACGGAGAACAGCAACGAAGATGGATTGGTGTGGGCGAATCTCACAGGCCTTAGACGAATGGGTTCCTGCAATCATCTTGGATTTCTTTTTCGGTCCAATACGCTATTTTGTCGACTGCAATCATCATGATCCGAGCCATTCTCATAACGGCGACAATGCTCCTGGGAGGACATCTCCTGGCGGCGGATCATGAGTTCATCCGGGACATTCGCCCGGTGTTTTCCGATGCCTGTTACAACTGCCACGGCCCTGATGCCAACGCGCGCAAGGCAAAGCTCCGCCTGGATGACCGGGAGACGGTGATGCGTTCCGGTGTCCTGGCCGACGGCGAGATGCTTAAGCGCCTGACCAGTGACGATCCCGAGATGCGCATGCCGCCGCCGGATTCCAACCGTATACTCAAGCCTGCGGATCGCGCTAAACTGGTACAATGGCTGAAGGCCGGCGCAGCCTGGCCCCAGGATGACCGGCACTGGGCCTTTGTGCCACCGGTGCGGCCTGCGTTACCGGAAGTGGAAAACGACAAGTGGCCGAGCAACGGTATTGATCACTTCGTGATGGCACAACTGGAGAAGAAGGGCTGGCAGCCTTCACCACAGGCTGACAAGGCCACGTTGCTGCGACGGGTGACCTTTGATCTCACGGGACTGCCGCCCACGGTGGATGAACTGGATTCCTTCCTCGGGGATGATTCCCCGGATGTCTACGGCAAGGCGGTGGACCGTTTGCTGGACTCTTCACGTTACGGTGAGCACATGGCCCTGGACTGGATGGAGGCCTCCCGCTACGCCGATACCGACGGTTACCAGAATGACCGCCTGCGCTACATGTGGGTGTGGCGTGACTGGCTGGTTGGCGCATTGAATGACAACATGCCATTCGACCGCTTCGTGACTGAGCAGATGGCGGGAGACCTGCTTCCTGACCGCAGTTTCCTCACCCAGGTCGCGACCGGGTTCAATCGCAACCACCGCATTAATTCAGAGGGAGGATCAATTCCCGACGAATGGATCGTGGAATACGTGGCTGACCGGGTGGAAACCATGGGAACCATGTTCCTCGGCCTCACCCTGACCTGTTCGCGTTGTCACGACCACAAGTATGATGCCATCAAGCAAAAGGACTTCTATCGCCTGTTTGCTTTCTTCAATAGTGTTGATGAGGCCGGCCTCGGACCGAACAACGGCAACAGCCCGCCCTTCATCAAGGTTCCGGAAAGCTGGCCTGATCTCTCAGAAGAGGAGTCGAACTTCGTCGTGCCCGAGCCGATGAAGATCAAGGTGGTGCAGACTTCCGTGCCGCGACCGCAACCGGGCGCACCGAATACCGTGATGGTCATGCATGAATTGGCCAAGAAGCGTGACACCTACCTGCTGAAACGCGGGCAATACGACCAGCCGGACAAGTCCGAGAAACTGGAACCCGTCACACCCGCCATCCTGGGGCCATGGCAGCAGGAGTGGCCGCGCAATCGCCTGGGCCTTGCACGCTGGTTGATGAGCCCGGGGCATCCACTCACCTCGAGAGTGAACGTCAACCGCCTGTGGCAGCATTATTTCGGGATCGGCCTGGTCAAGACCAGCGAGAACTTCGGTGTGCAGGGGGAACTGCCCAGCCATCCCGCCCTTCTCGACTGGCTGGCTGTCGAGTTCATCCGTCGGGACTGGAACGTGAAGCAAATGCACAGGCTTATTGTCACCAGTGCCACCTACCGGCAGGCATCGATTGTCACCCGCGAATTGCAGCACAGTGACCCTGAGAACCGCCTGCTCGCCCGCGGCCCGCGCAAACGAATCTCTCCCTATGGTATTCGTGACGCGGCACTCTTCACCAGTGGCTTGCTGGTGGAGAAAATTGGGGGTCCATCGGTGAAGCCCTACATGCCGCCGGGCATCTGGAGCAGTATTTCAAATGCCAAATACAAGCAGGACAAGGGGGATAAGCTGTATCGCCGCAGCATGTATACCTACTGGCGGCGGACATTACCGCCGCCCATCATGATGACACTCAATGCGGCGGCCCGTGAAATATGTGCCGTACGCAATGACCAGACCACCACTCCGCTGCAGGCACTCACCATGATGAACAACGTTGCCTTCGTCGAGGCTGCCCGGTTTCTCGCCGAGCGCATCCTGACAATCGACGGGCTGACCAATGAGCAACGCATTTCACGGGCCTTCCGCATGGTGACCAGCAGGGTTCCCCGGTCCGGGGAAGTTGATCAACTCTTGGCGGACCTGGAATTTTATCAACGGGATTTCAGTAAGCGGCCGCAAGCGGCCGGTCAACTTCTGGCAGTCGGGGAAAAGAAGGCTGATGCAGAATTGTCGCCTGTTGAACTCGCCTCCCATACCCTGGTGGCTAACACGATTTTAAACCTGGATGAGGCAATGACTCAGAACTGAGATGGACCCGGTAGCAGAACTTCTCTCACGGGAAACCCGCCGCGCCTTTCTCGGCAAAAGCACGATGGGCTTGGGTTCTGTCGCGCTGGGAACCCTGCTCAATGCCCGCGGGGCGGATGACAAAGGAGCCGGGATCGGGGCGGGCCTGCCGCACTTTGCCCCGAGGGCCAAGCGTGTTATTTACCTGTTCCAGTCCGGTGGCCCCTCACAGATGGACCTTTTCGACTATAAGCCGCACCTTGCCGAGAAGTTTGGCGAGGAGGTGCCCGAGTCAATTTACCCGGCCGAGCGCAAGACCACCATGACCTCGGGGCAGAAGTCCTTTCCACTTGCCCCGAGCACCTTCAAGTTTGCCAGGCACGGTGCATCAGGCACCTGGCTGAGTGATGCCATGCCGCACCTTGCCAAGGTGATTGATGAGGTGTGCGTGATCAAGAGCATGCACACCGAGGCCATCAACCATGATCCCGGCGCGATGCTCTTCCAGACCGGCTCGGTCATTCCCGGGCGCCCCAGCATGGGGGCATGGATCAGCTATGGGCTGGGAAATGACAATGCCGACCTGCCTGCCTTCGTGGCACTGACTTCCAATGGGAGGGCCAAAGCGGGGCAGCCGCTCTACGATCGCCTCTGGGGCGCGGGATTTCTCCCCGGTCGTTTCCAGGGGGTCAAGTTCCGCGGCCAGGGCAACCCGATCCTTGACCTCTACAACCCGGCCGGGGTCACCCCTGCCCAGCGCCGCCGCATGTTGGACGCCCTCAGCCAAATGAACACCAAGCAGGCGGGTCGTTTCAACGACCCCGCAATCGCCACCCGCATCGCCCAGTATGAACTGGCCTTTCGCATGCAGATGAGCGTGCCCGAGCTGATTGATTTCAAGGATGAGCCAAAGAGTGTGCTTGATCTCTACGGGCCGGAGGCCACGAAGGTCGGCAGGTATGCCTACAACTGCCTGTTGGCCCGCCGGCTGGCCGAGCGCGGGGTGCGCTTCATCCAGCTCTATCACCGCGGCTGGGATGCCCACGGCAATGCCCCGAAGCAGGTGGCGACCCAGTGTCGCGGTACTGACCAGCCGACCGCCGCCCTGTTGCGTGACCTCAAGCAGCGCGGCATGCTTGATGACACGCTGGTGGTCTGGGGCGGGGAATTCGGGCGCACCATCTACTGCCAGGGAAAGCTTACAAAGCAGAGCTACGGGCGCGATCATCACCCGAACTGCTTCACCTACTGGGTGGCGGGCGGCGGGGTGCGCGGTGGCATGAGTTACGGAAAGACCGATGACTACAGCGTGAACGTCACAGAGAATCCCGTGCACGTGCATGACCTGCAGGCGACCATCCTCAACCAGCTCGGCATTGACCATGAGAGGTTGACCTACCGTTACCAGGGGCGCTACTTCCGGCTCACCGATGTCCATGGCCACGTTGTCCACGACATCATTTCATAGAGCTCTACCACATCGTCAGTGATCCAGACGGTGACTCTATCACCTGCGATCAGGTTCCAAGAATCGAAAGTGCTGCTCCGAACATTGACTGAGGCGATGTCTCACACACCCCCGTATCAGGGTGCCGAAAACAGGGTGCGGGGTGGTTTTACAACTGATCTTGTAACGAGAGAGCGCAGCCCTAGACTGCGAGATCCAAGTATGAAGATCGCAGAAGAGGATTACGGCTGTCTGGCGGACATGTTCCCGAAGGAATATCGAGGACGAGTCGATGAGTTTCTCGATCCACGCGACCCCTGTTTTCGTGCCAACCTTTACAACCGCGAAGGCCTGCCTGCGGCGCCGTTTCGAACCGATACCCGGGAGTTCGTTCGCTACAGCGATCACACGCTTTCCTCGATAGTGAAATGAGACGCGCAGTTTTAGGTTCTTCCGTATTGTCGGTCATCGCTACGCTGAGTCTCTCCACCTCGGTGGCCGCCGAGGAGTTGTGGGTCATCAAGGACGGCGTGCTGAAAAAAGAGACGCTGACCGCCGCGGCCACGGAGGTCGCGAAGGACCATGTCAGTTGTGGTGGAGAGACCGTCGACGGCCTCTATGTCTCGACGCCACACGCCATGGGCCGCCCGAACTGGGCGCGGTTCACGACGGCCAAGTCGGCCCTGGGCGACTGCGAGTTTAAGGTTGTTTTCTCGTGCGCGGTTGGCAGGCCGCAGTGGCGTTCCCCGAATATCACCATCACCGATCGCGCCCGCCTCTACTTCTGGAAACCGGGCAGTCCGATCCTGCTGAGCAACAAGAAGATGTCCCTGCCGCTGGAGAACTTCCAGAGGGAGATCCAGAACGGCCCGTTCGACGGCAGCCTGCACTCGATGGCCATCAACCGCGTCGGCGACAAGCTCTCCTGCTACTACGATGGCAAGAAACTGCACCAGCAGCCGATCGATCCGGGCGTGCGGCTCCACCTCTGGTTCGATGCCTTGCACACTCACATCAAGATCAAGAGCATCAAGCTGACCGCCGAGAAGCTGTCCGACGATCTGTCGACGGACTTCAAGTCCGCCGCGTCCATCGCAGAGATTTTTCAAGGCTCCGGCGTCCGCGAGCAGCCCGAGTACGGCCAGGCCTGCCGATATCGCATTCCGGCGTTGGCCGCCACCACCAAGGGCACGATCCTGGCCTTTGCCGAGGCGCGGCGCACGGGCGGGGCGGACGTGGGCGACATCGATGCGGTGGTGAAGCGCAGCACCGATGGTGGCAAGACCTGGGGCCCGGAGATCGTCATCTTTGACTCCATGGAACTCTCCGTGAACAACCCCTGTCCGATCGTGGACCCGAAAACGGGCCGGATCTGGATTTGCATGGGTCGATGGAACCCCTATCCGACTGCGAGCCAGCATGTTTCCTACAGCGACGACGACGGTAAAACCTGGTCGAAGCCGAGGGACATCACCAAGATTCTCCACGACCAGATGAAGCCGGGGGACAAGATCTTCATCCCCGGTCCGGGCGCCGGCATCGTGATGACGCGAGGGAAGTACACCGGGCGGTTGGTCATCCCGATGGGCTTCGAGCCGCACGTCGTCTACAGCGACGACCACGGCGAGACATGGAAGATGGGTGGCAGGGGCGGCAATGCCATGGGGGAGGCGAGGTGCGCGGAGCTCATCGACGGCTCGCTGCTCTTCAACGGCCGCACGGGGACGATGAAGCGCGCCTTGGCGATCGTTTCCGAGGGGGGCACAAAGGATTCTGAAAAGACGTGGTACGCCGACGAGTTGCCGGATCCGTCCTGCCAGGGCGCCGTGGCACGCCACTCCTGGCCGAAGGACGGCAAACCGGGCCTGATCCTCTACTCCGGACCGGGGGTCACGACGGCACGCGCACACGGGACCCTTTTCGGCAGCTACGACGAGGGAAAGACCTGGCCCTGGAAGTTGGTGTATTACGAAGGAGGCAGCGGCTACAGTGACCTCTGCGTGCTCGCGGACGGTCGCGTGGCGGTGCTGTTCGAAAAGGACGGCAAGAGCAAGCTCGGCTTCACAATCCTCCCCGCCCCACCGGCCACATCACCGACGAAGTAGCGGCGAAGTAATGACAAAATGAACCTTTAGGGGCAGCGGGGTCGCGATATTACGAATTTCACACCCCCGCATCACGGTGCAGGAAACAGGGTGCGGGGTGCATTGCTTCCTTCGTTTCGCTTTGCGGGGCACCTTCCTCCCACTCACCTCTCGCCACTCCGGCAGCCCCTCAGGGAATCAAATAGATGTTCAAGGCGTTGAAGATCCGGGGATTGCCTCCGGGAGCATCCGGGAAGTCGATTACCGCGCTCGTGTACGGTGCATTCGATGGATCGACGGTGCACTTGATCCAATACACATTCGCCGCGTCGTCACCTTCATCGGAAAGAACGGCGCCGAAACTGGAGCGCGAGACGTAGGTCACGTCGGCTATTGTGCCGTTGATGGTGACGCTTTCGGGCGCGAGGTTGGCTCTCCTCGGCGGCGCCGGAACCGAGGGGTTCCGAATCTCTAGGTAGACCACATCGGCGGTGGACGGGCCGCCGAATGGCTCGCTGTAGCCGCCCCCCAGTGCGTTGTCCTTGGCGATGAGGGCGTCGTAGGCCGCTTGTTCGGCCGGGTTGAGAGCGGCAAGGTTGAGGGGGGAGTCCTCGTTCGGGTCGTTGATGAGGTTGTAGAGCTCGAAAGTGGGTGTGTCAGTCGTGATGGTGGGATCGCCGAAGATGATCAGCTTGTAGTCCGGATCAGATCCCGGGAAAACGGGGTCAGTTTCCATGCGAATCGAACGGGCCGCGGGGAAATTCGTATCTGGCGGCACGGTGTAATTGAATGTCTCCGTGACGGCGCAGCGCCTCGCAGTGTCCGTGCCATTGAGGATCGGGAGAATGCTGGTAGCATCGATTCCGGTCCCTGGATAGGGCACACCGGCGAGCGCGAGAATGGTGGGGAAAAGGTCCGCCACGTGAACGAGCCGGTCGCTTGTGCTGCCGGCGGGAAGCGTCACATCAGGACCGAGCGCAATGAAGGGGACGTGAATCCCTCCCTCATAAGAGTCGCTCTTGGAATGACCAGTAGGTCCGACAGGGCCGTACGGCGCCTGCACGACCTGGGCCGGGGTTCCGTTGTCTCCCACGATGATCACGTTGGTCGTATTCAAGTCGACCGACTGCAGGAGGCGTCCGATCTCGGTGTCGAGGGCTTCGAGGGCTTTGTTGTAGAGTTCGCGGTTCGACGTCCCGGTCCCGCCTTGAAGCAGATCGGCGGGTGGCTCGTGGAAGGGAATGTGCGGGGCGTTAAATCCCATCCAGACGAACCAGGGATCCGCGGCAAGTTTCCGTGCATCGATGAATGTCCTGGCCTCA
>Ga0310342_100003478_pt1 | contig 10366 bp, 6 predicted proteins | sample S15DNA20500_MG_FD_206155 | JGI IMG/M metagenome (GOLD analysis project Ga0310342, IMG submission 206155) | Marine microbial communities from station ALOHA, North Pacific Subtropical Gyre - S1503-DNA-20-500_MG | ecosystem: Environmental > Aquatic > Marine > Oceanic | place: Pacific Ocean: North... | reverse complement strand
GACACGGAGACCGACACGGATACCGACACGGATACCGACACGGACACGGATACCGACACGGACACGGATACGGGCCTGGGGCACGATGGTGTCCTTCTTTTCGATCACAACAGCACCCACCACACTGGGGCGCAGGCGCTGGATCTGCTCGCCCTGAGCTACACCACGGCAGTCAGCACTGACTTCATCGGCTTCCTCACTACCGGTGAGTACGACGTGGTGGTGATGGATCACCCCAGTACCGATCCCGTCGGAGATTGGGAAGATGCCCTCGAGGACTTTGTGGCCGCAGGTGGACGAGTCGTCCACGGCTACTGGCGATACGAGGCCATGACAGGTCTACATGGTGCCTATGAGTGTTCCACCACGGCGGACATTGACACGCAGCCCATCTATGTCTGGAGTGCAGATCACGACGTGATGAGCTCTCCATACGAAGTTCCAGACATGACGGAGTATGTCGACTACTGGGCGGACAATGGAGACGAGCTGTTGCCCACGGGCGATGCCTACGCGGTGGCTGGATACGCCACAACGGAGACTTCAGGCAGGGCCGCGGTGGTCGTCGGAAACGATGGCCGGACCATCTACAACGGCTTCCTCTGGGATGACTACACCGCAGACGAGAACGATGATGGCGTCACGGACATGGTGGGGCTGGTGGCCAACCAGGTCACGTACGTGATGGCTGCAGACTGAGGCAGCCCTAGAATCCGGATCGACCTTCCAGGGTCTTGGCGAGGATGATCTCTCCGGAGTCCACCTCCGTGTGGGTCTCTGTCACGAGACCGAGGCCCTCCACCCACCAGGCATCGGCATCCACGGTGATGTCCTCGGTGAACAGGCCCAGGCCGTCGGTGGCGCTCCACTCCACGGTGTAGGCGTTGTGGATGTGCCAGGCCGTCATCGTCTCCCCGCCGATCTCGATCTCCTCCAGACCCATGTCGGTGTAGGTGCCTGCTGCGGGCACGGTGGCGGTGGTGCCCAGCCCGGTCGTATCGCTGATGATCATGTCGTAGCTGTAGGTCCAGCTGACACCGGAGCCGATCAGATCGGTATCGGGCAGGTAGTTCCTGGGTGGACTCAGCCGGGTCGACACGGTGGTGTCCATGAGGATGCCGCCGACGTCCAATGCCATGGTCATCTCCCACTCCGCCACGCTTAGTCCGTCGTCCTCGTCGCAGTGAATCCAGGTGGTACCAGACCACACGGACGTACCGTCCACTTCCAGATTCTCCCACGTGGTGTAGGCCGCCAAGCCTGCGCTATCGGAGCCCTCTGCAGTGCCCACCTCTGTCGCGGTGGCGGTATCCGTGCCGTAGGTGTCGGATCGATAGGTGGCCAGATAGGTCTTCTCCCAGCCATCCAGGTCGACGGGGTTGTACGGATGACTGCAGGCCTCAGGGGCTGGGTCTCCGGTGTCTTCGGGACCACCGGTGTCTTCGGGACCACCGGTGTCTTCGGGATCACCGGTGTCTTCGGGACCACCGGTGTCTTCGGGTCCGTCTGGGCCTACCAATGACTTCTCGAGGATGACCTCACCGGTCATGCTGTTGGTGTGGATCTCGCGGACAAGTCCGAGATCCTCCATCCACCAGTACTCGGCATCGGCCACGACATCGCCGGGGAACATGTAGCCGAGCCCTATGGTGCTCCACTCGATGGTGTAGCTGCTGGTGATGTGCCAGACACTGGCGTAGTCCACGCCGTCCACGGTGATTTCGACCAGGCCGCCGTCCGTGTAGGAGCCGCTGGCTGGGACACTGAACAGGGATGTGCCTGTACCCAGGGGGTCGGCCATCTCGAGGGTGTAGGAGAAGGTCCAGGTGTCCCCGGTGCCGATGGTGTCGGTGTGTGGCAGATAATTGCGGGGGCTGGAGAGGGCCATGGAGATGGCGCCCGGCGCGGTGGTGAGGGAGGAGGAGCCATCCACATAGGAGATCAACATGTCCCACTCTGCGGTGCTGTGACCATCCGCTGGGTCGCAGAGGACGGCGGTGGTGCCTTCCCATACCGCACCGCCTTCGACGGTGAGTGACTCCCACCGGAGCCAGGCCGCGGCCCCGGTGCTCGTGGTGCCCGCCCCTTCCGACCGGTGGACGGCCGTTCCGGTCTCGGTCCCGTGGGTCTCCGAGAGGAAGGTGGTCTGGTAGGTGTGCTCCCAGTCCGTTCGGTCCAGCGGCTCGTAGGCGTGAGCGCAGTCGGGGACGATGTCGGTATCGGTATCGGTATCGGTATCGGTATCGGTGTCGGTGTCGGTGTCGGTGTCGGTGTCGGTATCGGTATCGGTATCGGTGTCGGTGTCGGTGTCGGTGTCGGTGTCGGTGTCGGTGTCGGTGTCGGTATCGGTATCCGTGTCGGTATCCGTGTCGGAGTCGGTATCGGTATCGGTGTCGGTGTCGGTGTCGGTATCCGTGTCGGTGTCGGTGTCGGTGTCGGTGTCGGTGTCGGTGTCCGCATCCGAGTCCATGTCTGGGGTCTGGTTCCAGTCATCGCCGGCGGTGTCAGTCACGGCATCCTTGTTTCCGCTGCAGGCTGTGAGGATGCAGAACGTGAGCCACAGGATGCGCAGGGACATGGAGTTTCTCCAGGGTGGGCCCATTTTGTTATTCCGTCGCGCTGCATGTGCCACTGAAGAGCGACATTCGCCTGCCGCAAGATCCGTTCCGCTGATCGGCTGGTCAGTGGCCTTCATTTGGCGCGTACTTTCGCCAGTCTTGCCAGGCCCACGGCCCGAAGGGACCGAGGTTGGTCCGCTCCTCACTGAGTTCTCGTGTCCTTCTCCAGTGGTCAGGCACAACAGGTCGACCGTCGCTCTTGAAGGCCCGCTCGACCTGCCAGGCCTGTGCTTCCCTGGGCGTCCGGTTCTCAAACAACGCATTGAAGTCCACGGCACCTTGGGTGCGATCCGCATTCAGCGCGTAGATCTTCTCTGCCATTTGACCGTCCCAGGTCTGGGTAGACTCGGGAGGGTTTTCGATGTTCCTCTTCTGGAACACCATCACGTCGCCGGCTGTGCCCAGGGCCAGGAACGCCAGGATGGCCCATGCTGCCGGGTGTTTGACCACCCAGTCTGGTGCGTGCTTGGCGCCCACCCAGGCCAGACCCACCAGCGGAATCATCACGCCGCGGGCCATCAGATTGTCGATACCAGAGAAGCTGACAAAGAAGATGGCGATGAGGAACAGGACCGCCAACAGTACCCATACCCGATCCTGTTGGTCTCGAATCCAGGCCCGCATGCCCAGCGCCAGCAGCATCACGTAGCCGATGAGATCGAGGGCCTCCAGACCGGAAAAACGCAGGAAGCTGAGCGTCCAATCCCAAAAGGAATCCTGAGTACCGATGGTCTGGACTGCCAGGTCCTTGACGTGCTTCCCGAAGACGAATCGGGTGTCCTTTTTCAGGTACATCCAGAGGATGGGAATGGTACCTGCGATGGCGATTCCACCGGTGAACAGTACTTCCTTCCAGCGGCCGCGTAGTCGCCAGCCCACAAAGGCCAGGCCAAAGGGGAGGGCGCCGATGACCACAAAGGGGCTCGAATAGAGTGCGTGAGCCAGCAGCAAGCCGGAGGTCAGCGCGTAGGGCCACAGTCTGCCGCCGGGCTCCACGTGCTTCTTTCTGCTGAACACCCATGCCGCTAGCACCAGGGAGGCCGCGGATGAGAGGTGGTGCATGACCCAGAGGAATTGCTGCGGCCAGCTGGGCAGCTGGAGGTCTACGCCGTACCCTCGGGCCCACCACTCCGTAAATTGGCCGGGATCGGTGAAGAGGAAGATGCTCTCGAAGCCGGTGTATACGAGGAACAGGTAGCAGAGCAGCAGAAATTGGGTTCGACGTACGGAGAGATGTCGGGCCAGATAGACCACGGTGTAGCTGGTAAGCAGTACATGTAGGCAATAGCCCACCGCCAGACTGACCTTGATGGTATTGGCCCACACCGGAATGGCCTTGTAGAGAAATGCCACCGACATCCAGGGTGCGTAGTACAAGCTCAAGTACCGGCCTGGCCAGAAGGCCGAGGTCGGTGGGAAGCGGCTGGAGTTCACGACGCTCGAGACGTCCTGGATGTGGAAGGCATCGTCATAGGAGACCGGTTCGACCACCTGCCCCAGCCATGCCTCGCTGAAGTAGCCCAGTCGGGTGGTAGCGATGCCCCCCACGACAATCAGGAACCCGAGATCAATCCACCACCTGTCCCACCGTCGCAGCGAGTACTGGAGGGGCTGATCGGTTCCCAGTCGCAGAGACCGGCAGAGCGCCATGCTCGCGATGAGGGCGGCGCCATAGAACCAGGGCATCCACACGCTGTACAGCGTCAGCGTGTTCATCCCCACCAGGGTCAGGATGTTCGCCAGGTGAATGGCGATCAGCAGGCGCACAGGCAAGTCGCCAAGCGCCAGAAGGCGAGGCTGGGGCATCGCCGATGATTATCCCTTGCTAGGCCGGGACAGGGGAAGCGATAGCACTCCAGTCCGCCAGCACCTGCTCCCACTCAGAGAGCGCGGCCTTGACTGTCTTGTGAGCACTCCGCGCTGCGCTGCGGAGGCCTTCCAATTCTCGACGGGGCGCGCTGGAGCGGTACGCAGTGGCGTACGCGGTTCGCGCCGTGCGCATGTCCTTGAGGGCGCCCTCCAGGCGTTCCTCTGCGCGCACCAGGTGACCCTCGAGGGTCTGGCAGGCGGCTTGGGCGTGCTGGGCGGCACGCTGGGTGACATCTTCTCGCCAGGTATCGATCCGTCGGCCGAGGGAGTCGAGCAGAGTGGCGAGGTCCTCCTTGCGCTCTTCATAGCGCCGCCGAAGAATCACGTCTGCGGGGGTACGGCGCATGTCCCGGGTCAGGCCGATGCGACTCAGGGTCCAGATCAGCCATTTGGAGGGGTCGAAGTTGTACCAGCGGGGGCCGTTACGGTAATCGGTCTCAAAGGCATGGTGGTAGTTGTGGTAGCCCTCGCCAAAGGTGAAGAGGCTCAATGCCCAGGAGTCGCGTGCGGTGTTCTCCTTGCTCCAGTTCTGGCTGCCAAAGATGTGGGCCACAGAGTTGATGCAGAAGGTGAAGTGGTGAACCAGCACGACGCGCACCAGGCCTACGAAGAGAAGCATGCCCCAGACATTTCCGAAGATCAGGCCCAGCAGGATGGGGACGCCCAGATTGAAGGCGATGGTGATCTTGTAGTAGTGGTCGTGCTGCCACTTGCAGATGGGATCCTTCATCAGATCGTGGACATTGGAGAAGTCGTTGCTCTTCTTCTCCACCAGGATCCATCCCATATGGGACCACCAGAAGCCCTTCTTGGCGTTGTAGGGGTCCCGGTCTGTGTCCACGTGACGATGGTGCCTTCGATGGTCAGAGCACCACTCGATCACACTGTTCTGCCAGGCTGAACCACCCAGCAACACGTACATGAAGCGCACCAGCGCGTTGGCCTTGTAGGAGCGGTGGGAGAACAGTCGGTGGTATCCAGCGGTGATGCCCAGGCCGGTGAGTGCCCAGAGGATGCACATGGCAATGAATGGTGCCCAGGACCACCCGTTCAGAAACAGGTACACAGGCGCCAGGCTGACGGCCAACAACGGGGTAAGAATCAAGAAGACAGCATTGCCCCAGATAATTCTCGGCTGCTCGGCTTCGATGGGGTGACTCATGGTTGCACCTGGGTTGTCGGGGAATCTACCCCCGTACTGAGGCGATGTCTTGAGCTTTTCGGTCGATGAATGCCCAATGTCCGCACTAACAGACTTCAACGTAGCTTTTGGACACCCCCAATTATAGAGAAAACGGTCGTTTGACGTAGCCTTTGTCTTACGAATGGGGGGTGCCGGCGCGCCTATTGGTGTGTAGGATGGGCCGACCGGAGAAACTCATGCCGGACCATTCGGAAAGAAATCGCACGACCAGTTCGTCTTCCAGCAGGGCCTCGGCCCATGACTCGACAGGGTCGGGAAGCACCAGCAATTCAGAGATGGCGGATGTGGTGCGTACCCTCAATGAGGGCACAGAAGCGGACAAGGAACAGGTGGTCATCTACTTGACCCAGAACAGCGTGACCCACCACAAGGACGAGATTCCCGAGACCCTGGCGGCCCTGCAGCGTGCCGACAATCAAGGCATGGGAAAAACCTCCATGATTCCCATCTCCGATCCCTTCAAGGGGGGGCATCAGACGGGGCAGTACGCTTTTGGGGAGGGGACTGCTGCCAGCATGAAGTGGTGGCATGAGGACAATTCGCTCAAGGATGGTCAGGTCAAGATCGGGGAAGAGGTCCTGACTCTGGGGCCTGAGACAGACACGCCCACGGACGCACAGGTCGCCGCGCTCCAGGCGGATTGGCGGATCGCTCTGGTGCATGTGGGTCTGACGGATGACAAGGCCACAGAGGTCATCAAGGTTCTGCTCAAGAACCAGGATGGATCAGCCAAGACGACCGCTTCGGGTACCGGGGCATCCAATGAGCTTCTTCAGCTCATCAGCGTGCTCAACCGGGCGGAGAACGGGGAGTTCGACATCTCGGCCCTGGTGCTCAGCGGCCATCATTACAGCGGGACCTCCTACATGTTCGGAGAGAGCGGAAACCACGAATATGACGATGATCAGAAGACGGGCGATACGCTTGATTTCAATGACATCGAGGTATTGGCGACGGTCTTTCCCAAGGCCTATTCGCAGGTCGACAGCGTGATGTTCTCTGCCTGCAATACCCACGAGATCGATCAGCAGAATGCGGATGGAGAGCAGATGAGCACGCCAGAGTGGGTTCAGGGAGTCTTTCCCAATGTGCAGACCATGAGCAATTGGGAAGGCATTGCACCCGGCTCAGACTTCGCCGCTTTTTTCTCCGGTGAGTTCATGCTGGATGCGGCCCGTAAGGAGTCCGGTGATCAGGGTGCGATGGATGATGCCTACTTCCGGAAGACTCGTATCGGAGACAACAAGCGCTGGGAGACGGGGACGGACGGTGCAATGACCGAGACGAAGATAGCCAAGAACACCGGTAGCTATACCTACAACGACTACAAGGGCTACCGGAACACCAATCATGAGCCCTTCTACAAGCGAGAAGACCTCATGAAATACGTGTTGAAGAAGAAGTGAGCCTGACACTCCTGTGGGTGGGCATGGCCCTGGCCAAGCCCACAGGGCTGGATGCCAGTATTGGCGGCATTCCGGCCGATCTGAACACGCCCCTGCAGTCTGCCACCCTGACCGTGACCCTGGATGTGGAGATGAGGCCGGTAGATGGCATTTCTATGAGTCGGGCCCGCAAGGTCAGTACACATTTTGTCCTCACACCGATGCAGGGCGATCCGGTACCAGTGGAGGCCAGCCTGGTGAACAGCCCGGCTTGCCGCTTCCGGGTTCCGCTGGCGGGTCCGTGGCAGCCTGGGTCTGCGCTCACGGTGTCTGTGGTCATCACCGGAGACTCGCTACCGATGGCCCTGGATGTTCAGCTGCCTCCCGGTGCGAAGCCGGCGGGGCAGAGCTGGCGTCTGCCTGCACCGACCGGTGAACTGATCCTGACCCTGCCTGCTTGTGGCTAGTCACAGCGCCCCAATGGAGTCTTTCCGAGCTCGGCACCGAGTGCGCTCAAGGGAAGCAGATCTGAGGAGAATGGCAGACTGAGATCATCAGGCGCAGAGAGTGGTAGGCGCTGAAGCTCAAAGAAGGACTGCTGGGTATGCTCCTTCTCCCAGGCCCCGGAGCGGCCGGGTGCAGTCAGGTCAGGGAGCTCGGCGAGCAGGATGGAGCCTGCCTTTTCACACTCGGACTCTGCATTCTCGCAGCCGGAGTCAGTGATCAAGATCCCTTCTGCAGTGTCGGACCAGGAAGCTGCCCGTACAAACCCGAGGTCCCCATCCACAGGCAGCACGCCATCGCCCAGGTAGATCGGAGGATCGGAGCCCGCCCATGTCGCGAGGCCGACGGTTCCCTTTCCGTGGTCAGCCCGCTCACTCTCGCCCAGGCTGTGAGCGTAGAGCAGGACGGATCCGTAGGGAGTCTGGTGCATGGAGCCGTGGTGCACCGACGCGAGAAATCCATCTGCGGGGTAGGTCCAGATTCTTGTGGCTGCTAAGGGGTCCGTCACGTCCCACAGCACGATCTTGCCCTCGTTGACGGTGTCCTCTCCCCGGCCCTTCTGACCTTTGAATGTGGCCAGCAACCAGGTGGACTCCCCGGCATCGATGCGCTGGATGTGGTTGACGAACTGATCATCGCCCCAGTCGGGGTGAGTGCGGGAGAGGATGGATGTGACCGTGCCGATCTCGCTTCCGTCTTCTGGGGGGGTCACCCACAGGATTCGAGAATTGCTGGTATCGGCGATGATCACGTCACCGGTGGGGTCCGGTATCGCCATGTGGTTGCCGAACAGGTGGCATTCGGCAACGTTCAGGCCGTCGGTGCAGTCCAGGCCTTCTCGCTCAGCGAGCTCGATCGGGATGTCGAGATCCGTGATCATCCACTGGACCTCTGGCGGATGGGCGGGCTGGATGCGAGCCAACGCCCCAGGCGCGTAGCTCAAGGATGGGTTCCGCAAGGTGTACGAGATCGTGAGCAGATCGGTGCCTGCATCTACTTGTGGTACTGCGCCGAACATCAGGCATGGCCGATCGAGATTATGGGTCCCTCGGGTGCATTCATCGGGGTGCAGCTCCGCCAGACAGAGGGCCCCCACTCGATTATCCGTGGCGGTGTCTCGGAAGACCAGCCGACCGGTGGCGGTCTCCGATACCATGAGGATTGGCCCCTCCAGTGGTGGAAGATGGCGTTCTCCGCTGTCAGACGGGGCGGGGTCGTCGGACTTGTCGCCGCCGCATCCAAGGATCAAGAGTAGTGCCCACCTCATGGTTGTTCGAGCCTCTCCGGCCGGGTCCAGTGCACAAGATCTGCTCGGACGAATCGCTGATCTACATCGATCAACCACTCCTGCAGGGCCGCGGCGGCACAGTCATCGCCTGACCAGATCCGGTCCTCCGCGGTACAGCCCTCGGTAAAGTCATAGGTGCCGATGTCCGGCAGGTGGAAGGACCACGTGCGTACATCAGCCGGAACATCCTCCGTCAGTGCACGATGGAGCAGCAGATTCAGGACTGCCGTGTCGTCCCTGTCCAGGGTGACGCCACCTCCTCGGAGTAGCGGGTGGCACTCCAGTACAAAGAGATTCTCGCAGCCGGCCAGATTGAACGCGGGAATGTCATCCCCTGGGTAGATGGACATCCACCCCGATCCGCCGCGCTCGGCCACAGCGGCGGCGCTGTCTGTGGACCATGCCCTCGCCATGTCGCCCAATGTGATGGGCCAAGGGTCTTTGGAGCGTAGATCCGTGTGGTGATCGATATCGGGTCTGAGCGACATTCCGAAGAACAGGTACTTTTCTGGAAAGTCAGCCCGCTGAAGGGACGCTACCCAATTGATGCCCAGCTCGTGGTGTGTCGACATACCGCTGACCCAGGTGGGCTTGAGGTCCTCGCCGAAGCCCTCCAGCATCTCTGCGAGGAAGTCTGTGTGGCAGTCGAGATCCCCGGCGCATTCCTCGGGCTCCTCGTGGACGAGGATGCCGCCAGAGGTGCGACCCGCACTCACCAGCGTCACCAGCTTGTTCCGTTCGTCACACGCTGTGGCCTGTTCCACCAGGCCGGGAGTGAGGCCAATGGCGGTGGGGGCAGGCATGTCATCCAGCATGGCCCGGTTGCGCATCGCGGTGGTCAGGAAGGTCTGAATGCTGGGCTCTTCTGGCGCTGATCGGCAGGGAACGGTGTCCTCGCTGTTGCGGGGACGCTCGGAGAACGTGGTGATGTAGACATCGAGTGGCGTGGCGGCGGTGTAGGCCGTCTCGTCGACCAATACCGTGAGCGTGCCCTCGGAGTGGAGCAGCACAGTCTCCCCCGAGCCGTTGATGTCTAGATCGATGGGTTCAGTGATCTCCACAGATGTCTGGGTGCCGCCGGGATCGATGCGGATGAAGCCAGAGGTCGTGGCGAGATGGAGGACATCGGTCCGTGGGTCTGTGGCCGCAGGACCGGTGAGATCAGCCACCGGGATCGTGTGGCCGTCGTGGAGCCGAAGCACCAGCTCGAGCTCTGTCTGCACCAACCACCAGCTGTCCTGCCATTGAACCAGCTGATCGCCGAGAGCATCGATGATGCCCGACGTGCTCCATACTCCCGCCTCAGTGGCCACCAGCGGCCCATCGTCGTCGAGTACCAGATCGAAGGCGGCGCCAGGCAGCGTGTGCTGGGTGATGTCCTCTCCATCGATCAGCAGGAGGAGACCCTGGGAGACCACGGCCATGCGGTTGTCGTGGACCGCCACACGGCCAGACTCCAGCGGTGGACTCAATTCACTCAGCGTGAGGCTGTCTTGAA
>Ga0310342_100003477_pt1 | contig 10366 bp, 8 predicted proteins | sample S15DNA20500_MG_FD_206155 | JGI IMG/M metagenome (GOLD analysis project Ga0310342, IMG submission 206155) | Marine microbial communities from station ALOHA, North Pacific Subtropical Gyre - S1503-DNA-20-500_MG | ecosystem: Environmental > Aquatic > Marine > Oceanic | place: Pacific Ocean: North... | reverse complement strand
GACTAACGCAGGATCACCCAATGCGTCCAGATACCTAATCAGCACGGAATATTCCTGAGCATTGATTTCTTTGACTTCGGCTTTATCGCCAGTTGACAAAAGAACTTTGGTTGCAATGTCCAAAAGGTCTATGTTCATAATTTAACTCCCTTTCGAAAAGAATATACCTACTATGGACTCTGGATGGGCACTTGATGTTGCATGATTAGTTCCTTTCTCTGATCACTGGAATCTCGAACCGCTAAGAGGATCTCCAGAGTAGCTTTCCCCCATCGTCCATCTGCAATCGGCGGTCTCTCTTCTTTGATACTTTCATAAAATTCATTTACAACCCCATGTCGACCATCTAAATCGGCGGGAGTACTTATCTCCCAACATTCCTCATCACCGTACACCCTTATCCCCTTGGACGTAAGGCGAACATCCCCTTTTTCAAAACTAACAATAAGCGGCCCTCCTAATACCCACGACGCTGAAGAGTTGCCCCGAGTCCTAACCCCTCCGTAACGTTGTGACGCTTTTAACCTAATTTCTTCGGTCGAGTCAGTCATGTTCGCTAGTCGTCTTCTAGCCGATGCATGATTTAGCGATATATCGTCAGCTGAATTGTCACGGTCTTCGATGTTAAATATTTCCGACTTAAAATGATCGAAACCGTCATAAACAGCGGTAGCAGCCACTCCATTTTCAAATTCTAGGAACGCTAGATGGCATGACGGAACCGGGCGGGTTTCATCCCATATGCCGGACATAGCCCGAACACTTCTCACCAGTCCTCCCCCGATTGTTCTGATTATGTCAAATTGATGAGGGCCCTGTCGCCATGTTACACCGCCACCCAACTCGGCATCGAGCTCTTCAGGAGTTCTAGCTCTGTAGAGCCAATCGGTATACTGCCAATAGTTGAGCATTAGCAAATTACCCAATTCTCCGTTAACAACCATTCGCCGGATCAATTGAATACGGGGTTCAAAGCTGTGCTTCACATTAACCCCCAACCTAAGGTTATTCCGGTTAGCTAGACTTATAATTACCTCGGCTTCCTCGAAATTCAAAGTCATGGGCTTCTCTACAAAAACGTGTTTCCGATGATTCAAAGCCATCAAAATGTGCTCATAATGAAATTGATTCGGTGTAGCTATATATACTAATTCAACATTGGAATCGGTACAGAGACGTTCGGCCTCTACGTAGGTTGAGGATTCAAATTCGGCGTTAAATCGTTCCAATTGATCAAGTTCTATATCGGATGCCGCTACTATTTCATAGCCGCCGTGAGAGGCAAAAACGGGGATCATATCCCCGGCTCCTCCTCCCAAACCAATTATTCCAAGCTTAACTCGATATTCATGGTTTATCTTCCGATTCGCCAAATTTCCCTACTCCAATAACAAGGGCCTTTCCTATTCACGAAAAGGCCCTCGGTCACATATTATATTGACGCAAATTATCCGACAGAATACTAATAGACAGGGCCGTTCAGTGCTTCCTCGCCATCCATGCGAGCAACCATTTCCCGCAAAACTGGAGCATATTTACCTGCTTGCCCGGTCCGCCGCATAAGACCTTTTCTGGCGAATCCCCAAGGATCATCTTGCCCTTCCCATGGCAAGTCAAGTTGAACATTTTCCGACGGGTTCCGGAAAATGTTCATAGGTTGCCCGCCATCTTCCAATATTGCCAGTTGCTGACGAAGCTGCCTTCTATAAAGAATAATTCCTTTATCGGACTCTCCCAATTTTTCTTGGGAACGGTCCGCAATAGCTCCCTGAGTTACCCAAGCTACTATGTCTTGTCCGCTGTTATTATCTACCATAGACCAATCCACTTCCCCATTCGCACCGAACGGAAGCGGAACTTGATAGTGTGGTACAGACTCTTGAGGTTCCACTATAGTGTCCGGAGGTTGGGGATAGGCCGTAAACCATACATGCAGAGTATTTTCGTCATCTACCGGGACCCTGTATTGGAAATTACTACCAACTCTAAGCAGATTTGGGAATACGACAGGGTGGCCAACTCGCCATTCGGGATCATTTTCGGAACCACCTTCAACGATTCGTCGCTTAATAATTCCGTATTCAAATTCGTCAAATCCAATTTTTTCATGGGACCAATTACCGCCTACTCCACCTGCTCGGTAAAATTGTCGTTTGAGATCTGCTCTACCCAGCCGTTCTAAGACGTAATCGGAAAACCTACCGTGCAACCACTCCACATGCACGGGGTCCAACGAATTCTCCATTATTTGTAGCCAGTTGCATGGGATTACGGTAGATCCGATATCTCTAAGTACATTGTCCCAGACAAACATATCCCATCTTGGTAGTAGGGGAGCAGGTTCTGGACCCAAATACGCAAAAATCAGGCCAGATAGCTCTTGGACTGGATAACCCGTGATTTTGACCCTGTTTGGGAAGGTGGTTCCGGGAGCTTCTGCCGGCATTTCTATGCATTGCCCTGAGCAGTCGAACATCCATCCGTGATAGGGACAACGCAAACCAGACTCTTCTGGCACACCGTACAACATCGAAACGCTTCTGTGAGGACATGTATCACCGATTAATCCCAATCCTCCTTTTAGATCTTTATAGAGAACCAGGGATTCTCCGAGTAATTTGACATGCTTCACGGGAGTATCGTCGAGCTCTGATAATGCACCAATTGGTTGCCAGTACCGCCTCATCAATTCGCCCATTGGTGTACCTGGGCCAACTCTGGTTAGTCTTTCATTTTCTTTTTCCGTAAGCATATATACTCCTGAACTCTAATTGGCCATATTCAGCCCAAGATTAAAAGACTGCTAGACATTTCGTTGAATTGAAAATATACGTTTCGTAATAATCTATTATCTCCGGTTTCTTGTCTAACTCCTGCATGGCACCTGCCAGACACATCCAATTGAGTAATTCTTGTTGACCGGCGTCCTCTATTTGAGCAGTAGAAATCTTGGACCAAGCGGCATAATTGCCTGCTTTCAATTCTTCGAATCGAGCTCTATCGGAATCTATATCTGGATATAACCAGTAATGTTTCTTTGTCAAAAATGCATGTGACCAACTGGAAGACGCTATTAAAGCGACTCTCCATGGGCTTTCTTTCAGCACCCTGGCAGTAGCCGCACCCACTTCCATACAACGCTTGGGTGAAGGCCCAGGAGGATCTGAATCCTTTTCAAATTCAATAGCTCCACCCCTGTTTTGAATCACCTTACTACCGTAGCAATTGACCAACATTGGAATGACCGGATATTTTAATCCTGTACGATCGTAATCTAAATATAGGAGGGTATTTAAAATCGCGTGACCCAATCCAGGCTGGTGTAATGGCTTGTAGGAATACGCCATATCTATACCATTATCCATCAGACCGCCCACTAGATCCCTTGCAGCCCTACTGTTACCGGGATAGCTAAATATATCTTCAGATGTTTCGTTCCATACGTTTCGCCTTGTACTTCCATCCTTGTTGGCAAAGGGCTGGCACTCGAATTGCTCATATGCTAGGACACAGAACGGAGGAATAATGTCTTCCTTAAAATTCTCGTATTGATCGTCTCCCCAGATTAATATGACATCCGGATTGAACGCATCCAATTCCTTACGAAGTTTTCTAAATCCCGTGACCATTCTTTGCCTGAGCCGCTTGGCTGATGCCAGTCCATCATCTTCCCCGTATTCAACTCGCATCGGTTCCGGCCAATTGGTAGGAATTTTCATCTCAGGGGGAACATTTTTGTTTTCCCTGAGGGTACGTTTCAGAGATGATTCTCCATCTTCGTCGGGTCGTATTAATGACGGGGCATGAGTTAATCCCAGACCTAGTATTTCAGCCATTCCTCCCTCCGCGAACGCAACAAATTTGGATTTCTAATAGTTATCGTAATATTACTGCAGTATGTTTCCTTCATGCAATAATGACCAGCGTTTTTATAACGCCTTCACATTTATATTCGGTCAAGTTCAATTTTCATGGCGCAAAACAGTAAGCAGGGAGATTGCATAACTGGTCAATCACTTATCTGGCCATTCCCCTAAACCGGACAGGCTCGTTTCTCTTCGGTACAAGATTATAACCATCCTTTAATTATCGTGAGTTACAGGATAAAATGCGTTTGAGTATAACCCATTTTAGTCATGCAAACTCGAATCCCTACCATTCCAAACAGGAGTAGATAACATGGCAACGCAAGAGCAGATTTCATTGATGTCCCATTTAATGCGTAGGGCTGGCTTTGGCGCACCAAGATCAGAGCTCGAAATGCGTGTCCACAAAGGTTATGAAGCAACAATTGAAGAGTTGCTTGATCCAGCTTCCCAAGATTCCGTAGATGAAGATCTCCTTTACCGTTACTTCCCGAATTACGAAGGTGGTATGGCGCCCAACCAAGCTCAAGCCCAGTGGGTATACCGTATGGTCAACACCAATAGACCACTGGAAGAGAAAATGGTTTTGTTTTGGCACCAGCTATTTGCAACTGGTAATTCCAAGATTGATAACCCTCCGGAGTTAACCCAACAAATCGCCATGTTTCGCAAACATGCTCTGGGAGATTTCCCGACGCTATTAGTTGAGCTCGCCAAAAACCCCGCAATGATTTATTGGCTGGACAACAACGGTAACCACAAAGGAGCCATCAACGAAAACTGGGGCAGGGAGCTCTTAGAATTATTTTCAATGGGAGTTGGGAACTATTCTGAAGACGACATTAAAGAGGCATCCCGGGCTTTTACCGGATGGACCATTGCTCCTAAGATCCCCCGGTTACCATTAGGTAGATTTTATTGGGATTTTGAATACAGGCCTGAGGACCACGATTCTGATGCAAAAACGTTTTTGGGCATGACAGGAGAGTTTAACGGCGAGGACATTATAGATATCGTGGTGAAACAGCCCGCAACTGGAAAGTTTCTTTGTAGACATCTATATAACTTTTTTGTTGCGGATGAACCGCAGATTCCGAGTTGGAACATTACTCCTCCGACCGATCCTGAGGCAGTTGAATTATTGGAACAAACCTACCATGATTCGAAATACAATATTGCGGCGGTTCTGCGGGTATTGTTTAATTCAGATTTCTTTAAAGATTCTCGGTTTAAGCACGTAAAGAGCCCCGCTGAACTGGTGGTGGGCACGGTACGGATGGCACAAGGATTATCTGGGCCACAAGTCGGCTACCAATCAGTGGCTGATGAATGTACTTTCCAAGGGCAAGAGCTATTGAACCCACCAAGCGTAGAAAGCTGGCATACAGGAGAAGAATGGATAGACGGGGGAGCTTTGGTACGTCGGGTTAATTTCGCCGCTAAATATTTTTCCAATACGAACTTACCGGGAATTCGGACCATTATTGATAGTTTAAAATCTCTTGGCACTTTATCCCCTAGTGAATTTTTGGACGGTTGCTTAGATTTGATGGGGATATTAGAGCTAGGAAGCACCACTTACCAAGAATTTCTTACCCATACTTCCGAAGAAGGAAACATATCTTGGGAGACAACTCATGACGCATCCGAATCAGAAAGACGGGTGGGTATTATGTTAGCAATGATTTCTGCCTCTAGAGAATACCAATTTGCCTGATCCGCAAGAAATAATAATCCGGTTGATACCTTTGTTTGAATTAAGGAGGTAACCAAATGACATCTACCAAGAAAGATCCGGTCGTTGTAGTGCTTCAACTAAGCGGAGCCAACGATCCCTTGAATACGATCATCCCGTACACCAACCCCCATTATCGAGATAATCGCCCCAAAGTAGGGATTCCCGAGGACCAAGTAATTCCTATAAATGATGATCTGGGATTTAACCCGAATATGGGACCCGTCCAAAAGCTGTATCAAGAGGGCAAAGTTGCCATCATACACGGTATTGGGTATGACAATTCACCGCGCTCACATTTTCGGTCGATGGATATATGGCATACCTGTGAGCCGGAAAAAGTCGGCACCGAGGGCTGGTTAGGTAAAGTGATCAGAGATCTTGACCCTACCGGTGAGAATGTATTAACCGGGGTCAACTTTGGGCAAGGACTTCCAAGAGCGCTAGCATTACGAGGTGTACCAGTCACCTCAGTATCTGATCTTGCGTCCTATGGAGTTTTAAGCGATGTCCCGGGCATTAATAACGAGCGAGATCGAGATCGCATGCTAGATTTATTTTCTCGAATCTATGCTCCCACAATCGGAACCGGACCAGTGATGGATTACCTAAGCCATACGGGCCGGAACGTGTTGGATGGGGCTGATGTAATCCGGGTGGCACCTGAAACTTACAGTTCAACAATAGAATACGCCGATACCCCTATAGCCCGTAGCCTGAAAAGCGTTGCACAGGTTCATTTGGCCAACCTCGGTACCAAGATTTTTTATACTCAGCATGGCAGTTTTGATACGCATTTTAATCAACTTCCACAACATACCAAGCTTTGGACAGATGTTGGGAGAGCCATTGGCGATTTTTACTCGGACCTTAGAGAACACAACGCCAGCGATAACCTAATTATGGTGCTCTTTACTGAATTTGGAAGAAGGGTTAAAGACAACGGTACGGGCACGGATCACGGCGCCGGTGGGATCGCCTTTGTAATTGGAGATCAAGTCAAAGGTGGGATGTATAACGATTACCCTTCCTTAAAGCCAGCAGATCTGACTCAAGGTGATCTAGCACCTAATTATGATTTTCGAGGTTTTTACAGTAGCATCGTAGATAAATGGCTAGGCTTAGACCCGGTTCCTATAGTGGGAGGCACTTTCGAGCAACTGAACTTCGTCTAAATCAGGATTCACAAAACATTCGGTTTGCACAGAAGACAGAAGAACGATCAACATTTACGTGTTTAGGGGAGCACATGCTAACAACAATAGCCGCCGGGCGTACCTTCGACTTCAGCCATTGTTACGGGATGTATAGCATGGGTGGTTTGGGATTTTGGGATCCTGTTGATTTTGCTATAGGACCAGATGCCATGCTCTATGTGGTGAACAGAGGAGCAGAGGAGCTAGGACAGCGTATCAGTAAAAGCAGTCTAAATCACGACTTCGTAACACAATTTGGTAGCCCCGGGCAGGGTGATGGGCAACTAGTATGGCCCTATTCGATAGACCTCGATAGACAAGGCAATGTATATATCTCAGACGAATTCCTCCAACGCATTTCCGTTTTCGATCCGGATGGTCAATTCATAGGCAAATGGGGAACAGCTGGCAGTGATTCCGGACAGCTAGACGGTCCTTCAGGGATCGCTTTCGATAGCAACGATGATTTATACATAGTTGACAGTTCTAACCACAGAGTTCAGAAATTTACTAAAGAAGGTAAATTCTTATTTTCCTGGGGAAGTAAAGGAAATCTTGACGGAGAATTTAATCGCCCTTGGGGGATATGCGTCGATCACCATGATGACATCTATATAGCTGATTGGAAAAATGCCCGGGTACAGAAATTCACAGCCGATGGGACTTTCCTAATGGCCATTGGTTGTCCCAGCAGTATAGTCGGTGCATTAGATCGCCCATCCAGCGTTGCTGTAGATGCACAAGGAGATGTCTACGTAACTGATTGGGGGGCCAACCTACTCAATATTTATGCCCCGTCTGGAGATTTCCTAACCTCACTTACTGGAGACGCGCAAACACCATCTCCCTGGGCTCAAACCTACCTTGATGCCAACCCTGAAATATTAAAGGCTCGTCGTAGAGTGAGTTTGGAAGAAGAATGGCGCTTTACAAGGCCCATAGCCGTAAATGTTGATTCCGATAATAATATATACATTGCCGAATCTGTCAGACATCGGATTCAGATCTACAAGAAAGAACTAGAATATGAAGAAGCCTCTATAAACCTTTGACCTTATATCACAGACCTAGTTTCTTACTGTTGGTTAACCCTATAGTTTTAAGATATGACGTGCAAACCGTTCGCGGTGACCTGGCCTAGCCCTGTACGTCTTAACCCTATAGGGTTTTAAACAACAGTAAACCGAGTTGTATTTTAAGGTTCAAAGACTCTAAAAAGATCGAGTCGGCAATATCCTGCGATATACACCTGGTGAACCAGCCGCATGTCCATACGTGCCACCAATGTAGCCATGCATATCATCCTGCCCTCTACGTATATTCCAAGCTTCAGTCTCGGGGACTTTCTCGTGTTCAAATTCATAAACCGTGGTGTATTTTGGAGAACCCTCAACTACATGATAGCGACGAACAGCGAGGCAACCCGGGACTTCCAGATTAGCTGGGGTACGGACATTATCATAATAGTAGTTGTACTTTGCTTCTATTTCTGTTGGGACGACCATACGTCCAATTTGTAATGCGGGGGCCATCCCCCGGCCTAACACAGCTGGATCGATCTCCTCAGGGAATATTTGCGTACATACATTCCTTACATAATTCCGTCCCTTAGTAGATAACGCAATCTTCTGTGTCCATTCAGATGGATCTTCTCTGAAAGCCAGGTATTCCGAGGTCCTCAATGTTTCGGCGTTTTCCAGCTCGTAGCATGCTAAATATCGAGGACCACCTTTTGATGCTTCGTACCGTGCGCCATTCAAAAACCCAGGTAACGCTAACAAATCCGGTATATGTTCTTCGTTATACCATTTATTGAAATCACCGTCTTGTTCGGTGTCAATGTCTACAAAAACCATAAGAAGGGCCGTTCCTTTCCTATTAGCCATGACTTTCCTCCTTTCTCATCTGTATAAAATATGGTTTTCCTGAACTCAACAACCAAATTAAACCATCATTTGATCCGATTTGGTATGCGTAAAACGATTTACAGATCATAAACAAGCCTTGGATTTAAAAATTCTCGTAACAAATTCGCGTTATATGCTTGCCTTAAATACATTTCGGCACCATAATTGCTAGGTATTTAAATATGAGAAATATAATAACAGGATCAATTTCGAGCGTTAGAAATAATTGGCATTATGCGTGGATCATTATTCTGATCGCAGGAATAATGCATATGGCTGGTGGATCGATTCGCCAAGCCTTCGGGGTCCTGATAGTCCCCCTTGAAACTGAATTTGGCTGGAGCCCGGTATCCAGTACGCTGGCCTATGCTTTGGCAAGCGTGGTAGGAGCATTACTCGCGCCTATAAGCGGCATGGCAACAGATCGGTATGGAGCACGGAAGGTAATACTAGTAGGGGTAGCCTTTTTTTTCCTTGGTTCAATGGTGACCGGTGCTGCGACTGAAGTTTGGCACATTTGGATTTCGTACGGCCTAGGACTTGGGGTTGCCCAGGCCGCCTTCAACGTTCCTATTATTACCGCTGCTACCTATTGGTTCAGGACTAAACTAGGTCTTGGCATAGGATTATTGCAGGCATCTCACGGATTGGGACCGGCGGTCTTGGCTATCGTTGTCAGTTTTCTGATTAATTCTGTGGAATGGCGCGCCACTTTCTGGGCGATCGGCGTATTTGGCGTGATCGTTATGCTCATCCTAATGATTTTCTTCCGCAACAAACCATCAGATATGGGACTAAGAGCATTCGGAGCCCCGATCACTGAGGAAATAGCAGCTGACGTTCCCCAAGCCATAGCAACGTTGCGATCTAAAGCATACAGAATCGCTATGCAAGGCACAACAACTTTCTGGAAATTAGTAGCTGTTCACGGACTTGGATGTACCGGACATTCCATAATCATTATCTACATCATTCCAATGGCTATAAAGCACGGTATACAACCTTTAGCGGCAGCCGGTATTTTAACCACCCTGGTTGCCGTGAGTGTACTTACAAGGTTTTTGACACCTGTCTGCGCCGATTACCTTGGCGCACGAAAGACTATGGCAGTAATGTTTGTCCTGCAGGGCCTCCCAGTACTGATGTTGTTCTGGACCCAAGAACTTTGGCAGTTTTATTTGTTTGCCGCAATATTTGGATTTGGTTACGGGGGAGAAGGTTCAGCCTTCCCTATTATTAACCGGCAATATTATGGTCGAGGGCCAATGGGAAGGTCATTTGGATGGCAACAATTTGGTGCCGGAAGCGGCATGGCTATCGGCGCTTGGGGAGGTGGGGCCCTCTTTGCCCTAGCGGGTACTTACAGTTTAACCATTCTTGTATCAGTCGGTGCAAGTTTGTTGGGAGCTCTCATTATTTTCTCCATGGAACCTGATAACACCGTAATAATCCCGTCCTGGGAAGATTCCCTACCACCTGAAGCCAGAAGTGATTTCCAAGTCGCGCCGAATCATGCTGGGGCTACCGCCGACTAGTGAATTCCCCATTACAGCACGTTTATGGTCACATCTTGTTGATCTCTATTACTCCTAACTGGACCGTTGTTCCTTCAATCTCCATGATTCAGAATTACTATGAGCGGTAGAGGCAGATCAAATTCCA
>Ga0310342_100003475_pt1 | contig 10368 bp, 11 predicted proteins | sample S15DNA20500_MG_FD_206155 | JGI IMG/M metagenome (GOLD analysis project Ga0310342, IMG submission 206155) | Marine microbial communities from station ALOHA, North Pacific Subtropical Gyre - S1503-DNA-20-500_MG | ecosystem: Environmental > Aquatic > Marine > Oceanic | place: Pacific Ocean: North... | reverse complement strand
CGGCCGGCGATCTGGAGAGGTTGCGCTCGGAAGGCAGACTGGCCCTTCTACTCGGTGTGGACAGCGGCGCGGTTGTCGATGATCTGGCAACCTTGCGTATTTACCACCGGCTGGGCCTCCGAAGGCTGGAATTGGCGCACGGCTTCGCCACCCCCTGGGCCGATTCGTGCTCGGCGATTCTGGATGATGAGGACCTCGGACTGGAAGACTTTGGCATTGAGGTCGTGCGTGAATGCAACCGTTTGGGGATCCTGGTGGATGTGTCCCATGCCTCGGACCAGACTTTCTGGGATACCATCGAGGCGTCCAGCAAGCCCATCATCGCCTCCCACTCAGGAGCTAGGTCGGTGGTGGACGCGGTCCGAAATCTTACCGATGACATGCTCAGGGCCCTGGCCAAGAACGGAGGGATGATTGGCGTAGGGGCCTACTATGACCCTAAGCTCATGGAACCGATCCGAGCTACCGGCGCCTGGACGACGACGATGCAGATCCACAAGTATTTCTTGGAAAAGTACACCGATCCTTTCCAACTTGCGGCTATTCTCCGCAGCCAGACGGCCAACCTGGAGGCCCGCAAGGTCCTGGGACTAGATCCTCCTTCCCCCCTCCTGAAGATCGAGTCCCGATCGGGCATGATGTCATCGGTCTCTAACGTGGAAGGTACGCTGGAGCATCTCGACTACATCGTCGGGGTGATCGGCATCGACCACGTGGGCATTGGGACAGACATCGACATGAACAGAGAAGACTATATCTGGATCTATCATGAGCTGGTCAGTGGGATGCTGGAGCGAGGGTACACCGAGGAGCAGATCGGAAAGATCCTGGGTGCCAACTTCCTCCGGGTCTTTCAGGCCAACGAAAGCTAGTGAGTTGGTCCGTAGCCGAGTGACGTTTGTAGGACGCGGGCACTCCTGCCCGTCGGTGTCCTCGACGGGCAGGAGCCCATCGTACGGGTGAGTACTCCATTAGCTGGGAGCCGGATCCTTTACAAGGAAACTTTGGGTCAGGCGTAGCGCAGGTCTCCTGCCAGCCGTTCGAGCCATAGAAGCCTGAAGCGCAAGCGAGGGGTTAGGGAACACCCCGAAATCGCCCCGGTTTGGCTGCTTGCTGTCCTCCGACCCCTCTCTCGCCGCAATGTACCAGGCACCCAGGAAAGGGGATACGGGACTCGCCCTCTCACACTCTGAGCAGAGACGCTATTCGCTTCATTCGTTGGAAGAGGACACACCAAGGCTGTGATGCGCGTCTTGTAGTTGATTGAATCTCCTCGCTGCCTCTTCCAGGTCACGGTCGCTCACGATGTTGTAGCGCTCGAACACATCCCGTGTCCGATGCCCGGTCAGCTTCATCGCCACCGCTTCGGGAACGCCAGCACGTACTAGATTCCTTACCGCTGTCCGTCGGAAGTCGTGGGGAATGCGCCCCGGAACCCCGGCGAGCCGACAAGCCTTCTTCCACGAACCCCGGAAGCCTTTCACGTGCTTGCCGTCCCTGTGGAAGACCCAGGGACAAATAACGCCATACTTGCGCCTGACTCGGTCGGTGTAGTCCTTCTGAGCCGTCAGGGCGGCTCTCAGGGCATCCGTGAACGGAAACAAGCGAGCCTCATCGTTTTTGGTTGTCCCCGGTTCGAGATAAAGCCGTTCCGCTTCAAAATCCACCTGGTGCCATCTCAGCCCCAAAATCTCACTGAACCGCCAGCCAGTCACATAGAAGATGGTCAGCATCGGTTGCAGTTCTTTTTGTAAATGCTTTCTGACGACCTCGAACTGCTCGCGCTCAAAGAAGCCCTGGCGCACGTTTGCTTCCTTCAGCATTCGGATCAGTGGCTTTGCCGCGACTTTCTGATTCTCGATGGCCAAGTTGAAGGCCCGCCGAATAAGGCCTAGCTCGCGGTTGATTGTCGCGTTGCTTGCGTCTTCCTCCAGGCGCTTCACGATGAACTTCTTGATGTCCGCTGGACCGATAGAAACAGCCCGCCTATTGCCGAAGGCAGGCAGAATGTGAAGCCGTAGTCGAATCTCTTGCTCGGGAAGTGAGCGGCGGCCGTTGATTTTGTAGTCGTCGACAACGTCCTGGGCCAGCTCCCGGAAGGTGATTTGTCGACTCGGAATCAGCTGTCGACCCTTGGCGATATCAACCTCTCTCTCCTTGAGGAGGTTCGAGGCCACCCGATGGTCAGGGGTCCGGGCGGACTCATAAAGCGCCCGACCGTCCACGTAATACTTCAGCCACCACACCTTGCCGCGCTTATAGATGCTGCCCATGTCAGAAACTCCAATCACCCAAACAGGGGCGGGAGCCGGTGTCCGGCTCCCGCCATGAGAGAAATCAGGCTCAGGCTCTCTCGGCCAACGTCACAAATGGACTCAGCGTATCGGACCCGCTTTGCGGCGTCAGTGCCTCATTCCAAAGCGGTTGCCCGTCTACTCCAGAGATCATGCACCAGCTGACCTCATCTTGCTGAAAACGAGGCCCTGCGGACGAATCTAGCCGCAATTCCCGCCGGAGCCCCACCGCGTATTGTGAAAAGTCGGCGAATAGAATATCGCCCGCGTCGCCGAGGGTTTCGAGCTTCTCGGTGACGACCACCGGACGTCCCAGCAGGGAGAAAGCTCCCCGATCGTCCCGCAGCACAGAAATGTGAGAGGCCCCGCTGCCCACCGTTACCGACAACTCCATCAATTGCGGGATGGTGGAGGGGTGAACTACCCATACGGAGTTCGACCAGGAGGCCGGGTGCAGCCGCGCGCTCATCTTCGCCAGATTCGTGTAAAGGATGGTATCGGCAGCTTGGCCGCTTTCCTTTGCCACAGTCACCAAGCAAGAGGAATTCAATATTCCAAGTGGCTTGCCGGCTCTGTCACCGGTCAGAAAGGCGCGGTCAAGATGCCAGCTTAGCCCGCTCGAAAATGTTTCGCTGATGACTTGTTCGGCGTTCAGCCCGTCATCAAGCCATTCGTTGCTAGTGGTCGTGTAACACGTGATTTTATAAGCGTTTATCTCCATCGATCGAAACTTTTTCGCATTATCCGGAAGAGTCGAAGATTCCGCCGCTTCAGCTCCTCGTCCAGGTACGCAAAGCCTCGTTGCAGATCTTCCAGTCGAAGAATCATCTGAAGCATTTCATCGGCGCGCCGGTCCTGCTGCTTTGCTAACTCGATTACGATATGCTGGAGTGCACGGGCGTCAGCTTGTGTCACTTTGTTTTTTAGTGGAAGAGATCCAAGCATCAAGATCGACCCGGTCGATTAGCACCCTCGTGCCATATCGAATAACTGGCAGGGTGCCGGATTTCACCATTTCTCTGATCGTCCAGTGACTTAGGCCGATATACGCCCCGGCCGTTCGGTAATCGATCAGGCGAACGTCACTTCTCAGATTCCCACTTTGCCTCGACAAAATTCTCCCCCTTCCGGCGACGATCAGACGTTTCTCGCCTCTGTTCTTTGAGCTGGGTTTCTCTCTCGTACTGCTTTGCAAGCCACTCTTCGTCATCGGCTGAAATTTTCACTTCTGCCCGCAGGTCCGCCTCAAGTTCAGAGCGTCGTTCCCGCGTGTGCTCGCGAAGTTTCGCGGGCTTCAGCGTGTCGACTGTAGAGGCGACTCCCTCAGCGGAAAGAACCATTAAAGAGAGGAATGTCTGCGACGGTCCTCCCCATACCTCCTCCTCCGCCATTGAATCAGCTATCAAATCACTGACGGCGGCCTGGAATATCCGATATGGCGATGTGGAATAGATCGAAGCCAACTTTTGAAGGTTCAAGAAGAATTTACTATCGAAGCCACTCCAGAGTTCAAACGCTTGCCGCGCAGCCTCGCTCGTCGTAAGGCCACGTTCCTGCGCAGTTTCAGCAAGCTTTTGCTTAAGTTCTGGGTCTAGCCGAATCTGAAAAAATTCCTTGGCCATGGATTCTCTCCTTCATTAATTATTTGGGCGTGTAGCAGAATGTGGTGACAAAAGAAATAAGGTGTCAATCAATATTACGCTTTTGATACGGACAAGATGGTGACAGAAATGGTGACAATAGCAGGGGAATAGAAATCAGGGAAGGGTAACGTGTTGAAAAGAAAGCGCGCCCGGCCGGGCTCGAACCGGCGACCTCTGGTTTCGTAGACCAGCGCTCTATCCTTACCAAAACCTACCAAATTCTTCCAAATTAACCAGTTAGACTGGGATTCAGGGCAGGTCGGATTACCAATGATTACCAAGTTTTACCATCTCAACCGGAAACAAAACGGAAACATGGTTTCCTAGGAGAGAACCTGAGAGGGGATCTACTGAGTTCCCGACGAAGAGACCACCCCATGCACCAGAGGCAAGGAACAAGGAGAGCGCAGTAGAAAGGGTCCTCTAAATACCGACGATAGCGTCGATACCGTCGAACGACGGAGTAACCTTCGGTAGGACAACAGGTTAGACGGCGACGATAAACGGGACACCTCCCTAGTGTTATCGTCGGCGCCCGGCAGCATAGCGTCGAAAGTAGCTTGCTGATCCACACACATCGCAAACCCAAACTCACGGTGCCATCTGGTCATAACCCCACAGACGCAGAGATACAAACAGGTGTGTATGCCCTGGGCTCGGTTCGATTAGAAAAGACCGCTAGAAAGGGGCGGTTCTCAGCCAGAACCTCAAGAAGGCTCCTAACGAGCCAGCAAAGGGGCCTTAAGTGTCTGGTAGCAAGGAGGTTGTCGGACGGGGCGAGTAGTATGGACCCGCTATGAGAGGTCTGAAGAGGAGTTCCGTGAAAGGGCCACGTTCAGGGTCAGACGGACCCACACGTGAAGCAGTCCAGAAAAAAACATGGACCTCGGAGATGATCGCTGAAAGGGCCCGGATCAATGGAAAACTAGGAGGCCGTCCTCCTTCGATCAACCCCAAGCTCGAAGAGGCCATCCTCATGGCCCTCCGGCAAGGAGCTTTTCCAAGTGCAGCAGCCGAGGCGAGCGGAGTCCCGAGGCAGACTTTCTCAGACTGGATGAGGAGAGGATCCCAGCAGAAGAGAGGGATCTATCACGAGCTCTACCTGAGGGTGATGGAGGCCATGGCGGAGGGGGAGCTCAGGGCCCTGGAGCAGGTCCAAGCGGCGGCGGAAAAGGATTGGAAAGCGGCAGCCTGGATCCTGGAGCGGCGCTATCGAAGCCGCTGGGCCAGGACGGTGGAGCCACCTGAGGAGGGACCCAGCGAGAAGCAGACCTTGCACCAGCATCAGCATGTCCACTTGGAGCTGGCCAGGGTTCCGACTCCTACTCTCGAGTTCATCGTGAGGCACACCAAAGAGCTGGGGCGGAAACCCACCATCGACGAGTTCCAAAGTTACTTCCATCGAAAGCCGGACGAGCGTGAGGTCAAGCTCCTGGAGCCTCCCAAGCTGCACTGAACGAAAGAGCACAGGGCCCAGTCTTTGGGAGGCAAACTTCTGGATGGCTCAAGGCGCGTTCGTTGGGAGAGTTTCACTGATCCTCTTTCTTTCTAATCGCCTTGCAAGCATCTTTGACTGCGTTCCCAAGGGTCCGGGTGGAGCCACTGTAGATCGCATCGCCCTCTTTCTCGAAGACCACTACCTTGTTGTCCTTCCGTGCGCCCTCCTTGCCCATCCATCTCATGCTGGCCTTCCGGCACCGCGCCGAAGTTCCTTCCTCACCTTTTCAACCTTCGCCCTGCTGTCCACCACGAGCCTGAACCCGTTCTCAAGCTCCACCAGCACCCACGGCCCCGCAGTCATGTGCAGGCCAGCCTTCCTTGCTGCATGAGCCAACAGATTCTCGCTCCTCGTGATCACCTTGCCCCTCATCCCCGGGGAGATCAGGACCATGCCCTCCTCGTTCCGCATGCCTTCGCCACGCCAGATGATGGCCCCCCGGAAGGAACCCCTGGGCCTGGAGATCGGCGACACCATCATGGCGGGTTCCTTGCCCCCGGTACTGATGACATTGCTAGGAACCGCTGAAAGGTCTAGGATCAAGGGAACTCTTCATTAGATCGCTTGGGGGAACATCGTGGTCGGCCAGACCGCTTCCCATTACAAGATCGTGTAAAGGCTCGGTGAAGGCAGGCCAACGATGAACCAGGATCCCCTTTCCAGGCGAGGTTTTCTTCAACAGTCAGCCGCCACTCTGAGTCTGTCCCAAGCCCTATACGCCCAGAGGAAGTCTCTTACCCCGGCGGACTTCCGTCAGTTCCAGCTTCGGAAAGAGACGGCCGAGAGGGTGGAGGTGGGCCGCCAGATCATCCTGGACGAGTTGAAGCCGACCCAGGCCCAACTCCAGAGGGGACTGGATCTGCATTTCAACAGCTATGTGGCTGAAGTGATGGGGAGCCTCTACGTGGCCGATCCCGTCATCACCATGATCGGTGACCGGCTCCGGGAGGACCTGGCTCAGTTCCGCCAGAGTCTGGAAGCAAAGGGCATCGGGGAGGAGGAGCGAGAACAGCGCGTCCAGGAGAGGTGGAGGAGGATGAAGGCGTTCGAGTCGGCCTTCGATCCCCAGTGGCGCCAGGACTACCTGGGACTGTACCGGCTCACAGGTGTAGACCTGGCCATCGAGGATGTGGCCCACCCCCCGGAGAATACCTTTCGAAGGGCTTTGAAGCATCTTGCCCGCTGCCAGTACGTGTACGAAAGCGGGCAGGACGTGGTGAAGGTCAGCCGCTTCGAGGACATCCAGCGGGCACGAGATGAGGGCAAACCTGCCCTCATCTACCACCTGGCGGGAGTGGGCTCCTTTGCAGAGGCCGACACACCCCTGGAGAATCTGGATCTACTCTACGCCCTCGGGGTACGAGCAACCCAGCTCACCTATCGGCAGAAGAACCTTCTGTGCAGCTCGGATCAGCAAAGAAGGGACACAGGCCTCACGCCGCTAGGCCGGCGGGTGGTCCGCCGTCTGAATGACCTGGGCGTGATGATCCATCTGGCCCACGCGGGGGAGCGCACGGCGCTGGAAGTGATCGAGGTCTCCGAAGCTCCGGTCTACAACGCCCACGTGGCCTGCAAGGCTATCTACGATAGTCCCAGACGAATCGCCAACCAGGACGACCACTACCTGAGAAGCCTGGCCAGGAAAGGAGGTCTGGCCGCGGTCTATGCCTGGCCAAGGCAGTTGTCCGAGAGGGAATCTCCCACCTTTGACGATTTCGCCCGGCATCTGGAGCACGCCATCCAGGTGGCGGGTATCGATCATGTGGCCATCGGGACAGACTTGACCTTTCTGCCTCACCCCACCGCCTCGGGAATCCACAAACCCCACGCCATGGACTGGACCAATTGGCCCTACTTCACGGTCGGTCTGGTCTGTCGGGGATTCAGCGACGACGAGATCCAGAAGATCCTGGGAAAGAACTTCCTGAGCTTCGCCCGCCAGGTTCTGGACCGAAAGCCCTGGGGTCCTCTGATCTGATCTGCTGGAACATGGAGAATCGTGAGACCTTCCTATGGTTTGTCCGGTGTCCCATGGCTTCTACCGGGAGGTAAGTCCTCAAGGTGGGGGCCAGGCCTCTATAGCTATACGCCAACGGACTCAACAGTGCCATCACGCACAACGATATAAGTCCTACAAGCTCGCCTTATCGAACGCTTGCCAGATCGGCAACGGCCAGCTGGGTCGGGACTATCTGGCCGTCAACACCGGCGTCGTTGAAGAGCAGCTCAAGAAGGGGGGAGTGAGGTTGGCAAAGCTACTGAATGGGATCTTTGGCTAGATTTCCCTGATCGTTAGATCCAGGGTATCCACCCTACTTCTCCCTGAACCTCAGGGAATAGAGATCCGCATCCCTCATCACGAAGCGGAGGCGGACCGGCTTGCCTGCAATCCTGGCCAGGGGCTTATCTGAAGTCGCCTTGGCATGGCTCCGCTCCCACCGCACCGTGTGCTCGATCTCGTCTCCCCAGATCAGGGGTGATTCCTCCAGGGCAAAGCCTGGTAGTGGGTTCCCTTGGGCATCCTGGATCTCCACGCGGATGCTGCCCGCTGCTGACGTGGCGAAGTTGAGGACCAGGTTGTCCCCTTGAAAGACCAGTGGCTTGGTGACCAGTTCGCCTCCCGGGTAGCCTGTGTTCACCGAGACGAACCCGTCGGTCCGCAGCACCATCCGCTCCAGGTGGGCACTCGGAAAAGTGTAGTGGCGAGCCACGTAGATGGACATCTCCTCCGGGGCCGTGGCCATCACTCCTACGCTGACCATGTTGGAACGGTGAATCCAGTTCCGCCGATCCCGGCCTGGGCGGATAAATGCTTCCAGGAAGCGCCGGTCCCAATGGATTCCGTCCCGGCTGGACATGAATACACCGTCTGAAAGCCCCTCGTCCCCCTCGGGCACCGGAAGCTGATGTCGCCACGGCAGGTAGCGCTTGGGAAAGGCCACATAGATATGGGGAGCGCGGAAGTAGGGTGTGGTGGCGTTGGTGTACAGGTGTTCGCGGGGCGCGTCTCCGTAGTCGGCCCACTCACCCGGAGTCCAGTGGATAAAGTCCTTGGAAGTGGCACACTTGATGGTCCGGACCCCGTTGGCGAAGTCCCTATAGATGGCTACGTACAGCTGCCGCACCGAGTCCCAGAAGGGCACGTTCAAGGAGTCGAAGGCCCCGTCTGTGATGACGGGCTCCTCCCGGATCTTCTCCCAGCGGATGCCGTCCACAGAGCGAAATGCCCAGAGGGGGCCACCGCCGAGCGCCTTGTACCGTTGGGTAGGCTCGGCAGCCGGGTTCCCGTCCTTGAAGGGAGCGAAGTTGTGCCCACCGTCGCCGATCCAGACGATGCTGTTGTCCCGGGAACCGTCAAACTCGTAGAGGCCGAGAGAGGGCCTCTCCCAGTGGATCCCGTCACGACTCTCGGCATAACAGGTGACCTGCGGGTGGGAGGGCACCACCTCTTCACCCGTTTCCATAAGAGGACGCACCACGTAGTCGGGATGGCTGCTACCCCGATAGTACAGTCGATAGATGTCTCCGTCGCGGAAGACCGTGGAGTACAGGCTCGTGTTGCCCTCCCAGGGACGATCAAAGGCGAGGACCTGGCCCGCGGAACGGGGAGAATGCAGGCGAAGCTGCACCCCGTTCATCGATTCGATCAGATAGTCGTCCACAAACAGTTCCAGCCGGGAGCCGATATCCAGGGCCTCTGTGGTCTCGGCTGGGTTCGCCGATGCCGCCGCCACTGAGAGCAGCAGACTGAAAACAAGCAGCGCCTTCCTCATCATCCATCCTCCTTGCTGGGGGCTAGGTTATCTCGGTGGACTGGAAGGATCAATGGGGTCAGAGTCCTGAAAGGACAGGGCACAGGAAGTCGTGATCTCTTCGGGTATCGCGCCCCCAGGAATCGAGCTTGAGGATTGGCTAGGGCCGGTAATCGCCATCCTCCTTCTCGCGTCGCAGTAACTCCCGAACGGAGACCCCACTGCGTCGGTCTTTTTCCAACTCCCCAATACAAACCACAATCGCATGGTCTAGCTCAAGCATCCCGGGTCCACCCCACAGACTGGCTTCGTCAAACCAGGGCGAGAAGTTGCTGTGATTGAGGGTCTCCTTGCAGACGAGACGAAAGCTGGCTTTGCCCTGCTCCTCCATGATCATGGGAACCGCTGACGGGTAGTCTGCCGTGCGCTCTAAGATGTAATCCTCGAATCGCTCGTGGAGGTGGCCGAATGGGCGGACCATGGGGGGGCTTGTACAGGGCTGGGAACCTAAGAGGCAGGGGTGGTTGGCAGTGCGTTCCAGGATCTACTCCTCGAATCGCTATCTGAAGGGGCCGTATTCGGGACCATGAAAGTGTAATAGCCCAGATCTGACCGCAAAAACTGTGTCAGAATAGAGCTCCCCTGACCGGCTGCTTTCGCCTAGAAGCCGCCATCCAGATTCTCCACGGAGACGACGAATGAACGACCGCTAACGGGCCCATAAGCAGTCATTCCGCGCAAAGGGTCGCCTTTGCGGAGCAACAAGGGACGAGGATGGCAGTTTCAAAGCACACGACCAGCTTCGCAGCGAACGACATTCCGGGTGTCAGTGGTAAAGCGGATTGAATTCCGCCTATCCTGCCGATTTCTATACGTGCCCTCCGCTGACATTGCCCTTCCGGACTCAAGGATCTAGTATTTCCGAGATAGGTTCCCTTGCAGGACGGAGGCCCGCGGTGATCGGCCAGACCATCTCGCACTACCGCATTCTGGAGAAACTCGGCGAAGGTGGGATGGGCCAGGTCTTTCGGGCCACCGACACCAAGCTCAACTGAGATGTCGCCCTGAAGGTCCTGCCCGAAGCCTTTGCCGCCGATCGCGAACGTATGGCCCGCTTCTCCCGTGAAGCCCAGGTGCTGGCGTCACTGAACGTCAGCAGCGATTCGTCCCTGAGTGGAGCG
>Ga0310342_100003474_pt1 | contig 10368 bp, 10 predicted proteins | sample S15DNA20500_MG_FD_206155 | JGI IMG/M metagenome (GOLD analysis project Ga0310342, IMG submission 206155) | Marine microbial communities from station ALOHA, North Pacific Subtropical Gyre - S1503-DNA-20-500_MG | ecosystem: Environmental > Aquatic > Marine > Oceanic | place: Pacific Ocean: North... | reverse complement strand
TGATCGGGCTGGTCCAGCGCACGACCTCCTCGACCGCCGACGGCAGCAGGGACATGTCGGCCTGGAGCTTTCGCAGCTGGTCCTGGTGTTCGACGAAGGCGAGCATGCCGCCCGTGGTGCCGTTGCGCGTGGTCTCGTTCCCGGCGACGACGATGATGAGACACCAGGCCAGCACGTCCATGAACGGCAGCGGCTCTCCGTCGACCTCGGCGTTCGCGAAGATGGTGATCAGGTCGTCGGCGGGGTTCTTCTTCTTCTCCTCCACCAGCTTCGTGAAGTAGGTGAAGAGCTCCACCATCGCCTGGCGCGCGGTCTCCTGGCTCGTCTTGCCCTCTTCCTGGTACTCCGGATCGCCCGCGCCGATGGTGCGGTTCGTCCAGTCGAAGAGCAGATCCCAGTCCGACTCGGGCACGCCGAGCATCCAGGCGATGACGGCGATCGGAAGCGGGGCGGAGACCTCGCGCACGAAATCGCACTCGCCCTCGTCGCTGCGCTCCACGAGCTTGTCGACGATCTCCTTGCCGATGCGCTCGATGTCCGCGTGCATGCGCTTCAGGTAGCGGGGCGTGAAACGCTTCGAAACCAACTGCCGATAGATCCCGTGCTGCGGCGGGTCGAGCTGGATCAGGGTCGGAGGGAACTCCTCTCGATCGGCCGGCAGCGGCAGGTGTTCGATCACGAGACGCGGTCCGTTCAGGAACTTCTCGGGCTGCTTTCCGATCGCCACGATGTCCGCGTGCTTCGTGATCGCCCAGAAGGGAACCCCTTCGGTGCGGTCGAACCAGTGCACCGGGTCTTCTTTGCGCAAACGCGTCCAGATCTCGTGGGGATAGCCGTGGGCGGCGTAGTCGTCGGGGTGAATGAGGTTGAACGCTTCAGCGGCAGCAGACATGGGTCCTCCGTGGGCGGCTGATCGATTCTACATCAAGCGTGGTAGGCAATGATGAAAGTCCCGATCATGGTGAAGACCAGGGCCAATTTCGCGGCGAGCCCGAGCGCCATTCCGATCCAGGTGCCCACACCCACGCGGCCAGCCTGGGAAAGGTTGCGCTGCACCGTGTACTCGCCGATGACCGCACCCACGAAGGGCCCAACGAGCACGCCGAGAATGCCGAAGAAAAGCCCGACGACACCCCCCACCACGGCCCCGAGGAGCGCCCGGCGACTCGCCCCGACACGCTTCGCGCCCAGGGCGCCGGCGGCGAAGTCGACCACGTAGGTGAGGGCCGCCAGCACGCCAATCAGTCCAAGCCACCAGCCACCGACCTTCGTGAAATCGTCGATCCAGGCTGCCAGCACCAGGCCACAGAAGACGATCACGGCGCCGGGCAGCACCGGCAGTGCCGTTCCGCCGACGCCGACCACGACCAGTAGCACCGCCAGGATCCACAGGGCGACCGCCGTCCACTCCATAGCGATCAGGATAGCAGGAGCCGCGTCTCGAAACGGTTCACTCCGAAGGACGGCGCAGGTGAACCGTCAGGTCCTCGACGCTCCAGGCCGGTGCATAGGCCTCGACCAACAGCCGGTCCAGCTCGGGGAAGCGCTCGAGCGCCGCGCGACTGTCGCGGTCGCTGCCGGTGACGCCTTCGCGCACGTCGCGCTGCACCACCACGATCGCAGCCGGTCGCTCCCGCCGCAGGTCGGCGAGCAGCTCCTTGCGCACACGCTCGCGGTGCTCCCAGTCGAGCCGCTGCGGAACGTTGTAGATCCAGCGGCTCGCCGGCCGCCGATCGGCCATGGCGTAGAGCATGGGCTCGAAACCCCAGACGTAGAGCGTGGAATCCGGCGGCGTGCGCGTCGTGATCCAACTCGCGGCGCGTCGGTTCGCCCCGTAGTGTACGTCCCCCGCCGTGTGCAGGAGGTTCTCCGCGCGCGGATCGACTCGATCCACCAGAAGTGCGACGCGCAGACGCGCTCGCTCCCAGAAGTCGAGGCCCCCGTAGGCGGGAACCGCGGGTGTCTTCCACGCGAGCATCAGGGCGGCGGCGAGAGCCACCGCCACGCCGAGCCGCGAACGGCGCGCGCGCTGCCAGCCCTTCCAGAGGCCCCAGCCGGCCGGCAGCGCGAGAAGCGTCAGGCTCGCGGCGAAGTGGTAGGGGTAGAAGCGGGCCTGGGTGGCGACGCCGGCGAGCTGCACCAGAACAACCCCCACCGCGTGGAGCGCGGCGGCGCGCTCGCGCGGCGCGAGCGGCGGAAGCGCCACGAGCAGCACGAGGCCCGCGGGCACGAAGGCGGTGAAGCCGAAGAGCGCATCGCGCAGCGTCCGCAGGGCATCGACGGGGAGGGCGGCCCATTCGAAGCGCACCGCGTGGTAGGACGGCAGGAAGACGAGGAACGTCTCGAGCGTCGCGGGCCACGCGCCCGCAGCCACGAGCCAGACGACCGCGACCGCAACCACCAGCGCGCCGCCGACGGCGTAGAAGAGCAGCGGAGGCGCCGCCGGCGCACCGCTCCGCCGCGCTCCCCGTGCGGCCAGTGCGGCGCTGACCAGGATCCCCGCCCCCAGGTGCGGCTTGAACAGGCCCGCCACGGCGTAGAGCGCTCCGGCTCCGAGCTGGGCCCGGCGGCGGGCCGCCCCCCCGGCGTCCTCGGCGCTCAATGCGAGAACGAGCGCCCACACGACCGCCACGCCGCCGAAGCTCTCGGGCTGCGCCGTGTCCCAGTACTCGAGCTGAAGCTGAGCAAACAGGGCGACAGCCGCAGCCAGCAGGCCCGGCCGGGCGTCGCCGAGGACGCGGCGCGAAAGCAGCATGAAGGCGGGAACGAGCGACAGGTAGGCCAGCGCCTCGACGCCGCGCACCGCCACGATTCCGGGACCCAGCAGGGCGCGCGCCGCAGCGTAGACGCCGAAGATCGCCGGCGGCTTGAAGTCCCACGCGTCGAGGTAGGGAGCGCCTCCGCGGACGATGGCTCCGGCCACCACGGCGTAGATCCCCTGGTCGCGCCCGTAGCCGTAGCCGAGCAGCAGGACGAGACCCACCAGCAAGAGCACGCCGACGCCGACGAGGAGCGCCCGGTCCGCCGAACGCGCGAAACGCTCGTCGCGCGCCGCCGGTTCGCGACTCGAGCGCGGGCCGGAGAACCGCCGCTCAAGCATGGCGAGCGAGTCTAACACCGGCCAACACCGCCCCGGGCGGGTATGCTGCACCGGCCAGGAGGCCCCCCGGATGCAGGTGACCGCCGCGTTCGTTCTCGTCCTCGCTCTCGCCGTCACGCCGGCCGCTCAGGCCGACGAGCCGATGGCCGAGGACCCCACTCCGGTGCCCATGAGCGTGACCGAGCGCCCCACTCCGGTGCCCATGAGCGTGCTGGAAGCGCCCGAGCCCTTCGACGACAACACCGCCATCGCGGACTGGAACGCCCAGCGAACGTGGTCCTACGGAACCGACCAACTCATGCCGCTCACCCGCGGGATGGCTGAAGCGGGCATCCCCCCGGCCGCGCGCTGGCCCCTCTATCTCTTCACGGTGCCCTTCGACCTGGTACAGCTCCCCATCGCCGCGATCGCCGGGCTCTACGGCAGCTGAGAGGCCGCGCGGAAGCGCGCGAGCGACCCGCTACCGAGCGCGCACACGAGCGGCCGTCCCGGGAAGGGATAGGCTCAGACTCCGTGACGACCCGGGTGCTCTGCGCCGTCTTCTTCCTCTCGGGCGCGGCGGCTCTGCTGTTCGAGACGCTCTGGTTTCGGCAGGCGGGGCTCGCGTTCGGCAACGGCGTCTGGGCGTCGAGCCTCGTGTTGTCGAGCTTCATGGCGGGCCTCGCGCTGGGCAACGGGCTCGCCGCACGGCGCGGCGAATACATCGCGCGGCCGGTGCGGTTCTACGCGCTCCTCGAACTGGCTATTGGCGGCACGGGCGTTTCCCTGGTCTTCTTGCTCCCGGCACTCGCCGATGGACTCGCCCCGCTCTGGCGGCCGCTCCTCGACGCGCCGTGGCTGCTGAACCCGCTGCGGCTGCTGGTGGGCTTCGCCCTGCTGCTCGTACCCGCGACGGCGATGGGCGCCACGCTGCCCGTGCTGGTCAAGGCCCTGCGCGCCCGCGACCCGAACTTCGGTGCCCTGCTCGGACGCCTTTACGGCTGGAACACAGCGGGCGCGGTGCTGGGCGCGGTGGCGGGAGAAGCGGTGCTGATCGGCTGGCTCGGCGTCCGCGGCTCGGCCTGGGTGGCGGCAGGCCTGAACCTCGCCGCGGCGGCGGGCGCGTTCGCCGTGGCCCCCACGCACTTCGCGGGCGAGGCGCCGGGGGAGCCGACGCGCGTCGCACCGGCGCACGCGGCCCGCCGCGCGCTCCCGTTACTCGCCTCTGCCTTCCTCGCGGGTGCAATCGTGCTCGCGCTCGAGGTCGTGTGGTTCCGCCTCCTCTCCCTTTTCGTCTACAGCGCGGGGCTGAGCTTCGCGCTGATGCTCGCCGTCGTACTCGCGGGCATCGCGGTCGGGGGTTTCGCCGCCGGCCTCTGCCTGCGTCGGCGACCCGAAGCGTTCCGACACGCGGCGGCGCTTGCCCTCCTGGCCGGGGCCGCCGTCGTCGGGGGCTACGCCACCTTCGGCTCGGTGATCGATCCCTCCGGAGCGCCCGCAACGCAACACCCGGGCGAGATTCTGTGGCTCGGCGCGGTCTTGATGCTGCCCGTGGCACTCCTCTCGGGCGCGCTCTTCCCGTTCACGGGTGCCGCGCTCGAGCGCTGGCTCGCACCCGAGACGCGGGCGGCGGGGCTCCTCACCCTGGCCAACACGGTGGGCGGCGCGCTGGGTGCGCTCGCCGGCGGCTTCGTGCTGCTGCCCCAACTCGGAATGGAGCGGTCGATCCACGTCCTCGCAGCGCTCTACGGCATAGCCGGAGTGCTGCTGCTCGGTGCCCGCGGCGCCGCAACGGCGCCGGGGCCGCGCTGGTCCCGCGGCGCCGCGCTCGCCGTCTTCGCCTTCGCAATCTTCGGCTTCCCCACCGGCGCCATGCGAGACGACCATTTCGCCGCCGTCGCGCGCCGCTTCGGCGCCCCCCCGCAGACGCGGATCGCCGCAGCCCGCGAGGGCCGCACGGAGACGGTGCTCTACCTGCGCACCGATGTGATGGGCGAGCCGTTCTACCACCGACTCGTGACCGACGGCTTCGGGATGGCGACCAACCGCGTCTGGGCCGAGCGCTACATGAAGCTCTTCGTCTACTGGCCGATCGCGCTGCACCCGGAGGCGCGCAGCGCGCTGCTCATCAGCTACGGCATCGGCACGACCGCGAAGGCGCTGGTCGATACGAAGAACCTCGATCGCATCGACGTGGTCGACATCTCGGAGGACGTGCTCGAGACGAGCGCCATCGTATACCCGGACCCGGCGGAACACCCGCTGCGCGACCCGCGGGTGCACGTCCACGTGGAGGACGGCCGCTTCTTCCTCCAGAACACTCCGCGGCGCTACGACCTGATCACCGGCGAGCCCCCCCCGCCGCGGCACGCGGGCGTGGTGAGCCTGTACACGCGCGAGTACTTCGAGCTGGTCCGCGAGCGGCTGGCGGAGGGTGGGATCAACACCTACTGGCTCCCCGTCCACAGCCTCTCGCCGGGCGAGACCCGCTCGATCCTCGCTGCCTACTGCCAGGTGTTTCCCGACTGTTCGCTCTGGACCACCGCCCGGCTCAACTGGATGCTGATGGGCTCACGCGGCGGGCGCTGGTCGCGCAGCGAGGCGGAGTTCTCGCGCCAGTGGCACGATGCGCGGGTCTTGCCCGAGCTGCGGGCACTCGGCATCGAGAAGCCCGAGCAAATGGGTGCGATGTTCATGGCCGACGCCACCCAGTTGCGCGAGATCGTGGGCAATGCGCCCCCGCTGGTCGACGACTTTCCGAAGCGCCTGAAGGAAGGCCGCGCGCGCGCCAGCTCGCACGCCGCTCACGCGCGCTGGTTGGACATCGCCCTCACCCGCGAGCGGTTCATCGAAAGCGCCTTCGTGAGAAGCGCGTGGCCGGACGCGCTGCGCGAACGCTCGGTCGACTACTTCGACCTGCAGCACATGCTCACGAATTCCCGCGGCGGCCTCACCGCTCCGCGCGGAGATCTCACCGTCCGCTTCCGCGAATTGCACCAGGTCCTGACCGAAACCGACCTCGAGACGCTCCCGCTCTGGCAGGTCGGCGTCGAACGCGACTCCCTGCGCGTCGTCGATCGCCTGCTCGCGCGGGGCGCTCCGCCCAAGCCGCATGCCCACCTGCTCGGCGCTCGCGCCCTGGCCCAGCGCGACTTCGAAGGCGCGGCGCACCACTTCGCGCGCGCCGACGGCCCCGACGACGCCTACCTGGCGGTCTACTCCCTGGCCATGGCGGGCCGGCTCGACGAAGCGCAGCGAATCGCCCGGAAACGCCTGCGCCGGAACAGCCTGAACGAGGCCTGGTGGGCCTGGATGACCGCGACGTTCGCACTGAAACCGCCCGGAGACGCCTGAGCCCCGCCCGCCCACCGCGAACGACTCGAAGTTCAGGCGGAGGTGCCCGTCGACGCAGCGGGGGGAGGCACGACGGGACAGCACGCACCCTCCGAGAATCCCTGGGCTTCCACCCCAAAGCCGCGGTTGAAGCGCGACCGGAAGTTCTCCCACGCCACGCAGGCCGTGAGTTCGACCAGCCGCTCGCGATCGAGATGCTCGAGGAGCGCTTCCACGTGCTCGTCCGTGACTTCTGTGGGCGTGCGGGTCAGCGCCTCCGCGTAATCGAGGACGCGCCGCTCCAGCTCGCTGAAGAGCGGACTCTCCCGGTGAACGGGAACCGCCAGGATCTTCGCTTCGTCGAGCCCGTTGTCTCTGCCCACGGCAGAGCCGATGTCCAATCAGAAGACGCAGCCGGTCATCGAGGCCGCTTTCAGCGCGGCCAGATCCTTGAGCGTCGCGTCGACGGCGCGAGCGCGGCCGAACAGGGTCTCGAACAGTCCCACGGCCCACATCACGCCACGGCTGTGCGCCATCAGGCGCAGCGGCTCGATCACGGCCCCGACCCTGCGCTTCGACATGCGAAAGACGCTGCGCTGGACCAGACCGGCCTCCGCATCGCTCACACCATCAATTCTCGCCACCGCTCACTCCTTCCGATTCCGGGAAACACACCGGCGCTCGTCGCGGCTCACGGAGTCTCTCTGCGGAGCAGGAACACGGTCAGCGCCGTGATCAGCACCGCGGGGACGTAGACACCGAGCAGATCGAGCTGCCAGTGGTCGGATTCGAGGGCACCCCGCGCGGTATCGTAGACGTGCAGCAGCGCGTGCGAGACTAGGAAAAACGCCGAGACGACCGCCAGCGGCAGGCGATACCGGAGCGAGAACGCCGCCCAGACGAGTGCGAACCCGACGGTCAGGAACGCGCAGCCGATATCGCGGACGAAGTGCGCGTTGAAGGGACCGGTGTCGGGCACCGCCGCGGGGAGATCCGTGTACCAGCCGTGCGGTCCCACCAGCATCCAGATGCCGTTCGCGAGCATTCCCACACCGAGGAGCAGGAACACCCATCCGACCGAGTCGAGGCGCCCGCTGCTCACCCGATTCCGCCGGCCCGGTTCGGAAAAACGCGGCGTTCCACGGTCAGAACGGCCTGTAGCTCGAGCGCGGGAACAAGGCCAGCAGGCGGTCGAGGGCCGGGATGTCGACGACCAGACACGCCGCCATCACGACGGCGCAGGCCACGACCGCCGCCATGAGGGCCGGCTCTCGGTAGAGCCGTTCCGGGTGCTGCGCCGCGCTGTCGGGCTTCAGCCCCATGTTGAAGTACACGGCCATCACCAGCGCCACGAACGGGAAGGACAGTATGAGCTCGACCCGGTAACGCGCGATGAAGATGCCGAAGAAGAGCATGGCCGAAGCCCCGTAGAACATGACCGAGGTGAGCAGGCGCGCCTCGCTGTAGTACGCAAAGGAAGCCCGGTAGGCGGCAGCACGACCGGCGTCACCGATGAAGCGGAACTCGGCGTAGCGCTTGATCGCCATGAAATAGGCACCCGCCATCCAGTAGCTCAGCTGCAGCGAGCCCGGCGGGACTACTCCGGGATCCACCGCGAACCAGCCCGCCAACAGCCGCAGCGGGTTGTTCACCGATTCCGTGAGCACGTCCAGGTACGGCAACTCCTTGGCGCGCAGGGGACGGACGTTGTAGACGCAGCCCATCCCCCACAACACCGCGACCGTGACCGCGAAGCCCGTCGAAACGAGCGTGCCGATCCAGAGGCCGAGCGCACCGACCACGAGCCACTGCAGCCAGGCCGCCGGCACGTACACGCGCCCCGACGGAACGGGCCGCGCCGACTTGGTGGGATGCAACCGGTCGTGCGGGGCGTCGAGCAGCTCGTTGATCACGTAATTGCTCGACGCGATCAGACACAGAGAAACCGTGCCCAACAGCAGGCGCACGAGCAACCCTTCGCTGTTCACGTCGTGCGCCACGGTCAGGGCCACGATGACGCCGGGCAGGGCGAAGATGTTCTTGAACCAGTGGTCGGCGCGCAGGATCGCCCAGTGACCGGAAAGCTCCGGTTTGCTCGCGGCGTCGCTCACGCCGCCGGTGCTTCCTTGGGGCGCAGCATCCTCACAAAGGAGTCTCCCAGGTTGAGCGGGATCACCACGTCGTACAAGGCGCGCAGCCCCGGGGCGGCGCGCACCGCGCGGTTCAGCCAGCCCACGGGCAGATACTGGACCATACGGTCCGCCAGGTAACCCACTTCGAAGAACCAGCGGGCGCGAAATTCTTCTTCCGTCTCGAAGCCCGTGAGCCGCACCGCCTCGTCGAGCGAGCGGCGATTGAAGTAGCCGACGTGCGCGAGACGCAGGTGCCACCATCGCTTGCCGAAGAATCGCGAAGCGCGGCTGTCGACGTCCGGCGTGACGAGGAGGACGAGGCCGTCCGGCTCCACGTGCTCCCGCGCACTGCACAGCAGCGCGAGCGGATCGGCCACGTGCTCGATCACGTCGACCAGCGTTACGACATCGAAGCGGCGACCGGCGAGGTCGGGGTGCGGGAGTACGCCTTCGTGCAGGGTGAGTCCGGCGGCGCGCCCGGCCTGCACCAGGGAATGACTGGGCTCGACGCCCTCGGCGCGAAGCCCGGCGCGAGCGGCCTCGCCCACGAGCAGACCCGCGGCGGCGCCGACGTCTAGCAGGCTCTGGGCATCCGGGCGCGTCTTGCGCGCATGCGACACGAGCCAGCGCATCTGCAGCGTGCGGCTGACCTCGCCCTGCTCGTACGCCGGATCGTCGAGCCGGGAGTAGAGCGAGACGAGTTCCGCCACTTCGCCGGCGTCCGAGTAGATGAACTCGCAGCGGCGGCAGCGCCACAGCGCGAGGGTGACGCCGTAGCGATCGTCCGTGATGCGCAGGTCTTCCGGAACGAGATCTCGCTCGAGGTTGCGCGGCTTCCAGGCCGCGGCCTCGCGGGCGCCGCACACCCAGCAAGCCGACGGAGCCTGCGCGGAGACCGGCGGAACCGGGGACACCATGCGCAGCAAAGGATAGCATGAGCACCGGATACAGATGACCGACGCACCGTCGACAGCGAACGCCCATTCACGTCGTTGCTTCGTCGCGCTAGTCGCGTCGCTCTTCATCCTCTACAACCGGAACTTCCGGGCGATCCACGTGCTCGACCTCCTGCCCACCACGCTGCTTCCGGCGATTTTCGTGACCGGAGAGACGCGGACCTCGACGAGTTTCGCGGGATGCTCGCCGCTGACGACTACGGACGCGCACTGCTCGGCTTCGACCCGGTGCAGGAACGAGACGGGGACCCCGTGGTCTTCGGAGTCGAAGCTCGTGAAGAGCGTCCTGTGCGAGGGCCGGGTGTAGTTCGAGGCCGCAGAGAAACACCGAAAGGCACACCCTGGCGCGCGATCGCGACGATCTCGGGGTCGCGTCGGGCGGCCGGGTGCGGCTCACCACGTCCGATCTCACGGTGTCCGTGCCGGCGGGATGCTCCGCCCGGGCCTCGCGCCGCGGGCCGCGGGCCGGGCCGGAGAGGGGACCGGCGGCGGCACGCTCGCTCCCGTCTCACTCCGAGCCACAACCACTCGCCGGGGGCGCCGGCGTGTTAGCCTGGGTGCCTGGATGGAGCGTTGGAGGTCGGACCTTGAGTAATCCCGTGCGCATCGCACTCGTGGTCGTCTGCATCATCACACTCTTCTACCTCGTCGTGACCTTGGCGCGCGGAGTCGCGGAAGGAAGCTGATCGACCGCGGGTAGAAGCGCGGTGCCGCGGTGTAAGATGCCGCGGTGCCCTCTTTCTGGTGGCTCACGCTTCACGCGACGGCCGTTCTCGGGCTGCTGCTCGCCGCGGTGCTGATCGGTCGTCTGCTGCGGGAGCGACGACCACCGACCAGCACGATGGCCTGGCTGCTCGCGATCGTACTG
>Ga0310342_100003473_pt1 | contig 10368 bp, 7 predicted proteins | sample S15DNA20500_MG_FD_206155 | JGI IMG/M metagenome (GOLD analysis project Ga0310342, IMG submission 206155) | Marine microbial communities from station ALOHA, North Pacific Subtropical Gyre - S1503-DNA-20-500_MG | ecosystem: Environmental > Aquatic > Marine > Oceanic | place: Pacific Ocean: North... | reverse complement strand
TTACCTACGATTTATCCACCACTCGCACAACGCCTGTTTTATGGTGTTACGTCGGTTCATGAATCGGTCAAGGCACTGGCCCTTGTCATGGTAGTCGCGGATGTATTGATTGTTGTTCTGCTGTGGAGATGGTTGGTCGCAACGGGGCGAAACCGATGGTGGGTACTGGCCTACGCGTGGCATCCGCTCGTGGTATTGGAAGGAGCTGGCGGCGCCCATATCGATACATTTGGGGCGTTACTCCTTGCCGCTTCATGGTTCGCTCTGTCACGCCGCCGGTCGCTGCTTGCCTCTGTGACATTCGCCGGTGCGATCGCGGTCAAGTTCGTGCCGATTGTACTGGTGCCGCTTTTGTGGCGGCGAATTCGTGCGCTGGATGCCGTTGCCGGGGCAGTTGTTCTCATCCTGCTGTATTTGCCGTTTATGCATGACGGAAAGATGCCCATCGGTTCGCTGGGAACGTATTTGTCGCAATGGCGATTTAATGCACCTTTTTTTCGATGGCTGGAACCTCTTTTTGGCACTCCTGTCATTGTTGTTACCTCGTTGTGTGTAGGTCTAGTTGCCGCAGAATTCTCTAGACGGACTATGCGGCGTGATGATCCGTGTGCGTGGGCCTGGCCGATTGCCGTTACGATTTTCCTGATGCCGGCAATCTATCCGTGGTACCTGGTTTGGCTTACACCGTTTCTCACCGTTGCCGCTACTTTTCCACTAACGATATGGACCGTGACGTCTATCTCGACGTATGCCGTTTGGGCGTCTGAATCGGCTGGGAAAGGCTGGAACTTGCCCATGTGGGTCGAGGTATTTGAATATAGTTGTGTTGCGGCGAGTGTGGGGTTGGGTTATTGGTTTCGCAGAGCGTCCACAAAGGTTGTTCGAGAGGGGTATTGACAACCACGCATTCCAAGAAGACGATCAGGGGACAGTAGGACTGTAACCGGGTGCTGAGCGATGTGACGTTAGCCCCGATTAAGCATGAGGAATAACGTATGTTGATTAAACAGGCCCCAGATATCCTTTCTTCTCAAATTACGCCAGAGAACCTGTACTGGAATCGGCGGTCGTTTATCCGCGCGGCGTCAGGGGCGGCACTTGGTATTGCAGGGACTGCGACGTTTGGAGGAACTGCCGGTGATCTGTTGGCGGCTCCGCAGAGCGACTTGACCGACCTCAGGCAGAGCCAGTTTAGTACGGCCGATGCCCCGAATAGTTACGACGAAATCACGAGTTACAACAACTTTTATGAATTCGGACTCCAGAAGGAAGACCCGAAGCGTTATGCCGATGAGCTTAGTATCGAACCGTGGTCAGTGCGGGTCGAAGGCCATATGAACAAGCCTGCGGCAAATTACACGCTTGAAGACATTCTTGCGCCACATCCGCTTGAGGAGCGTATTTACCGTTTACGGTGTGTCGAGGCGTGGTCCATGGTCGTGCCGTGGGTTGGGTTTCCATTAGGGGACCTGCTCAAGCGGTTTGAACCGACATCGCGAGCGAAGTTTGTAAAGTTTGAGACCTTGGTTCGCCCGGCAGAGTTTCGTGGGCAGCGGGCCCGAAACCTGCAATATCCATACGTCGAGGGGTTGCGGATGGATGAAGCCATGAACCCGCTGGCTATTCTGTCGGTTGGGCTTTACGGGAAGACACTTTTGAACCAGAACGGTGCACCTATTCGACTGGTTGTGCCCTGGAAGTATGGCTTTAAGAGCATCAAGTCCATCGTGAAAATTGAATTCGTTGAAGAAGAGCCTCGGAACACTTGGAATATCATGATTCCTAATGAATATGGCTTCTACGCGAACGTTAATCCAGAAGTTGACCATCCGCGTTGGTCACAGGCAAGTGAGCGTCGGATTGGAGAATTCTTCCGTCAACGAACTCAGATGTTCAATGGATATGGATATCAGGTTGCCAGTATGTATGACGGAATGGATTTAGCGGAGCGCTATTAAATGCTTCTTGGCTAGGCCAGTTCATGCGATCTGCAAAGACACTGGTCTTCTGTCTTTGTCTTGTACCAGCCCTTGTGCTTGTTTGGGATTCAGTAACCGGTGGTTTGAGTGTTAATCCGATTGAAGATATCACTCATCGGACCGGCGACTGGGCTCTGCGTTTTGTAATGCTAACTCTCGCGGTTACTCCCTTTCGATGGTTGAGCGGCTGGAATGAAGTGATCCGCTATCGGCGGATGTTGGGCCTCTTTACATTTTGGTACGCCAGCTTACATTTTTCGACCTATATCGTCTTTGATCACTTTTTCGATATCCGCTCGATTGCCGACGACGTCATAGAGCGTAAGTACGTGACCGCAGGCTTTCTCGGCTTTGTCCTGATGTTACCTCTCGCTGTTACATCGACGCAGGGATGGATCCGTCGGTTGGGAAAGCAGTGGTCGGTCCTGCACCGGTTAATCTATGTTACAGCGGTTGCTGGCGTTGTTCATTTTTTGTGGTTGGTCAAGCTCGAGACTAGTGAGCCGCTCGTTTATGCAGCTGTGTTATCAGGATTGTTTTTAGTTCGCGTCGTTCGTCGGAAGCTTATGCGTGCGGTAGGCCACCAGGTGTCCAGGGGGAAAACATCAGCGACGTTTTAGCTGCAAGTTCAACTTGAGCTGTTTAATGTGATAGCGGCAGGTCATTCAATGACCAGTCATATGGGAGAAAGCGAATTTGTGCTCTTCCACTTTGTGCGACCTGTGATGCTGCTGAGGGGCCGTACTTCGCGATGATGCCAGCTATGGCGCGGTCTCTGACGGTTCCTGGTACTTCGACTAGGTTGGCATAATCACCGACAAAGTCGTCCCCGTACCAGTCGAATAAGCGTGACACGTGCAGGTAGTCGTCTTCGACACGAATGCCATTGTCGCTCGCAAGAAAATCTCGGGTGGCCAGTGCTAGCTGTCGTTCGAGGCGCATATCGACGTAGGGTTCGGACTTTAGCGGTGGACAGCTAATCGCGGCACAGTTCACGGCGAAGTGGATCCGAGGTTCCGCGTAGTTTCGTCGAAGCATATTGTGTTCGATGTCGTCGAGCGTCAGCTGGGTGCCAGACATCTGCCACCGAAGAGTTGACCACACACCGGGAATTTGTTTGATGCTATTTGCTGGATTCCAGAAATCGAACCAGCGACGCTCGATTGGATAGTGGTCAATAATGACTTGAAGAGTGAATATGTTGTACGCGTTAATTAAAAATGCAAGTTGGCGTGGTGTTGACCAGTTGGTGAAATCGCTTTCCGTGATCTGCGAAAAAGCCTGTACGACCTCATCGAGAGTTGATCGGTTTTGCTTGAGCGTCGTGTAGTCAACTCGCGTGTCGACCACATGTTCACGGAGAAGACGACCATAAGTAGCGTACGTGTGGTCGAAGGTTGAGTTTTGTAGTCCGCTGTTACTTGTAAGCGGCGTAGTGAGACAGAACGAGATCAAAAGAGCTGAAAGAGTGCGGATTGGCACGGCTTTAGATTCTCATGTGCGACGTTTCTTGACAACGTTAGTGATGGAAATGAGTGAGGTCGTATGTCGTTCTACCTTAGTCCTGTGAATTTTCTAGAGCGCTTAAGGCTCTACAGTTAGCAGCGGTTTTGGCCTGTGATCGGTTGGGCGACTGTTGCCTGCGGCTATGAAAGATATCTTTGGGGAGTTTGTACGCCTGTTCAGTTTGCTATATTGCCCGTTTAGATGGCTATTTGACCTATTCACGGACGGTTGCGAAGACCTGTAAATCGTGGCTATCCTTTGGGTGATAAAAGACTTGTTGCGGATCCGATACTGACAGATGAGTCGGTCGGTAAACCGCGAATCCGTTGGGAGACGGAAGGCTCATGCACAAGCCAATTAAATACATTGAAAAAGGACTATCGGTAGCCGCTAATGGAGCTTGGGTTTTGTATGACAAATACAACTCAATAATTGAGCAGCCTTCGTTCACGCCGAATTGGTCCGACAAGCCGTTATTGAAGTCAGACGAGAAGGTTAAGCCCCCATTAGGTTGGCCTCGAGAGACTGATTCACTTTGTCCTGTGTGTGTGAGAGAAGCTCGACAAGAGATTTTGGATGGCAAGAAGGATTACAAAATCCTGCTAAGCGAAAAAATCGGTGAAATTAAAGCAATGATTGTCGAGAAAGACGGCAAGATCGTAATGGAGAAAGATTGTCCCATCCACGGCCACTTTGAAGATGTGATGGCCATCGACACTGATTTCTTTCGCCATCTTGAGGAGACGTTTCCGGGCAGTGATATGCGTGCCCATAACGATGAGAAGCTACACAATCATGGCAGCAGCACCATTAAGTATGGCCGTGGTTCGGTTCTGACGGTCGACCTGACAAATCGGTGCAACATGATGTGTGACCCATGTTTTATGGACGCTAACCAGGTCGGTTTTGTGCATGAGTTGCCGTGGGAAGACATTAAGACGGTGCTTGATAATGCCATTTCGATTAAGCCGAGGCGACAAATGTCGGTTCAGTTTTCCGGTGGTGAGCCAACGATGTCTCCGTATTTCCTTGATGCCGTTCGCTATGCGAGGAAGGTCGGGTACAACAGTGTTCAGGCCGCGACCAATGGCATCGAGTTTGCAAAAAGCCTTGATTTTGCTCGTGCAGCTGCGGAGGCGGGCTTGCGTTACGCCTATTTGCAGTTCGACGGGATCGGGAATGCGGCTAATTCTCATCGACTCGTCGGCAACCTGTTCGATGTAAAACTTCGGGCGATCGAGAACCTACACAAAGCTGGTGTGGATATTGTTCCGGTTATCACGATTGTGAACGGCATTAATAATGAACAGGTCGGTCGGGTTGTGCAGTTTGCCCTCGATAACCCGAAGACGATCAGCTTCCTGTCATTTCAGCCGGTGTCATTTACCGGCCGTGATGAAGAAATTACGCCTGAACGTCGTGAAGCACAGCGCTATACGCTGTCCCATCTTGCGCATGACGTGAAGGATCAGACTGGTATCGGTGAGCCAACTCGCGATTGGTTTCCAATCTCTTTTATGGGCACATTTACCGATTGGGCTGACTTGGTACATGGGCCTGAGGAAAACTGGGGTCAGCTTAACTGCGGTTGTCATCCTAACTGCGGTATTGGCATGGCCGTAATGATTGACAAAGAAACTAAAGAGTCGGTTCCTTTTACAGCTTTTGTGAAAGGAGAGCGACTGGCCAAGGATATCGCTAGAGTTAACGACGCCGCTGGCAGTCGAACTAGTTCGGTGATTGGGATGGCGCTCGCATTAATGCGAAATTACGATCCCTTCAAAGCGCCGACGCATTTTAAGCTCTCTGATCTTTTGAAGAAATTCGATAAGACGTTCGGCGCGACCGGGCACGACTATGGGTCGGTTGCCGGTGAACGAACGAAGAAAGATATTGACAAGCGTCGGTCTGATCGATGGAACTTCCTGTTTATTGCAGGTATGTGGTTCCAGGACCTTTTTAACTACGATTTCCGCCGCACCGAACGCTGCATTATCCCTTATGCAACGCAGGAGGGTGAGATTTCGTTCTGTGCGTACAACACCGGAATCGGATGGCGCAATATTATCGAAAAGATGCACATGACGGCGACGCTGACTAAGTGGTACGACGAACATGGTCGTCATGAGATCATTGCAGGTGGCAAGGATGTGAATCTTAGTTCGACAGAACATTCGCTTGTGCTTGACCCGGAAGCCGTGGCGGTTGGTGTCCAGACCGATCTGGATGAACAGGGGATTGCGAAGAATGCTCGGCAGGAGAAGATAGCCGCTCGTGACGTGGCGAACGGTGCAGATGAGAAGTCTCCAGCCGACGAAAAGGATGCCGCGTATCACGAACAGATGGCCGCACTTTATCGCCAGCACGTTCTCAAGGAAGAGAAGCCATCGCTGGTCCAGATTCAAGGGCTTGGGAAAAAGGAAGATGAGCCTGTTGGTACGAATTAATTAAGACGTAGCTTGATCGGCGAATGATTTGAAGGCCGCGAGTATTGAAGCTCGCGGCCATTTTTTGTCTGTTAGTGGCTCTGCTGTCGTGTTAGATGCCGCTCCAGTATTCGTCTCAAAGTGATTTAAAGGCCAGTCAGTAGCGAATATAGAAGAGTTTGAATTTAGCCGCCTCGTGTATGCATCTCTAGGTGCGGCTCTTTTTGAAGCGTTTCAATGGGAATAAGAGATTGACGGTCTTTGGCAGTGAGTCGGAGTTCCGCGCCGCGGTCACCTCGGGCGGTCCAAACAGATGTAACGAGTTCACGTAGTTCCTCAACGGATGCGCCACTGCGTAAGGCTTTGCGGAGGTCGGTCCCGGTGCGAGCGTAAAGGCAAAGGTACCAGAGTCCGTCTGCCGTAAGTCGACTACGGTCGCATGAGCGACAGAAGGGCTCTGTTGTCGATGAGATGATGCCGAAGGTTTGCCCGGTTGAGAGCAGAAAACGGTCTGCTGGGGCAGAAGAAATCTCATTGATTGAAGTGACAGAGCCCAACTGTTCAGCGATACGTTCGAGAATTTCAACTCGCGACACAACGTTTTCAGTCGACCAGCGTGTCGCTCCACCGACATCCATGTATTCAATGAATCGAATTTCTGCACCAATCGAATTTGCGTAACGAAGTAAATCAAATAGTTCGTCGTCGTTCACGCCTCGTATCACAACTGAATCGATCTTTATATTCTCGAAGCCTGCGGCGCTCGCGGCCGTAATTCCCTTTTGAACAAGAGAAACGCCCTCAAATCGTGTCAGTTCTTTAAATCGGTCTTCTTTTAGTGTATCGAGGCTGACCGTGAGCCGATGTAGGCCAGCGGCGTGCAATTCGGCGGCATGAGTGCTGAGAAGTAGTCCATTAGTTGTTAAAGCGATGTCGTTTATCTCAGATTTTTTGACAAGTAGGCGGACAAGGTCCGGAAGGTCTTTGCGCAGCAGTGGTTCTCCTCCTGTCAGACGGATACGATCGACGCCGACGGAAGTGAACACGTCGACGAGCTGGCTGATTTCCTCAAAGGTCAGAATATCATTGCGAGGAAGCCACACGTAGTCCTCTTCCGGCATGCAGTACTGGCAACGGAGGTTGCAACGATCGGTGACAGATATACGTAGACTTCTGAGGGGACGCGCAAGCGCATCGACCACTGATTGATCCACCATCACCATCTATTATCGCACTCTCCTTGGGTTATCTGGGTCTCCGGGGCTCAAACGCTATAATCACCTATTACACAGGCCAACTTGACCGGCTCTAATCTTGTGCAGTGGTTTAAATGATTCCAGCAATTCGAGGAACACACGACATTCTGCCGAATGAAGTTGGGCGTTGGCAGCGCCTCGAGTCGGTTATTCGTGATCTTTGTAGCCGTTATGGCTACCAGGAAATTAGGACACCTGTCATTGAACGGGAAGAACTATTTGCAAAAGGAACCGGCGAGACAACCGATATTGTTCAAAAGGAAATGTACACGTTTGAGGACAAGGGCGGTGAACGTATCACGTTGCGGCCTGAAGCAACACCAAGCATGGTCCGGGCATTCATTGAGCATGCGCTTGAGCAGCACTTACCCACAGTGAAGCTTTTTAGTCTTGGTCCAATGTTTCGGTATGAGCGTCCGCAGAAGGGACGATACCGGCAGTTTCATCAGCTTGACGTTGAAGTTTTTGGGATCACTGATGCAATGTTGGATGCTGAGGTTATTGAAATGGCATCCGCGCTTGTTCGTGCACTCAAGATCGAGACTTCGGAGGTCGTAATTAATTCAGTCGGGTGTCACAAGTGTCGACCTAAATTCAGTCAGGCATTGCTTGATGCACTGGGCGGTCAATTGTCAGAGCTTTGCGGTGACTGTCAACGGCGGGCGCAAATCAATCCACTTCGGATTTATGACTGCAAGGTCAAAAATGACCAACCGATTATTGACGCGTTGCCTCATTCGGTAGATTTTTTGTGCGATGACTGCCGGGAGCATTTTGAGGTTGTCAGGTCTCAGTTGACTGCGCTCGGACTGGAGTATCGAGTTTCGCATCGTCTTGTCCGCGGACTCGATTATTACACCCGGACGACCTTTGAAGTGCTTGGCGCCAATCTTGGTGCGCAGAATGCTCTCTTGGGCGGTGGGCGTTACGATGGTCTAGTAGCTCAACTCGGGGGACCAGACCGAGCTGGCATTGGTTTTGCGGCCGGACTCGAGCGACTGGTGCTTGCGATGCCGGAACAGCGTGGTGAGAAAGGACCGGATGTATTTATTGTTGCGCTTGGGGAGGTTGCTCGTCAGCCAGCCCACTTACTTGCACGGGATTTTCGCAATGGGGGCGTGGTGACGTTAGTTGATTATGATGCCCGGTCGCTTCGTGCACAGATGAAACGGGCTGATAAGACGAACGCGCGCTATGTGGTGATACTTGGTGACACTGAGCTCGCACGCGATGAGGTGACGGTCAAGGACATGCACTCAGGTGTTCAGACAACCGTTTCCAGAGAGGCGGTAGTACAGCGAATAGCTGCAGCCGATATGAGAACACGTGACTGACGATATTCACAACCTTGTACGCAGCCATACTTGCGGCGAACTTCGTCCTGATGATGTTGGCACCGAGGTAGTGCTGATGGGGTGGGTTCACAAGATTCGCGATCTTGGCGCGCTGATTTTTCTTGATATACGCGATCGTTATGGGATTACTCAGGTCGTTGCAAGAGAAGGGGACGACCAGCTGGCAGCTGTTAAGCAGGTGAGGCCTGAATTTGTGGTGGCAATTGCTGGGCCGGTTGAACACCGTTCTGACGACACGCTTAATCCAAAGATCGACACGGGAGAGGTAGAAGTCTCGATTCAGTCGTTGACTGTGTTGAGCGAAGCGAAAACCCCACCATTCCAAATTGACGAGGAAACACCGGTATCGGAAGAAGTTCGACTTCGCTATAGATACCTTGATTTACGGCGTGAGCGCATGCGGGAGAATATCGGCTTACGCCACCGCATCACGCTTGCTGTACGAAACTCTTTTGACGCGCAAGGCTTTTGGGAAATCGAGACACCATTACTTACAAAGTCAACACCGGAAGGTGCCCGTGATTACCTTGTTCCGAGTCGACTACATCCTGGCCAGTTCTATGCACTTCCTCAGTCTCCGCAAATTTTCAAGCAGATCCTGATGGTTTCAGGAATGGACCGGTACTTTCAGATTGTGAAATGTTTTCGAGATGAAGACCTGCGTGCTGATCGGCAACCTGAATTTACGCAGATCGATGTGGAGATGTCGTTTGTAAATCAGGCAACTGTATTTGAGACGGTTGAAGAGCTTATCCGGGTGATTTTTCAGGTTGTTGGTCGTGACGTGACCGGCCCTTTTGAGCGGCTTACTTATGTTGAAGCTATGAATCGTTATGGCACCGATAAACCAGATATGCGATTTGAAATGCCTGTTCAGGAAGTATCCGAAGCGTTCCGAGATGGGGCATTTAAGGTATTTCGGGGGTTGGTTGATCAGGGCGGATCAATTCGAGCACTTGTTGTACCGGGAGCGGGACGTCAATCGCGCGCGCAACTTGACAAGTTGGTTGATGAAGCCATCTCACTTGGCGCAAAGGGGCTGGTATGGGTTCGACGTTCTGAGGAAGGTGATGTCCAAAGCTCTATTTTAAAAGTGGCCGGTGCTCAGGCCTTAACGCGTGTCGTCGACATGGTTGGTGCTCAAGCTGATGATCTTACGCTCTTGGCGGGTGGTTTTGGATTTGAAGCATCCGAGTTACTTGGCCAGTTGCGACTTCTGTTGGCTCAGCGCGAAGGCTTGATTGATGAGAATCGTATGGCTCTTGCGTGGGTGGTCGACTTTCCGCTGTTGGAATGGAGCGAGACTGAACAGCGGCTCGTATCCATGCACCACCCCTTCACCTCACCTCGGTCTGAAGATCTAGAAAGGCTTGAGAGCGATCCCGCGAGCGTACGTGCACAGGCATATGACCTCGTCTTGAACGGAAGTGAGATTGCGGGAGGTAGTATTCGTATCCATGATTCTTCAGTCCAGGCCAGTATTTTTAGACTTTTGAAAATATCAGACGATGACGCGAAAATGAGGTTTGGATTTTTTCTTGATGCATTGGAGTACGGAACGCCACCACACGGTGGGATCGCATTTGGGCTCGATCGGATAATTGCTATTTTGGCTGGTGAGCCGTCCATTCGAGATGTAATGGCGTTTCCGAAAACAGCGGGTGCTGTAGATTTAATGGCAAGATCGCCATCGACGGTTGATAAAAAACAACTACGTGACCTTCATCTCGATAATTAATTCGTGACGCACAATCTTGACCGGGAATCGGCGTGCGTGTTATCGATACGTTAAACGCGAGTGGCACCGACTTCCTTATCCGTCGCAATTTCAGTTCCTGATGAGGGG
>Ga0310342_100003472_pt1 | contig 10369 bp, 9 predicted proteins | sample S15DNA20500_MG_FD_206155 | JGI IMG/M metagenome (GOLD analysis project Ga0310342, IMG submission 206155) | Marine microbial communities from station ALOHA, North Pacific Subtropical Gyre - S1503-DNA-20-500_MG | ecosystem: Environmental > Aquatic > Marine > Oceanic | place: Pacific Ocean: North... | reverse complement strand
TAGCTTCGTCCAAGCTTGCCATGGAGCAACCGGGTGTTTCGTTGGTTGCAGACAATCTGGAACCGTTCCGTCTCGAGGTTTATTCCCAGCTCACAGGGGAAACCGAGATTGGCATCCCTCACACGCTGTCGGAAGCTGCTTCGGATAAGGCGAGTGAATTCAAGTGGATCGAATACTTTTACCATCGTCACCTCCAGCCCCGGTGTGGCCAGCGAAACTCGATCGCCCCCGGACTGGAGAACAATCTTGTGCAGGACGTCATTTGCCTGGGCATCGATCGTTACATGCTTGTCCTGGAGCTCAATGACGTCACTGCAAATTCGCTGCAGGAGCTGATTCCGCACATCCGCTCTTCCCTGGTCTACCATCAACTCGATCACACGACCGCTCTTGACCACCGCGTAGCCAAGAATCGAATGGAGCGACGCTCCCAGGGCAATTTTTTCGCTGCTCTCCAGGGCGACGTAGATCTGGTCAAAAGCCCGGCGATTGAAGAGCCATCGCCAGGCCGCTTCTGTCCGTATGTGGGCTCCATAACAGGATCCTGTATTCAGCTGGTAGATCCGCATCAGGGCATCCTGTTCCACGTGCCGCCAGAGTCGGATATTAAGTTTCTTCAAGGGCTGATTAAGCGGATTGACTGCCCGTTCTGCTTCCTGCTGCCGCTGCTGCCCGATCAGGTAGGAGAGAATTTCGTGCGCACCGGCTACTGATTTCACCGGGGTAGTACAGAGTGACCAGCCCAGGCGAGCATAAAAATGAGGAATCGTGGTTCGCAGAACACCGACAGTGGAACCGTTGAGCTGCATTTGCTGCTCGACAGCACCCAGAAGTGCCGCTCCTACACCGTGTCCACGGAATTCGGGGATCGTTCCCATTTCGGTGAGGTAGGAAACAGGGATCTGCTGATCCCCAAACTGAATCTCACGATCGATAACCCGGGAATGGGCGATGATGATTGACCCATGCCGAACCAACAGGCGGTTCGAGGGTTCGTATGTCGGGTTATCCAGCTGGTTGTTGAAGTCAGTAGCCGGAATAGAAGTCTTGAAGACGTTCGACAGGAAATGATGAATGGCGGGATGATCCCCGGCACAAGCCGGCATGATTTCGCCGACAGGTGAGTCAATCTCTAGCGGGGTTTTTTGTGTGAGTTGCCGGACGAGAGGTTTCCGTTGCTCCGTCCCTGCAACACGGGAACCCATGGATGCCATGGATCAGAATCCCTTCTTTTTGTCTGCTGCGATCCGTCTTCATTCCATTGCCAGATAGATTAAAGGGGTTTTCCTACAAATGCCAGTAGTTGAGGAAATAAAGTTTCCGCAGGAAAAAGGCAAAAAGGAAAATCGCGAGAGCAAAATGCGGTTTTCTGGTCCAGTTGCTGCTCTCGTTGGGCAAGCAATGTGCGCAGTTGTTCACAATAGGGAGCTGCATGGACAGCCAGTTGCTCGTTTAACTGTTGAAGTTCCTGGTGCCAGGCTGGCCGATCCTGCGGGTCCACCTGCTGATGGACATGGAGCTGCTTGTCCTTTATCAGCGACTGGATCTGCTCGATATCTGAAAATTCTGAAAGCTGCTTGTTTTCAAGCAGTGAAGCCAGGTAGACATCAGGAGAAAACTCGCTGTCACGCAATTGCTGGCGAACCTGGCTGACCTCCTCCTCGCTGACCGGGGGCAATTGGAGTGGCAGAAGAAAAGTGGCAGAAGCGACCACGAAACCTGGAGCTGGTATGCCGAAGAACCTCTCGATGATGACATCGGTAAGCCGATCGTAGCGGGCTCCTCCCACGCCATGGAGGAAGATATCGGACAGTACCAACCGGCTGAACATGGTTGTCACTACCGCCCGCGGCCTGAAGCGGATCCCTTGCTGCTCGACATGCTCGAAGGCTGCCAGGATGTCATGCTCCTGGTCGGCAGGTAATTCCGGCAGAGAGAAGCGAATCTCTTCCAGGTCACTGACCATGATCCGGTCATTCTCGACTTTCGTGTATGCTCGCCTCCGCCGGGGAGCGGTTGACGTCCATATCCAGAAGGGTATTTCCTGCCAGCCGTGATCCTCGCTTAACTCTGGAAAAGGATGAGACCGGCTGCGAATTCGCCGGGCCTTTCGATATTCTGCAAGCGAGTCGTTGTGGATTTCCCGGAATTGCCTGGCCTGCTGGATGAGCATGGTGCTGAATAACCGGAATACCGGGAACTGGCAAATTTCACTCAATGGCAACTCCAGTGTCTTGAGTCCCAGGTCGGATTCCAGCAGATGCCGTGCACGGGCAAGGAGTTGTCCGACGTTTTGTGTTTCCTCGATTCCCTCGACAACATGTTTCCAGAGATCATCCAGCAGGGGATGCCTGAGCCAGTTTCGACCAGCCTCGGCAACCCGAGCCGGGAAGGAGAGAAGCATCTCCCGGTCCACCACGGACCATTCCTCGTAAGGGACTGGTTCATCAAGGTGATCGATGGCGACCGTTGCCAGGTGAGGGGATTCCGCGTCACCGGAAGGAACCTGAATAGACCCATCCCCCTGGATGTCGTTGTCAATCAGGAGGTTAATGGGGGTTGCTCCCTCGGCTTCCGCCAGGCGGCAGAGCAGGAAGTTCTTGAACCAGACACCCGGATGAACCAGGCCAGGCTGATGCCCGGAGAGGATGACAGGAGCATCACCGTTGTTTTCTGGAAGCGAGTCCTGGGCGCGGTAACGGCGACTGTACTGCCAGGCTGCATCAACCAGCTGAGAACGACCGTCTCTGGCCATCTGCTGAAAATCCTGGCTGGCGAAAAAGGGAGTTTCCCAGTTCTTCTGCAGGCGAACGTTCTCTTGCAGCAGGTCTCCAAGCTCTTCGACTGGCGGATGAACCAGTAACTCGCCATGTTCACCGGGAACATGAATGTCCGCCCCCTGGATATTCCCGTCATCGCCCATGATCTGGTTTTGTGCCGTCTATTCCGGTTCCTGATGACAGGTTGCCCCAGCCAGGATGTCCTCGGCCCCTTTCCTTGTCGCCAGGATGCTTCGATCAAGGACCAGGTGATAGTATTGCAGGCGTGCAGCCGCTTCTTCCAGGACCCCCCCAAAACTGCGAGATTCGTCCAGGTAGATCAGTGGGATTGGTAGCTCCTTGATCCGCAGACCATGGTGAACCGCCTGCACCCACAACTCCAGTGGCATCGCGTAACCATCCTCGCTGACTTCCATTTTCTTGATCGCATCAACACGGTATGCCTTGAAACCACAGAAAGCGTCAGTCAGATCCAGCTTCAACCGCCGGTTCAATTCGGCCAGTACCTGCTTGTTGACCTGCATCCGCTCAAAAGGAGGCTCGGTATCCCCCTCGAAAATTTGGAGATACCGGCTTCCCGAGACAATGTCCGCTGACTGGCAGGCAGCAACAAATTGTGGAATGCGCAGCGGTTCGTGTTGCCCATCACAGTCGATGGTGACCAGCACTTCATAACCATGTTCAATCGCGTACTGAAAGGCGGTTTTCAGGGCAGCACCGTAACCACGGTTTTGCTCATGACGAACCACCTGCACGTTCTCATGCTGGTTGACTCGCTCTCTTGTCCCGTCCGTGGAACCGTCATCGATCACCAGGATCCTGTTGCTGTACTGGCTCACGGCATCCAGTACTTCATCGACGTACTCGATCTCGTTGTAGACGGGAAGAGCGGTGAGAAAATGCTCGGGCATGGTGGGCGAAATCCGGAGGAGAGAATCCAGCTGGTATTTTATGGCCGCAGGCAGTCATCGGCAACGCACCTGATCCGAGCCCATAGCAGGTTCACCCTGTATTCCCGGAAGAGTTGGTTATCCAGCGAAGGGGGTCCGATTCCCTGCGGCTGGCGAATGTCTCCAGGCCGGGTAGTTTCTCGGCAATCTCGAGTGCCAGCCGCTCGAGGGCGAAACGCTCGCTGGCAAAGTGACCGGCCAGGATAATCGCGAGCCCGGCTGCTTCTGCCTCCAGGCAGTCATGAAATCGGGCCTCGCCGGTCACCAGCAGGTCACAGCCGGCCTTTCGTGCTTCTTCCAGTAACCCACCTCCACTTCCACATGCAACTGCCGCACGCTGGATCTGCCTGTCGGTTTTCCCGACAACCTGGACCTGGGGGGTATCCAGGAAATCGGAAACCTGGCTTGCCAGCTGATCCAGCGAGAGAGGAGGGTCAAGCTCACCAACACGACCTGTTCCGATCAGGTCGTGTTCCCCTGGAGCCGGTAGCAGCGGCCTGACCTGGGCCAGCCCGATCCCCTCCGCAAGTTGCTGGTTGATGCCTCGTTCGCTGGAGTCGAAGGCCGTGTGCGAACTGTAGATTGCCACGCCTGCTTCGATCAACTGCAGGAGAAGTCGTCCAGGGGTCGATTCGGTGGTCAGCCGTCGCAACTCCCGGAAAGGCAGTGGATGGTGAGTGATAATCATCTGCACTCCCTCCTCTACCGCTTCTGCAGCACTGGCCGGCGTGATCGTCAGGCAGGTCATCAAGCGTTTGACCTGGCGAGAGGACTCGCCTACCAGCAAGCCAACATTGTCCCATTCTTCTGCCAGCTGGTGGGGGGCAGATTGCTGGAGCACTTCACAAACAGAAGCGACGGATGCCATCAGCAGTTCTCCATTGGAGAAGGGGGGTGTTGTCCGGGGGGCATCATACCTGCTGTTCACCCTCCTTGCACGGCTGTCCGCTTCCTGACATGGTGATGGCTGGAATTTCGAGTGGCCTTCCTGGGATGCGGTGGATGTTGCAGGTAAGAATTGCGGTGGATCTCTCCAGTCTCCACCAGCCGTTACGTAAGTCACTTGAGATTGCCTCGGAGCTGGGAGCGGAGGCAGTGCAACTGGATGCCAAGGGGGAGATCTTCCCGGGCCGGCTCTCACAGACCGGGATTCGCCACCTTCGTCGCCTGCTTGACGACCTGAATCTTCGTGTGGCTGCTCTCTGCTTCCGGACCCGCCGTGGCTACAACGTGGCCGAACAGCTTGACCAGCGAGTGGAGATGACACGCCAGGTGATGCAACTCGCTTATGACCTTGGGAGTCGCGTGGTGACCAACCATGTCGGGCAGGTTCCTGATGAGCCAGGGGGGCCAGAATGGGACCAGCTTGTCGATGTCCTTGCACAGCTTGGTCGGCACGGCCAGCACGTGGGAGCGGTGCTGGCTGCCACCAGCGGGAGCGAGGAGCCGGCCCACATGAAACAACTCCTGGAAGCCCTTCCTGAAGGGCTGATTGGTATCGACCTGGATCCCGGCCAGCTGATGGTCAACGGGTTTTCTCCGAGCGAATTTAGCCGTCTGCTTGCTTCCCAGGTTGTCCATGTGCATGCCAGTGATGCGGTTCGCGACCTTGCTCGTGGACGGGGAGAGGAAACGAAGCTGGGCCAGGGGAGCGTTGATTTTGCTGAAATCCTCGGCTTGCTGGAACAACAAGGGTATGATGGTTACTTCACCGTTGGCCGACCGTCGGCCACGCATCCGGTGCTGGAAGCCAGGGAAGCACTCCAGTACCTGAGAGCCTTTTAGGGAGACAAGAAGATTGGCCCGTGAGGTCAGGTTTTTGTTGAAAAGGGAGTTTAGATCATGAGACGTCCATTGCCTGGAATCGCTACTGCCTTGACGATCCTGCTGCTTGCGTGTTTTACGCTGCATGCTGACGAGGAACAGAAAAAGAGATTTGCCTCATTCGAAAAAGCACTCGACAACGTCACGCTGGCTGGCAACTTTACCGTCGTTGGTGGTGATAAAGATGCGCCACTGACAAAGGAGGAGTACACGATCACCAAGGTCGAGAAGATGGAGGATGGGGATTACTGGAAAATCCACGCTCGAATCAAGTATGGCAACCAGGATGTCACCCTCCCGCTGCCGCTGGAAGTGAAGTGGGCTGGTAACACGCCAGTCATCACACTCGACAATGTCCTCATTCCACTCCTCGGTACTTTTAGTGCCCGGGTGGTTATTATCAATGGCAAGTATGCCGGTACCTGGACCCATGGTAAGAATGGCGGCCACCTGTTCGGGACGATCAAGAAGAACGAAGAGAAAAACGAAGAGAAGAAGTAGTCGATCTGGACCGAGAGCATGTCCCAGCGGTTCTTTATCAGCGAATCAATCGAGGCGGGGCAGCTCGAATTGACCGGTGCGGAGGCACGTCACCTGGGCCGCGTGATGCGTGCCCAGCCAGGGGATACCGTGATCGTTTTCAACGGTCGTGGCCTCGAATCACGTGCCCAGGTATGCCGGGTCGACAAGAACGTCGTGCTGCTGCAACTGGAGCCCCCCTGCTCCGTGGACCGGGAACGCCCTGAACCACTGGTCCTGGGAGTTGCCTTGCCACGGGGGGATCGCCAGAAATGGCTGGTGGAGAAGCTGGTGGAACTGGGGGCAGCCAGCCTGGTCCCGCTGGTGACCGAGCGGGGGGTCGCCCAGCCCATCAAGAAGGCACTCGATCGGCTCCGGCGAATGGTGATTGAGGCTTCCAAGCAGTGCGGAAGGAACCAGCTGATGGAGATCGAGACACCAGGCTCACTGGATGACTTTTGCCAGGCCCATGCAGATTTTCCCGGCAGGCTGATTGCACATCCGGATGAGACAGTTGCAACCCTCGACAGGTCAGGCCTCAAGGCAGGTTCACCCCAGGCAACAGCCGTGGCCGTTGGCCCGGAGGGAGGATTCAGCGAAGCGGAACTGCAGGTTGCCAGCCAGTATGGGTGGCAGCAGGTCTCTCTCGGTCCCCGTATTCTGCGTGTGGAGACAGCTGCCGTGTTGCTGGCCGCCTTGACCGGATAATCACCGGTTGACCCGTGCGATGGGAATTCCAGGTCTCTGAATTGCCATAAATTGAAAAATGCCCATGAAGCGGATCATGGGGCCAGCTAGAGAGTTAAGGCATGCTGGACAGGCCTCCAGGAGACTTGATCTAGTCGCACGGGCGTGCTTGGGTAAAATGGAAAGCTTGCAAAATAACCCCTGAAAAGCCATGTCTTATTCTTCCCCGAGTTCTTCCTCTGAGGATTCGATCTGCATCGATTTGCGGAATCCGTATCTTGCTGCGCTGTTGGCATGGCTTTGTCCGGGCGCCGGACATCTTTACCAGCGGCGTTATGGCAAGGGTGTCCTCTTCATGGTCTGTATTCTGAGCACCTATTTTTTTGGGTTTGCCATTGGAGGTGGACATGTTGTCTATGCATCCTGGGTCAAGAACGATCGCCGCTGGCAATATGCCTGCCAGGTTGGAGTTGGCTTGCCCGCTTTACCTGCCATTATCCAGAACAAGCTGGAGAGGAATTCTGAGAAGGAGCCTCTTGCCAATGGCATCATGGCACCTCCTTCAAGAATTGATGCCAAGAAGATGGACGAGCTGTCGCTCTGGCATGCACAGTATGGGGCGATGTTTGAAATCGGAACGCTCTATACGATGGTTGCCGGGCTGCTCAACATCGTGGTCATTTTTGATGCCTATGGTGGGCCGGTGATCCTTAACTACCAGGTATCTGGATCTCGTGGTCCACCTGAGAAAAGTGATGAATGAACCTGGTCCCTGGCAGGAGAAACCTGCTTGCAGCCAGGATTGACTATGAACATCTATCAATACATGACTGGTGAAATTCCATTGTTGCTGGGAAATGTACCCCAGTTTATTTACCTGATTCCACTCATGCTGGTTTGCAGCCTGGTCTATGGTGCGACGCGCCATGAGTTATGGGGCCCCATTTACCAGAACTCCATGCGGACGCTGGTCTGGCTTGTCTGCTTTGTCGGTATCCTGTTTGGAGTGTTCCTGTTTTCCAGTTGGCTGGTCTAGCTGGCTGTCGTTAGAGATCGCGGCATACACGGAGTAGAGAAATCTCTCAACATGTCTCCCTGACCTGTCACCCCCGGCGGCGACTCCCTTTCTTTTCTTGCTGGAACTGACCATGCGTGTTGTCATCCTTGGTGCCGGTATTGTCGGAAGCAGCATTGCCGAGTTCCTCTGCAACGAACGTCACAGTGTGACGGTCGTGGAATCCAACACGACCCGGGCACAGCAGATAAACAGTGATCTGGATGTGAAGGTTGTTGAGGGATCCGCTTCCCAGTCGACGACGCTCTTCCAGGCAGATGTGATCGGTGCTGACCTCTGCATGGCGGTTACCGGAAGCGAGGAAGTGAATATCCTGGCCGCCAGCATGGCCAAGGCAATGGGGGCCCGGCGGACGATTGCCCGGGTTTACGCAAAGGTCTTCCAGGATCCGAGCACCTTCGATTACCTGGGCCATTTTGGGATCGACCGTTTGCTCAGCCTGGAAGAACTCTCCGCCCTGGAGCTGGCACAGGAAATCCGTAACCCCGGTTCCGTGATGGTGGAACACTTTGCCCGTGGTGAAATGGCCGTGCAGGAAGCGGTGCTGGCCGAGAAGAGTAGCCTGGCGGGCAAGCAGGTAAAGCAACTGGGTCTTTCCGAGGATGTCCGTGTCGGATCCATTTCACGTACCGGGGAACTCTGGATTGCCCAGGAGGAGGATGAACTCCAGGAGGGTGACCGTATCCTGTTGATCGGAAACCGGGAGGATGTTGAACAACTCCGTGAGACCATTGAGAAGGATTCGGGCCCCAAGAAAGGTGTCATGATTGCCGGTGGAGGGGAAATTGGAGTCCACCTTGCCCGTGCTCTTGAAGGTAGCCATTTTGACGTGGTCTTGATGGAGCAGGACCAGGAACGCAGCGAGAGACTGGCAAATGAGCTGCCCCATATCACGGTGGTCTGTGGCGATGCCACCCGCCGGGGCACACTGGAGGAGGAGCGAGCAGGGAATGCCGATGTCTTTGTTGCCTGTATCGGTGACGACGACAGTAACATGCTGGCAGGTGCCGAGGCGAAGGATATTGGAGCCAAGAAGATCCTCTGTGTTGTCAGTCGCCCCGATTACGTGAACCTGATGGAAAAACTGGGGATCGACGTTGCGATCAGTCCCCGTCAGGCGATGGCCCGGCAGATTCGTACTTTCCTCAACACCGGCCCGGTGGTTTCCCGGACCATGCTCCATAACAAGAATATCGGTGTTTTTGAAATCGAGGTGCAACCCGGATCGCCAGCCACCGAGCATGTGCTGGCCAACCTGGATCTGCCAGTTGGAAAGTGCCTGATTGCAGCACGAGGACATGATGGCCAGGTAATCCTGCCGCGAGCCGACGAGAAATTTGAGGCTGGGGACCTGGTGATCGCATTGATCGATAACTCGTCAGTAGAAACAACCCTGGAGAAATTCAGTGTTGGTGGCGTGTAGATCCCATGAATTACCGGCTTGTCAGTAAATACCTGGGCGTCGTCTGCCTCCTGATCGCTGTGGCCATGGCCTGCAGCCTGCCATGGGCATTCTCCGGACTGGGTTACCGGTCCTTTGAAGGGGAACGACTGAGAGTTGTCCAGGACTTCTTTGAACGCGATGGGTTTCTTGGGCTGCTTGCCGGGATTCTGCTCTGCACTGTGATCGGGCTGCTCTTTCGTCACTGGGGAAAAACAGCCCAGCAGGGGGAGCGGGTGTACCGCAAGGAAGCGATGGCCGCGGTGGGATTGAGCTGGGTGCTCGCTACCGTTTTGGGGGCGATTCCTTTCGTGGTTGGCCGCGTGCAATACACGCCAGCCGTCAAGCTGCAGGGGACAAACGAGGCCCCGCTTGTTTTCAGGTCCCATATTTACTGGCGCAACCAGTGGAGCACACCGCCGGTTGGTGCAGATGGCAGATGGCTGAATGCGGACCAGTACAGGCTGCTGGAAATCCTGCTCTCCTCGGCAGATGGTCGGACCGCTGATCAGCTGGTTGCCGAAACCGGGATCGAGGATGCCGAGAAAAAACTGCAGGACCTGGCAGACAGCGGGAAGTCCTGGAAAAAAGCCCTGGTTATCCCGCAGAGCGTCACGCAGGATCAGCGGCTGCTGCGTAACCGGATTCGTGTCGACTGGGTCCACATGGATGTTGTGGATGCCCTCTTCGAATCCCAGTCAGGATTCAGCACCACCGGGGCGACGGTCATCTCCGACCTGGAAAATCCCCGGCTGATTCCCCATTGCCTCTTGTTCTGGCGAAGTACCACCCACTTCCTGGGAGGACTCGGTATTATCGTGCTCTTCGTGGTGCTGCTGGGTGAGGGTTCTGCCGGCAAGGCCTTGATGAGGGCCGAGATGCCTGGTCCAACCAAGGAAGGGTCTACTGCCCGCATGCAGCACACGGCATGGATTTTTGCTGCCATCTACCTGGTGCTGAACCTGGTCCTGGCAATCATCCTGATGTTCCTGGGAATGACCGTCTTCGATGCCACCTGCCATGCCTTTGGGACGATGGCGACCGGAGGATTCAGCACCTACAACACCAGCGTTGGTTACTTTGATAGCGCGTC
>Ga0310342_100003470_pt1 | contig 10372 bp, 6 predicted proteins | sample S15DNA20500_MG_FD_206155 | JGI IMG/M metagenome (GOLD analysis project Ga0310342, IMG submission 206155) | Marine microbial communities from station ALOHA, North Pacific Subtropical Gyre - S1503-DNA-20-500_MG | ecosystem: Environmental > Aquatic > Marine > Oceanic | place: Pacific Ocean: North... | reverse complement strand
GTTCGATCCAGGGTGACTTCCCCTCAGTCCGGTACGTGCTGGTGGATAATAGGACGGGTCGAGTGCGGCCATAACAGCTTGGCCCGACCCTTCCAATGGAAGCACGGAAGCTCCAGCTGCCATTAAGGTTCCATTGACAAAATCTCTTCTGGTTATCTTGCTCATCCGCCTGCTTACTCTTTGAATTTTATTCGAACCCATCCAGACCTGAGGTAACGCGGTCAACTCCCTCTTTGACAGCCCCCATCTTCGTCCCGTGAGGAGGCGCGTGCAAGGGTTTTTGGTAGACTTTGCAAAGCTGCCGAGCAATTGAGTAGAACAAAAACAGTATCCACCGGACTTCGAAAAGCAGCGCGGGAAGCTGGCAGCAGGGCGATCTCACAGTTCGCCCACACCAGCGTGAATGATCCCAATGACCATTCGATTAACCATAAGCACGACGCTATAACGATGAACTGCGCGTTTGTGCAAACAACTCATGACCTGCTATCTTGCGTGTAAGGTTTTCCCACTCTCAACAGGAGCATGAACATGATGATGAAACAGACGTTGGTCGTGATGGGCATTGTTGTGCTCGCTGTATTGTCAGGATGTTCACGGTCGAACAATGCACATGTGGCCTCGACGTCGGACACTACAACCAACCAGCAGGATGACAGCAAGACGGACATTGAGGATCGAAAAGAAACAGGTTCCACGGAAGTGAAACCAGGTAAGGCGTCTGGAAAACCGAATAGTAAGGATCGCCTTCTGGAAAAAGCAGACTTCATTTTTGATGGCGTGCCTCTTGAAGAGTTCGCGAAAACCGTCTCAGAGCGATTCGAGATAATAGTTTGGATTAATGACAATGCTTTGGACGAGGTTGGACATGATCGCAAGAGCCCGATAACAGTCAACCTGAAAGAGGTGTCACTGCGCACAGGTCTGTCCATCGCGCTAAGGGGTTTGGGTTTGGCTTGGGATTACGACAGCCGCGAATCTTACGTGGTGATTTCAACAGCTGAGCAATTAGAGATGGATTTATCGACGCGCGTTTACCGGTTAAATGAAAAGGTAAACCGGGAAGCCTTGAGTAACAACATTCTAGCCGCGATTGAACCGGATACCTGGGAAGAGGTTGGCGGGACTGGAGTTTTGACTGCAACCATTGGCAATAGTCTCGTTATCTCGCAGACCGACGAGATACATCGCAAGATCGGAAAGACGTTTGGGGCGTTTCTGCATCCGGTTGAACCGGGTGTTTCCAATGTACCTAAAGAGGAATGGGCCGCTTTGATGGCAGCGTTGTCCGCCAAGACGAACTTGGACGTTGTTGATATTCGGTTAACGGATCTGCTCGGACAACTGTCCGACGAGCATCAACTCAGGATTGTCATCGACGAGCAGAGCCTGGACGAAGTTGGTCTTGACAGCTCATCAATCACGGTCACCGCCAATGTAAAACAACTGTCATGGGGTACTGCCCTGAAATTGATACTTGCCCAAAACTACTTAACCTATGCGATGGATTCCGACGGTGAATTGCTCACCATTACAACCAATGAGGGAGCGGAAGTCGCTGGTGTTCCTATACTCTACAAGATCGATGACTTGGTCAGTAACAATCTTGATTACGACATGCTTGTGGAGACGATAACTTCCAACATCGAGCCGAGTTACTGGGAAGAGGTTGGTGGTTTCGGTGTGATCGCCATCTTGCCTAACCAAGGGGTGATTAGCATTGTGCAGGCGACCCCAGTACATTTTAAAATTGCCCAGTTGATGGCCGATCTGCGTCAGCTCAAGGAATGATTCTATTGCTCTCGTGACGTCCGCCGCTGGAAATGGTTATCCTGCTGCGAGGCTGCAGTTTTGTTTTAGGGGCGATGCGCCCGGGACAGCCACATGGCCAAGAAAAAACCGCAAACAATCTGGCAGACGCTGAGCCAGGAGATTCAGCAGCAGATCATGCTGCTGCGATACCTTCCGCCGTGCGGCCAGGGGCAACCATCGCATCATAAGGGCACGCGGTTGTCCGGAATTCCCCTCTTTAACTTGAAGAAGCCTATGTCCGACCTCATGTGCAAGTCGTCCCGGCTCTGGTGTTTGAGAGGCGTGGCGGCGATCGTGCTGTTACTGGTTCTGGTGTTCCCCTGTTCCATCGCATGCGCGGGGGATGATGGGCCTCCCGTCCTGATCGTAAGTCATGACCAACAGGCGTTGTTTGTTCCGGCTTTTGTCATTGCTGAAGAACAGAAGCTCAACGGTCAGCAACTGGAGCGATTGATCCGGGAGACGGTCGATGTCCACGCCGAAGCCGGCGTCGACATCGTCTCGCTCTGCTTTTTCGCCCGCTACTCCACGGGAATGCCTCGTTGCCGGACCGCCCAGACATGGAAGCCCACCCCCGACTTTTTTCCACGACCGGCCAAAGACTTTCTCTACAACGGCCTGGAGAAACTCGGTGATCGGGACCGCATGCAGATCGTCGTTGACCAGTGTCACAGGCGAGGCATCAAGTGTATCGCCAATCTCAGGATGAACGATCGGCACCGTGTGACCGCTTACGTCAAGGAACTCTATCGCCAACATCCCGAGTGGCGATTGAAGTCACCCATCGGCGCGTTCCTTGATCGCAAGGGAGCTCTGGACTTCAAATACAAGGGAGTGCGAGATCAGTTGCTGGCGTTCACGTCGGAATTGTTGGAGCGATACGATGTCGACGGGCTCGAACTGGATTATATGCGGATGTGCCACATGTTCGAGCCAACTGAGGCAAGGCAGCATGCTCATTTACTGACGGAAATGATGCGTTCGATGAGAGCACAATTGGCGGTGGCGGCCCGGCGACGCAATCGCGAGAGCCTCCTGCTTGGTGTCCGGGTTCCATCGACGCTCGAGGAATGCGATGCCCTGGGCTATGAAGTCAAGACCTGGATCCGTGAAGGCCTGGTTGACTACGTCACTCCCACGGATTTCTGGAGCACGGATTGTGTCGCGCGAACCGAGGAGTTCGCGAAACTCGCCAAAGAGACCTCCTGTAAGGTCTATCCGAGTCTCTCGCCGCCAACGTCATTTCCGACACCGGATGAAAGGTTTCTGACCCCCGCCCAATACAGAGGGGCTGCCAATAATTTCTACGCCTTTGGAGCGGATGGGCTGTCCGCCTACAATTACTTTTGGACCTGGGCGTATAAGCATGGAGACGTGGTGGCTGGACTGGGGAACGTGTGGCCAACACGCAGTCTTGACATTTTGACGCAGCTAAAGGATCCGGTCGCCTGTCGGACGGAGTCCAGGCAGTACCTGGCCCATCCACTTTGGACTGGTAAGAACCAGCCACTGTGGCACAATCGGTCCCCCACCGGTGCCATACGCAAGGACAAGATCGTTCTCACTACCGATCCAGAGAAGAGTATTTCGGCTGTCCGATTGCGCGCGGCCGAACAGCCGTCAAAGGATCCAATTGAAGTCACGCTCGAAATGATCGTCACCGGAATGGCCGCCGAAGACCACCTCCAGTTGTCACTGAACAATCAGGCGATTCCAGAATCGCGATTGAAGAAGATGGGGCTGGAGGGGCCCAGTCGCCAGCGCATCACCCTGGCCGTGGATCCCGCGATGGTGCGGTTTGGTGACAACACGATCAAAGCTGTCGTGAAGACGACGCGGAAGTCGTATCGTGTTGAGATTCAGTGGTTCATGCTGTCGGTGACCCAGCGGTAACTGTCTCGTTTCAGGATGAGTCGCTGTAGAATCCGGTCCCTATAAACGACGTAAATGCCACCATCATGCACAATCTAGGAATCGACCACGAGCGATTCCGTGTGAAGTACCAGGGCCTCGATGTGCGATTGAGGGGGCACAGGTCGTCAAGCCGTTACTGGGGTAGCTCGCGCGCGTAACTGCTATACGGCGGTATAGTCGTTAACCGTGAGTTGAGGCAGCTTTTGCTTGAGGCGATCGACGGCCGTGGCTTCCAGCTTGGAATTGAGTCGACAAGAGGATCTTAGTATTTTTCCTGGAAACTTTGCAGCGAAAACCGCCCTTTGTGAAAGAAAGTAAGTTGACGGTTTCCAAAACGGACAATAGGACACGACTTGGCCGACGCTGAGCAGACCGGTCCCGCAACAGATTCACTGCTACTGGTCGGTTCGTGGATGATCGTGCAATTCGGTAATACTTTTTGCAGCTCGGCCACAGAAGAATTGCTGATTTACAGGAGAGATGCGTCAGCCTGAATTGTAAATAAAAACGTTGCCTCGAAGTGAGACACTGCGTGCTTCGCAACGATTCTGCTGTTTCAACAAGAGCCAGCATGTTACAATCGAGACAGCGAAGCCTGACCCGTCTCACACGTCATGGGATCGTTCTTGATGAAAATGAAACCTGGCTGTCTGACAAGTGACACGCGGCTCTGTTTGGATGTCGTTTGGCAGCTTGTCCGCGGCGCGGCATTGCTGATTCTATTACTGCTGACGGCAGCGACTGGCCGGACGCAGGATTTCGGCGCAAAGGCTCTGGAGCGTGAATTCCGCAGTACGGTGATGCCGTTTCTAAAGGCGCACTGCCTGGATTGCCACGGCCAGAATCGGCAGGAAGCGAAATTGGATCTGAGCGGCTACACGACCGCGGGCAAGGTCGCCTCATCGCATCAAGTCTGGGAGACGGTGCTCGAACGGATTGCCTCGAAAGAAATGCCACCGAAAGAGGCCAAGCGTCAGCCTGCTGCGCAGGACCGCAAAACAATTGTCGCCTGGATCCATGCGGCCCGTGAACACGAGGCTCGCAGGAATGCGGGTGATCCGGGACTCGTCTTGGCCCGGCGACTGAGCAACGCGGAGTACAACGCTTCTGTCCGTGATCTGACAGGATCCGACATCCGGCCGACCCGTACCTTTCCTGTTGACCCGGCCAATGCCGCCGGGTTTGACAACTCGGGCGAATCGCTGGCCATGTCGCCGGCCCTGCTGCGGAAGTACTTGCAAGCGTCCCGCGAGGTCGTGGAGCATCTGGTTCTGAAACCAAATGGGATTGCCTTTGCATTGCATCCCGTTGTCACGGATACGGATCGGGATCGATACTGTGTTAAACGTATCGTCGAATTCTACCAGCGTCAGCCGACGGATTTGACTGATTACTTTTTCGCCGCCTGGCAGTACCGTTTCCGCGCACAACTGGATCGCGGTTCGGAGAGCCTGGAGCAGACTGCTGCCCGAACCGGGGTGAGCGGTAAATATTTAAAGTCCGTCTGGTCACTGCTGGCCAGCCAGGATCCACAGATATCCGTGGGGCCGATTCTGAGACTTCAGAAAATGTGGCCCGGGCCTCCTTCCAAAACGCTGCAGCCGGCCGCTGCGCGGCGGGAATGCGAGCGGATGCGAGATTACGTTGTCGCACTTCGCAGCAAGCTCAGGCCTCGCTTGCAGGACCTGAAACTTGAGGGAAGTCATGTTGGCAGCCAGCCGTTTGTCCTCTGGAAGAACCGGCAGTATGTGGCGAACCGCCGGACCTATGACCGGGACATGCTGCAGGTTCGGAAGGCTGAGGAGGCACCTGCGCCAGCGGGCAGTAGCGTGGATGCAGCACTCCGTGTGCCCGCTGACGATGAGCAGCGGAAGCGGCACGAAGCGGCCTTTGCACGTTTTTGCGATATCTTTCCGGATGCATTTTATGTGTCTGAACGTGGCCGCGATTATGTAGAGGAATCCAAGAAGCAGATGGGTGAAAAAGGACGCCTGCTGAGTGCGGGGTTTCACAGCATGATGGGCTATTTTCGTGACGATCGTCCGCTCTATGAGATGATCCTGAGCACTGCCGAACAGCAGGAACTGGATGGTCTCTGGCGCGAACTGGATTTTGTGACCCGGGCGCCCATGCGGCAGTACACCGGATTCCTGTGGTTCGAGCGGACCGACTCGCGTTACATGCGTGAAGCTCAGTTCGATTTCGCCCGTCCTGAAAACCAGGCTACGTTATCGCAACGGATGATCCGTCAACTCAACACGGTCTATGTCAAAAAAGCCCGCCAAGCGGGTGGAGGCGATGTCGCAATTGCAGCAATCGAGCATTATTTTCGCCAGATCAACGAACAGATCCGCTGGGTAGAAAAAGCACGCCTGGAAGCCGAACCGGGGCACCTCCAGGCAGTTCTTCAGTTTGCTGACCGGGCTTGGCGACGCGCGCTGTCAGTAACGCAACGGAAAGATCTGGTTAACTACTACCAGAGACTGCGTGAGCAGGATCAACTCAGCCACGAAGAGGCGATTCAGGATCTGATCGTGGCAGTGCTGATGTCGCCACATTTCTGTTTTCGAATGGAGATGGCCGGATCCGGCAGCGAGCGACAGCCACTGACGAACGATGAACTCGCCAGTCGGCTGAGCTATTTCCTCTGGTCCAGCATACCTGACAGGGAACTGCGGCAGTTGGCAGCATCCGGCCGCCTGCGACAGCCGGATGTCCTGCGAGCCCAGACGAGACGCATGTTGCAGGATGACCGTGTGCGGGGGCTGGCAACGGAATTTGCCGGCAACTGGCTCGACTTCCGACGTTTTGAGCAACACAACAGCGTCGATCGGAAGCGGTTTCCAGTCTTTACAGACCAGTTGCGGCAAGCGATGTTCGAAGAACCGATTCACTTTGTCGTCGATGTGATTCAGCAGAATCGTTCCGTCTTTACCTTTCTCGATGCCAAGCACACGTTCGTGAATGCCACACTGGCCAATCATTATGGAATCCCAGACCAGCGACTGGAGACGCTGCGGGCTGCGGCCACTGCAGGGACCGGAGGCACATTCACCACCACAGATCCGTGGCTAAAAATTGACGATGCGGCTCTCTACGGTCGTGGTGGCCTGCTGCCGATGTCGGTCTTCCTGACAAAGAACGCGCCGGGACTGCGGACCAGTCCGGTGAAACGAGGCTACTGGGTTGTCCGCCGGCTATTGGGAGAACGAATCCCGCCCCCTCCTCCGAATGTTCCTGAACTTCCGGAAGATGAGTCCCGGCTGGGAGACCTGACACTGCGGGAAGCCCTGGCCCGGCACCGCGACAACAAAAGCTGCTCAGGCTGTCACGATCGGTTCGATACGATTGGGCTGGCGTTTGAAGGATATGGACCGGTCGGGGAACGACGCACCAAGGATCTGGGAGGGCGTCCTGTCAGTACGAAGGCAGTTTTTCCCGGCGGGCAGCCGGGAACGGGTCTCCAGGGGCTGCAGACATATCTCCGGCAGCATCGCCAGGACGAATTTCTCGATAATCTTTCTCGAAAGCTGTTATCCTATGCACTGGGCCGCAGCCTGATTCTGTCGGATGATCTGCTGGTTCGCGAAATGCGAACGAAACTCGCAGCGGACGACGACCGTTTCGGAAGCCTGATCGAGAGTATCGTGACCAGTTCACAGTTTTTAAACAGGCGCACTGGTACCCACGCTGAGGGGAAATAAGAGATGCATCGACCGCCAGATCACCTGTCTCGGAAAATTTCAAGACGGACCGTTCTGCGCGGTGCCGGCGTGACCCTGGCGCTGCCGTGGTTGGAATCGATTCCTGTCTGGGGTGCGGAACTAGCGGGCGCGGCAGGCGAATTTCCTCAACGGTTTGCCGCTCTCTTCATGGCTTGTGGTGTTCATCCGGATCACTGGTGGGGCAAGGGGTCCGGGGCCGAGATGGAACTGAGCCGCAGCCTGGCTCCGATGGAGCCGCTGAAGACCAAGATGAATGTGATCCAGGGACTGTTTAACAAGAATTCGACCGGTGTCGGCATTCATCCCGGGCAGACGGGAAACATTCTCTCGGGGGCGTCTCTGCAAAGAGGTGCCGAACTGAAGGGTGGTATCAGTGTCGACCAGGTGCTGGCCGCTCGACTGGGGCAGCAGACGGTGCAGCCGAGCATGGTGCTCGGTTGCGAGCAGCCGATTACGGGTTACCACGAAACAAATTTCTCCATGGCCTACAGCTCTCATATTTCCTGGCAGAACGCGACGTCGCCGGTTCCGATGGAAGTTTATCCATCCCTGGCCTTTGACAGCCTGTTTGACAACCGCGGGAATCGTCGCAACCAGAGTGTGCTGGATCGAGTGCGGGAAGAGGCGGCCAGCCTGGGTCGTCGGACCAGTTCCGCTGACCGTACCCGGCTGGACGAGTATCTCACCAGCGTACGTGAAGTGGAAAAACGGATTGAACGCCAGAGGGTCCAGCAGAACAAAGCGGCCGACCGTGCGAAACATGGCGGAAAATCAGTCGTCACGATGAAGCGACCGGACAACGGTTTGCCGGAAGACATTCGCGAGCACATGCGGCTGATGTGTGACGTGATTGCACTGGCGTTTCAGACGGACAAGACCCGGGTGGGGACACTCCTGCTGTGCCGTGACATCTCGGGCCTCTTTTACCCCTTCCTGGACGTTCGCAACGCGCATCATTCAGCCTCCCACAATGATCGTTCTGAGGACTGGGAAAAGATCTCCCGTTACTACTGCAGCCAGTTGGCCTATCTGGCGGGACGGCTCGACGCGATGCCCGAAGGGGAGGGAACGGTCCTCGACAATTCGTGTCTGCTGTGGGTCAACAACATGTGGTCGGGAAGCCGCCACGATTCCACAAAAGTGCCTCTGCTGACTGCTGGCGGGCTAGGGGGCAGACTGAAGACCGGACGTATTTTGGACTATACCGAAGAGGATGACGAGCAGCGCAAACTTTGCAGCCTGTACCTCTCTATTGTGAATCGCATGGGAGTGTCGATCGATCGGTTCGGCGACGCGGATACGCAACTAGCCGGTCTGTAATAAGGGGTAAATTTACCCCTTGAGAGATACGAAACGCATATTATTTTCAAGGACGACAACCGATGACTTTCCTGAGAACATTGGCACTGATTGTTGGCATCATTCTCCCGACTGCTGTTGCGGCGGATGAGTTCCAGGAAAAGGAGCTGACGGACGCCAACTACGCGAAGTGGCGCGATCACGTTCTTCCCAAGAACTGGGAACTCTCGTACCGAAAGATCCCTTGGCAGACGAGCTTCTGGGATGCCGTCATCGAGGCCCAGGCGAAGGACAAGCCGATCTTGCTGTGGTCGATGAACGGGCACCCGCTCTGCAATACGTGAGGCAATGGTGTCAAAGACCGACAGTTAGTCTGGTCAAATCGAGAAGTGCAAAAGCTGGCCACCGAGTTCGTCATGGCCGCCGATGCGTGCGACCGCATGCAGAGAGAATCCTGCCAGGATGAAGACGCCCTGCTGTTCCGGAAATTTGCCGGACAACGCACATCGGCGAAGGGTAATCGAGGTGGCAACCAGGGACACTACGCGGTGACTCCCAGCGGAGAGTTGCTTGCATCTAGCTCCAACACTGACCCGAAAGCGCTCGCGGAGTTGATGAAGCAGGCACTCGAAAAGTGGGCAGAACTCCCTCGCGAAAAACGACTGTTGTCCAAGGCTCCAGACCCCAAATCTGCCGAGAACTGGCGACGCATGGAGGCACTGTACCCCGAAGACGGCCTGGCATTGCGGGTGGTCGCCCGTGACCAGAAGCGCGAGCGTTGGCCTGACTCGAACCTGGACTATGCTTGGTTTCGCAAAGATGAGGCCCGCGCATTCTTTTCCGCTGAACCAACGAAGGATGCGCAGCACGAGGTACCCAGCGAATTGGTGCGACGTCTGGCTCGCTTTCATTTGATCGACAATGTTCACGCTTTGAATTACACGTTCTTCCCCAAAGAGGCAATCGAGAAGGCGCGATTAACGTCCACGGTAGTCAGAGTTGACGGCGATCTGATATCCCTCAGCTTTGAGGGCGAGAGCCGAGCCTCAATGGTGTCCCCCAAGAAGATCGGCTACGCACCGAAACTTCTAGGCCGTGCAACGTACAACCTCAAGGACCAGAAATTCGTCTCCTTCGAGTTGGTGGCGGTTGGGCTGCGCTGGGGGTTGGGAAGCTGTAACCAACGTCACAACCCAGCGCCCGCACTGATGGGAATCGTATTTACGGTGGCTGGCGACAGCCAGGCTGAACGACTTCCGCCTGCGTTTATCTCTCGCTACGGTTGGTAGTGCCTCTAATACTCATCTTCAAAAAGGACAAGCCAAACATTACGGCCACAGAGCCGTAGGGACCAGCAAAGGATCGACTGGCCAAAGAGCTCAAGTTCGATGCAAAGACGAGAGAGATTACAAACAACGCTCGTGCCAACGAGCTACTCAAAGGCAAGCCGCGAAGAGTATTACAAGCTCGCATAGTGTCAATCGAGACACCCGGGCCCATATGAAAACTGAATGAACAAAGGAACAATCACATGAGCGATCGAATCATTATGCGCACAGGAGAGTCTCTTGTTGCTGGCGGGCCCCCATTCACGGCTGCGGAGCCGGAGGTTGTTATCGGTG
>Ga0310342_100003469_pt1 | contig 10373 bp, 9 predicted proteins | sample S15DNA20500_MG_FD_206155 | JGI IMG/M metagenome (GOLD analysis project Ga0310342, IMG submission 206155) | Marine microbial communities from station ALOHA, North Pacific Subtropical Gyre - S1503-DNA-20-500_MG | ecosystem: Environmental > Aquatic > Marine > Oceanic | place: Pacific Ocean: North... | reverse complement strand
CATGTCACTACCCCCCCAACATTAGCGAATCGCCTGGTAGGCGTTCTCCGCCTCTGCAAGCTCTCTGGCCGCATGCTCCGCGGCGATTTCCTGGCTGACGTCCAATCCCTCGATCTCGATGGCTTCAGGGATCCGCAATACTCCGAGTTTTTTCATGAAGCTTGCGACGATAAAAGCGGGAAGAAAGCCGAGTACGAAAAACATGATGAACGCGCCGCCGATCTGGCCCCATGGCGTAATCACAGCGTATTCCGGGTTGGGTGAGGCAGGGTAACCCCACAGCACAAAACCCGCAATGATGACGCCGAATGAACCGGCGTAACCGTGCACCGCGACCGCGCCAACGCCATCATCGAGTTTGAACCGATGTTCTACCCAATAGTGTGCTTTGTAGGCGATCGCCGCCCCGGTCGCACCGATCAGCATAGCCTGTATCGGATGGTAAAGATCGTTGCCCGCAGAAGCAGAAATAACGCCAGCAAGTGCGCAAGAGTAGGTCCAAAACGGGTCCCCCTTTGACACTAAATAACCGGCCAAGAACCCTCCTGACAAAGACATCAAAAAGTTGAACGTGATTGCAGAAAGCGTCGTGGGGCCCAGATAAATATTCGTCGCGGAAAAAAATACTCCATCGCCCGATTGAACATCCCACATCGGTATATTACAGGCGGCATAAAATCCCCAAAACCCAGTAAAAATAATGAACAACCCGATCGTAGCCAACCAGGGATCGTGCGGCATGAATTCACGCGCTGTACCATCGGCTCTAAATCGACCGATGCGCTGGCCTAATGGGATCAATACCCCCAGCGAAAAGCCACCAGCGATGGCATGAATCACTCCCGATGCATAGGCGTCGTGATAGCCAAGTTTTTGCACCATCCAACCATCGGGATGCCAGCCCCAAGCCGCATCAATAACCCACAGAACGCAACCTATCAGCACAGCTAGAATCCAAAACGCGTTCGAACGTATACGTTCGATCGTCGCAGTCGACACGATTGCTGCAACAGTCCAGGAAAAGAGTAGAAAAGCACCCCAAAACACACCATTAAGACGCGCCCAGCCTGCAGGATCGTCCGCGCCGCCCAAATGCGGGCCCATGAATTCACTCCAAGGTACGGCGTGGGGCGCGGAAACCAATCCGCCGGTAATTCCTGGTCCATTCGGGAACGCCCAATAGATCCACCAACCGACGAAAAAGAAGCCCAACGTGACCAACGGAATATGCATGGTGACTTGCATTAGGGTGTGTAACCGATTTTTGTAACGCGAGGCGGCAACTTCGTAAACGCAAAAACCGACCTTAATCAAAAACATCAAAACGATCATCACCCAGTAGTAAAACTCGGTGAACAGAACGGTTATCGCGGTGGTCTCTTGCTCCATGTTTCCCTCAATACGTTAAACGGTCGGATGGCTATAAATCCCGTGCGCCATTTTGAATAACCGATGCCTCAGACGCGTCGGTCGATCAGGTTCCTACGTCGTCGTAGTATATGATCGACAGAAATTGAATCGGGAGGGACAACAATTCTTCCGGTCCATGCGGAATATTTCCGTCGAATGTAATCGCGTCGCCCGGCTTCAACGTATAAGTGTGACGTCCATGCCGATACTCTATTTTCCCCTTGAGCATATACATGAACTCTGTGCCTTCATGTTGGAAACTCGGAAAAGTCTCGCTCTCGTCGTCCAAAATGATCAAAAAAGGCTCAAAGCGTTTCTTAGGGCCTTGATCGTACGACAAAAGTTCATAGGAATGACCCCGCTTGGTGCCACGCCGCGCTACATCCATTCCGCCGCCTTTGGGGATGAAAGTCGCCGTGCCCTCCGGGGTGTCAAAATTTTTGAACAAATTACTGAGAGAGATCCCGAGCGCCTGACAAATCCGTGACAGCGCATCTAGGCTTGGAGTCGCCTGGCCGTTTTCGATGCGGCTCAACATCCCGCGGCTAACGCCCGAAAGCTCGGACACGTCTTGAATGGTCAAATGTTGCTCGAGTCGTCGATGCTTGAAAGCCGCACCAAGGAACACACTTAAATCTGGCTGCTCGTTTCCAGATCCTTCAATAAGTTTTAAGTCCGGGGAGGGCAATTTTTTAGTCATGGCATATATTAATAGAAACTGAGTAATCGTTCCCGTTCCCAATCGGAAATATGCCGGCAATACTCTATCCACTCCATCCGCTTAATATCGAGAAATTCCTGAATGAACTCTTTTCCTAGTTGGGTCGAAAAAAGTCTGCTCGATGCAAGCTCATCCAGAGCTTCCCCCAGATTCTGGGGCAACAGCTTCACCTTGCGTTTACGTAACTCACGCTCTGAAAGAGCGTAGAAATTAACGTTTTGAGGAACCCCGGGTTCAATTTCGTTTTCAATTCCGTCAAGGCCCGCGGCAATCATCGCCGCACCGGCGATATACGGATTACACGAGGAATCCGCTAGCCTGAGTTCCAATCGGCCATACGGAACGCGAACCATCGCGGTTCTATTGTTGTCTCCGTAAGAAATATAAGCTGGCGCCCATGTCGCACCGGAGAGTGCACGTCCGACCACAAGCCGTTTATAGGAATTGACCGACGGAGCCAACAGTGCGGCCAGAGGTCTGGCGTGTCTTAGCAAGCCGCCCAAGAAATGGTATCCCATTTTGGACAAACCGATCCCATTGGGGTCGCTATCATCCTGAAATAGATTATTACTCCCCTCTCCGGCGATAGAAATATGCATGTGCATACCATTGCCGGTGCGATCAGTGAAAGGCTTCGGCATGAAAGTACATATAAACCCCATATCGTTCGCGATTTCGTTAGCTGCCATTCGGAAAAATACATAACGATCCGCCGAGGTCAATGCGTCCGTGTAGGTATAGTTCAACTCAAACTGACCGTTGCCATCCTCGTGATCAATCTGATAGATGTCGAACCCGACTTCCGTCAAAGCGCTTACCAGCGTTTCCAAGAATGCCCTACTACGAGACAATCCTTTGTAGTCATAACAGGGCTTCTCAAGAGTATCGGTTTCGTCAGCCGGTGCGAGCGAGCCGTCTTCTCTTCGCGCTAACAACATGAATTCCGGCTCCAAACCGGTATTCATGCGCCACCCGCGTTCGGTCAACCGCGCGATTTGCTGCTTCATTATGTAACGGGTATCCAGCGGCCACGGCTTTCTATCTACGGTACCATCGCAAACCATCCGGGCATAACCCGGCTGCCACGGGACCAACGACAGAGTATCAACGTCCCCAACCGCCATGAAATCGTGATCTTCAGGTCCTTGCCCCATTCCCCAAGCTGCAAAACCTGCGAATCCAGCACCATCCGTAAGTACGTCGTTAAGATGGGCAGCTGGTACGGATTTGGTTTTTGCCACCCCATGTATATCCACAAACTGGGCGAGAACAAACTTGACGGAGTGTTTGTCCAAGAGCTCTTTAGCTTCGATCGGTGTCATCCGGTTCCCCCTTCATCAGTCCCAAATAATCATTAAACCCCACGACTGATCCGCCACATTCCTTGGTGACATCGCTCAGCACGTTGAAAAGAAAACCAGCGTCTGCAGGCGAGCACATCAGTCGATAATTAACGCAGCCTTGCTTCAATCGTCTTAACATAACCTCGCAGTTAGCCAAGCGCGTCGCAATCCACACATCATCAGCCAAGCAGGTAATATCCATCGGACAAAGCTCACTGACAAGAGAATCCGTTGCTGAACCGCCTAATGCGAAATCCGCGGCCTCGTGCCGCAATACTAACGTATTCTCAGACCGACCAGTGATTTTCTGAAAGATTTCGTTCGTCTCATCTGGCCGGGTGGGCGAGACGACAAGGAATCGATCCTGACGCAAGGGGACGACAGCTCCGTCCTCACCCAATGCCGTCCAGTGCATCAATTTTTTGGGTGCCTGAATACCGCAGGTTGCTAATAATACACTTGCTCCAGAACCGACGATCATCCGTTTGGGTACCGCGCTCACGTCGGCAAGAAACCCGGTTTTATTTATCGTTGCTCGCGTCGCGAGCGCTATCCATGTGTCATAGATGACACCAAACTTAAACTGCGTCTCATCGAGTGAAGAGACAACGGGGCTCCGTTTAACTGCCCCCTTCACGCGGCTGTGTCGTAGGCCGAGTTAGTATCCGGCGACTGGCGTTCATTATCAGGATCGTAGAAAGGCGTATCGGTCACAATAGCGGTGACTATCCTTCCGCCCGTGGTTCTAATAGGCAACTCTGTGCCAGCGGTGGAAAGTGCCACTTCGACATATGCGAGCCCTATAATCTTTTCAAGCACAGGGCTGAAAGAAACACTGGTGACCCGGCCTACTATCGCACCCTTGTCGATAATTAGATGGCATTCCTGAACCGGATCTTGGCCAGAGTGATCCTCTCCGAGGGGATGGCCGATTTCGAAACCGATTAGCCTCCGCGTCACTTTAGATTTCAAAACCTGTAAGCTGTGCTTACCGTGAAACCGAGGTTTCTTCAGTCGCACACCCCATCCCAAGCCTGCTTCGAAAGGGTTGGTCGTACCGTCGGTATCCTGGCCGATGATGATGTGACCTTTTTCCAAGCGCAATAAACGCTGTGCCTCAACACCGAAGGCGATACAACCCTCTGCCTCGCCAGCCGTCAGCAGACTATCCCACAGCACCGCCCCACTACTCGCGTCGCAATGGATCTCGTACCCTAGCTCCCCAACAAAACCAACACGCATCAACCGTGAGGGGATACCGGCCACGGTTCCTTCGCGTATTCCGAGATACGGGAATTCAAGATCGGTCATTCGTTCAAGCACGCGTCTAGAGCATGGGCCCGCAATATTGATGGCTCCGAGTTGAAAGGTGCGGTCTATAACCGCGACTTTGAGTTTGAGTTGGTCGGCAAATAACTGCAGCTGTCGTAATACCGTTTGTGAATGTGTGCTCGTAGCAGTTACATAGAAATGTCCATCCCCGAGTCGTGCGGCAACGCCGTCATCGACAATAGTGCCGCTCGAATCAACCATAAATATGTAACGAGTCATGTTCTGTTTGAGTTTATCAAAGGCGCACGTGTAGGCATGCTCTAACAAGACTTGTGTGTCGCGACCGTAGATTTCGATTTTGCCGAGTGTAGAAACATCGATGATCCCGACACCTTCGCGTACAGCTCGGTATTCCGAAGAAACTTGGGCGAATGGAGACCCCTTAAGATAGCTTTTCGGCCGCCGCCAAGGTCCGGTATCCATCATATCGGCACCTTGATTAACGTGATAATCATGCATGGGAGTGTGCCATTCACGACGTAGGCGTCTGCCGGCTAACGTTCCCATAGGTATCGGGTGGTAGAAAGGCCTCGGCGTAGTTACACCAATGGCATTCACGTCGCGCCCCCTATGGCGTGCGACGAAACGTACGCCGTTCATATTCGAGAGCTTCCCCTGGCTCGGGCCCATTCCAATAGTCGAATAGCGCTTCAGAAGTTCAATAGAATCGAACCCTTCTCGCATACCGACATCCAAATCCCTGAGTTGAATGTCTTCGTCGAAATCGATGAATTCCTTACCTTTTCGGTGTTTCTTGATCGGATAAGGATGGGAATGTGGCACTCGCCCAGATGATGGCCTTGTGACCGGCAATGGTTCTTGTCTACCTAAATGAGACGCAGCTTCTGTTGCCGCAGCACGGCCGTCCGCAACACGCTCACTGAGCGAGAACAAGCCGTTCAATCGACCCGCTAAGAACACACCATCGGGCAGCGATATCGGAACGATTTGGTGCATCTCATCGTCATATGAAAATCGTCCCCCCGCCTGATACACGAGGCTCCCCGCCGGCGCCCATCCTACGCTCATCATCAGACCGTCGCAGGCTATTTCCTGAGCAACCGTCTGGTCGTTTGAATGGACAACCACCGATGCCAAATGTCCACGTTTTGCTCGAGCTTCGTCTACGTGGGTGCTAGGTATCAGTTGAACCCCTCGGGCAAGTAACTCCTGTGTCAATGCATTCGGAGGGGTCTCCGCTCGCATGTCGATCACGGCAGCCACGCGAATATCCACTTCCGCATAATCGAGCGCCGCACGATAACCTTCGTCATTAGCGGTCAGAACAACACACGTTTCACAAGGCGCTACTGCGTAGTGCTGAATTAGCCGTTGGGCCGCTGTCGCCAGCATCACTCCTGGCAGATCGTTATTCCGAAACACCGCGGGTTGTTCAATTACACCAGTCGTAAAAATAATTGCCCGCGCTTGAATCAATAACACGCCCTGCCGCGTTACAACTGGGACGGTATAGCGGTCGTAACAAGCTCCAGCGAATGCATCAGTAAGTAGCTCGATATTCTCGGCGAGATCGATTCGATTCAGCACCGCCTCCCCAAAGGATTGGGCTTGCTCATCGTCGGCGTGCATGAAATTCAACGCTCCACCCGCGTATCGGTTCTCATCGACAATTACGACGTCTAAGTCACTGTCGGCGCAGTGGGCCGCTGCAGCAAGACCTGAAGCACCCGCGCCGACAATCAAGAGGTCACAGAAACGGTGTTTACGCGACTGTCGCAACCCAAGGCTCTCGGTATCGACCTTCCCGAGCCCAGCCATTTCGCGAATCAGACGCTCCCAAAAGGGGAAGGCCCACCGCGGCCGATAAAATGCTTTATAGTAAAAACCGACAGGTAAGAACCGCGAGAACAGACTTAAATACTGCATCAGATCACGTTTGACGCCTAACACCGTATTGACCGCACGTAGCGACTGCCCTTGAAGGATTGGTGTAACGTCGCCGCGGATATTGATGGCATTTGGCGATTGCAGTAAAACGTTGGCGTCGTGGTTCGCCATGGACAACACGCCGCGGGGGCGATGATATTTAAAACTACGTCCCAGTAGCCTTTGATTGTGAGCTAATAGGGCGCTCGTGACGACATCACCCGCAAACCCTTCGTACTTGGAACCTTCGAATTCGAACTCGACCCGAGTCTCACGATCAAGCCACTCCCCCGGGCGAGGAGGTAGCCGCCTACTCATTTTCCTCGCCTTTAATCGCTACTAGGCTGATCTCGTCAGTGCCCGTATTACGCGTAACGTCAAACCAAAGTTGCGTCGGTAGGTGGTACCACTGCTCGACCCGTTCGATGGGGACGCTGTTGCGATCGAAGGTCCATGCCGCGGGTGTTAGGTCGATAATCTCCTCAGGTTCAACATCGACGACTCCACTGATTGAGAACTCCGTATGAGGGCGGACACCGATTATGGGACAGTCAATGAATTTCATGGGGCCCGGCTTTAATGTCCGACCGCCGCGGCGCCTTTTTCACCGACGAGTTGGTAGTTTTCAAAGCGTGAGAGATTAAACGCCGTAATCAACTCATGGTTGCGATCGTTGACTACCGTCGCCGCCATGGTTCGACCACAAATTGGGGTGGCCTTAAAACCCCAAGTTCCCCAACCCGCGTCGAGATAAAATCCGTTGACCAGCGTCGTTCCCATTATCGGCGCGAAATCGGGTGTCATATCTGCCATCCCGGCCCACTGTCGGTTTATTTTTACGCCTGCCAGAAACGGAAACAAATCCAACATCTGATCGCATATATCGCTGACGAATTCGAAAGTCGAACGTTGCGAGTGGACCTCAATTGGGTCAACGGACGCTCCCATAACCATCTCGCCGCGGGAACTCTGGCTAACGTACAAGTGCAGGCTGCCCGAAACCATGATTGTATCGAGCCAAGGTTTGATCGGTTCGGTCACACAGGCTTGTAAGGGAAAAATTTCTATAGGGCTGCTGAGACCGACCATCGTAAGCACGCTGGGGGTATGACCTGCGACGGCAGATAGAACTTTCCGCGTTTTAACTCGCCCCCGATTGGTGACCACCGTTTCAACACCGCTACTATCTAACTCGATCGCTGTAACCTCCGTACCCTGAAAGATTGAAACGCCGGCTTCTGAGGCCCGGCGAGCATAGCCCCAAGCCACTGCATCATGGCGGGCAACCGCACCCGGCGCGTGATAGAGCGCACCTAGGATCTCATGGTTACCTCCACACGATAAGTCAAGCTCTGGGCAGGCGCGAGCTATCTCTTCAGGGCCCACGACCTCACTTTCGACCCCGTAATGCTTGTTAACTTCGGCGCGCCAACGCGCAGTGCGCAAAGTCGCGTCACTGTGCGCAAGCGTGTAGTGGCCTCGTTCGGAGTAGAAAATATTGAAGTCCAGTTCTTCCGACAAAGACTCGAATAGCGTGAGACTCGCATCATAAAATTTGACACCTTCTTCGGTCAAATAATTAGAACGCACGATGGTCGTATTACGGCCGGTATTTCCTCCACCGATATAGCCTTTTTCCAAAACTGCTACATTCGTCACACCGTGATCTTTTGCTAGGTAGTAAGCACAAGCTAGCCCGTGCCCTCCGGCGCCGATAATCACAACGTCGTAGGTCTCATTCATCGATTCTGGGGTATTAAAATATCGCGGCTCTGCGTAGCCCTCAATAAAACCGTATTTTAGTAAACGTAGCATCGTCACGAATCAAGATGCATGACCCAAAGCATCAGGCAAGAGCAACATACGTTCTTTGGAATAGGGTCCGCAATAGGTATTCAACAAGCTTTTTAGTTCTTCGATCGCCCCGGGTATAACATGAACAGGTGTTGTTGGATGCCCTTGAAGAATGAACAGCACGTCCCGGCTCCCTAGTTCAATCTTCGTTTTATCGGATTGTTTACATTCCAGTCGACATAAGATTTCACCATCACCATCTCTATAGGCATACTCACCAACCGGAACCGGCTGTGGTCTGTTGCTACCCAAAGGCACGAATCGGTCATCATGGCGCGTTGCGCCCAACTTCATCGAGTACGAGATTTTTTCGATATCATGCGCACCAGCCGAGATTCTAAATTTCAGCGAGACATAGCTGTAGATGTCTACAATCAGACTAATCGAACGAAGCGTTTTACGGGCAAACAATACCCTGAACATGCTTTCCGGAGACGGAATTATTGCCGTATCCTTCACATCAAACGTTTCGTGTAACTTTCTATATCCCAAGATTTGCGGATCAGCCAGCAAGGTTTCCAGCGATTCTCCATACACAATGGTTTGTTGTAGGTTTTTGTATGTATCTGTGAATCGCTCATCGTGAATATGATTATCCAAACCTGCGATCGCCACGTAACCTAACTGCACGCCGGCATCGGCGATCTCAGGTTCCAACCCAAGCTCCAGAGAATCAATATCCATACGGCACCAAAGATCAGCACAATGGGATCAATCAAATTTCGCGTAAGCGCGACGCAAGTCCACCAAAGGGTGGTTAGGCGACATCTGAAACTTAACCAGAAGCTCCCGTGCAATCATGTCACGCTCTTGTTGGTTATCGGGGAGATTTATACCCTCCGGGACAGTCACCCAGCCATTGATATTGCGATCGAACACAGCGGCATGGCCTTCTTCGTACCCCATATGAACGTCTTCAAGCCAATTGAGATCTTGCCAACCCATCATGTTTATGTAGCGCTTAAGGAAGGGGGTTAGTCGTTCATAGTCGGGCAAAAGGTTAACGTCATAGCGGTAACCGATGGTTTGCCCGATCATTTTTTCCCGTTCTGAATCTACGCCGGTCGTCTTGAGATAATGGTCAATATCTTGCTCGTACGCCATAGTCACATTCCCCCTAGAATCGCGTCATGTCCGGTCGACCAACGGTGTGCTGTGACCCGGCAAGCGGTACCTGGGCCATCGCAGATGCCTCCATGGTCAACGCAGCCAGATCCTCTGGCTCCAACGAGTGGACGTTAGTCTTGCCACAGGCACGGGCCATCATCTGGCATTCAATAGCAAGACAGTGCAGGAAGTTGTACACCCGTTCCGCCGCCGCATCAGGATCGAGTCGTTTACGTAACTCAGGGTCTTGGGTGGCAACGCCGACCGGGCACCGCCCAGTATGACAGTGATAACAGTGGCCCGCTTTTACGCCTATCTCTTTTTCGTAGTCCGCCTCCGGAATGTCCTTATTGCAATTAAGCGCCATCATGGATGAATGCCCGATCGCGACCGCCTCGGCTCCCAAGGCCAACGCTTTTGCGACGTCAGCACCGTTGCGAATCCCGCCCGCGTAGATCAGCGTTATATCTCCACTCTTGCCAACATCATCTAAGGCCTGACGTGCTTGGCGGATCGCGGCGATACCAGGAACACCGGTTTCTTCAGCCGCAAGGTGCGGACCCGCGCCGGTTCCACCTTCCATACCATCGAGATAAATTGAATCGGGATCGGTTTTAGCGGCCATACGGACATCGTCATAGACGCGGGCCGAACCAAGTTTCAATTGGATAGGTATCTCCCAGTTCGTGGCCTCTCGGACCTCCTGAATCTTCAAGGCG
>Ga0310342_100003468_pt1 | contig 10375 bp, 12 predicted proteins | sample S15DNA20500_MG_FD_206155 | JGI IMG/M metagenome (GOLD analysis project Ga0310342, IMG submission 206155) | Marine microbial communities from station ALOHA, North Pacific Subtropical Gyre - S1503-DNA-20-500_MG | ecosystem: Environmental > Aquatic > Marine > Oceanic | place: Pacific Ocean: North... | reverse complement strand
CACGCTGCAACATTGTGTTCATAGTTTAACTCCATACATTAAACATTAATGATGCCGTTGATATTTTGTATAACAAAAAAGGGGAATAGGAGATACCCCCTACTCCCCAATGATAGTTAGTTAAGTTAATTAAATTAGGTTCGATTAAAGGTGGCGGATTCCCCAGATGGTAATGTGCCAGTTGGAATATCGCTTCTATTAACTTCACCGCCCTTACGTTGTGTAAGAGTATAGAGAATGTTAAGAAGAGATCGCATCATAACCGATTCATACTTTGTAAGTGAATAGGGCTGATGCCGACTATCTAATCGAGTCAACTCCACAAAGAAATTGTCTAGTGCCGCTGTGAAACTTCGTGCCGCGTCATTAGGACAGTTGCTGGGATGAAGTTGAGGGATATCAACATCCGTGCCGGTCAAATCCCAAGTGACTTTGCGACTAACGCCAACAGGCATCAACACGTTGTCTTGTGTCAAGGCTAGCTCGTTATAGTCGTCAGCTACGTTTCGCGTGCTGTCGCCAGCTTGGGCTTCTAATTCTTCTAAAGTAAGAATGTCTGGATTATATGTAATATTTTCCAGTGTATCTCCAAGCTTTTCAATTTCTGTAATCATATAACGATTCAGAGCATTGTTCCAGCCTGACTGAGACTTAAACTCTTGTCGAACGGTTAACTGCTTTCTAAATTTGATTACTTCTGCTAAAATGAAGTGAATCCCTAAATTCGGGAACTCCAAATTTGCTCCAGTAAATGTGTTTTCTGCTGCCATAATAAAAACCTCCCCAAGGTTAAAAACTTTACGTGGTTAAAAATCAAAGCCCATACGCCTCATGAACTCTATTTTAACCCATTTTTCAACTGACTCTGCTACTTCTTTATACCCCAAAACATTAAACTCACCACGTTTTAATCTACTTATTGCTTGTTTATACAAAAAACCAATCATTGCTTCATGATATAAAACATGACGACTAATAGTCGCGCTAGACACACGCTTCAAAAATTGCGTTTGCACATATGAATCAATCGCTTCTGCTGCTTTAATTTGACTATTAACTTTGAAAGGGGCTGCTTGTTTTGTAATAATGAGGCGATCACGTTTCAATAAGTCTACTGCCTCCTTATACAAATGAGCATAAAACGCCAATTCTTCTACCTTTTCTCCATCGGATCTTTTTAATTCTACAAAATCTTTAATTCTATCACTAGCTTTAGGGAATGAGGGCTCTTGTATGCAATCAAGCACACTTTCACAATCTTCTTTCGGAGCTGCTTCGTCTGTTGGAGTTGTCGACTGAGACACATTAACACGATCCCTGTCATCAACAGTATTGTAGATTCTAAAGTCTATATCTTTTGTAGTGGCTTTCTCTATGCTGTCTATTTTTTCGTCTATTTCTCTCTTGAAGAATCCTATTTTATTGTCTAATGTTGATTCTAACGTATCCTTTAGATAGTCTGCTAGTCCACGAAGGTCCTTATTTTGTTCTGGCTGTGGCTGTGGTTGTGGCGAAGTCGCTTGGATTGTAGGTTTTTCTATTTCTTCGGTACGGTTCCATTTATCTTCAAGGATATTGTTAATTCTTGTTTTACCTCTGAGCTTCCAGTAATATGACGACAATATCCATAACAAACCACCTGTGGAGGTTCCTCCAAACAACCATCCTAAAATATTTCTTTGACTTTTAACTTCAACAGTGTTACGTTGTAGTCCCTCATTTTCATTAGCTAGTCCGTTAATAATATAGCTTTTGTCGTGTAGTTGTTTTTGTAAATCGCCAACTTTAGTTAATTGTGATGCTACATCTCCTTGCAAAGCAGAAATACTATTTTCTAGAGCCACGATTGCCGCATTGTCTAAGTTTTTACCCGATGTTAATAAGCTTAAGTCTTTATTTAACTGACCTAAAGCACTTTCTTTGTCACTAATTGTTGTAGCTAATATCTCCTTTTCTTTTGTAAGACTTTCTACGGTGTTATTTTTTTCTACTAACGAAGTATTTAAATCTTCAACCTGCTTAGCCAATCCTCCAATTTCACCTTTGAGAGCCTCGATAATAGTTTGATATTCTTGGAGTTTTTTAGTAGTATCAGGAGTAAATTCTTGACCAAAATTTGGAGGTAATACCCCATAAGGATTACCGTTTCCACCACCATCACCATTTGGGGGAGGACCATCGCTAGGTGGAGCGTTGTTAGGAGGAGAAATAAAGGGAGGGCAACGTCCACCGGGACATTGTACCTCCAATATAACATTCCACTTAGCAATCTCAACTCCTTTGTGGCCTATAGGAAGTGTAACAGATTGTTCCCATCCCGATTGATTAAAGTTTTGAAGATAATATATTCCATTGGCGCCAAGAGCGTAATATGCTTTTTTTGTTAGTACCTTTGTCAAGTTATCAGTTTGAGTAGCCGCATATTCCCAAGTAGCCGGAACTTGCATAATGCTCTGTGCGACTTCGCCTTTCATAGCACGTAAAAAATTACCGATATGAATCGCTCCCCCTTTATTTCTGTCGATTTTCCATGTCAACACCGCACAAAGATATGTATGCCCATCAATAACCGTATATACTCCCGATCCACTTTGACCACCCAATGGAGGCGGTGTAAATAATACGCGATTGTTAGATGCTTCGGAAAGTGCATGACCTTCCCACAATTGTAGCCATCGAGCCTGAGGACAGCCTGCGGATGCTATATAATCATTTTTATGAACTATATGATCGGCTGGAGCTAGTTGTACAATACGTGGTGGAAATTCTCCAAACAATGATTGATCAATGCGAATAATAGCAAAATCATTAACGCTCCTATTACTATGAGCTTTCCATATAACAGAACCGGGAAGTCGTTGTGTCTTTCTTCCATATCTAAAAAATTCACATGTAGCTTTCCGATTGGACCCTACTACATGTGCATTTGTCAGAATGTATACATAAGAATTATCGGCCGCAATAGATGTTCCGCTTCCCGCAGAGCCCGATACTCGTACCCTGCAAGATGCTTCGCCAATTTCGTTAAGATTTAAAAATTTAGCCTGTGCTACAGATACGCACAAGGTAAAAAATAACACAAAGGAAAAGATTAAAGATCTCATAGTATTACCCATTTTCATTAGTTAAATCATTAGTTTGTACATAATCGGTAATAATATTCTCGATTGAATGTACATGATTCCAATATTCGATTGATCCCTGAATCCCTTCTACTGGCGTATTCCCTTCTTTAGCTTGTTCGTCTACTAAAAAAAAAGTATTAGCAACTTCTTCTGCTAAAGATCGTACGTCTAACATCACAAAAGCGTGCGCAGTTAATTTAATCATCGTAATAATGTTTCTCCCCTTGAGGAATACACTGTTCTGTTTCATAATCCCACTCATGTCCTTCTGGACATACTGGACCACCCTCTTTTAGATTCTGCATATTTTTCCAAGAATATTTTACAACTGATTCAACATCTTTTATAGGCACGCATTTACCATCTTGTTCTTCATATCCATGATTACAATTAGGAGGATATCCTGCTATTTGATCTGACTGCGTTGATAATGTTGCGGCGGTAGCTACTACCGCAATATGATCATAGCCTTCCTCATACATCCAGTCTGTCACTGTTTTAATATCTTGTCTATCAAGAAATAGACATGCTTTAGCAGCTTTTTGAGAAAATTTTTCTGGCCCTTCAATAGCAACGCCTTGTTTAATAGCATTTTTCTTAGCGTCAGGGCCTGTGTAGCATTTACCAGAATCTCCCCATTTATAGCCAGATTTTTGATTGCTGGTGCATTTTTTAAGGGGCATTGTGTTCATCTCCTATATTATAACTAATAATTTCCCTGAAAATTATACACCAAATTATGACTATATTACTGCTTCTTAACATTCAATTCTGACAAAAGGGCAGCAGCAAACCCATCCCAAGATCTTGTTTTATCTATATTATTATTAAACCAATCAATAGTAGTGATTAATCCTTGTTTCAAGTCAGTTTTTGCTTCAAAACCCAATAGGTTTTTAGCGCGAGCGGTGTCTAAACATCGTCGGGGCTGTCCGTCAGGCTTAGACATATCATATTTAATTATACCATCAAACCCCATGATGTCGACTATAGTTTCAATGAGTTCACATATTTTTATTTCTTTGCCTGTGCCTATATTAATAGGGTCTGGAGAAATATCTTTTTCAATTGATAATTTAATAGCTTCGACACAGTCAGAAACGTATAAAAACTCACGAGATGCTTGTCCAGTTCCCCATAGAGTTATAGATTTGTCCTTATGTGAGATAGCTTGATGTACTTTAAAAATTAACGCAGGAATAACATGGCTACTTGTTAGGTTAAAATGATCGTGCGGTCCATACATATTAACAGGAATAAGATTTACTCCCTTCATACCATATTGTTCATGATAAGCCTCAAGAAGTCTCATTAGGGCTTTTTTAGCTATACCATACGGAGCGTTTGTTTCTTCTGGGTAGCCATTCCATAGGTCTTGTTCTTTAAATGGTACTTGGGTATGTTTAGGATAAGAACATACAGTTCCTAATAAAATAAATTTAGAAACCTTGGACTTCATAGATGCGTGGATCATATTTGATCCCATAATAAGGTTTTCATACATAAACTTGCCGGGATTATCTTTATTGGCTCCAATACCTCCTACAGTACCTGCCGCATGAATAACAATGTCCGGAGTAGTATGGGTAAGTAGGTTATAAGCATCATATAGATATCTTAAATCATAGTCGCTAGAACTACCCGTTACCACTTCATAATCTTTTTGTAAAATTGGTAGTAAGTTCTTACCAAGAAAACCTGTTGATCCGGTTAATAATATTGTCATTTTATTCACCAACTTGTCCTTCCACCATCGATAATTAAATTTGAACCTGTCATATAGGAGCTTGCATCCGAACAAAGAAATACAGTGGTGTTATACCCACGGTTTTTGATAGTAATTTTCTATTTTTAAAAGGAATTCCGATAGAATTTTTACGAGCTGGAATAAAAAGTTTAATCACGACGCACCTAATCCTATTTGGTTCAATATTTTAAGTATCTTGTCACAAGACTTACCATTTCCGTATGGACATGCACCATGCATTTTTAAAGTTTTTGCTTTTTTAAAAATATGTTGTAGCTTATTAGGAGACTTACAAAGTATTGAAAAATTATCTATACCTTCAGATCTTTCAGTTTCTTTTCTACATACAATACAAGGTTTTTTAAGAAATGCAGCTTCTTCTTGAATACCACCACTATCTGTGATAACATAAGAACAATTACATAGATAATCTAGTAGTGCTGCATGTGGCATTGGATCAACTACAGTAATATGTTTAAGTTCTACTATATGTTTTTTCACATTGGGGTTGGGGTGAATGGGTAGTGTAAATAGATAGTCTGAATGTGTAAGTGCTAAGCTATCCAACTCTCGAAACCATTGTTGGATATTGTGATGATTTTCCCTTCTATGCATTGTCAAAAGAATTTGCTTTTTATTACAAGTTTTAATACCATATAAGTTGTCTAAAACAGTATTTCCTACTACCTCAACTCTTCCAGAAACATGTTCTTCAATTAGTCGTTTTTTAGCCAATAATGTAGGACAAAGATGAATACTAGCGATTCTAGAAATCATCTGTCTATTAGCTTCTTCAGGATACGGTTCTGTTAAATTATACGTTCGCAACCCGGCTTCTAAATGAATAACGGGTATTTGGTGATGAAATGCAGAAAGGGCCATTGCATAAGCAGAGGTAGTATCTCCTTGTACTATTACAGCAGTAATACCCTGTTGTTTAAAGTCAATAGCATTCATTATAGAAGTAACAATACTATCTAATCTATTTCTATCATTAGTTATATTGACAGTATATGTAATTTCACTATTATCTTCATCAACCAAGTCTTGGTGTTGACCGGTAAACAAAACTTTATATTCAAGCACACCCTTCATTTTATCCATCAAGGGCTTTAGCTTAATATATTCTGGTCTGGTTCCGAAAGATATTAAAATCATATTATTCTATTTTTAAAAAGCTTTGAAGATCTTCTGGTGTGCCCAACCCCCACATCTTTTTAATATTAAAAATTTTAATTTTCTTAGCGTCTGCAATAGCTTCATTAAAAACAGGGCACACATAAAATTCATTATTGACACGCACTTCTTTTTTTATCATTTGTTCTGCATATTTAACATAGTCTGATCCTTTAGCCCAATAATAAATTCCAACTGTCGCTATATCGCTAATTGGGTTTTTCTCCTGAACTTCTGTGACAAATCCATTATCATTGACTTTAGCGTAACTCCATTTGGGATGTCGTGATTTGAATGTTAAAATTCCAGCGTCTATATTGTCACCAATCATTGCATACATGAATTCATTTGAATTCCATTCTACAAATTGATCTGAGTTAGCTATGAGTAATGGCTCATTGTTATTAATGTATTTTTTAGCTAATAATGTTGTACAAGCTGCACCCTCTGTAATTCCATTTGTTTGTATAATTTCACAATTTGAAGCAACGTTATTTAACGTGGTTTTCAGATTATATTTTTCATAATGTGCTTTTTGAACTATAAAAATATGTTTGGCATCAATATTTATATTTTCCACAACGGTTTCGATCATTGTTTTTCCATTAATATCAATCAATGGTTTAGGGAATGTATATCCAGCCTGTACAAAACGAGATCCAGCACCAGCCATGGGTATTAATACATTCATTTTACCACCTTGCCATTTGGGTTTGATCGTTTTTTGATTACGATCAATAGTATCTATACGATCTTGTAAATCTTGTAGGATTACATCTGTAGGATTTTTGACAGCAAATAAGTGTGCGCCCGATTCTATAGCAGATTGTCGTCCCACATGCGAGTCTTCTATAATTAATGTTTCAGTTGGTCCCACTCCAGCACGAACCATACAACGCAAATAAATCTCAGGATGAGGCTTTGCATGTGTTACGTCTTCGTTAGAAAATATATCATCTACAAATTCAATTAAACCCTTTTTTAACAGCATCATTTTAATCGTATGTTTGACCGAATTAGAAGCCACATATATTTTATAACCATTATTCTTTAACTCAGATAAAATCGTAGATATTCGATGGTCAATGCTCATAGCACTAATCAGTTCGATAGTTTGTTGTTGTTTGTTTTGCCAAACTTCATTATACTGCTTTTCTGGAAGCCCTTTATTTTTTGTTAATAACTGTAGCTTTTTTTTGGTAGGTAAGCCATCGTAAATAGCTAAATGTTCTTCTCGATTAATGACATACTTGGATGAAAGCTCCTGTAATGCCCTATTTAAAGATTCATAGTGTAGCTCTTTTGCATCCACCAACACACCATCAAGATCGAATATTATTAATTTGATCATTAATCCTCCTATCATTTGCTGGGGGGAGTTTTCTTTTTTTCCGGGGCCCCGCAAATTGCCCCTATGTGATATAATTTCTAACAATAATTTATAACCTTTTTGGTGAGTTGCGAGAGTTTTTACTTCTATCCAAGTGTATCAAGACCTTTATATGATCAATATTTTTCCAATTTCTATTAGCATCTGCGGATGATTTAAATTTATATGATAAATCATCATCATCAAAATTATGTTCGATAGCACCATAAGGGTATATATATTCGTCATCCATCAGCTTAAATTTAAAATCTTTATTTGCGACTAACCATAGGCTATATATAATATAATCAAAACATTTGGCTGTATTTTGAATTTCTTTAAAATTATCATGTTGTTTTAACCAATAATAAAATTCAATAAAAGTATCTTTTTCAAAAACACATATATCGTTAAACCACATATATTGTTCTTTTATGTCGATTAGTTTGGGATCATCTAATAAATATGCTTTTTCAAGCGCTAATTTAATTATATTAGAGCCACCAGTTGATAAGTTGGTCTTAATAATTTTAGAATGATATATATCATGATATATTTTATCCGAATCATATTGTCTTACTATCACAGAGTCACAATCTAAAACACCCACATATTTATATCCCTGCTCAGCTAGTTTATTTATTGCATAAAGTTTTTTAAACGTTGCTATGATTTGTGCATTATCACTTGGTAACTTCTCTTCAACAATTATATGTTTAAATTTTTTTTCCCTGCTGTGGTGTTTTTTAAATATATCTAAATCTGCCTGAGAGCTGAAAACAAAATACAACTCTCCAGTTGTAGCATATTTTTTATACGCATCTAAAAATTTTATAGCCCAGCGATATTTAGGGGGGTGAATTGGGACGACAGTAGCAGATATCATATTATTTCTCTCTAAATCTTAAAAAATTATTTAAATCTTCAGGCGTTCCAATTCCCCACATTTTACTCACATAAAAAGGAATTAAAGTTTTGTTAAGTGAAATATAATGCCACTCACAAGCATCCACCAACACACCATCAAGATCGAATATTATTAATTTGATCATTAATCCTCCTCGCTGACATTATTAGATCGATAAACGTGTCTGTTACCGTTCACACCATCTAACAGATAATAATCATTCAGATCGAGCGAATGTTGTTTACTACCAATATTATTATTATTAATTAAATTAAATATTACCCCTTCAGCATTGTGAGATTGAGCAATATATTGTTTGATATACTCATCATTTTGATTAAAAACTGTATTCACTATATCGTATTTTGCAAAAACAAAATGATCGTTAATTTCCTGTCTACTTATGTCAAATTGACCATGCTCAGACTCTCTCACATGTCTTTGTAGAGACGTATTGTACATGTCATTATACCATTCTTTTATATTATTCATACGTAAATAAGTATCATTTCTTATAAGTAAGACATAATCTGGTAAAAAGTTACTAGAATTTAAATACTTTAATGCAATTTGTCTACATTTAAGCATATAAAAAATATTTAGATATGAGGCGCCCCTTACAGGTGGTTTAGTTTTTGGGTGATTCTTAAAGTTGGGAACATGCTTACATACCCAGTCTGGCTTTGGTTCTTCGACCATGTAAAAGAAATCTACGTTATCTTGTATCTTGTCTTTTATTGTGTCTGGGACCGACCAAGTTACAAAATAATTTTTTACATCACAATTTTTAAAATTAGAACAAACTTTATATATATTCTCTATAGTCTCATTCAGATCTGTTCTAAGAATACCAGCGAATACAACAGCTACTTTCATATGAACAATCCTTTCATATGAACAATCCTTTCATATTAAGTGGATAATCTGTACACATACCTGCAATATCTTTGGGCACTTCACTAATCTGTATTGTGGTAGGAGTTTCAAAACATACAACTATACCATTCTTTATATAATTGTTGGGATAACACCATATATCGCCACGACTTGTCAATGTCATAGGATCGTTTTCATGCCAAAACCAATTATAATTAGTATGATATAAGTTTTCAACTGCACTGAAATTTTTGCAGTGTAAAAACATATTTTTATGAAAAAAATCTATAGCAATGGGATAGTCTGGATTGTCATGACCCAAAAACCATTTCCCATCAATAAACCAAACATCCACTTCAACTCTGAAGTCATTTAAGGTTTTTAAGATCTGATCAGGATGATTCTCATTGTCGCTTGCACCATTCAGATTTCCTCTATGTGAAACAATTTCCATTATCTATTAGCCCTTTCATATATGGAAAATTGAGAAAGATCTTTGTGCATCCCAGAACTTTCTAGGTCTTCATTCCAATCTTTTATAGATTCAAAAATCCATAGCCCTTTAGCCGCTTGTTCTGGTGGCATATACATATTCCATCCTATAGTATCGAATACGTCATCTTTATATAGCTTATCCATATGTCTTCCTTCGTACCTTACAACCTTAAACCACTCATACGCCTTCTTATCATTGGTTAAAATCATACCCCCTTTACCTATGGGAATATGCTTTCTTCTATGAAAAGATAGGCAATAATAGGAATCTTGGACATACATGCCTTTACGCATACGGGTTGCGCCATCCCACACAGGATAGGGCCTTAGTTGATACGCACCGCTCCAGCCTATATCTTCAAACCTTATTTGACATCCTGCATGAATTGCGGTACATGGAACCGAGACATAGGTTCTTTTTGGTAGTGTAATTTCTCCGCTAGCATTCAGATATTTTAAACATAAAAATAAGGCATTCGTACAGTTATCTACTGCAACGGCATATTTACTACCCGCATACTCTGCAAGTTTTTTTTCAAATAAATCTACCACATCCCAAGGGTCTGATAATTTATAATCCTTAATATATTTTTCAATTAACATGCCTGTCCTAACTTTGAATTTTCTACAGGATCATACATCGAAGGAGTATCACTTCTTTCTATCTGTTCGTAGTATTC
>Ga0310342_100003467_pt1 | contig 10377 bp, 6 predicted proteins | sample S15DNA20500_MG_FD_206155 | JGI IMG/M metagenome (GOLD analysis project Ga0310342, IMG submission 206155) | Marine microbial communities from station ALOHA, North Pacific Subtropical Gyre - S1503-DNA-20-500_MG | ecosystem: Environmental > Aquatic > Marine > Oceanic | place: Pacific Ocean: North... | reverse complement strand
ACATCCAATTAATCAGCAGTTTGATTCCAGCTATACTTACGGGAAATTCAAAAGTTCCTATTGATTATGGCAACGCATGTGGAATGTCGCTGATGGATTATTGCAATAGGACGTGGTCTATTGAACTGATTGACGCTACTGCTCAAGGGTTGCCAGGAGGTTATACTACCTTTAGTAAGAAACTGCCCGATTTGGTTTCTCCGAATACTATCGTTGGAAACATCGCTCTCTATTTTGTAGAAAAGTATGGATTATCGTCTAATTGCAAGGTTGTTGCTGGTTCTGGAGATAATCCGCAGGCTAAGGTTTTGGTAGCTGGAGATTTGCTGAGTTTGGGTACTAGTTTCGTCAACATGGTATCCACTGACGGAGAAACATTCGACATGGAAGGATTAGCTAACGGTATGTATGATGGGGTTGACAGACCTTTTATGTTCGGATGTAGAACTAACGGTGCAATGGTCTGGGATGAGGTTAGAGCACTTCATAATTTGAGTAAAGAAGATTATGATCCGGCAGAAAAAGCATTACAACGAATTGCCCCCGGATCGTCTGTTTTGTTCTGGCAACCGAAAAACGAGTCCTTCCCATCCTCAGGCAGTTTTGATCTGATTCGCATTACCCACCCAGAACCGACACTCGAATCCGATTACAGTGGTATTATTGATAGTAGCTTGGCGGCTGTGTATATCCACTCGGAAGCTTTCACCACAACCAGTCAAGAATTATTATATGTTACCGGAGGGGCAACTGATAGTCCTGAAATTATGCGTCGTACAGCGGCCATATGGAATCGGAAAGTTGTACCGATCGAAAAGGGTGGGCCAGCTTTGGGCGCTGCTGTGGCAGGAGCCTATGCGGCATGTAAATCTGAGAACTTGTCATTCGATGTAGAACAGTTTAGTCAGAAAGTTCTGAAAAGAGGGAAATCAATTGCACCTAATCCTGCGGAAGTGGCAGCATATCATAATCCTAGCGGTTACTTGGAGCAGTTCAGAATAGAGGAAGCAAAAATTATTTCCCAACATCCTATCGAATAAAACCTTGGACTTACTATCATTCTTTTGGTGGTTTTTGGGAATTTGTCTAATTGTTCTCAAAGTAGCTCGGGTTTTCAGTTGGAGTTTGTTTTTCTTAAGCCATCTGCTAGGACTCATGATAGACAAACTATGATATCCCATCCTGATTTCCGAGCATCTGATTTCACTTCCCATTACATATTTGGTTTTTCATATTGGTATCAAAACAGTTTAAAATCTTTTCCTCGGGGTATTTCGTTAGGATTGGTTCTTGAGAACTGGAAACAGATCAACCCAAGATTATAATTTTATGCCTAAATCTTTAGCCACTGTGCAAATTTCTCCCCAAGTTTCATCTTCTACCGGAATGCCCTTCTTTAATCGATGTGTCCGTGTCTTATAGGATCGTTCTCCAGGAACCATTACTTCATCAAATCCGGGGGCTGGTGTGGCTGATTTTACGTAATTGATAAATTGTCCTACTTCAGCTTTGAATTCTTCAAGTGGTTTGAACGCTTCAATCCGGATCGCCTGCACAAATAGTGCGTTACCTGATACGTCAGCGTTCATCCGAGAACAACCGGCAGGTGACAACGCACCGGATAGAATATCCAGCACAATTGCTAGTCCAAACCCCTTGTGTCCAACCGTTCCACCAAAAGGTTGTAGAGAACCTCTTGGATCAGTTACATATACAGTTGGATCTGTTGTTGGTCTACCCTCTGCATCTGATAGCCATTCTTTGGGAATTTGCTCTCCTCGTTCCAATGCCAATCGAACCTTGCCACCAGCTGCAACAGCTGTCGTTAAATCCAACACAACAGGAAATTCGTGGTCAGAAGGAAAAGCCACTGCCAAACAGTTAGGTGGTAGAATACGCCCAATTCCACCCCATGGAGACATGGACAAATCCCCTCCGTGGCCGTTATTACTCACAATGCCTACCATACCTTGGCTGGTTGCCATGGGAAGGTACCCTCCTAACCGACCAACGTGGTTGCATTGATAAACGGTTACTATCCCTACAGAGGCCTCTTGAGCTTTTTGGATGGCGATTTTCATAGCTTCCATTGCGGTAACGTGTCCAAACCCCCAATTACCATTCAATACCGCTGTAGCAGGAGTCTCCATTTCGATCTCTATCTTTGCCTTCGGTATGATTTTACCTGTGCGGATACCAGCAACATACTGCAACAATCGACGTACTCCATGAGAGTCATGCCCATCCAAGCTGGATTCAATCAATAAATCTACTACTGTCGTCGCCTCCTCAGGACTTGCGCCCAATTGTTGATATAATTCTTGACCAATACGCGTTAACTCTTCCATAGAAATAATCGGCATTTTATTCTCCATCAGATAGCTATAAGTTCACGGATTAATACCGTTTCCCGCACGTCCACTAAAATCTCGTTCTCATAGGCAAACAAGACAAGTGTGCCACCAGTAACCAGGTCAATTAAGCAGTGAGGTTGGAAATCAGCCAATGACAGTCGTGAGAATCGGCTTAATCGATGTTGCAGGACACTAATCGAAATAGCGGCATTCAGAGTTCTCTTCATAAGCGAACTGAAATTCGCCAAGGCTCATTGAACTAAGTATAGTAGCAGAATTATACCTATTTTTTCCGAATGAGGTGCATATTAAAAAAACTAGTAATAATCAAGTCTCTCAGAGCCATTGTAGCATGATTTGTGGAACTGTTAGATATGAAATTGAAATCTAATACTGAAGATGATACTGTATTCTTAAGTTCGAGTTTTGGGTTTTAATAACCATATGTAGATTAATAAATCATAGAAGTATTTTTCTCATAGTTTAGGTGTGAAAAAATGAATTTCAACAGAAGAAACTATCCGCCAACTCATGGAATCCGAGTTCCTGCTGAAGAAATGAAGCAGTTGGTAGTTAATCTTTTTACAAAGGTAAGTATGTCGGCCGAAAATGCTAGGGTGATGGCGGATTTATTAGTTCAAACGGACTTACATTGTGTCTTCAGCCATGGGACTAAGCAAATAGCCGATTACATCGGTATGATCCGCGACGGAAGGGTAAATCCTCAACCCAAGATTGAGGTGGTGTCTGAGTCCAAATCGGCCTTGGTGATTGATGGTGACGGTGGTATGGGACATTTACCTTGTTATTTTGGAACCCACCAAGTAATTTCTAAGGCCAAAGATAACGGTTGTGCAACATTGACAACCCACAACCATTATCATTTTGGTGCAGCTGGCAAGTACACCCGGATAGCTTTAGCACATGATTGCATTAGTATCGCCATCTCTTCCCATCGTATTTCATTTGGTCGTGAAGATCTCGTGTCTGGGTCTACACCAGGATCCCCAATTAGTATAGCCATCCCCTCAGGTGATCAACCGCCACTAGTACTAGACATGGGAGGCGTTCTGTCGTATAACCTTACACTTTTTGAACAGTACCCTTCTGCTATCTTTAAGAGTATGGGATTAGGAGCAGTTATGCAATCACTAGGGGGGATCTTGGCAGGTATCTACAAGCCGGAGTTTCAGAAACCCAAGTCTCTTTGGGAATCGAACCAAGGCGCGTTCATTGCCATCTTTGATGTCAATCACTTTATGCCAGTATCCGAACTCAAAAAGGAAATGGACCGTTACATCAATGAAGCACGTAGTATGAAACCTCTGCCGAATATGGATCAGGCGGAACTTGCTGGTGGCTTGGAATGGCAGTGGGCTTTAGAGAACAGACAGTCGGGTATTCCTCTTAGCTCTGAACATCAGGAGATTTTGGAAACCGTTGCCACTGAATTGGCAGTTGATGTGCCATTCAACCGGTATCAGCATACCCAGTTCTAAAAAGCCGATTACAGTTTTTATACAATTTTGATCCTTTATACTGTAATATCTGTATACAATTAACTGGGTTCGATTAGTTTTCCAACTTGGGGAACTAAAAAAAGGTGGTAAAAATGTCTGTTGGAACAAAGCTGAATTTTGTTGTTCTTCTTTTTTTTATTGCTTTAATGACGACAACTATTGCTTTAGCAGCTGCACCGAAAGGACTCGTCGGCCATTGGCATCTCGATGAAGGCACAGGAAAAATCGCTAAGGATTCGTCCACTGAGAAAAATGATGGTGAACTTTGGGCAGGTGCCAAATGGGTCAAAGAAGGTGTCGATAAAGGTGGAAACTTTACGGGTAAGGGCTTGGCGTTCAAACCTCCATCCGGATTAAAAATACCTGCACAGGGGGTAGACAGTCTGGAACAGGTTACAGCAGGAATTACACTCTCTGCCTGGATCAAAATTTTGGGACCACCTACTGAGGATCAGGGAAACATCGTTGCCAAACCTGGTTCTTACTATCTTGTCTATCGAGAAGGAAAACTTGGTATGTACCTTTACGGTCCTTCAGACGATGGTGGACTTGGATACAAGACTGGAAAAACGAAATTGCCGCTGAATAAGTGGATGCATGTGGCTCTTACCTATGATCAGAAGAAAATCTTTCTCTATCTAGATGGTAAAGTGGATTTCAGCACCTCAGCAAAAGAAGCCATTAAAACACGAAACAACGAAGCATTTGTTGGTATCGGTGTGGAACGAAAAAAGAGCCGACTTTTTCATGGTATGATTGATGAAGTGATGATATACGCTAATGTGGGACTGAGCCAAGAAGAGATTCAAGACAAACTCATCGACCAAGTGCTTTCGGTTGACCCGAGTGATAAATTGGCAGTTGGTTGGGCGGCCATTAAAGCCGAACGGTAAAACCACTATCTGATTGATTATTATTACTATAGGCAGTTTAATAGCAATCTGCAACTTATCAGAGCAAGCATTGACCAATCTCCAGCCAGAATCCGTCGCCAGCAAGCCAATTCATAGAATATCTGCCTTATTTTATTAGAGAAATAACATTTTTCACTAAAAGTCTACTGCTTTTGGCTGCTTGTTTTGAGTCTATTAATTCAAAGGCAAATGACGTCAGGCGATGGCATTGAGCACCACTCCTTCATCAAACACGATTGTTCGTCGTGGACTGACAATACGATCGGTTCTTCTTACCTTTTTTTTGATTCCGCTTAACAGCTTTTGGCTCCTCCAACAGGAAACAGTACATTACACTTTTCCAACGTGGCTGGCACCAATCTCAAACGTTATTTTTATTGTTGTGGGATTGATGCTAATCAACAAAATTTGGGGGAAACTGTCTGGGTGCGTATTCTTAGATCAGTCGGAATTCCTAATTGTCTATTTTCTCCTTTCCGTTAGCTCCTGTATTTGTTCCGACAAAATTGGTCACCATCTGGTCGAATTCATGGTACATGCCCAATGGTTTGCAGACCAAGAAAATGAATGGATGCAGTTGTTTGGAAACTACCTGCCGCGCTGGGCTTTGGTCAACGACCAGAAGGCAATCCGATTTTATTACGAAGGTGGAACGACAGTCTATCAGTTAGATATCCTTCGCGCCTGGATTACACCAATGCTACTTTGGGTTGGGTTCCTTGTCATCATCATGTTTGTACTTTTATGTTTGAATACCTTTTTGCGGCAACAGTGGGTAGAGAAGGAAAAACTGACCTATCCTGTGATTCAACTACCATTGCAGATGACAAATCCAAAAATGATGTTTTTCCGAAATAGATTCATGTGGATAGGATTTGGAATAGCTGCTTTCATTAGTCTTGCTAATGGCTTGCATTCTCTCTACCCCCAATTTCCTTTCATCCCTGTTAAACGCCGCAGTTTTGGCTATCTTTTTACCAGTCGCCCATGGAACGCAATGGGAGATATTCGCTTGTCTTTTTATCCGTTTTTAGTTGGATTGACATTTTTAGTACCATTGGATGTCTTATTATCCGGGTGGGTATTTTATTTGGGGTACAAGGTACAACTTATCATCAAAGCATTAGCAGGTTGGCATCATTTCCCCTCTTATGACCATCAATCATTTGGTGCATATTTCGCTATTGCCTTATTCACTATTTGGCTAGGCCGACACCAATTTTTATTGATATTTCGACGTGGATTTGGGTTTGGTGATAACAAAAAACATCTGGAAGAATCAAGCGAAATGATAGGGTATCAATTTGCTTTTTGGGGAATGGTAGCTGGCTTGGCAGGCTTAGTGTTTTTTTCTCATGAATTAGGTATGTCGATTTGGGTTGCTGTTATCTATTTTTTGATTTACCTTGTTTTGGCAATGGTGGTCGCTAGACTGAGGGCTGAAATGGGATCACTTGTTCACGATTTTGCGGCAATCGATCCAGATCATTTTTTGACAACGGTATTGGGTACTAGCCGACTTAGAGCTACTGACTTAACAGGTTTCACTATCTATGGTTTCTTCAACCAAGCTTATATGAGCCATCCCATGCCACATCTCCTCGAAGGATTAAAAATTGCCGAACGAACTTGCATTTCTACCAAGCGAATTCCAGTTGCGGTTTTACTGGTTACAGGCGTTGCAACGCTAACGACGTTTTGGCTGATGATGCACCAATATTACTCCATTGGTGCATCATCAGGGTACTTTGGGCCTTTCCCCGGTGGAATGGTAGCTTACCTCTACCGACGCTTGCAACATTGGCTTACTTATCCAGTACCACCTGATTATATGGGAATAGGGTATATGGCTGGAGGATTCTTTTTGGGAAGCTTGATTTATTGGATGAGAATGCGTTTTATCTGGTGGCCATTTCACCCACTGGGGTATGCAATGGCTAATAGCTGGGCTATGAACAATTTTTGGTCGTGCTTATTTATTGCCTTTGTTGTTAAGTGGATTATCTTGCGATTTATTGGACTTGGTGCTTACCGCAAAGCCTTGCCATTTTTTCTAGGATTAGCATTCGGAGATTTTATAATCGGTAGCATATGGAGTTTGATAGGAATTACACTTGGCATCCAAACTTATGAGTTCTGGCCTTGATGAATGTGCTCCTTTGGTACAAAGAATTTTCACTTTGGTTCCATTTAACGCGTGTTCATTGGTTGAATAGAAGGTTCCTATGTTTCTATGTCGTGACTTTTGGCTTGACGGTTTTTTGAGGAAATTATATAGTTTTTCAAAACTTATGTTATTCCGAAATCATAAATAATGATGCTGATCAAAAGACCTTTCAAGCTAATGAACTTGAACTTATAACGGCTGCCTACTTTCTCGGCAACTAAATAATTAGGAGGATCAAATGCATGTTGGGACACAACAATTTAACACGTCAGATGCTGATCTGGAGTATCTAGTTAGACATGGAGTCTTCAATAAAAATGAGAACTTTATTGCTTTTCATCGAGAGTATGGGTGGGATGTCGAGGAACTAGTGCAGAAGAAAAAGAAGTGTTCCGAATTCGGCGTCGATATGGAAATGATTGCCCTACCTATTGCTCAACTGAATGTCAACGGTGGTGCCGTACCTAATTATATGCTTGGTAATTACGATGAAGGTGATCAAGAAATTGAATTGGTTCGCAACATGGTTCGGCAGGCAGCTGAAGCAGGTATACCAGCGATTAAATACTTTCTCTGTGAAATGGAAAACCAACGGACGGAAAGTAAACCGCCTGGACGGGGCGGATCAACCTACAGCACCTGGGATTTAGAAGAAGCCAAGGATCGAGAACCGAGATACGAGGAGCCTGTTGGTGCTGAAACTAACTGGGAACGAATCACCTACTTTCTTGAACGGGTCATTCCTGTAGCCACCGAATGCAAAGTCAGAATGGCTTGCCATCCCTGCGACCCATGGCTGCCTGCTGGCTACCGCAATGTTGATAGGGTCCTTGGAGGGGCCGATGGATTCAAGAAATTCATAGAGATCTGCCCCAGTCCATACCACGGTGTGAACTTGTGTTTGGGATGTATGGCGGAGAGTTCAGATGATCCTGCGGCAGAAGTTCCTGAGATTATCAAATATTTTGGATCAAGAAAGAAGATTTTTCTCTGTCATTTCAGGAATATTATTGGTGGAAAGAACAAATTTCAAGAAGTTTGGCCTGACGAAGGTGTTATGAACATGCATCGGAATATGCAAGCACTCAAGGAAGTGGGATATGAACATATGGTCGTTCCCGACCACGCGCCCGGCCATAAGGATCCAGAGAGTGGACGCCAAGCATTTGCCTATGAGTTTGGTTACATTACAGCCATGATTCAAGCTGTAACAGATCATAATGGGTCGGTGTAATAACCACTAAGCTCATTACCTACTTCGGAATATGTTTATCAATAACAAACGCTGAGTATTGATTATCTTCCTTAATTTCGTCGGTAGATTTGATCTGTCATGGTTCGGCGAAAAAATCAGTTGGAGGACAACCAATTGGCAATGGAGAAATGGGGATGCTCGTTCGGACCACGTGAAAGGTTATCCACTTCTAAATCAACCGTAAGGATCATGCTGGTCATCAAGCAGAACCAACCGATTCTTGCAGAGGATGTGTAAGTCTAGCCCTTGATCTTGGTAGAGCCCCCATTGTTCCAAGAGTTTTTTGAACGACGGTCTCTCCCCCTACAATACAGAAGTTTCAATTGATGGTGATGGGATCAGTGTTCGGTGGCTTTATGTTGACTTGGTTGTATGTTAATGTCATTTCTGATAGAATTCATGCATTTGTTGGCTACTATTTGGCATGATGAAAAGAAAAATTAAAGTTATCTGAAGTCTTCTAGAATATAAGGTCATTGGAACTTTGAAGTAGAGCGAAATTCGTTTTTCAGAAATAGAAACACAATGGAGAGGAACATAATGGAAAACCAAATTCAAGATGAAATGAATCTGACTCGACTTTTCATTCGTCGGTGTAAGCAAAGAGGTCGCCAGTCTAAAATTGCCGATTCTATGGGAATGGAATTGAGTGGCTATAAACTATTGGCTGGCGCGCTTATCATGCGCAAACTGTTGCGTCAACATGTGCTTGATACTGATGAAGAATGTGTTGGGGTTCTGTTACCCCCGACTGTACCATCGGTTGTTGTTAATCTTGCATTAACTTTGGATCGTCGCTCTGCTATTAACCTAAATTATACTGTTACCTCCGAAGTTTTGAATGCTTGCTTAAAACAATGTCATATCAAACATGTTATTACTAGCCGTAAGGCTTTGGAAAAATTCGATCTAAATCTGGAGGCTGAGATTGTTTACTTAGAAGATTTTCGCGAAAATCCTTCTCTCAAGGCAGGTTTGTTCAATAAGCTATCAGCATTATTCTCAGCTTGTGTTACACCTGCAGGAGTACTAGAACGTAACCTGGGATTACATGAAGTTAAGGGAGAGGATCTATTGACTATTATTTTCACCTCTGGTTCAACTGGTATTCCCAAAGGAGTGATGCTGACCCATACTAATATTAGTTCAAATATCAAGGCTATTGACCAGATTGTTAAACTGGAGCATGAGGATGTCATGATCGGCATCTTGCCTTTTTTTCACTCATTTGGATTTACCGCTACTCTCTGGGCTACAATGGCATTAGACATCAAAGCCGCTTATCATTTTAGTCCTTTGGAAGGTAAGCAAATTGGCAAGCTTTGCCAGCGACACAAAGGAACGATGCTTTTAGCTACTCCGACATTTCTGCGTGGATTTCTGCGCCGCTGCAGTCCAGAAGAATTTGCATCAGTTGATATAGCCATAACCGGTGCTGAAAAATTGCCAAAGGATTTGGCTGATGCTTTTGAGGAAAAATTTAATATACGACCGGTTGAAGGGTATGGCGCTACGGAATTATCACCGTTAGTCTCGGTTAACGTTCCACCAAGTCGTTCTTCAGGTGATTCCCAGATCGACTTGAAAGAGGGAACGGTTGGTCTGCCAATTCCTGAAGTCACTGCCAAGATTACCGATTTGGATACTAACGAGGAACTTGGAACTAATGCCTCTGGTATGTTGTGGATTAAAGGTCCTAATGTGATGAAAGGCTATTATGGACGTCAAGACTTAACTGATGAGGTAATTGTGGACGGTTGGTATCGCACTGGTGATGTTGCCGAAATAGATGATGATGGTTTCATTCGAATTACTGGGCGTGTAAGTCGGTTTTCTAAAATCGGTGGTGAAATGGTACCTCATGTTCAAATTGAAGAAATGCTCAACGAAATCATCGAGGCTGCGGATGAGGATGTTCTTATGGCAGCTGTAACGGCTATCCCCGATGAGAAAAGAGGTGAACGGTTAATCGTTATCCATAGACCGTTGCAACAATCTCCAAACGAACTGCGGGAAAAATTATCAGATGAGAAAGGTCTACCGAATATTTTTATTCCATCAGCAGATAGTTTTTACGAGACCGAAGAACTGCCATTATTAGGGACGGGGAAACTTGACCTAAAAGGAATTAAGGATATGGCTATGCATCAATTTTGTCCGAGTGATA
>Ga0310342_100003466_pt1 | contig 10378 bp, 17 predicted proteins | sample S15DNA20500_MG_FD_206155 | JGI IMG/M metagenome (GOLD analysis project Ga0310342, IMG submission 206155) | Marine microbial communities from station ALOHA, North Pacific Subtropical Gyre - S1503-DNA-20-500_MG | ecosystem: Environmental > Aquatic > Marine > Oceanic | place: Pacific Ocean: North... | reverse complement strand
TAGGCCGTACATCACTCATAAAGGCCTGATCGCGTTGGCCCACCGGCATGGCATCGATTCAATTATGACCGAGCTGAAGGCGTGGAGCAATGGAGAGGCGATCGTCAAGGCCACCGCCACCGGCGCCCGGGGCACCTACACGGGGATCGGCGATGCCAATCCTGACAATGTGGGGTCTATGCTCAAGTCGGCTTGCATCAGGATGGCCGAGACCCGCGCGGTAAATCGTGCCCTCCGATTCTACCTTGGGATCGGCTTGACCTCGCTCGATGAATTGGGCGATCTGGAAGAGGCATCGCCACCGGCCACGCCGTCCAGGTCGAAGAGCACGCCCCGCAAACAGCCCGCCCAGGCGGCGCCACCGCCGCGCCCACGAGGACGAGATGGCGGAAAGCTCCTCGGCAGGTGCCCGGAATGCGGCGGGGACCTGTGGGACAACTCCGCCAAACGCGCGAACGGATGGAAGGGGCCCGCCTTCAAGTGCGTGGACAATGGAGACGCCTGCTTCATTCAGTGGGAAAGCTCCCCCGTTCCCTGCGAGCTACCACCAGAGGACCGGGACGCCCCGGGCCCACAGATGCCTGAAGCGTGGGCGGCTGAGATCGAAGAGATCGAAGCGGTCAAGGCGGCGGCCGATGGGGATTTACCGTTTTGAGTTCTGCATTCGATCTGACAGTGGAGGCGGGGCGCCTGGTCGCTCTCCTCGAAGACGAGGGCGGCGCGTTGACGCCAGAATCCGAACAGCGGTTAGCCGAATACTTCGAGGCGGCGCCTGACAAGCTCGGCGCCATCGCCGCGGTCGTCCGTCGGCTGAACGCTGAGGCCGATCATTTCAAACGGTTAGCCGACAGAGCCACCGCCCGGGTCAAGTCGCTCCGAACGAAGCGGGAGAGGTTACGAGGCAATGCGCGGGAATTGTTGATCGCACATCGCGACCTCACGGGGGAGAGTGCGATCCGGGGCGATCACTTTTCCGCGCACCTTTCCCGCACGGCGTCAATGACCAGCCCATCAGACCCGGACGCCTGGCCGCCTGAGTTCGTCTCCGTCGAAGAGGTGACCAAACTCGACCGGCGCGGCGCCCTCTCCGCCCTCCGCGGTGGCGCTGAGTTTGAAGGGTTCTCTCTGTTCCATGATTGGTCGGTGACGCTCAAATGAGTCTCTTCACCCTCCGGGCTCATCTCGCCTCGCTCATCGCCTGGGCGGACGAGGGCGGGATCGGCCCGCTCACGCTGTGCCAAGAACTGCTACAGGCGGCGGCCATCCACGCCATCGAGACAGGCCAGGCGCCGCAAGACCTCGCGGCCATCCTCCAGACGGCCAGCGTCAAGGCATGGCTCTCCTACGGGAGAGAAACGGGGGAAGCGTGACAGAGCTACCGATACCGATCGATCGTGCGGTTTGGCACGCCAATCGAACAATCGGAAAGGGAACGTGCCGGTGGTGCGGCGAATTCTTTGTGGGCCACCTGAACAAATGGCCAACGCCGCCCGATAGTATGGAGCGAGAATACAACCCGACATCGGGAAAGATGGAGCGCCCCTTTGGGTTCAAATCCTGTCAATGCGGCGATTGGCGCGGTGCGATCTTTGCCAGCGATTGCCGGATCAAGAAGGTTCACGCCTGCGATGAGTCGGCGTGGTTGGCCTACCACCTCTATGTCAAACACAAGAAAACCACCTGGAACGATGTCGCGGAGCTAATCGCCTGGCCTCGAAGCGTGGATCACATGCTCACATTCGTCCGATGGTGGGCAGAGATACACCACCGCCCATGGCCTCCAGCGTGACTACCGCCCGTCTCATCTTGGGCGACTGCCTCGAAGTGCTGACGGCGCTGGCGTCGGCCGGGGTGGTGGTGGACGCCATCGTCACCGATCCGCCGTATGGCCTGAGCCCGGATGGTCGAGCCCGCACGTGGGACGACATCGAAGACGGGCGCAAGGGCGGCGGCTTCATGGGTCAAGCGTGGGACGCTGCTGTGCCCGGGGTGACCTGGGCGCGGGCCTGTCACCGGGTGCTGAAGCCCGGCGGTCATCTCGTCGCCTTCAGTGCAACCCGTACGATACACCGGCTCGCGTCCGCTCTGGAGGACGGCAATTTCCAGATCAGAGATCAGCTCGCCCACCTGCAGTGGCAAGGGTTCCCAAAATCGCATGACGTTTCCAAGGCCATTGACGCGCATCATGGAGCCGAACGGGAAGTGATTGGCACTTACACCGTAGGCGGTACGGCGGCGACCGATGGACGGCAGGGCCGCGCATCCATTGCGGCAGAATTTACAACGTCGGTAGGCGTGCCGCCGCGTGAACTGGCGATCACCGCCCCAGCCACAGAAGACGCAAAACGATGGGCGGGATTCGGTACCGCCTTGAAACCGGCTTTTGAGCCCGCCGTACTCGCCCGCAAACCACCAGACGGCACCATAGCCGCCAACGTCCTGCAGCATGGGACCGGGGCCCTCAACATTGACGCGTGCCTATTTGGGTACGGTGATCCGGCTTGGCCTGGTCCTGCTTCGGGAAGTGGATGGGAAAGCTCCAGGCCAGACGCTACTGGCGAATTTCTCGCTTTAAAGAAAGAAGACACTCACAGCCCCCACGATCTCGGCAGATGGCCCGCGAACATCTACGCCACACCCAAGGCGAGTAGGGGAGAACGGGAGGAAGGGTGTGAACGGTTGACCGGGCGGCGTGGCTTTGAAGCGGTGGCCCGGGTCGAAGGCTCGGCAGGTCTGGACAATCCCCGGGCGGGCGCTGGACGGACGGCGGAGACGGTCAAGAATTTCCACCCAACGGTCAAGCCACTAACGCTCATGAGATGGATCTCGCGTCTTGTGGGATGTCAGCGCGGTTCGGTCATCTTGGACCCGTTCATGGGCTCAGGCACCACCGGCGCGGCGGCCCTCCTCGAAGGGTTCGCCTTCATCGGTATAGAGCGTGAGCCCGAATACATGTCGATCGCGGAAGCGCGGATCCGCCACCATGCTGGGGCGCTCTTTGCCCACCGGGTGACAGTCGAAGGCATCCTCACCGACAAAGCCATGAGCACCGCGCGGGGTGAAGCATGACCCGCAAGCGAGGACGCCCACCATCGGCGCCAGAACTGAAGCGAACGAAGCGCGTCCAAGTGAACATGACCGAATCGGAGAAGGCGGCGATCAAGCTCGCGGCCGATGCGGCGGGCGTCTCCGTCTCCGCGTTCATTCTGCGGGCGGGCTTGGCTTGGGCGGCGCGTTCAAAGACGTTGGCGCCGGTGGGGCGTCGACGGTGACCACCGCATAGGTGCCCTTTGCGGGTGGCGTATCAGATGGAGGCTCGGCCGGTGGCGGTGGGGCCTCTGTCGCCATTTGGCGCAAACGCTCCAGCGCCGCGTCGAGGTTGTCGTTGATCTGTTCCATGTGCTGTGCGGCGTCTGTGGGCGCCTGTGCGGGCGGTGGTGGCTCTCCAGCCAGGGCCACGCACGCGAGGAGGGCAGAGAGCATGGGAGGCCTCCTATCGGATGGTACGGGGCGCTAGCTCATCGAGCACGGCGAGGATCTCGGCGGTGCGGGCGTTCGTCGTTTCGAGGTGGACCCGGATGGTGGCGATCTCGGCGTTAAGGTTCCACAGGAACCCGCACAGGGCACAAATGGCGGTGGTGAGGAGCCCGGTTATCAGCTTGTGAAGATGTCCGTTCATTGTTCCCCCGATGCGGCGACGGCTTGGAGACTCTTGGCGGCGAGGAGCGTTGTTCCCAGTCCTACGATAACACCGACAGCGACGGCGACGGCGGGCCGTTGCACAATCGGAACCGGCTCGACGGCTTCGTTGTAGCGGGCTTCCCACCATTCCGCGCGGCGCTCTCCGTCGGCGGCCTGGTAGACAAGCTCCGATGTATCGATCCGATAGAGCGATCGCAGGTGGGTGTAGGCGCTCCCCTCGGCCAGGTAGTACGCCACGTCCTGAAGCGGGAGAGACACAGAGAGACAGTCTCGGCTTTCGCCTGGCCCCAGCTCTACAGCATCGGCGCACCCCCTCTGTGTAGACTCAACCACCACCGGCGCCGATGGCCTGGGCGGTGGCTCGGCGCCCTGGGCGACCACAAAGAGCAAGGCGGCGATCATTCTCTGCGGCGCCTGTCAGCGTTGACAAGGTGAGCCAGGGCGGTGGCCGGGTGCTCATCGTTAACGGCGTCTTCGAGCGCCCTGTCATCTGCCTGGGCGGTCTCGGCGGCGTTCGCCCGTGCGGCTTCAGCCACCGGCGCCACGTCGGGCGCTTCTGGCGGCGATGGAGTCTCGGCCGGTTGAGCGCCGCGGCGACAACCAACCGCCAACAGGATCGCGAGGAGCGCGACGATCCCGGCTAGGATCTGGGCGGCCAGGTCGCCCGGGATCACCCGGCGCGCCTGAATGCCATGATTGCCTTTGCGCCGCTATCGCTTGCAACGTAGACGATCGCTAACGTGCACCACTCCGATCCCTCGATGGCTCCAAAGCACAGAAGCGCGGTGCCAACGGTGAAGACGAGGAGGCGGCGATAGCTGATCCTAGACTGAGCGTTGAAGAACGTGTCAAGGATCCCGGTGACGGTTGATCGGATCATGTTGTCTCCTGTGGTGTTGCCCACGTCATGACCCCATCTGCCAGGGCGTGGCCGATGCGGGCCAGCCCCTCCGGGGTGAGCAGTGGCCGGTGGGCGGCGTGGTCGATAAACGCGGGTTCAAAACAGATGGCCGAGCACCATGCGGGCGCGGCCCAAATACCCCGGATCACACTCCAGGCGCGAGGGCTCTGGTCCGGTCCGCAGGGGCGTGTCTTCGAGGCGCTGAGTTCTGGCAGTTGTTCGCCCAGAGCCGATGCGACGCACGCGGAGAGGCGAGATCCACCGGCCGATCGGCTATCGTAGAAGCTCGCGGCGTATCGGCCGCCGCCGGCGTTGATGTGGCAAGCCACGTAAGCCGCAGGGCGCTCGCCCTTGTGGGACAGTGCCCCGGCCTGGGCGTGCCGATTCGAATACCATCCCTCAGTCAGGATCTCAACCTGGTGACCGGCCGCGCGGAGCGCCTGGGCGGCGACGTCGATGTATGCTCTGGTGAGGTCCACCTCATGTATCCGAACGCCGCAGATCTCGGAGCTCGCCCCGCGGTCTCGGTGCTTCGGCGGCGGCTTGCCTTGATGCTGCCAGTCTAGGATTACCAACATGTTAGCCACCGGTGGCAATGTCTACAATTTGCTGAACCGTCAATTCCTCCACAATCTCCTCGTCCGCCAGATAATGCGCCCCGCGCTCATCGGGCGCAAACACGCAGTTGTCAACGTCTTTGAACCCGAGCCATTTTTCCCCATCCTGTCCAATGAAGACGATGACAGTCTTGGTTAACCATGCCTGTGCTTCTGCCTCGGTCATGATGGCCACCATGTGTCCTGTGTTGGGCCGATCATGATGTATGCGCGAAATCCGACTTCTGCGGCGCCCGCGACAGCATTGGATCGGCCAATTGTGATGTAGGGTTGAAGCGTTTTTGGGTTTGCCGTGTTCATCGTAACGCCCGACGTTGAGTGTTTTGTCGAATCGTAATCGAAACTGGCATCCACACCGTATGCATGAACGGAATCCCATCGCCGGACGGGGCCCACGTTGAATGTTGCCGCCATGTGCAACAGGTTGGTCCTGGCACCGCTGTCGGATGGTGTCGGATTGGTGCCGCTGCCCACACGCAAATCGGGGCCGCTCCCTGAGTCCCAGTGACATCCTGCGAACATCTGGTGGGCGCTGCCCAAGCTACCGGCGCTGCTCGCCATTCCGCAAACGACGTACATATTTGATGTGTTCCCCGGTTCCGCCGTTGTAATTAGGCACATATGGTATGGGGTGACCCCGTCCCAATTGTTGAACAATTCGGTCATGTCGTAGGTGTAGGTCAATGCCTCGGAGCACTTGTTGGTCGACGTTCCGCCGTCAATGTTGACCACAGTCGCAACGCTGGAGGCACCGACTGTTTCGGTTAGCGTGTTGAGGATCGTGCTGGGATCTATCTTGGTACCCTGAGACAGGTACAATCGCTTCCACTGCATCCCGCGTTTGCGCATGAGATTACCCGGGGAATAGTTGTCCGACACCGGCCCGGGGATCCTGGTGTTTCCAATCAGGTTCATGCCGTCACCCGATGCACAAACCCGTGCAGAGAAATCACGTCGGCGGTGGCCGCAAACGCTTTTACGATCAACCCATTTTGCAAGCAAAAGCCCGGGGTGACCAGAACGGCGCCGCCCTCTCCGTCGATCGTTACCTCAATGTGTCCGTCCGCATCCGTTTCGCCCCACTCCAGTGTGACAAGAACGGCGGCGGATCCGGTGTTTACCGCGTATATCCACACCTTGTCATGGTCGGAAGTGCCCGCGACAGCGGTGTGAACAGTTACGGCGGCGGAAGTGTCGGCGCCCGATACGGTGATCGCCTTGCCGTTGGTGCTGCCGCTCAACAGAATTTCAGAGAGTGTAGCCATGTTTATCGTCCGAAGATGGAGGAGTGGAGGATCGAATTCAAATCGTCGGCAGTCGAACCACCACCGGCGGCGGTCGTGCCCGTGGTTAGCTGAATGTCGTTCCCGTCGCCCGTGGTGAAGTAGAGTTCGTTCTGCGGGCTCGTATTCTTGACCCACACCTGGCCTTTTGCGGCGTCATCGGGCCCAGCGGCGGCGGTTTGTTTGATGCGGATGCGTGCTCCGCCGAGGGTGCCTGTGCGAAATTTCGCCATCTTAGTTGTCCTCGTCGAGCCATACCTCGACCACTGTGGAGGTGGTGCCGCTCGCCAGGAACACGGAGGTGCGGGCGCACAGGTTCCGCCCTCGAAGCGGGATCTCGAACCAGCCATCCGCGGCGACGGTCCCATAGTCGGTGCCGATGGCGGCGGCGTCGGTTCCGTCCCATGCAATCTTGCCCGCATTGGTAATGAATTGGACGCTGAGCTTAGTGGCAGGCGGTGGTAGGTTCACCTCCGTCAGATCGTCAGCGTCCCCGAGGGTGATCCGCTTGACGTATGGGAGGACTACAGAGGAGAGATCTTCGGCCATTGGTGTGGCTCCTTTTCAGGTTGGGGCGTCCCTGATCCAGTTGGGAATTGTGCGGAATGTAAACGATCCGTCACCGGGGCGCCGCGGTACGCTCATCGCAATCGCGACACGGTCAGACCAGCCGATCTCGGCGTCGGTGATAGTGACAACGTCACCGGCTTCGAGGTGTTGGAATTGCTGTGGCAGGAGGTACTCGACCTCTTGGTGGGTCATACCGTCGCGGCGGATCCTCCAGTCAAGGACCGCGTGCGCGGTGGCGATGTCATAGACAACATCGGTCTCGATGGTGTCACCCTGGCGAAGACCGTAGCGGGAGAAGGACGCCCAGCTAAGCGGGTGGAGCGTGGTGCCATCATTGCGGGAAAGCTCCCGCGGGCCATAAGACAAGGACCGGGCGTACTCTCCGCTCTCCGCATTCAGCGCAAAAGAGATCGTATGGTAGTTGGCGATGTCGGTGGCGCTGGAGACCTTGACCATACCGTTACGCGAACCGCCCCGGCTTCGAGGGTTTATCTCGGCGATGGCGTCGGAGGCGGTGGCGCCGAACGGGTAGTGAACGAACCACAGACCATTGGGGCCCATCGCCGGGGCGAGCGGGAGGAGCGGGAGAATGTGATCTTGTATGACCTCCCACGGGGTGGACTGCTCGTTAATGTAGAAGTCCAGGTTGAACCCGGCCAGGCGTTCGGAGAGCGACTGGATCCGCTCACCGTCGAACCGGATCGTAGACTGGCCCAGAAGGTCAAGCATGATATCGACGGCATTGCGAAGCGTGCCACCGCGCCGCAGGTTCTTCTTTCCGCCCGCCGCTTCGAGTTTGAACGACCAGTAGATCTCGTCTCCTCCGCCGATCACCAGGTCGGAGTCGGGAACCAGGGCGTATGAGATCGGGTAATCGTTGGCGTCCGCCCCGTTGACAATGGTTACGTCGGCTTCGGTCTCGTCCTCTCTGTTGTGGAGGGTGACAGTGGAGGCGGCGACGTGGTGACCGGCCAACAGGATCAACCAGTTGCTGAAGTCGTTTTCATCGTTGACCGAATTGTCTTGCTCCGCAATGAGTGCCGGGATCGCTGGCAGAATGTCGAAGTCCTCTGCGGCGCCCACGATACCGGGTGCCCCGTAGATGACCGGGTAGAATTGATCGGCGGCACTATCGGCGGGATCGTGCGTCCCGAGTCCCACCGTCGGAAACGTCGACGAGCTAACCACCATCCGGTCGAGCGGAATTACCCCGGTGTCCTCTGTTGGGTCTTCGGTGACGGTGAACGTCAACGGCTCGAAGTCGGCGCCATACTCAGGCGAGAGCACTACCCCGTCGAGTAGAACCCGACGATCTGACCAGTCGTCACCGCTCTTCCAGATGGAGACCTCACACGTGGCATCTCCGAGATCGTGATCGATCGCGGCCAGGTCTGCCCATCCCGTGCCGTCGTCATTGCGAAACAGAACCGATAGCGAGACCTCCCGGGCGGGTTGCATGTCTTCGCCCAGTTCGATCGCGTCGGTGAAGTCGAACGGGTCGAGCCCGCCAACAAAGTGCAACCGATCCGGTAGGCTGACATCGGCGCCGTTGGCCACCGTGGTATCCCGGGTGGAGAACCGGAACGCCTTACCCCGGGCCCGCAGGGTGACCAGTGCGAAGAGGTCACCGTCAATCAGCTCGGAACGGGAAAGCGGCATCTATACCTCTTCCTCGACGGTGATCGCATTCAAGACGGCGACTTCGTCGGTCCAATCGTCCCCATTGATCACCTGGCGGGTAACTCCGCCGAGGGTGCGACCATACAGCATTTGTGAGACGCCAGTGTAGGAGAACTCATCGGATGAGCCGGTGGCCGGGTCGACCTTGGGGATCAACACCACCGGGTATTGACCTCCCGCGGTGCGCCTCACCAGCCCTTCGAGGATCGTAGCGTCATCTCTCACGCCGATCCCGGTATAGCCTGCAGCGTCTCGCGCTACGATGTAGTCAGGATCGGGTGCGTCTCCTTGGATCTTGGTTTGGTCCCACCCCTCCGGCCATGAGACCTCCACCGTTCGTCGAGCGGGGCCCATCTGCTCGACGCGGCGTTGACCGTCGGCGCCTTCGCTGATCTCTGTGTTGGGTTCGATTGCCCATGTCCACGGATAGTCATAGTCTCGCCCCAGGACCACAAGCGGCCCGACAGAGATCACCCCGGCGGAATGCTTGCCCTCGGCGGTGGTGGTGGCCGGGATTCGGATCCGGTATTTCGGGTAGCTGGTGGTGAGCTTGTGGCGAACTGTAACCACCTGTGGCGCGATTACCTGGGCGTCACCGCTCACCGGGATAGACGCCAGGTCAGAATTCTTTACCCGGATTTCAAGGCGCCGGGTGTCGGCGTCGGTCCATAGGCCCTCAGAATTCGCCTCGATGCGTCTAACCCAAGGGCCACCACCTGAGCCATCCGCGTCAAAGACTACGTACCCACCGACAAGCTCATCCATTTGGAAATACCGCGTTGCGGTTTGGCTCGTCCCCGTGTCAACAGAGACCCGCGAGCCGTTCCGACTATAGGAGATCCCGTCAAGGGCGAGGGCGTCAATAGTGGCAAGCAGGTCCCACACTGGACCGACCGTGTTGTAGCCCTCAAGAAACGCCTCACCGAAATTCGGCCTACCGATGTAGACGAAGATCGAAGAGTTTAGAAACGTCGTTGTGACGCCATCTCCGTCGAGCTCCCAAATTAGCTTTTGCTCGGCGGCGTCGGTGGTGCTCATCCACGGGACGGACGGAGACGCGGAGATCATTGGGTCGATGTTGTGAACGCCATATTCGTAGCGGGGCGGTATGGTCCAGGTGTCCGCCTGGTAGCTGCTGGAGCCCCGGCTTGACACGCGGGTGCCTTGCTCCACGTAGAGTTGGGTCAGAGCGAACGGGCGGCCCAACAGGTCGTCGGGATTGGTATAGGTGCTGGCCGTGGCCATCGGGATCCCCGTCTCGTGGGGTTCACAACAAACGCCGATCCAATGCCAGTTGGTCTGCAGCAGGTTGGTGGATCCGTTGATATGCCCCCATGTGACCTTGGACACCAGAGAGGAGGTCGAGGAATAGGCGGCGAGGGTTCCAGAAACGGCCGAGGTCCATTTGTGTTCCGTCGGCGCCTTGTAGAGGAGGTGTGCCTTCGACTCATCCACCACCAACAGCCAATCTCGGGCGGCGTCAACGGCGGGGTCAGGATTGGCGGCGTCGGCGAGCCCGGTCACCGCGCCCACGTTGGCGGCGGCCTGCGGGTCGTACAACGAGGCGCCATCTTTGGCGAACCTAGCAAACGCCCGATACTCATTCGACCCATCTGACCAGCTTG
>Ga0310342_100003460_pt1 | contig 10384 bp, 24 predicted proteins | sample S15DNA20500_MG_FD_206155 | JGI IMG/M metagenome (GOLD analysis project Ga0310342, IMG submission 206155) | Marine microbial communities from station ALOHA, North Pacific Subtropical Gyre - S1503-DNA-20-500_MG | ecosystem: Environmental > Aquatic > Marine > Oceanic | place: Pacific Ocean: North... | reverse complement strand
GTTTCTCTAGGCCTCTACATTGCCGAAAAAAATGAAGGACCTTTTAAAGATCATTTCATTACTTTCTCGCAAGACCCTAAGATTCAAAAAATCGAAGGGGACCACCTTTATGCAAAAATTCATAATCTGAATAATGCTGATTGGGGTTATAATACTAATTTAGAAAAAGTTTTTAATCTTATTCTAAATTCAGCAGTAGAGAAAGAAATTAAAAAAGAAGAAATGCCTGATACGTTGCTCATACTTTCCGACATGGAATTTGATGTAGCATGTTCTGGTGCTAAAAGCTCAACTATGTACGAAAATATCCGACTTAAATATCAAGCTACAGGTTACGAACTCCCAAACATCATCTTCTGGAATTTAGATACTAAAACTAGTAACTCTCCAGTTAAATTTGATGAACAAGGAACTGCTTTAATTTCTGGATTTAGTCCAACAATTTTAAAGCAACTTCTTGCTAATGAGAGTCTTACTCCTGAAAGCATGATGTACGAGGTGATTAACTCAGCTCGTTACTCTCATATTGAAGTCAGCGAATTCTAGTACACAAGGGTGAACATTATACATGTTCACCCTTTTTTTATTCCATCAATGTGCAAGGGCAGACTGTGTCAGAATAGAAGATGGTTGCATGTAAATCCCAACAGCCATCATCACCCTCAAGAGCATGTACTTTATAGCCTAACCATATGTATATATTAGGCTCTTCAAATTCATACTGACCCCCAGGGTATATATAGTCTTGGTAAATTAATACTTCACTTGTCTCCGTATGGAGGGAAAAACAAGCTTCTTCTTTAGTGAGTTCCCACCAAACATTCTCAAAACTAGCTTCATCAATCTCTTGCTTATAGCTACACCCAGTGGTAAGTATAAGCATACAACTTAATATAATTGCTAGAAACCTCATTATAAACTCTACGGCTATACATAAATGGTACCACTCAAAGAATACCAAAAACAATTTATATATTGGATATTTATACTAAGTTTAGTTGATGGGACTCTTACTATTTATTCTCTCGATATGGGGATAGCTGTAGAAGCAAACCCTATAATGAGCTATTTAATAGCTAAGTCTATATTACTATTTTTATTTACAAAAGCATTCTTAACTTTTCTAGGTCTAGTAATTTTATATAAGAATATGGAGAAATATATAGCGCGCATAGCACTATCTCTAATATTCTTATTATATACTTTAATAATAACAATTCACATATCAGGAATAGTCAATACTATTGATTAACTCCTGATTTTATATAAGTGTGACATGACAAAAAAAGATGAAACTATACCGCTGAACCCGAAGCAACGTCTAGCAATATGCCTAACCTGCGAAAACTTTGAAGAAAAATATAAAAGGTGCAATATATGCAAATGTTTTATGTACCTAAAAATATTTATTCCTTCTGCAAAGTGTCCAGACAATCCGTCTAAATGGTAGCCCTAAGTCGAAGTGGCGGAATTGGTAGACGCATCGGACTTAAAATCCGATTTCTTAAAAGAAGTAAGGGTTCGACTCCCTTCTTCGACACCATTTAAAATAAAAGGAAAACAACTATGATTTTTGATCAACCAGAATATAGAGATATATTCGAAGATAATGCAATTAGAGCTCTAAAAGATGAACTTCTTGATGACTTGTTAAATAAATCTAGGATCTATTCAGCAACACACATACCTCAAGCAGCTGACTTGCTAACGATTAGAAAAGCTTTAAATGCTTCCCAGCTAGAAATAGATCGAGCTGAGAAGTACCTGATTTTAGTTAGAAAACTATATGAGGAACTAAGCAGAATAAAAGTAAAGCTTACAGCAGACAAATATTCACATGAATACCATGAAATGCTTTCAAAGCATTCTCAAGAACTATTTGGGAAAGAATATTACGACCCAAGATAAGGCGCAGGAGAAAAAATGACCTACAAAAAATACATAGATGTTGCAGGTAAAGCTCCTCCCCAAGCGGGAGGAGGGCCTGATCCTAATGCTAATAACACTCCTGAACCTATAGATTGGTGGTCTTCAGACCCAACTCTTAAGGAGCCGGATTTTCCCAAAAACTTTTCAAAAGTTAAACGATATCAAGATTATATATTAATACGACATGAAGTAACAAAAGAAAGAAAATGGGTCTCTCTTAGGGAGATCAATCAGTCTTCTATACCTAGCGCATTCTACGATGCAGATCCTCACTTTAGTCCATCAGGGACTTCATGGAGTGACTCATGAATATAACTGAAAGATTCTTTACTTTAATAGGATATATTGTTATATTTGCTCTCTTAGTACTATTTGTTAAAGAAATGTGGTTGTTTGTAATTCCATTTGGTGCTACTATATTAATATCTAAGTGGCTCGCAAAAGAGCCAATAGCAGAACCTATTGCTAACAAAATTAGGACATTATGGACCAAATAAAAGAATATACCTACTATCTTAGAGGAATGCCTCTTGCTACTTTTAAGATAAATAATTTTAAACTTACAGGAGAGATACACCCTCCTTGGGATCTTTATATATTTGGTACTCCAAATGATCTCATATTAGAGCTAGACCCCAATCACAATTCAAACAAAATTGGAATGGAAACCATATCAGACATTAAAAAACATTTCTTTGGAGATGATACTTTTAAAGTAATCTAATGCGAGGATCAAATGGAAATAATTATATTATGCTTAGCCATAATGAATGGCTCAGAAACTGGAACTGCAAAACTTTATGAGAAAAATGTTCAAACAGCATGTGAAAACGTTATCCATGTAGTTGATGCAGCAAGACAATATAAGCTAGACCCAGAGTATTTAGCTGCTTTAATTTGGGTTGAATCAAGATGGAAACCAAATGCTGTATCATCAGCACAAGCATGCGGTTTAACCCAAGTTTTACCAAAATATGTTCCTGAATCTTGTGAAGAACTCAAAGATCCAAAAACCAGCATATATGCAGGAGCTCGCTCTTTAAACTATTGGAAAGTTAAAAGAGGGAAATCATCAATAAAAGAAGCACTTGCTTGCTACAATGTTGGAAACAAATGCTTAAAATCGTCAGCAGGTTTAAAATACTCTGAGTTAGTTATCCAGAAAGCTTTATGGTATAGAAAATGGATTAAAGAATTCAAAAAAGATACTTCTTCAACCAGCAAATATGATAAGCTAAATCTAATATTAATTAATAAACTCAAATATGAAGTGTGACATTTAGTCGCACTAGAATGGAGAAAACATGTCATGCAATGAATGGGAAAGAGGTTCTATCAAAGTACCATCTTCAGAATGGACTAGTTTTAAAGTTAAAGTAAAAAATGCTTATAACAATCTTGTTCAGCAAGATTATAATATTGCTCTAAAGCTTTATCAAAACCTTTTAGAAGATGCAAAAGGTAAAAGAAAATATAATTTTAGGTATAACCTTGTTATCAATCTACAAAAATTAAATCTGAAATGGTATCGAGCAGAAAGAATAGAGACTGCTCTCTTTCCTCCATCTGAGCATCTAGCAACTCGAAGACGAAAACCATTTAAACCAAAAAAGAAAAACTTCAATAGAATAAATAATCAAACTGAGAAAATTGAGCTAGGACTAGCTTCAATTGGTTTCTCTAATTTAACAAAAACTTTCTTCTGGTATGTAGAAGAAAATAATCGTGCTGTATCAGAAGCTCATGATGATCCATTTGTTAAAATTATTTTTGAAGCACTAACCGATGTTGATTGGAAAAGAAATAGCGGTGGTGTTATTGTCGGTAATGACGAATATAATCGCGAAGCCACACATCCTGGTGGGGCAAACAACTATATTACGTATAGCTATGGTCCTATTGGACTAAAAATAAGTAAATCACGCGGTTACGCTTACATAGAGAATGTGCCGTCATATTAATGAATATACTAAAAAATCCATATTTTTTATGGGCTCTAATAGGACTTAATACTGGCTTACTACTTGTCTCTGTATTGCTAAAAAATACAGACCTTATACTTGTATCTTTGGGAAGTATGCTTTTATGCTATATAGGTACTGTCCCCCTAGAAAAGGGGGACAACAATAAGGAGCAAGAGTAGTCTATGGATGCTACAACTAGATATATTTCTTTAATATGGGCACTTTCCGAAACAATCGAGATCGATGATGCAGCTCTTGAAGAAATAGCTTTACGCTTAGATACAGATCATTTTGAAATATCTGGGATAATAGAAGAAGCTAGAGAGCTCTATTTGGAATACCTTGAAACCCAAGGGTATTCAGATGATGACTCTGACACAAGCTGGTAACCAACTTTAATCTTGTTAATTTTTACTATTTAAGGTAAAATTATTATAGATATAAATTGTTGAGGCAAGCATGTCTATAATGTACGTAGATTTTGATAGATTTCATAGTGAGACAATAGATTTTCTTGTCTCAATTGCCCCTGGAGAGCCCAACTCCCCTACAAGACTCTCAAAAAACCCATTTCCATTTCCAAAAGTATGGTGGAAATTCTGGGGAAAGTGGGACAAAGGTAGAATATGGTCTGTTTGTAAATACTCTGCCTTATGGTATTCCAAAGATATATTTAAAGATACAATTGAAAAATATTGGACGAATGAAGATGGAAGTCCTAAAAAATTCACTAATATTGGCACCAATAAAATAAGCAGAGAAGACAAACATATTGCAATTGGAGTGAATGATTACACAAACGCACGAATTTTGGTATTCACAAACTCTTTAGAACAAATCTATTTTGAAGATACGCCTCTTTGCAGAGTTTTATGTTATGACGAAAAAATAAAAGCATGGCCTGTTCTCGCTGCTACTGCAGCCATACCCTTAATATTCTCTTCCGTAGATATATTTGAAGATGGAGGCGCATGCGGTGACGGAGCCCTAGTAAATTACCTTCCCTCATCTTATCTAAAAGAAGAGGCCCAAACAGTTCAAATGGCTATCAGTTGTTCTGATCTGGATTTGCCAAGGCTTAATCCTTATGAAGGTAAAGGAAAGTATAAATGGGAAGGCGTTACCAATCTAATTGAAAGTTTAGCATATTCATTTCTCATAGCTGCTGCACATAAAGATATGGAAGCATTTTATGAAGCTGGAAATTCATACTACTATCAATTTGAGTATAGTGAAATTCATCCAAAAATGAATCCAATAAGCTTTGACCTGCTCAACAAAAAACTTATCGAAAAAGCTTACAATATTGGCCTCAAAAGAGGCCGTCAAGCTGTAAAAAATATGACAGAGAAAGATAAAGAACAAGCTAAGGGATATGGTATAACTTTAGCACTCAGTGGTGGGGGAACCCTATTCCCTGCTATGTATGGAATGATTGCTGGAATAGCTGAAGAAGCATACAAACTTAAGGACCCTGTTGCTAAAAGAAATACCCCTGCTCGGGTAAAAGCAATGATAGGTGGCTCAGGAGGAGCCCTAGCAGCAGCCTACATGGTAGAGCACTTACCTGTTTAATACGCCCCGATAGCTCAGTTGGATAGAGCAACGGCCTTCTAAGCCGTGGGCCGCAGGTTCGAATCCTGCTCGGGGTACCACTCACAAAAATAACAAAAATAATCCAATATGGAGAAAATATGAATCCAATACATGCCCCCACCCTATACTATAGGTACCCACATGGGGACTCAAAATTATCCCCTAGGGGGGCTAAAATCTCTAATGATTTTTCAATAGTAATAAAAAGATTTGTAGATAACCTAGAAAAAGATAGTCCTCTAGACTTTAGGGACTTAATAATTCTCTTAAATGAAGCTACAAGTTCCGTCTTAATTAATAAAATAATAACTCGACGGCTAGAGAACCCCTTGGGACCTAAACCATGGCACTCGGAAGATTGACACCAATAAGTAAGTGAGCTAATATTAGCTTAATACTTTTCAAACAAAAGGAGCAAGGATGTCTATTATCATACCTACAGTAATTGAAAAAACAGCAAATGGAGAACGAGCTTACGATATATACTCTCGACTTCTTAAAGATCGAATAATTATGCTAGGAACAGCTATTGACGATAGAGTTGCGAACAATGTTATTGCTCAGCTTCTATACCTAGCAAACGCTGAGCCAGAAAAAGATATTATGTTATATATAAACTCTCCCGGAGGATCTGTAACTGCAGGTTTAGGTATACTAGATACTATGAACTATATTCAGCCAGATGTCTCAACAATCTGTGTTGGCCAAGCTGCTTCCATGGGAGCGCTTCTTTTAGCTGCTGGTACAAAAGGAAAAAGAAAAATACTACCAAATGCAAGAGTACTTATTCACCAACCTTTAGGTGGAGCTCAAGGTCAAGCTTCGGATATAGAGATTCAAGCTAATGAAATACTACGCTTAAAACAAAAAATAAACGAAATGCTTTCTAATATGACAGGTCAAACTATTGACGCTGTAATAAAAGATACTGACAGAGATAGTATCTTAACTCCAGAAGAAGCATTAAAATATGGTATAGTAGATAAAATTATACTAACTTTGAAGGAAGAGAGCAATGAGTAACGATGACGAAAAAAATCTATCAAACTATGACTATGTATTTGCACTACTCATTGCCCTTGTCAAAAGAGAGGGCGGCGAAATAAGACTATCTCAGAGAGAAATAGAAGCAGCTGAAACAAAGGATGTTGTTTCATTACTCTATGATCCCGGCTCAAATGAGATACTGTTAAGAACAAATATGCTATCAAAAGCTCCAGATGATAGCTATCTAAATTAGATGTTTGAATATGAAGCTTTAGTTGTAAAAGTCTATGATGCAGATACTATTACGGCAAGTATAGATCTCGGATTTAATATAAAAATCAAGCATACGCTTAGATTATCTAATATAGATGCACCAGAAATCCGAGGCAAGGAAAGAACTGAAGGAATAATCTCAAGAGACTATTTAAAGGATCTTATACTTGGTAAAGAAATCCTTATAAAAACCACTAGAGATAAAAAGGGTAAGTATGGAAGATATTTAGTTACTATATATATCGAGCAGGATGGCATGCCAATTAATGTAAATGCCTTATTGGTAGAAAAAGGATACGCTGAATACAAGGACTACTAATATGAAAGGATATATTTATGAAAACATTAGTCCATGTCAACCAACATGTTATTGCAAGAAATAGAAAGCATAATACAGACGAGCCTTGCCTCACTATTAAAACTTATAAAGAAAACAAATATGCACATGAAGCCATTATCTGTGATGATGACGGCAATGAAGTGGCTCGTATTGTATACAGGCCACACAAACCTCTATCCTGCGGCGCAAGATGCTGGATAGAAACTCAAAACAAAGTTATCCCTCTTATAAGGGATGATACATAGGGAGAAATCATGGCCTGCACAGTATGCGTAGAAGGATATTACGACTACGGCTTCGACATGCCTGATATTAGAAAGAAGTACTATGCTTGGTCAAAAGATTCAGCTAAAACTAATCAATATGGAGATTTCGAGCCTATTGTAATTACGCTAAGCATTCGGAGAACATATGGAGAATGCAAATGCGGAAGTGGTGAAATGGCTACTGAAAAATGTCACTGGTTACTAAAGGGAAGCGATGATAAAACAGTACTTCTTACTCAGCAAATAGATGCTGACAAAGCGCTAGAGAGAATGTACCCTGATCACACAGTACATCCGGAAGACAATCTTACCTTCGAAAGTGAATGGGAAGAGGAATATTAATGATCGAAAATAAATTAGTCAAACTATATAGTGGTAACCCCTATGGGGTATTTAACGAAACATCTTTTAAGAATGTCACAAGCGGAGAAGGTGCGTCACTATATGGTGAATTATGTAGAGAAGGTGCAGAAACAATACTATCTAGACTTAACCTTGAAGGTCTTCTAGATCATAAAACAATACTTTATGATCTAGGATCTGGACTTGGCAGACTAATTATGCATGCATGCATAAAATACCCTATAAGCGCAACAGGCATAGAGTTCAGTAAAGAAAGATATAAATACTCTATAGAATTATGCAAAAAGCTTAATATAACTAATGCATCATTTATTAACGATGACTATTTCAAGTGCGATATTACCAATGCAACACTAATATTCATCGATGATACATATCAAAAATTACCAAAGGCTATTCCTATGTTTAATAATTGCCTATTGCCTGATGAATTTACTATAGTCTCTACAACAGATATAAAGCGTCTTTTCATTCTAAAAGAAGAGAAACTTAAGGTTATGCCCGATACCAAGCAAATAGTTATTTCAGATGTAGCCCAGACATATAATAAATCGAGGGTATTCTACGCCTATAAAATGAGGAGTATTAATGGATAGCTTTGATTATCTTGGTAAAACAATGAAAGACATTAAAGAACTTGAAATTCGAATACAAAAAGCTCATAAGATACTAGACGATATTGGAATCCCAAAATGGAATCCAAATGGGGAGAAATACGAAATTCACGAACGACTATCAGTACATGTAGAACAAATTAGAGATCATCTTGTAAGTTTAGAAGGCCTCTTGGAAGGATATCGACGGTAAGTCTTTGCTTTGCCGCGACTAGCCTTAGGAGAATCTCTCTTAGAAAGTTTTTTCCCAATAATATTCGAAGATTTTATATCATTTAATTTGTAAATTAGCCTTAATTCTGCTATTAAAGTATTTAAAGGAACAGATTTCTTATGATGAACACCACCGGAGCCCATATGGCAACTTACACAAAGCGTAATCCCATTATTGATATTATAAGCAAATTGAGGTCTATAATACTTAGAAACCATATGATGAGCATGAGTCTTTTTACGTCCTTTACAAGAGACGCAAGTGAAACCGTCCCGACCTCTTACCTTCAAAGACCACTCTCTGAGCTTAATAGAGCTCAGTTTCCTTGCTCGCCGTTTATGCTTACGACGAGCTTTTGATTTATTTATTAACCGCTTACGCACTAACTATCCTTAGGAGAAATTATGGATCAACAAAATAAACAACAACCACAACAACCACAAAATGGTATTCTAACAGCTTTGATTGCTAAATTTGAAGCTGAAAGAATGGAAGCCATCGCATTACTAAACTTATATATGAATCAGCCGGCAGCAGTAGCTGATCATACCAATATAATAGGAGAAGCCGCAAAACTTGTACAAAGAATATCTTCTGCAGAAGGCTCTTTAAGGACTCTGCAGCAAGCTAAGCCAGGTGATGTAGAACCAACAGCCTAACCTAGAGGAAAGTAGGTTGACTAATATGAAAAATACAATTCAAGAATTGATAGACCAAAGCATAGCCCCAGCACTTGCCGAACACAACGGAAGTGCAGAACTAGTAAAAATCGATATAGAAGGTGAGAATTTAATTGTATATTTAGAATTTAAAGGAATGTGCAGTAATTGCCCTTCCTCTCAAAACGCAACTTTATGGATGATACAAGACTTTTTAAGAAATGAACTAGATATGCATAATCTTTTTGTAAAAAATGATGTCAGGCTATAAGCTATCAATTCTCTCAAAGAGGGAATAATGATACGCATTTACACAGATGGAGCATGGCGGAGAAAAGAGAAAGCTGCAGGCGCTGCTGCTATATTTGTTTCAGAAAGCGGGGAGATCAGTGTTTACCACATATCTCTCGGTGATGAAACAAATAATCGCGCAGAGCTGCAAGCTATAAAACTTGCGCTTACAAAAGCGCACTCTTTGCTCAACAAATCTTCGCCAATAACCCTATACTCAGACTCTACCTATGCTATAGGGATTCTAACACAAAATTGGAAGGCAAGAGCAAACCAGCAATTAATTGAAGAAATAACACAATATATAAATCAGTTTGATAACTTAACCTTTAAATGGGTAAAAGCTCATTCAAAGAATAAATACAACAGATTAGCTGATCTAATTGCGAATATTGCTATCGACCAATATTTTGGTAGAGACACAGAAGACTGGAAAAACCCCCTGGAAGGGGTGACGGAGGTCATAATTGAACAAGACAATCCATGACGAATTACACAAAAGTATTGATATAATTAATAAGCTTAGAAAACATAACCTAGAATTACCAAAAACTCTTTCTAGAATTATCTCCCAGCATAGCTCAATATGCTTAGATAATGAAGAAGAAAGACAAAAGCTTTTTGAAGCACTGGTAGACGGTGTAGTGGTTCATGATCTAAATGATTTAATAAACCAACCAACTAAATCGCTAGAGAATAAGTATGTTGATCCATTCAACCTAAAACTGGATGACTAGCTAAAAACTATTTCAGCAGGCTTACGCCTGCTCTTTTCTGACTCGTTATATTTCATACGAGCTTCTAAAAAATATGGAGATTAAAGCATGAATACTTTTACTGGTATCGGAAATCTTGGAGCTGATCCTGAGCTTCGAAACACCCCCTCAG
>Ga0310342_100003459_pt1 | contig 10385 bp, 10 predicted proteins | sample S15DNA20500_MG_FD_206155 | JGI IMG/M metagenome (GOLD analysis project Ga0310342, IMG submission 206155) | Marine microbial communities from station ALOHA, North Pacific Subtropical Gyre - S1503-DNA-20-500_MG | ecosystem: Environmental > Aquatic > Marine > Oceanic | place: Pacific Ocean: North... | reverse complement strand
ACCCGAATTGGATGTTATTCCTGGCACCAACGCGGTGATAGCACCAGGGGCCAGTTATCGGCGAGATGGTGGTCTAGTCTGGTTGGATCAGCAAGCCAAACCGGAGACCCGGTTCAAGATGTTCCTCTATTTCCGCTGGTCCCAAGGGCAATCCGGGTTTATTTACACCTCCCCGGATGGCATCCACTGGAACCAGCGCGGACAGACTTCTCGCTGTGGCGACAATTCCAGTTTTTTCTATAACCCCTTTCGTCAGCGCTTTGTCTTTAGCATCCGTGAAAGTTGGTCCTATCGGGCCCGGGCCTATCGCGAAGCGGCGGAATTTGAGCAGGCGGCCAGATGGGAAGATCAGCAACAGGTCAAATGGGCTCGGACCGATCGCTTGGACCGACCTGACCCACTGGTGGGAGATAGGCCACAATTGTACGACTTGAACGCAGTGGCCTATGAAAGTATTTTGCTGGGAGGATTGGGCGTATTCTACGGTCCGCAAAATCCGGTCTGCGCCAGGACTGGACGACCCAAGATCATCGACCTGCAGTTGGGGTTCAGTCGAGACGGTTTTCATTGGCAGCGGCCTGAGCGCTCGGCCTTCATCGCCTGCAGTCGGCGATGGGGCGACTGGAACTACGGTTATATCCACGCGGCCGGCGGATTGTGTTTGGTAGTGGGCGACGAACTTTGGTTTTACTACGGCACCTTTTCTGGCCAGAGGTCGAGTCTAAAACCGGGAGAGACCGGTTCTTTCGAACAAGACAACGCCATGTACGCCGGGGGAAATACCGGCTTGGCCACCTTGCGGCGTGACGGTTTTGCCTCTATGGAGGCCAACGCCAAGGATGGTTTCTTAACCACACGGCCTGTAGTTTTCGGCGGCAAGTTCCTGTATGTCAATATTGACAATCCGAAAGGAATGTTAAAGGTAGAAATACTGGATCCGCAGGGGCAGGTGATCGAACCTTTCTCGGCCGGGAATTGTCAACCGGTACAGACCAACCGGGTTAAGACTCGCATCAATTGGCAGGGAGTTGAAGATCTGTCGTCATTAATTGATAGACCGGTCCAGTTTAGATTCAGCCTATGCTCAGGGCGGCTTTACTCCTTTTGGGTCAGTCCATCGGCCTCAGGAGCCAGCCGGGGTTTTTTAGGTGCGGGTGGACCAGGATTGAGTGGTGTCGTTGATCTGTAAGCTTTTTTTACTTTTTCGCCGGAGGGGGTTCTCCACCGCCAGACCTAGAGCGGACCGCACAGCAGCTGACCCACACAGACGATATTTTCCTTTTCTGAATCAACCCAAACCAGATAGCTAAAATGGCTGTAGCTAATTCTATTTGAGTAGAGAGAGTATGTTCTGTGATATTTGGTTAGCCTAGGCCAGTATCGCCGGACCTGACTGGGTCACAGCATTTGCGTGCGGGCTAGTTTACCAGCGGCGTAGCCGCGTCCTTACCGCTGGATCTGGTAGAGATTGGCGACTCTACCAAAGGCTATCGGCCATTTAACAATAACTAATGAAACCCAGGCAAAAGATAACTCGTGTAGGGGGTAATCCGACGGGTATCAACGCCCAGTTGGTGCCCTTTTTCTTCATTAGTTTCCTTCCTTCTTTCGTCATACTTAATAGAACATACATTCTAAACTGGATTCTATTTAAAAATAAGTCCGCACAGAGTCAGTGAGGCTGGGCTAAAGGCCAAAATTGATTTTACCGATAGCAAAATTATTGTTATACTTCGTCAACCTTTGATTGTACGAAAAATAGTGCGTTGACCGAAATCGCCAAAGTGAGTATATTAGCGACGAATCCAATTATGCTATTAACCCAAGGAGTTTGTAGGTGAGAAAAATTGCTTTATTTATTAGCCTGGCATATGGCTTGTTCCTATTTTGTCTAGTGGCCTCGGCTGTGGTGCCGGGAGCCCTATTGCATCTCGATGCTTCAAATAACCCGGGGCACCAAAAATCATGGAAAAATCTTGGTCTAGCTGGTGGTGAGCTACTAGCAGCAGATGATGCCCCAATGTTAGAAAAAGGGACGATTAAGATTCCAGTATTGGGCATTACCCAAGCCGTCACCAAATATTATATCGCCAAAAAAGCGCTCCAAACTTTTGGTGGACCAGTGGATAAAAATCCCGAGTTGGCGGTAGAAGATTGGACGCTGGAATTTTTATGTAAGCGAAATGGGGGTTTACTGCAGGAGGAACATTACTTCGCCGGTTTCCAGCTGGTCAAGAGTGGATGCTTCGTCATCTTTGGTTCCCAATTTTTATAGCTTGGTTAATCCGATGGACGCTGATCAAATTCAGCGGACTGAAAGGGTTGCGTAGTGCCACACCGATCTTTTTAAGCATTACAATCGGTGATGCCACCTGCATACTATTATGGAAAGCATATGTTGTTATTTTTAATCAAGAGACACTGGGTTTTACCTGTTAAACGGCTAAATGGACCAACATTTAAGAATCAAGCGACTCAGCTAGCCCATTGATAGATCTCAGGATAAACGTAGTTCATGAATTGTTCTCCATAACCGTTTCTGGTTTTGTCGGCCAGCGGCAACCCCCTTCGCTTTCGGGTCTAATGTGCGAAAAGGATATTTCTTCTGTTCCTTTGTAGGCATAGAGGTCTTCACCTGCAATCATCACAATATCACGATGATCGCATCGGGCGACTGGCATGAGGTTTTCTGGCCTTCGCCATGGTAATAAGAATTCAGCACTCATATAATGATTAACCAAAGCGCGTCGATGACCATGACTTGTTTGATTAGGTAGAGAACGGTGTAAAGTATAGCCATTAAAGAAGATAATAGATCCGGCTTTAACCTCAAGAGGAATAGCATCTTCCTCCGTGAACGGATACTGGTATGCCTCCTCGACACGGTCGAAACGTTGATCGCTATGCTGTCGGTTAGGGTAGATGATACCACGCTGGTGAGAGCCAGGCATAACCCAGAGACAACCATTTTCAACAGTCGCATTATCCAAGGCGATCCAGGCGACATTGAGCGATCGGTCGCGGGTAGGAACAAACGATTCGTCCTGATGCCATACTTGTCCAGGCTTGCCCGCCGATTTGATGAAGAGCATTTGTTGCATACATTTGACGTTTGGCCTAATGATTTTCATCATATTATCCACAATAACGGGATGGGCTAACACCTCGAACATGATCTGCGAAATTTTGTAGGGGAAGTGAACGCATAATGTTCGTTGGAGAATTTCATCACGACTTTCTTCTGGCAGGAAGGAGGGAAGATCTGCTACCTGTCCACGATCGCCTCGACAGATTTGAATGGCTTCTTGGCGAAGTTGGCCGACCTCGTTGAACGACAATGCGTCTTCGATAACCAGAAAGTCCATTTTTACGGAAAAAGTTGGCTTGATTGTGGCCAGACTCAGTTTTGGATGTTCCTGTCTTAGTACAGGAAATAAAATCTTGCAAAGTCGTATTCTTTTCCTACGTAAACAAAAATGCTGAGAAGGCGTAGCCAATTTGGCTAGTTCACTACTTGGCTCAAAAGCTACTATTTTTTGCAATCAATTCAAAAAAGACCATCCATGAACAGAGTCTATATCTCTGAGTTCCCACTTGTTCTGGATCAGGCTATTCGTCTTTTCGGTTTTCTCCAATAAACTAATATCTGTTAAGCAATGGATCTAGGAAAGCAATGACCTATCATTTTCAAGGACTTAGCTTGGAATAGTTACTTCGTTGAATGAAGGTATGAGTTTCAAAATTTGAGGTATGGTTGCTCTCATATCCAACATTATTGCTCGGATCTCACCACGACGCTGAAATCATAAGAACGGATTCTTACGACTTCTTCAGTGACCAAGGATGGACCAACATCTTTGACCCATTCCAAATACTCACTTTTTCCACCCAACGGGTAATCAACGAAATATAAATTTTGATTGGTTTAGGTTGCCTTTCCCCTTCTTGGGCTTGGTGGCCATCGGCAAAAGCGGTTTAGGCAGCTAGCTTAAATCCAGCCAGTAAAATAGTGCCAATGGTAATGTAGAAAAGTTTGTGTTTGAGATGCATTATCAATCTCCTTATGTGAAATCACTTGTTAAGGCTAGACTAAGACCGTACGGGTAGACTCCCACATCTGCAGATGAAGAAAAAGGTTATCATGAAAAAATTAGCAAGTGTAGTTATACAACGTTTTCCCTTTTGGTACGTTTATACCATGTGGATCCAGCTTAGTAAATTTCTATTGAGTGAGCAAATGTTTACAACTTCACCGATTTTTATATGGTTAAATCATGTATTGACGTTGTTAATTGCTGCTTTTCTATCGACAAAGTGGAAGGATAACTGACATTTCTATTTCAATTCTAAGCCTAATTATTTACAATCTGACGATTTGATCCCGTATTGGTTATCGGCTCTGTACAATTAGGAACCTCATTCTCACACTTGCTGTTACATCCTTGGATAATCTCGTTGAAAAAACAATGCTGTCGGGTTTATTTAGTTAGTATACCTCTTATTCTTCTCTTCTTATTATGGTGTGTAACGGTAAACCAAACTGCGGCTGATGACATCGCAGCCTTAATAGCCGAGCATCAACGGCGTCTTCAAGAGACGCCGGAATCACCGGAGGTCCATCTTCAATTAGGTCAGGCATATATGGCAGTAGAAGATTTTGACAGGGGGCTAATCCATTATCAGAAAGCTTTAGAATTAAATCCCAATCTAACAACGGCTCATTATGGATTAGGTATTCTTTATTCTGGCAAGCGCCAGTTCAAAAAAGCAATTCCAGCTTATAAGAAAGCTCTTTCTCTGGAACCAAACGCCACTCAAATATATGTCAAACTTGGAGATGCATACGCAGAAATTTACCAATTTTCGGCAGCTATTCCCTCCTATCAAAAAGCAGTTGAGCTAGAACCCAACTGGGCGGAAGCGTACTACCAGCTAGGAACAATCTTAGCCAAGCGCGGGTCTATAGAAGAAGCACTTCAATATCTAAACAAAGCTATTTCGTTGGCTAAAGAACAGGTAGCCAGCAGTCGGTTAGCTCAAGCCCACTATCAAAAAGGAAATTTGCTGGTCAAAGAGAAGAAGTTGGAGCCGGCTGTCCAGGCTTACCAAGTAGCCCTTCAGAATGAACCCGCCATGGAAGCTGCTCACTATAATTTGGCTAAAGTTTATCTTCGTCTTGGCAAAAATGCCCCCAAGCAGAAAGCAATGGCAGCTAAGCATCTAAAAATAGCGGAACAGTTGAAAGCACGAGCCAAAGAAGTAGCAGAAAAACGGGATATTGTCAACCGCAGTCAGGTACAAGAGAAGGCTGCGGCCTTCTCTAATTTAGCCCAAACTCATCTGAAATACGGTACCTACCAACAAGCGGTTGAATGTTATCAAAAAGCTATATGGCACAACCCAAATTTGGCCGAAGCCCACAGTGGATTGGGTCTTGTCTATCTGATGTTGCAGCGTTATGTGCCTGCTATATCTGCTCAGGAAAGGGCTATAAAGCTAAAGCCAGAAATGGCTCAAGCACACGCTTCACTGGGTCTCACCTATCTGCGTCAGTCCAAACAGAAAGAAGCTGTAAGTCACTATCGACGTGCCATCCAACTGAAACCGGAATTGGTTGAAGCGCAATGTACTTTAGCCGAAATTTATTTTAGGCAACGGGATTATCAGGCAGCCGAACAGCATTATCAGAACGCACTTCAGTTCCAACCTAAACATGCTCAAGCTCTGATAGGATTGGCCAAATTGTACGGCCAAGATGAAACCAAACTCGATCAAGCTGTAGAAGCAGCCAAAAAGGCTGTACAACTTCAGTATTCTGCCCTGAATCTGAATATCTTGTCTTGGATTTACCATAAGAAGGGCAGGTATTCGTTAGCCGAGGAAGTAATCCAGCGTGCGATTGCCTTAGACCCCACTAACCCGCTTTATCAACGTGGCTTGCAACACATACAAAAATCAAACCAGAATCGCTGAGTCCCGATTTAGTAAAGATGAAATGATTGAGACTATTCGGTGTTTAGTTTATCTTGTCAGAGTTGTTTTTATATTGATGGTTAGCTCCAAAACCTGTTTTTTTGCTGCAGATGTCGGGGCTAAGACACAATTTGTAGATGCAACCTTAGAAACCAGCATCGATTTTGAGCATATCGATGGGAGGAGCGGTCAGAAGTTTCTGCTTGAAACATTAGGATGTGGCGTTGCCTTGCTAGACTTTAACGCCGATGGGTATCTCGACATCTATTGTGTGAACGCAGACACGTTACCCGGTACTGAGTCTTCACAGCCAATTTGTAACAGGCTCTACCGTAATAACGGCAACATGACTTTTATGGATGTGACTCACCAAGCTGGTGTCCCAGGCAATGGCTACGGTGTCGGTTGCTGCATCGGAGATTATGACAACGATGGTGATCCTGACATCTATATCTCGTATTTTGGCCGCAATCAACTCTATTCTAATAATGGAGACGGAACTTTTTCGGACCTTACCCAGCAGGCAGGGGTTGGTGATTCACGTTGGGGAACCAGTTGCAGTTTTGCTGATTATAATAATGACGGGTATCTCGATCTGTATGTAGCTAACTACGTTGATTTTCAGTTAGATAATAACCCAAAGTGTTCTCGGGGCAACTTTCCAACTTATTGTAACCCAGATATTTTTCCGTCGACCTCTGGCATTCTTTATCACAACAACCGAGATGGCACCTTCACAGATGTCAGCGAATCAGCCGGAATCAGGAAAGCAGGCAAAGGATTGGGCGTCGTCTGGGGTGATTATGACAACGATAGAGATCTGGATCTATTCGTAGCCAATGATCTGATGCAGGACTTCTTGTTTAGAAACGAGGGAAATGGTAGCTTCACGGAAATCTCTATGTTAATAGGGGTCGCCTTTAATGAAGACGGACTGCCTCTCAACGGTATGGGAACTAACTTTGGTGATTATAATAACGATGGAAACCTAGATTTAATTGTGACCAACTTCCAGGATCAAACCAATCTGCTATTTCACAACGAGGGTGATGGTTTTTTTACCGACTTAAGTTACTCCAGCGGTATCGGCGAAAAAAGCTTGATTTACTTGTCTTGGGGCGTTGATTTTCTTGATTATGATAACGATAGTTATCTAGATATCTTTGTTGTCAACGGGCATATTGATGACAATATTGAGGATTTTAGTGAAATTGGAACCTATGAGCAACGGAATCAGCTTTTCAAAAATAGAGGCGATGGGACTTTCGAGGAAGTTGGTTTTCACTCTGGTTCCGGGCTACAATTGTATAAGGTCAGTCGAGGAATGGCGCACGGCGACTTAGACAACGATGGTGATTTAGACATCGTTATCACCAACCTTAACCAGAAATTGGATATCTTACGTAACGATGGTGGGAACGAAAAAAACTGGTTAGCAATTAAGTGTATCGGACGAAAAAGTAATCGAGATGCTATCGGCGCTCGGATTCGAGTCAAAACAGAAGAGACTACCCAAATTAGGGAGGTCCGGTCAGGTGCTAGCTATCTTTGTCAAAGCGACTTACGCGCCTACTTCGGTTTGGGGATGGCTGAGAAAGCGGAGATCGAAATCGAGTGGCCAAGTGGAGCCAAACAAAGTTTTGGCCCGGTTAGGTCAAATCAAATACTGCTTATCGAAGAGAAGGATTAAAAACACTTGATGTTCATTATCTCAGTGAAAAAGCCTAATACAGTCAGAATAGAGTAGACACTTTTTCCGGTTATGGTGCTAAAAGCACAAAGAAACCCACTGACCATAGAAGGAAAGTATAGCCTTCAACTTTCATAATTCTCAACAGACGAAATCAAGCTGGTCCATCCTTTACCATCGGTACCAAAGTGTGGACCAAACAGCTCGGCACGCCAACTGATGATCTGACCGAATACATCGATATCTGTCCCGACCCATCTTTACACACTAAGCAATCCGACCGCCAGTTGATACGTAAACATCGAGATGACACGCACGGCAAAATCCCGCGAGATTATTAGGTCGCTTGACTCATAGTCTCGACTTGAGGATCAAAAGTATCAGTGATATAATTAAGTCTTTTGGCTTCGGCTCGACCAACACCGATTTGTCATTCAGGGGGTCAAAAATTCACGCTTAAAATTTAAGAAATTGTATGAATCAAGATCATCAAACGGAACTCAAATCCTTTAGGCCACGACACAATTTTTTGTCGGCATCGACTCCGACGGTTGTGCTTATAACTCGATGGAGGTTAAGCACAACGACGATTTTAGTGTAGCCTGATTAAGAATTTCGGACTGGCTGGCATCTCTCGCTAAGTCCACCAAGTCTGGAATTTTGTCAATCTGTACTCCAAAATGCGAGGCATCAACTGATTCAAATCCACGCTATTGGTCTGCGACTTTCTGAAAGAATTGCCCAAAGTTCAGTCGTCAGGAATGGTCGTCCCCGATCTGCCCTACTTGAAGGAGTGTACCAAAACTGAAACCTCCTTGGGCAACCCAGCTTTAGCCGCTGAGATCGAGGCTTCCGCTGAAGCCAAACGAATGGAGCTTGGGGGGCAACGACATAATCGAACAAGTGGTTCATAATTTGCCACCTTTTCCTGGCGGTCGAGAAAGTTTGCAAAAGTTGCAAGACCAAGCCGATGTGTTGGTGGTTTCGGCTACGTCCTACGAAGCCCTAAAACGGGAGTGGGATGAGCATCAGATCACACCTGACGTGGCTCTAATTGCTGGCCAGGAGATGAGCACCAAAACCGAGCATCTGACCATCACCACTAGCCATCGCTACTCGACAGATCGAATTTTGATAGTTGGTGATTCACCCGGTGATCTAAAAGCAGCACAAAGTGTTGACGTTCTGTTTTTTCCTATTAACCCTGGTCAAGAGGAGGTTTCTTGGTACTGCTTTCTGGAACAAGGCATCGACAAGTTTTTCAATGGTGAGTTTGCCGGTGACTATCAACAACAGCTGCTTCAGCAATACGAAAACCTTTTTACCAGAACATTCACCTTGGCAATTACAGTCGTAAGGAACTAAAAATGCAGATCGTTGTTTTTCATCCCCATGAACCAACTTACAATCCGCTGGCTTCCGCCTCTCGCCAGTTAATTTTAGATGTCGTCCAAGGCCACGATGTCCACTTTCCCACTACTCGCCAAGAGTTTGAGAGACTTGGGTCCAGTACTGATATTTTCCTCGGTTATACCTCGATGCAGTGGATTGCCCACTTGCCCTGCGTTAAATGGCTTCAGTCAATCAGTGCTGGTATTGTACCGGAAGTGACAGCGGAACTTGCCAAACGCCAGCAAGAATCAGGGCAAAATATTGCCTTTACTAACGCCAGAGGCGTTTACGCCCCACAAGCCGCCGAACACGCCTTTGCCCTGCTTCTGTCCTTGACCCGTGGGCTGATGAGACAAAACAAAGAGCTACTGATTTCCACTTGGGCTAGACTACCAGCGATTGAGATCGGTGGAATGACGCTGGGTATTGTTGGGATGGGTGGATTCGGTTTGGAAATGGCACAACGTGGCAAAGGCTTCAACATGAACGTCATCGCCATCGACCCTTATCGGACTGAGAAACCGGATACCGTTGACCAACTCCTGCCAGCCAATCAACTGCCTGAACTGATGAAACAGTCCGACGTGGTGATGCTGGCTTGCCCCTATACCAAAGAGACGCATCACATTGTCAACGGGGACATGTTGTCACTAATGAAACCGTCGGCTTATCTGATTAACGTAACACGGGGTCTAAACGTCGATCAAGTAGCCTTGATTTCGGCCTTAGAGAACAACTGGATTGCGGGGGCTGGTCTAGACGTATTCGACATTGAACCGTTGCCAGCCGAAAACCCACTTTGGGACATGGAACAAGTGGTCATTTCACCACATAATGCCGGGCTGTCTCAGAACCGACCTCGTTTAACGATCGAACTATTCTGTCGGAACTTCCCGCGCTTCTTGGCTGGAGAAGAACTAGAGAATAACGTCAATCTCAATCTTGGTTTTTAGCAAATCGGCCTGTATAATTAATTGAGATAACCCCGCAGTCGGGTGGCTTCAACTACTGTAGCTAGAGTTTCCTTCCAGTGGCTACCTAGGTGCAATTTTTCAGCTGTCACCTGATGAAATTTTTGAGTTCAAATTTTGCCACCATCGTTGAACGGCTTTATCAAATGGTTGTCCCCAAACTGGCACTGGAGATGATGCTGAATTGCCTTTTGCCTGACAAAGACGGCAAAGTATGTTTTCCAGACAGACCGGGGCTGGGCATTTCTCCAAATTTAAACGCAGTAGCGACTTACCTAGTGGATATCGAGATCCAGGTGGGTGGACAACGTTTATACCAAACACCAATCCTGTGAGAAGAGAAAGCTGTGAACAGGTAG
>Ga0310342_100003455_pt1 | contig 10392 bp, 11 predicted proteins | sample S15DNA20500_MG_FD_206155 | JGI IMG/M metagenome (GOLD analysis project Ga0310342, IMG submission 206155) | Marine microbial communities from station ALOHA, North Pacific Subtropical Gyre - S1503-DNA-20-500_MG | ecosystem: Environmental > Aquatic > Marine > Oceanic | place: Pacific Ocean: North... | reverse complement strand
CGCCGGCAAGGTCTTTCCCTTCACCACCAACGGTACGATCAAGACGGGCGACGGCATGTCGCTTGCCTACCGCGCCGGGGTGCCTCTCAAGGACATGGAGTTCGTCCAGTACCATCCTACCGGTCTTCCCGGGACGGGGATCCTGATCACCGAGGCAACTCGCGGCGAAGGCGGTTACCTGCGCAACTCGGAAGGCGAGCGCTTCCTGGTCGAGTACGACTACGGGGTGGGACAGAAGGCCGAGTTGGGTCCGCGTGACATGATCTCCCGCGCGATCATTCGGGAGATCGAGGCCGGACGCGGGGTCCAGGGCGGCTACGGAGAGCACGTCTACCTGGATCTTACGCACCTCGGTGAGGAGGTGATCGACGCGCGGCTGCCGTTCGTTCGCGAACTGTGCCGCATCTACATCGGTATCGATGCCGCTCACGAATTGATTCCCGTGCGGCCGGTGGTCCACTACATGATGGGCGGCGTCGACACGAACATCGATGCGGCGACGGAGCTTCCCGGCCTCTACGCCGCGGGCGAGGTGGCCTGCGTCTCCCTCAACGGAGCCAACCGGCTCGGGTCGAACTCTCTCACCGAGTGCCTGGTATTCGGCGCCGTGGCGGGCAGAAAGGCGCTGGAGTTCGCGAAGGCTGCCGGCGCGCCCGACGAGGTGGTGCTCACGGCTCAGGTCGACGAGGAGGCTGCCCGCATCGAGGCGCTGCGTGGACGCAAGAAGGGCGGCGAAAAGCTATCGGCGATCCGACGCGAGATGAATACTGCGATGGAGCAGGGCTGCGGCGTATTCCGGGACCAGGAATCGATGCGCGCGGCGGTGATGACCCTGACCCAGTTGAAGGGGCGTGTCAGCGACCTGCGCCTCGAGGACGAGAGCAGGGTCTTCAATACCGAGTTGATTGCGGCCCTCGAGTTGCACGCCATGCTCGATATTGCAGAAGCTGTCGCGGTCTCCGCGCTGCACCGCAAGGAATCGCGCGGGGCGCACACCTGCCGTGACTTCACGGCTCGAGACGACCAGAACTACCTCTATCACACTCTCTGCTACCACGATCCCTCCGGTCCGCGCCTGGACAGGAAGGACGTGACGCTCGGGACCTGGGAGCCAGTGGAGCGCAAGTACTGATGAGCACCGATTCGGGCAACGGTGAGAAGAAGAACTTCGTCATTACGCGCTTCGATCCCGACACGGACGAGGTGCCGAAGACGCAGGAGTACGAGATTCCCATCCAGTCCGACTGGAAGGTTCTCGACGCCATCAACTTCATCAAGGACGAAATCGATCCGACGATTTCGCACCGCTGGTCCTGCCGGATGGCGGTGTGCGGAAGTTGCGGGATGATGGTCGACGGCGAGCCCAAGCTCACGTGCAAGACGGCCCTGTCGGATTACGGCGACACGGTCACGATCGAGCCCCTCGCGAACTTTCCGGTGATTCGCGACCTGGTCGTCGAAATCGAAGGCTTCATGGAGAAGTTCAAGCGGGTGAAGCCCTGGGTGATCCTCGCCAAGGAGCAGGCGGCGGACGGACCTCCCAAGAGCGAGAGGGGCACCTATGTGCAGAGCCCCGCCGAACTGGCCGAGTTCAAGCAGTTCAGCATGTGCATCAACTGCATGCTCTGTTACTCGGCTTGCCCGGTCGTCGCGAACGAGGCCGAGTTTCTCGGGCCGGCTGCGATCGCGCTGGGCCATCGTTACAACCTCGACTCGCGGGATCACGGTCAGGACGAGCGGAACGAGATCTTTCGCGACGAGGGCACCGTCTTCTCCTGCTCGTTCGCCAACGAGTGCAGCGAGGTCTGTCCGAAGAACGTCGATCCGGCCGCTGCGGTCAACCAGGCGAAGTTCGGTGCGGTAATCGATTGGGCGACGGGCTTCATCGTTCCGAGAGGTGCGGGAAACGCACCCGAGAGAGAAGAGGAGTAATGGCAGGTCCGGCCCATCCCAACGCCATGGCACCCGCCAAACCGGGGAGAACGCGGACCGCACCTCCCCAGATGCCGGCGACCTGGTGGTCGCACCCACGCATCCGCACCTACCTGCTCTTCGGCTCGACGGGCGCCGTCTATCTCCTGCTCGGGCTCTTCGCACTTCGCGTCGTATGGGCGCTTGGCTCCGGTCCCGAGGCGTGGAACGCCGCGATCGCGGAACTCGAGAGCCCGCTCTACATCGCGTTCCACGGGCTGGGCCTGGCGTCGGTGATCTTCGTCGGGGTTCGCTTCTTCGGCTTCTTCCCGAAGGCGCAGCCGTCGCGGATCGGTCCCGCGAAACCCCCGCCGCCGCCGGTGATCCTGGCGATGCTCTACCTCGCTTGGATTGGAGTCACGATTCTCTTCGTCGCGATCCTCGCGGGAGGGCTGTTCTGATGAGAGAATTCCTGCTTCGCGTCGAGCCGGTGATCTGGCTGCTCTTCGGGCAGGGGTTGCTGATCGGTACGATGCTGCTCACGGGCTGGATCTTGATCGTCGGGATCGCGGTGCCGCTGCATCTGGACCTGGTAGCGCCCGAGGCTCTCGCGTTCGAACGAGCTCACGCGCTCGCGTCGAATCCCGTCGGCCGCCTCGTGCTCGGCGCGTTGATCGTGTTGCCCCTGTGGAAGGGCGCCCATCACCTACGCCACCTGTCGATCGACTTTCGCGGAGCCGAACGGGATCTGTGGCTAGCCCCGATCCTCTACGGGATCGCGACCGTCGCGAGTCTCGCCGGGATCCTCGCCGTAGTCCGTCTCTAAGCCGGGGCCGCACGTGCCCGGTCGCGTCCTCGACGGCATTCGCGTGCTCGACCTCACCCGGGTCGTGGCTGGGCCATTCGCGACGCTCACGTTGGCTGATCTGGGTGCCGAGATCATCAAGATCGAGCGGCCGGGTACGGGTGACGATTACCGCTACGGCCCCTCGAGGAAGGGGGAGACCTCTCTCTCCTTCCAGAATTGCAACCGAGGCAAGCGCTCCATCACTCTCGATCTGCACGACGAGGAGGGGCGCGACCTCTTCCTGCGCCTGGTCGAGGGAGCCGACGTCGTCGTCGAGAACTTCCGGGCTGGCTGGCTGGCGTCGCAGGGGTTGGGAGCGGAGGTGCTCCAGTTGCGCAACCCGAGGTGCGTCGTCGCGTCGCTCTCGGGCTTCGGCGCCACGGGCCCGCGCGCTGGGCTGGCGTCCTACGACATCGTCGCCCAGGCGACGGGGGGCTTGATGGCGCTGACGGGCGAGGAAGGCGGTGGTCCGATGCGCGGGGGAGGCGCGCTGGCTGACTTCGTCGGCGGTCTCTACCTCGCTCTCGGCATCGTCGCGGCGCTGCGCGACCGGGATCGAACGGGACGTGCGCGGGTTCTCGATCTGTCGAATCAGGACTGCATCTTTGCCATCACCGATTCCGCGGTGACGATCCATGCGGGCATCGGGCAGGTGTCGAAGCGGGTGGGTAACCAGCATCCGTTCACGGCGCCGTACGACGCGTTCCACGCTCGCGACGGCTGGGTCGTGATCGCGACGGCGAGCAATCGCCTCTTCAAGCGGCTCTGCCGAGCCATCGGCCGGGAGGAAATCGCGACCGACGCGCGCTTCCGGAGCCATCGGGACCGCGCGGCCCGTCGCACGGAGATCAACGCGATCGTCGGCGAATGGGTAGGTCAGCTCGCTGTCGATGAGGTCCTTGCAGCACTGGGCCCCGAAGGGGCAGACGTGCCCTGCGCTCGAGTGTCGTCACCCGAGGAACTGGTCGACGATCCGCAACTCCAGGCTCGCGAGATGATCGAGCGCCACGCCCATCCCCGGATCGGCGAAGTGCTCTTTCACGGAAACCCACTGAAGCTCTCGGGCACGGAGCCCCGCGAGATCGAACTGGCTCCTGAACTCGGCGCAGACAACGATCGTGTGTTCACCGATCTGGGCCTGACCGATGAAGATATCGAACGCCTGCGGGGACGCGGCGTCATCTGAGACGTCGGTAGCTTCAGCGCCGGGAAGTCCGATCCGGCTTTCCTCGGCCAGCCCGTTGACCTGCGCCGGGACGTGTCGAGAGTTTCTCGCTGTCGCGAGAGACCCGGACGAAGGGGCGGAACCGACTTCCCCTCGCCGGTTACGAAGTTGTCGCAGGCGAACTTCTCTCGCGTCGGCCGCGACAGCGAAGGAGAAGTGCAAATGACATTGGGAACTCTGACTCGTCATCGCTACCCCGTCCGTCGCGTCGTTCGACGCGACTTCGAAGGCATCATGGACGACCTCTGGAGCGGCCTCGGCCTGGCGCCGCTGGCGTTCGCACCCCGCAACGGCTTCACGCCCTCGTTCGATGCTGTCGAGCTCGAGAATGAGTATTGCGTCACAGCAGACCTGCCGGGCGTCGTGCCCGCGGATCTGGAGGTCACCGTCGAGGACGGGGCCCTGACCGTCAAGGGCTCGCGCCACTACGAGGCCGCAACGCCCGAGGACGGCACCGCCCTGCGTGTCGATGAGCGCGGCCGCTTCGAGCGACGCATTCGCTTCCCAGGTGAGATCGTCGAGGGCGATGTGAAGGCCAGCTACAAGAACGGCGTCCTGACGGTGACGGTTCCGAAGCCGGAAGAGGTGAAGCCCGAGATTCGCAGCATTCCCGTCGAGACCGCGTAGCCGGGGGGGTTGTTCGGTCTGGATGGGGATCCAGCCCGGGTCGGAGAGTCCGACCCGGGCTTCTTCTTGGGCCGGATTTTCGCCTCGCCGCCGGGACGGCGAAATGGGTCCGGAATCGACTATTCTCGATGTCTTTCGCACCCCCCACCCAAGGTCCAGACATGAATTTCGGATTCACGGAAGAACAGGAACTACTGCGCGCGGAGGTGCGGAAGTTCCTCGATCAGAACGCACCCCTCGATGAAGTTCGCAAGATCGTCGAGAAGCCGGAGGGCTTCGATCGCAGCCTCTGGAATCGCATGGGCGAACTCGGATGGATCGGGCTCACCGCCCCCGAGGATCACGGCGGAGTCGGTCTCGACTTCGTGACCCTCGTGGTGTTGATGCAGGAGACCGGTCGTTCGCTCTTTCCCTCGCCGCTTCTTTCGACGGTACTGGCCTCCAAGGCGATCGAATCCCTCGGGAGCGAAGAGCAGCAAGCGCGATGGCTACCCGGTCTCGCCGATGGCTCGAAGGTGGGAACCTTTGGTCTCCTCGAAGAGAGCGACAGCCTCGAACCTGAAGGCATCACCCTCGTGGGCAAGAGCGATGGCGATGACATCGTTCTTTCGGGCGCCAAGTGGATCGTTCCGGATGCCGGGCAGGCGGATCTCTTCGTCGTGGCGTTCCGCACTGGAGCCGCCGCGGAAGCGCTATCCCTCGCCGTGATCGACAAGGACGCCGACGGTGTCGCGGTCGAAATCTTCCCGACCATGGACCTCACGAAGCGGGCGGGGAAGCTGGTTCTCGACGGAGTGCGGGTTGGCGCGGATGGCCTGCTCGGAGAACTCGGCGGAGCCGCGGCCACGATCCGCTGGCTGGTCGATGTCGGTGCCGTCCTGGTTGCTGCGGAGACCGTGGGCGCGGCCGAAGCCGCAGTGCACACGACGACGGACTTCGCCAAGGAAAGGGATCAGTTCGACTCGAAGATCGGTCGCTTCCAGGGCGTCAAGCATCCGCTCGCGGAGATGTACGTCGACGTCGAGTCCTTCAAGTCTCTGGTCGACTACGCGGCCTGGTGCCTCGATGAGGGCGACGAAAACTCGTCTGTGGCCGCGTCGCGCGCCAAAGCGTACGCCGCGGAGGCATTCTCGCGCATCGGGATCGATGCGGTGCAGCTTCACGGCGGCGTTGGCTATACGGACGAGTACGACATCCAGTTGTATCTGAAGCGTTCGAAGTGGGCGCGGCCCGCCTTTGGCGACTCGGACTATCACTACGATCGCATCGCCACGTTGGGAGGACTCTGATGGATTTCAAATTCAGCCCCGAGGAAGAGGCGTTTCGAGACGAGGTTCGCGCCTTTCTGGACGAGAGTCTGCCTGCCGGCCCGGAGTGGAACGAGAAGGTCCGCGCCAAGGGTTGGGTCGGTTTCTCCTGGCCGAAGGATGTCGGGGGTGGCGGCGGCACCCTGATGGAGCAGGTCATCCTCAAGGACGAGATGGCCAGGCGGAAGGCACCCGCCCTCGGCTCGTGTTTCATGGGGCTGGCATGGGTGGGGCCGTCCCTGATCGAGTACGGGACCGAGGAGCAGAAGGCGAGGTTCGTACCGGACATCCTGGACAGCAAGTACCAGTGGTGCACCGGCTACTCCGAGCCGGGATCCGGTAGCGACCTCGCGTCTCTCCAGTGCAAGGCCGTCCGAGAGGGTGACGCGTACGTGGTGAACGGCCAGAAGATCTGGACCTCCATCGCCATGTGGTCGAAGTGGATGATCCTGCTCGTGCGCACGGATACGAACGTCGAGGCGAAGCACGACGGCATTACCTGCCTGCTGGTCGAGATGGACAGTCCCGGTATCGACGTACGTCCGATCAAGAACATGGCGGGCGGCGCGATGTTCGCCGAGGTCTTCTTCAACGACCTTCGCGTGCCTGTCGAGAATCGGCTGGGTGAAGAGGGGCAGGGCTGGCAAGTGACGATCTCGGCGCTCGCTCACGAGCGCTCGGGGATCGCCGAGTTCCACGGCCTGATGCGCAACCTCGACCGGCTCAAGGAATTGGCACGGACGCGCATGAAGAACGGAAAGCCGGCCATCGAGGAGCCGCAGATCCGGCGGCGCCTGGTGCGAGCCGAAACGAAGGTCGAGGCCATGCGGCTGAACGGGATGCGCTTCCTCACGAAGCAGCTCAAGGGCGAGAAACTCTCGAGCGAGACGTCGATCAACAAGCTCCACCGCGCGCAGCTCGAGATCGAACTCGGCGAGATCTCCCTCGAGATCCAGGGCAGTGCGGCGCCTCTCTGGAAGGGCGCGTCCGCCGCGGCCGAGGACGGGTACTGGCAGCGGTTCGCCCTCTCGTGGCCCGAGGTGGTGATCGGCGGCGGCACGCCGAACATCCAGAAGAACATCATCGCCGAGCGGATCCTGGGGCTCCCGAAGGATTGATGAGCGCTTCCCTCGATCGCCGCGCTCGCATCGAGGCGAAGCTGCGCGACGGTCTCGAGGCCGCCTTCGTCGAGGTGATCGATGAGAGTCACCTCCACGCCGGCCATGCGGGTGCCCGCAGCGGCGGCGGGCATTTTCGCGCCACCATCGTCTCGGATCGCTTCGAGGGCCTGTCGAGCGTGGAGGCCCAGCGCCTCGTCTACACCTTGCTGGCCGACGAGATGGGTTCGGAAATCCACGCCCTGAGCATGCGGACGATCCCCGCAACGCGTTGGGAAGGCGCGCCGCAGTGAAGCGCGCCGGCTGAGCCCCGCTAGATCCGGACCGTGTCTTCCGGCTCGGCGATGACGGTGTTCTCTATGGCGCCGACGTTCGAGATTTCCACCCGCACCACGTCCCCGGGTACGAGCCATTTCGGAGGTTTGAACGACGCGGCGACGCCTCCGCAGGTTCCTGTCGAGATCACGTCGCCGGGCTCGAGGGTGAATGCCGTCGAGAGGTGTTCGATCAGATCGAAGCAGTCGAAGATGAGGTGCTTGGTATTCGTGCTCTGTCGAAGTTCGCCGTTGACGTGCGTGGTGAGAGCGAGCGTGTGGGGATCACCGACCTCGTCCGGGGTGACGATTGCAGGCCCGAACGGACAGTGGGTATCGAAGGATTTGCCCATCGTGAAGGTCGGCACCCGCATCTGCCAGTCGCGAACCGAGACGTCGTTGGTGACCACGTAGCCGCCCACCACCTGGTGGGCGAGATCGCGGGGCACGTGTCGGCAGCGCTTTCCGATCACGACACCGAGTTCACCCTCGTAGTCGAGGAGTGGCGAGACCTTGGGAAGGTGGATGTCGCCGAACGGGGCGGCCGCCGCGGTCGACTGCTTGTTGAAGATCATCGGGAGCTTCGGGGTCTCCATCCCCGATTCCTCGATGTGGTCGGCATAGTTCAGCCCGACCGCGAGAATCTTCGGCGGTCTCGGCACCGGAGCCTCGAGTCGCGCGTCTGCGAGTGCCACGCGGGTTGCGTCGCTGCGCCGGGCGCTCTCGAGCGCGTCCTCACCCGCTTCGAGGAGCGAGATCATGTCGCCGGCGATGCTCGACAGGTCGACGATTTCGTCGCCTTCGAGCCGTCCGATCCGGGTCTCGCTGCCTTGCGTGAATGTCACGAGCTTCATTTGGGAACTCCTTCAGGCCGTGCGGGCGCGATGCCCCCAGAGGCTCATCTGGTCGTGGGTCTTCACCTGCCAGGTGTCGTCGTCGACGAGTCGCCCGCCTGTGCCGAACTCGACACTGAAGCCGGAAGGTGAAGTGGAGTAGAACGAGAACATCCCGTCGTTGGCGTGGCGTCCCAGGGACCGTGCGATCGGCACGTCGGCGTCGATACAACGCTCGAGCGCGCGGCCGACATCGTCTACGCCTCCGGCCTCCACCATGAAGTGATCGAGGCGCTTCGGCAGCGGCCCTTCCGCGAAGGCCAGCGTGTGATGTCGATGGTTCGTGTGCAGGAAGCGGATGTCGATGACGAGTCCGGGCTTGATTTCCAGTCGCACGACATCCGTGAGCCGGAAGCCGAGCAGGTCGCAGTAGAACCGGTCCGAGGCTTCACTGTCCAGGGAGCGAACGACGATGTGCCCCAAGCCACCCTGGCCCGTGACGAAGCCCGACGGGACGAGGGGTGTCTTGCAAGGCTTCGTGATCGTGGGACCGACGCACAGTTCGATCGGGAGGCCGGACGGATCTTCGAGGTGGAGTAGCCGCTGCACGCCTCGGGCTCGCGCCGTCTCGGGCTTGCCTTCTTCGACGGATGAGCCCGCGGCCGTGGCACGTGCGGCGATCGTCTCGAGATCGGCCTCGCTGGCTACCTCGAAGCCCGCGAAGGCGAGGTCGTCGAGTTCGCCCGGAGTCACGAAGAGGCGGGAGGCATGGTCGTCGAGGCGAATCGTGAGCGCGGCGTCTCCAGTCACGTCCATCCCGAGGCACTCGCCCGCGAATCGACGCCAGGCGTGGATATCGCTGGCCTCGATTCCCAGGTAGCTGAGTTCGGTGACCTCGCTCATGAGTGGGGCCTCCTCTGCGCGCTTCCCGGCGGCAAGGCGGCGGGATCGCTCCGATCAGAGAGCTTGCCGCGGCTCGCGATCAGGCGCCGGGCGCACTCTAGCGAAAAGCCGGGCCGCGGATCGGTGTCTCTGAACTCTGGGTAAGTGACTGGATTCAATCTGGAAAGCGCCTTCCGCCGAGGCTAAGCCCGACCCCGCGTTCGGCCGATGGACTCTGCGAGGCCGGGGCCCGTCTCGCCCGCGCATTCTCGAGGACCGAATCCATGTACTGCCAGTCCTGCCAGACGAAGCTCACTCCGCGCGACAAGCGCTGTCCGTCCTGTGGGCGCGGCGTCGGCTCCAGTCGTGATCTGGGTGCCGGCTCCAGTGCTCCGGCTGACTCCAAGACCAACTATCCCCTTCCCCCGGCCCCATCCCTCGAGGAGGACAGCCGGAGTCAGCCGCAGCCGCGCAAGTCCAAGGCGGCTCGGGCTTCGGCGAAGCAGGCCAAGAAGCCGGGCGGTGTCCGTCGCAAGAGCGGGAGTCGCCGCAAGGCGTCCGGCCCGGCTCCCGTCGAGGATGCCGAGCGGCAGGACTTCTCGTTGCCGCTTCAGGGCATCGTCGAGCGATTGATCCGGCAGCCCTCTCTGCTCGAAGAGGGGCTCGAGATCTACAGCGAGGACGGTGAGGCGAAGGGCGTGGGTTACAGCACGGCGGTCGGTGAGATCGATCTGCTCGCGCGCGACGATGCGGGCGGCTGGGTAGTGATACAGCTGGCCGAGCCCGGCTGGGGCAAAGAGATCGTGAGCGACCTGCTCGAGCGCATCGGCTGGGTGCACCGGCACCTTGGCGACTCGGGCAGCGAGGTTCGGGGAATCGTGCTGGTCGACTCACTGCCCGACGATCTCGGCTACGCGGCAGCGGCCGTCGCCGACACCATCGAGTTCAAGCTCTACAAGCTGGAGCTGACTTTCGAGTCGCTGGCTCTGTAGGACCGTCTGCGCAGCCCGACTTGCGTGCGGAGCGTCTCGAACCTCGCGTTCGCTAGTCGACGAAGCGCTCGACCCAGTCCTCGAGGGGCACGCTGAAGCCCGCGGCGTTGGGGTGCCCGCCGCCTCCATAGACCTTCGCCACCGACACCACGTCGACGTCTCCGATGGAGTACAGGGTGGCGTGCACGCGGTCTCGATTGATGCGGTATACGCAGCTCCACTCCACCCCGTAGGCCTTGCGCTCGGCCAACTCGTGACCGATCGCGCTGCGGCCATAGGTGGCATTGACCGCCTCAACCGGCTTGCCGTCGACCAACAGCCGGTGAGCACTCTGGA
>Ga0310342_100003454_pt1 | contig 10393 bp, 8 predicted proteins | sample S15DNA20500_MG_FD_206155 | JGI IMG/M metagenome (GOLD analysis project Ga0310342, IMG submission 206155) | Marine microbial communities from station ALOHA, North Pacific Subtropical Gyre - S1503-DNA-20-500_MG | ecosystem: Environmental > Aquatic > Marine > Oceanic | place: Pacific Ocean: North... | reverse complement strand
ATATTCATCGTTCTAACTGGAAGCGGGCTCTCGATGAGGTCCGTGAACTGGTTACCTTGCGTCCTTACCATGCTGATTACCATATGACTCTCGGACTTGTTCACCGTCGTCTCGAAGACGTACTGGGAGATGGAACCCAACTCCAGGAAGCTATGAGGAAGTACGAAGAGTACGCAGAGTTTGGTGGCCAGGAAGCGATCGCTTGTTTGCTTCTGGCTGAGGCCCATGCAGCCAATGGTGATCGCAAGAACGCCTTCGAGTTCCTGGAGCGTGCTGCCTCTTATGGAATGAACATCGCAAGAGCGGTTCAGCAGTTTCCGGTGCTCAAGAAATACACCGGGGATACCCGTTTTGTTCGTTCTTCATTGCGCCTGGAGCGATACACCCTCTCCTCGGTGATGACCCGCGATCCTTTCACGGGACCCTGGAGTCGTGGAGACCAACACAATCAAACGGTGTTCGTCGGGCCTTTTTCGACTCAACAGCAACAAGAGGCCCTGGCAGCTGCCAGGGAGGCGATGGCCAAGGTCGAATACGCATTGCGTAATCGCGATGAAACTGCCGCGATGGAGGCCTACGGCGTCATCGAAGAGATCGGTAGTACTGTGGCACGTTTCGATCAGCCGGCACTGGCAGGAGAACTCCGATCGATTCTTGAGAGACTCGACGAAGTCGAAGATGGGATCGAACAGATTCGTGTTGCTTATCTTTACGAACAAGCTCGCGGCAAGATGGAGGCGATGAAGAAAGCCTTTGAAGAGCATGACTTCAACGTCGTTGATCGTATGCACGGTGAGGTCAGTTCCCTTGCTTTCAGTATCGATGAGTTAGGCGATTCCTACAGCACAGCTTCAACTCTGGTAGTGCAGGCCGCTGATCAGCTGCAGCAACGCAGCAACATCATCCGCGAGTTTCTCTCCAAGAACGCCCACGTCGAAGGAGTCATCGTCGCCGAAGAAGGTTCCCACGCCATCATCGATGGACGTTGGGTTCCTGAAGGGGGAGAGGTGTTTGATGGCCGCCTCGAACAGATCCTGAGGGATCGGGTCGTGATCTTTTACAAGGGAGAACGGATCACCCAGCGATTCAGTCGTTTTTAGTAACTAGATGGGTCAGGAGTCGCTCCTGACGACTTTTTTCGGCATTCAAGGACCTGTCGTCAGATGCCGATACTTCAGTGTGAGAGGTCAGAGATTTTTCTGGCCAGTCGAATCCAGAGTCCTGTCCCATACGGGAGGAACAGAAGATGAGTAAGTTTTCGATCATAGCGGCTCTTTTTGCCGCTCTCCTCGGTACCAGTGGCCTCGACGCTGCGCAGATCGCCGACTCAAGAGTCGATCTGGTGACCATCGACGTCAGGGAGAAGGACCTCAAGGAGGTTCTGGGCCAAATCGCAGAACAGGTCGATGTCAACATCGTGGTCGACCCGCAAGTCGAAGAGGTGGTGACCCTGTCTTTGGATGCCATTGACTGGAGAGATGCCCTCGACGTTATTGCGCGTGAAACCAATTGCGTGATCATAGAGGTAAGTGATCGTTTGATTCGATTCATTCAACCTCCATCCATCAACATCGAGTTTCAGGATGCAGATCTCGCTGTGGTCCTTGATCTCCTTGCCAAGCAATCCGGTGCAAACATCGTGATTGCCGATGATGTGGAGGGCAAGGTCAGCTTAACTCTCAGGGACGTTCCGTGGCGTGAAGCACTCAATACCATCGTTAAAACTGCTGGTTACGTAGTGGTGAGCGAGCGGCACGGGGCCAGTGAAATCCTGCGAATCGTTTCTCCGGATAAACTGGAGCAGCAACTGGAGACACGCATCTACCGTCTTCGTTACATCCGTCCTCCAGAGCAATACATCGCCATCATCTCTGACATTGAGAAGCAGGCTGGCAACGTGGCGCGTGACTTTTCTGGCGAAGCCGAGAACGAGTTCACGCTGCTCAAGGCGCTGCGTAAGGCACTGTCTGCTGGTGGAGACATGGATTTTGACGTCAAGACCAACTCCCTCATCGTGAAAGACGTTGCTCCGCGCCTCGATGAAATCAAGGCGATTATCGACGAGATCGATGTGGAGCCGGCCCTTGTCCAGGTTGAGGTGAAGTTCATTTCGACCACAAGTGACGACATCCTCGATGCGGGTTTGAAACTGGATGATCCGAATACGCCAGGGCGTGATGGATTGCGCCTGACAGCGCGCGCATCTTCGCCACTGTCTGGTTTCCCGGATCTTTCCGATACCGGAGCGATTGTCGATCCTGCTACCGGTCCGGTTTACCCCGGCTCCGTGGTCGCCAATGGTGGATCCTGGCCCTTCGACATCGGTAACATGCAGTCGATCGGCGTACCATACCAGGCTCTTGGAGTGCTCGATTTCAGTCAGACGCAGCTGTTGCTCTCGATGGTCAAGGATGATGAGAACTCGAAAATCATCCAGCAACCATTCCTGACCACGCTGGACAATTATCCTTCGACCATCTTCGTCGGAGAAGAAGTTCCTTTCGCGGTTCAGAAGGTTCAACAGGATCAGAACGGTAATGTGACCGTTTCCATCGATGAGAATGATCGCTCTCCTGTAAACATTGGATTCACTCTGTACGTTTCTCCCCATGTCATTCCGGATACTGACATGATCTACATGAACGTGATTCCCAAAGTTTCGACGCTGGTGGGGAACACTTCGGACATCCCGGGATTTGATCGTTTCCGTTTCAGTGATCCTGGCAGTGGGACTTCTGCTTTCATCGACCTTCCTCGAGAGAGCAGTCAGACAGTGGTGACGTACCTGCGAGTTCGAGATGGTCAGACTGCGGTGATCGGTGGGTTACATACCGAACGTCGCATCGAGATCGAGTCGGGACTTCCGTTCCTCTCGTCGATTCCATACCTTGGAGAACTGTTTAAATGGAGACGTCATCAGGCAGATATCCAACATCTGTTGATTCTGGTCACTCCGAGAATCATCAAGAGTAGTGATGTCAGCGAAGAGATCTATCAGCAAGCGCTAAAAGAAGCGCAGCGCTACGATTACTTCAGGAACAAATATGGTGCTGACGATGAAGACGACGATGAGAGCGGTGACGACGAGGTTGGATCGGCCTCCGATTCGGGCGCGAAGTCTGAACAAGGCTAGATCCTCTCCAATCAGACCTATTGAGGGGGCCGGATCGGCGTGAAGCCGACCCGGCCCCCTTTTCATCGAGGTGTGCAAAGGTATGGCGGTTCGATTTCACTGGCAACTCTGCGGGTCCGCTGGACCCCTTGTTTCTCGACGATATTCTGGGGAGTGAGTCTTGGCGTGGAGAGCCTGCCCCGAGACTTCCGCTTTCCAGATTACGGCCTGACGGTCGTGATCGTTTCTTTGAGGACCTATATGCGACTGCTCGTTCAATCTCGAAACACCGATGAGCTTCAGGTGGCAGTGATCGATGGGAATGGACTCTTGTGGGAGTACCATCGGGAGCAACAGGGTATCTCAAGAATTTTTGGTAATATCTATCTTGGGCGAGTCGTCAACATCCAACCAGCGATCCAGGCTGCGTTCATCGATATCGGAGAGCGACGGACTGCTTTTCTGCACGTTTCTGATCTCCATCCTGCGTACCAGGCAGCCAGCGGGATTCCGTTCGATAAGTTCGGTGAGAAATCAGAGCTAGCCCGAGGAGAGGGTTCGATTCAGGATCTGCTTCGACAGGGACAGGAGATTCTGGTTCAGATCACCAAGGAATCGATCGGTCAAAAGGGCCCCAGCGTCACCACCTATATCGGGCTTCCAGGACGATCCATCGTTCTCATGGTCGGGCTTGATCGACCAGGCGTTTCCAAAAAGATAGACGATGAAGATGATCGAGAACGACTTCGAGCTCTGGCAGAGGGTTTGTCCCAGGTCGCCAACACAGGCGTCATCGTTCGCACTGCTGGACAGGATCGGGGTCGCGAACAATTGCTCGAAGAGGTGCGGATTCTGGAGCGAATCTGGCTGTCGATCTGCGAGCGGGCCGGAGCCGGAGGAGGTCCAGTGCTACTGCACCAGGAGGCTGATCTTCTACTGCGAACCGTTCGAGACCTCTGTACCGATCAAATTGAAGAAGTGCTGCTGGATGATCCCCAAATTGTCGAGAAATTCCGGGAATATCACCAAAATATGATCCCGGAGGAACCGGTTCCGATTCGTCTTCATGACTCCAAGTCTTCACTATTCATGGAGTTCGGTGTTGAACCCCAGATCGATTCCATCTACGATCGCAAGGTTGCCTTGCCCAGTGGCGGCTCCCTGGTTATCGATGAGACCGAAGCATTGGTCGCCATCGATGTGAACTCGGGGAGCAGCACTACGGAAAAGGATCTGGAGAGCACCGCTGTTCGGACCAATCTTGAGGCAGCGAAAGAGATTGCACGCCAGCTGCACCTTCGCGACATCGGAGGAGTAGTAGTTTGTGATTTCATAGATATGGTCGAGGAACAGAATCGTCAAAAGCTGGAGGACACCTTCCGCGAGTTGGTGCGCTATGATCGGGCCAAGACCTGGTTTGCGAAGCTCTCTCGCTTTGGACTTCTGGAACTGACGAGGCAAAGGATTGGCGCTTCCAAGGATCGGGCCGGTCGAGAGACCTGTCCGACTTGTAGGGGCCGAGGGACGGTGCGGAGCGCTCGCAGCGTTGCCACCGGTGTGATCAGGGAGTTACGTCAGGGGATGGCGGTCTCCACCACGGATGAGGCACTCATCACGGTGGGAGAGCCAGTCCTCGAGCTCCTGCAGGGGCGTTGCAGAGAAGATCTTGAGGCCCTTGAGGTTGAATACGGCAAGAAGGTCGTGCTGCTCGAAGGTCAAGGCTGGCCTCCTGAGCGTTGGACGATTCAATACCGCTGAGCGATTCAGCGCTGAGAAAGAGGAGACATGCACGCGATCTTTCGCGACGGCGGGCGGCAGTACCGGGTCCAGGAGGGGGAGATCCTCTTCGTCGACCTGCGTGACGTTGAGCCCGGAAGCACCATCCAGTTTTCCGAGGTTCTGGCCATCGAGTCAGGTCCTGGTGAGTTTGTCTGTGGAACCCCGCTGGTCGATGGTGCCAAGGTCGAGGCGGAAGTACTCGGCGAGGTCAAAGGACCGAAGGTGATTTTCCATCGGTTCAGGAAACGCAAGAATTCTCACAGTCGCCGAGGTCACCGCCAGCGTTACACCAAGGTCCGGATCGGTAAGATCGCGGGATAGTCGAAATTATCAAGGCTCTGTATTCAGAGTTTTCGATAGGAGTGAGGTTAGATGGCACATAAGAAGGGGCAAGGCGCTTCGCGCAACGGTCGCGACTCCAACGCTCAGAATCGTGGTGTGAAAAAATACGGAGGTGAGTCCGTTCGTGCGGGCAATATCCTCATCCGTCAATGTGGTACCAAGTTTCATCCGGGCCACAACGTCGGAATGGGGAAAGATTACACCCTGTTTGCTTTGTCTGACGGTGTGGTTCGTTTCGGTACTCGTAGTCGGGTCCACATCGATCCTGTAACTTCTTAGAACCAATAGAATCCTTTGGTAGTTCCTTGTCGATTCGGTTTGTTGATGAAGCCCAACTTCACGTCCTAGCTGGCAACGGAGGAGACGGATGCGTTTCCTTCCGGCGGGAGAAGTACGTCCCTCGAGGTGGCCCCGATGGGGGTGACGGCGGACGTGGTGGGCACGTGATCTTGTTCGCCGATCCCCACAAACAAACTCTTCTCGATTTCAAGGGAATACCCATCCACAAAGCGGAGTCAGGACGTCAGGGATCCGGAAAGAACATGTCCGGTCGAGGCGGTTCTGATCTCATCATCAAACTTCCTGTAGGTACCTCGGTGTTCGATTCCGAAGATTCTTCCCTGGTGGTCGATCTGACCGAAGATGGCCAGCAGTTCATAGCCGCCGAAGGTGGGGCCGGGGGCAGAGGAAATCAGGGATTTGCTACCTCGACTCATCAGGCTCCCAGAGAGTTCACTCCGGGTGAGGCGGGGCAAGAGCGTTATTTCAATTTGGAACTGAAGCTGATTGCTGATGTCGGGATGCTAGGGTTGCCTAACGCTGGCAAGAGCACCTTTCTGTCACGAGTATCTAGCGCCCATCCGAAAATCGCCGATTATCCGTTCACGACCTTGCGACCACAGCTAGGAATCGTCGAACTCGATCCCTTTCGACGCATCGTCGTGGCCGACATCCCGGGACTCATCGAGGGGGCTTCGAAGGGCGTCGGTTTGGGGATCGCATTCCTGAGGCATCTGGAACGGACCCGCGTGATGGTACATCTGCTCGATCCCTATGATCGTGATCTCGATGGGCTGATCGAAGATCACCGGGTGATCTGCGCGGAGGTGCAGGCTCATTCCGAGGAACTGGCGTCCCGGCGTATGGTGACCGCTCTCAACAAGATCGATCTGCTGTCGCCCGAGCGGGCCAGGGAACTCCAGGAAGGGCTTCAGGAGCGTCTGGACGTGCCTGTAGCACTTCTTTCGGGTGTCACCGGAGAGGGCCTGAAGGAGCTTCTGGAACGGCTCTGGATTGTGCTCCAGGAGGAGGATCATGGTGGCTGATCGAGACATACCGGTCTCGGCGGCGCAATTGTGTAGTTCATCGTAATCTTCTGGGGAAGATCCGCGTTCTGTTCAGGGCCTTCAACCCGCGAATCTCCCGGGAGACGACATGGAATTCCACGAGATGCTACGCCGAATGGTTCAGGAAAAAGCTTCCGATCTCTTCGTCAAGGTGGGGTGTCCACCATCCCTGCGAGTCGATGGTGTGGTGCGTTTCATGGACTGCGAGGAGATCGCGCCCAGAGATGCCCAGGAGATTCTGGAGATCATTCAGGACTCTCGACCTGAAGCTCTACCACAGAAACTTGACGTGGATACCTCCTACGATCTTCCCGGTATCGGTCGCTTCCGCGTCAATATTCTTCACCAACGTGGACAGCTCGGGTTCGTGTTCCGCCATGTGATTCCGTCGGTTCCTTCCTTCGAAGAACTGAATCTACCGGTCGAGACCCTCGTTCGTCTAGCGCAGCAGAAACGGGGACTTGTTCTGGTGACCGGAAACACCGGTTCGGGAAAGTCGACGACTCTGGCAGCGATGGTGAATTACATAAACGAGACCGTCAATCGTCACATCGTCACGGTCGAGGATCCGATCGAATTCACCTTCCGCGATAAGAAGTCGATCATCGATCAACGAGAAGTTGGAATCGACACAGAGTCGTTCCCCGTGGCTCTTCGCCATTCACTCCGACAGAGTCCTGACGTGATTCTCATCGGGGAGATGCGAGATCGCGAGACGATGGAAGCCGCCATCGCCGCGGCAGAAACGGGCCACCTGGTCCTGTCGACCCTACATACCGTCAACGCAGTTCAAACCATTGAACGAATCATTCACTTTTTCCCTCCACATCAGCACGATCTCATCCGTCTCCAACTTTCCCTCGTTCTATCAGGGGTTGTCTGTCAAAGACTGGTTCCGCTCAAGGAGGAGGCCGGTCGGATTCCTTCGCTGGAACTGATGATCAATAGTCCGACGATCAGGGAAATGCTACGCGAGGGCCGCACCCACGAGCTAGGAAATGCTCTTCGTGAAGGAGAGCACTACGGTTCCTGCACATTCAATCAGTCGCTTCGTAATCTATATCAGGCGGATCGGATCACTCTCGACGAAGCGCTCTCTTACTCAGATTTCCCCGATGAACTGCAACTCGAGTTACGAGGTGTGGTGAAAGGGACCGCGCTGGGCGACTTCGACTTCGATTACTAGCGACAAGTTTGCTGGGGTCGAGGTTCAGTTGGCGGTATCCTCCGGTGGATTGGAGGACGCCGCGTGGGCACGCTCGTGATTGATATCGGTAATACCCGGCTCGCCTGGCGGTATCGTGGTTCATCAGGAGATCTCCGTTTCGGTACCGCTTCCCACCATGCCATCACCGACGTATTCGACGAACTTCCTCAGGCGCGCAAGATCGCCATCTCATCGGTACGACGCGACCATGAAGGTGAGATTCAGAACTGGCTCGACAGTACCTCTCGATCAGATGTGACCTGGATTCGTAGCGGTGCCGATCTGCCCTCAAACGTCCTTACCGAAGAACCAGATAAAACCGGAGCTGATCGCGCACTTTGTGCTCTGGCATGGGGAGCTCGAAGTGAAGGTCGTGGCGCGGTGATTATCGACGCCGGTAGCGCTGTTACCGTCGATGCGGTGACTGCTGCGGGAGAGTTGCTAGGTGGTTGGATCGCACCCGGTTTGTACTCTCTTCGCGTCGGACTGCAGCAAGTTACGCCGTCATTACCTGATCCGACGGGCGCGACTGACGATGGTCACTGGAGTCGGGAGTCACGATCCGCCGTCCATGGTGGTCTCCATACTCTGTTTGTGGCAGGTGTGAAGGCGCTTCGTGAACGGGTACTGAAGGGGCTAGAAGCCGATACGATGACGGTCGTGACAGGTGGCGACGCCCAACCGCTGGTTGATTCCATCGAGGGAGCGATTCACCAGCCGGGTCTGGTCCTGGATGGACTGGAAACCATCTTGAACAGGGATCGTGAACATGAGTGATGCCACGGTAGAAACTTTGACAGGAGCGGGCCGCGCTGCGATCCATGCGGTACTCCTGTCTGGTGTCGATAGCCCTTCAATCCTCGATCAAGCTTTTCGCGGTACGGGGCTATCTCCCCACGGAACCGTCATCGGTGCCGAAGGGGAGATCATCGATGACGTGATTGTCATCGAATGGCCCGGCGCGGAGCCCAGATTTCTGTTCACTCTGCACGGAAGTCCGCTGATCCGTGATCGAATCATCGAGCGATTCACCGAGTTGGGTGCATCCAGAGCGAGCTCCTGCGCGCATTTGTGGTCGCAGGATGGCGCAGGTCAACGATTGAAAATAAGAGACGAGGCATTGCAGGCATTACCTCATGCGGTAAGCAAAGAAGCCTGCGCTTTTCTACTTGAACAATCGTCGGAGTTGGGTTTCTCCGGTTGGTTTGAGCGAGCCGCTTCGAAAGGAGTTCACCGGGACGAGCTGGATCAGTTACTGCGGTGGGCACCGATCGGGATCGGAATGCTGCAACCGGCTCGAATCGTACTGGCAGGACCGCCGAATGCCGGCAAGAGCACCCTCTTCAATGTTTTGTATGGAGAGGAGCGGGTTCTTACCTCCCAGCAGCCGGGAACCACTCGCGATCTGATTGAAGGCGAAGTCTGTTGGTGTGGTTTCCCGATCCAGCTGGTCGACGGGGCGGGCTTGAGATCTTCTGCTGCCGAGGTCGAACAAGAGGGGGTCCGGCGCATGCAGAGGGCGATGGAGGAAGCCGATCTGGTGGTCTACCTGATTCCTCCGGGAGGCTCTGTAGCGCTTCCCGGGCACCATGGAACTGCCCCCGAAAGGACACTGGTAATTCACAGCCGCCGAGATGAGGATCCTGAAGGCGTGGTCGAAGGTTTGGCCGTCTCTTCGGTTACCGGCGAGGGGATAGTTGCTCTCCAGCAACAGATTCTGCACCAATTGTACGGCAGCGACCGGAATCTCAGTGGCCGAGCCTGCCCCTTCCTACCAGCTCATCAAGAGATGCTGGTCCACATCGGATCCGCGCTCGATGCAAAAGGGGATCTGGGAGCACTTTTGCGTCAGTATGGCACCAGCGAGATGGGAGGACCTCGATGATGAAGGCGGCTGAGAGAGATCTGGTGGAACTCTCCGATCTGACAGCAGAGTCGATCCATGAAATCCTCGAACGGGCGAATGCGATGTGTCAGCAAACGTACCCGCTGTGGAGTGACGATGTGCGTCACGTCGGGTTGCTCTTCACGGAACCGAGCACTCGCACGGTTCATTCCTTCAGGGTGGCCAGTGCCCGTCTCGGTGTGGATGTGCTCGAAGTTCAGGTGGGATCTTCCAGCCTCGTCAAGGGTGAATCTCTGGCGGATACTGCCCGTACTCTCGAAGCGATCGGAGCCGGTGTCATCGTGGTGCGTGACCGGGAAGACGAAACGGCACGCATCCTCTCTCAGGTGTGTCGCGCAGGAATCATCAATGCCGGGGGAGGAGTCCGTGCACATCCGAGTCAGGGGCTCATCGATGCCTATACGTTGCTGGAGGAGTTCGGTGATCTGCAAGGGAAACGCATCGGTATCGTCGGTGACGTCCTCCACAGTCGTGTGGCTCGCAGTGATCTGATCGCTTTTCGGGCTCTGGGAGCGGAGGTGATACTGGTGGCTCCACCTCACCTGCAGGACCATTCCCTGGTGGCCGAAGGAGTACGGATCGAAAGTGATCTCGATGCGGTTGTTCCTCAACTCGACGCGATTCAAATGTTGAGGGTACAGCGCGAAAGGATGGACCAAGATCAACTGGGAGATATCGAAGACTATATCGAGTCTTATCAA
>Ga0310342_100003453_pt1 | contig 10394 bp, 9 predicted proteins | sample S15DNA20500_MG_FD_206155 | JGI IMG/M metagenome (GOLD analysis project Ga0310342, IMG submission 206155) | Marine microbial communities from station ALOHA, North Pacific Subtropical Gyre - S1503-DNA-20-500_MG | ecosystem: Environmental > Aquatic > Marine > Oceanic | place: Pacific Ocean: North... | reverse complement strand
AGCGCAGACAACGATATCCGCACCAGGAAGCAGTGAGGCTGCGTCGGATTTCGTGGATTGGCTCCGAAGCGTGGTGATGTGGCAGTGGAAAGGCTCAAGCAATTCGGCGAGCCGGCGGTTGATCGAGCCAAAGCCCACCATGACGACGGCGGCGCCGTCCAGCAGGCGAATGGTCTCTCGCAAGGGATCTTTTTGCCAATCCATTCCAGTTTTCAATCGCGACAGTTCATTGATGCCGCGAAACAGCGAGAGAATGCCGCCAAGCGCTGTTTCAGCGACCGGATGTGCAAAAAATCCGGCGAGGTTGGTCACGGTGATCTGGCGGCCCAGTTTCGGCCAGTCCAGGTGCGCGTATTCACCAAACCCGACCGAGATCAGCTGCTTCCACTGCAGTTTCCTGGTTTTGGTCAGTCAGGCGGCGGGCAGGTTGCCGAAAACGACTTCACAGTCGGGAAATACATCCGGCATGTGATCGTCATTCTCGAATTCGCCAAAGAAGTGCAGGACATCGCCATCGGCGATGTCCTGCATGCGGTTTCGCTGTACATCCGTGAAGTCATGGCTTGCAAATATTTTCATGAGCAGTTTCGATCGCGTCCCCAACCTGGCTGGAGGCAATCATGATATCCGGTCCCGCCTCGGTCAAGGCCGAACCTCCCGTGGCGATGGGCGCCTGGCACTGGGTACACGGGAATGCGTGATTTCTCCTAACCCGTCAAGACCTCGATGGCCCTGTCCCCATCCTTCAACGGCAGCGCTATCCCCGCCGCGTGCTTCGCACTGGACGCATGGCATGCGACGATGACCTCGAGCAGCGTATGGACAGATTCCGTCGGTGCGCAGGGCAATGGCACGGCGTCGATGGTGTGGGTTCCCACGTTGCCCAGGCGCTTGGTGTTCCACTGCATTTCAATTCCCCCGCCCGCTTGTCGCGTGCTATTGGACCTGGAACGCGAACAACTGCCCGCCACGAAGTTGGAAACGGATGATGATGGGCTGGTCGTGCGGCGCATCGCCCAGGGAACGTTCATTTCCATCGCTTGACCAGACCACACGAAAACGCAGCGCATCGTGCCGCACCAGGCGAGAATGCTCTGCTTCGAAACCCGGCAGCGGCTTGGATTGAAATTGAACGGTGGGACCCTGTTCATCGATCAGTTCGACCTGGAGGTTGCCTGGATCAATCGCGGCGTTGACATGCAGTTCCCGGCCGTCGAACCGCACGGGTGGCGTGTCGAGGATTCCCGGCGCTGTCGAATCACGGGGCTCGATCGCCAAGAATCGCTCCGCCGGGAGCGTCGCCACGCCGATCATGCTTTCGGGACTCCTTGTTTCGACGTTCTCGCCCCGTTCCCGAAGTTCGCGCAGCGCACCGTGCTTCTGTGGTCGACCGTTGTAGAAGAAGTAGAGCGTGTCGCCCTTGCGAGTCATCGACGTGGAGTGCACATACCACCGGTCCCATTCGTCCGGCCCGTGGGGTAGAAAGACCTGCCCATCGGCCACACGCTGCCAGTGCCAGCCGTCACGGCTGGTGGCCAGCTGGATCTCGCAGTGGCAGAGGAAGTTGTTGCCCGGTTTCTCCAGGTGGAAGATCGGCAGTTCCGCCAGGATCATGTCACCGCATGCGTGGGCGGTCAGCGCGTGGGCCTGCACGTAGGGAAAACCTTCCGCCTCCGTGATGAGGTTCATTGCCCGCTTGGGCGTCCAACTCTCGAAATCGCGACTCTCCATCACACCGGTGACGCGGAGATGCCCCTCCAGCATCGGATGGCGTGCCTGCGCGCGGGTATAAACGAAGTACTTTCCCACCGGTTCATGCCAGACGATACTGGGCACCGTGTCGCACTTGGTATCCGTGATCCGTCGTTCCACCTGCCAGTCCACCCCGTTGATCGAACTGGCCACCGCGATCCCGCGTTCACTGAAGGCGGCACCGATGCCGACCTTCTGCAGCACGGCTACGTATGGCCGACGCGGATCGTGGGGCGTGCGGATGCCGTGGGCCGGACCGCCCGCGACGATATTCGACGGTACGCCCCGGTAGGGGAATGCGTCGGAGATCGGTTTTCGCCAGGTGAAACCATCGTCCGATTCCGCGTAACACTTGGCCGAGAGACCGTTGGGCTTTGGTCCGTCGATCGTCGTGTAGTGCATGCGGAAGCGGTCAAGACCGGGTTCGTAGATCACCGACGGCCGGTAGACATGCAGCCGTTCCCAGGGATGTTCGGCGGCGAGAATCGGGTTGCCGGCGAATTTAGACGGCTGCTGCACGCGCCGCACGAGATTGTCGATGCGACCGATGCAGTGATCGTCGAGGAACAACTGGGGGTGATACGAAAGAGAAACGACGTAGGGGGGATCAACGTCGTGCGGCATGATGATTGTTCTCGCAAATCTATTGTGCTTCGTGCGCCTGTTCGCGATCGCTAACGCCGTGGCAATTGGTACCGATCATCGACACGGCGGGCGTATCGCGTTCATCGTGTCAGCGACAGGATGCGTTTCACTATCTCCTGGCGCAATACATCCAGATCACCATCCGTACTGGCCGACCGGATCCACCGCACCGCTTCGTTTGCCTCCGAATTTCGGGCCGGATCCTGCTTTGCCTTCGCGGCCGTCTCAATCAGCGTGGCCACGTAACGCGAATCGTCCACCGCTTCGCGTAGACCTTCGTAGGGAAGCGTATCGATCACGCCGTCGACGGTCGGATATGTCAGCATGTAGTCCATGCGTCCGCCGAAGTCGAAATCGTTCCAGGCATGGCCGAAGCCGTGCTGGTAGGCGTAGGTCATTGCCACGTCGTAGCCTGCCTGCCAGAGACGTACGCCGTATCGTCGCCGGAACTTCTCGGGTTCCTCGCGGTCGGCCTGGGGCCAGCCGTAGATGCCCTGGCGGTTGCCCTGGGCGTGCGTGGACGCCGCGATGCGCGGGTTCGCCAACCCGGACATGATGGGTAGATCGAGCAGGCCGTCGGCTAGGTGCAGGAAGGCGGCGTCGTCTTCGACGGCCACGAAGACCTTGGCACCGACATCATGGGCGGCCCGCATCCAGCGCCGCTCCTTGGGAAGGAGGTGATCATCTTCGTCGAGGCCGTAGACATGAAACGACGCATAGCCGTTCTCTTTCGCCCATGCGACGAACGGCGCGACCCCTTCCTTGAACGCCTGCACGGTTGACCCGTCCTTCTTGACCTCTTCCTTGTCGAAGCGTTGACCCAGGCTGTAGATATGTCCCTTGGGCATGCCGACCGATTCGCGGATGCCCATGTTCCGAACAAACCATTCGAACCGGTCGATCGGTTCGGTCGGGCTCACGATCCCGTGGGCCAGTAGGTTTTCCATTTCGGCACGGTATTGCCGTTCGGTCTTGAAGTGGGACCAGGCCGCGACCGCCGGCGTGTCGTCCCGCAGACGCCCCTGGTAGTAGAGCGCATAATCGATCGGGGCGGCGGCGAGGTCGAAGGGAAGCACCTCGACCGCAAGTGGTAGTGACAGTGATCCTGCGCCGGGTGCATCCAGGTGGATCGACCCCGTGTAGGTCCCGGCGGCCGCATTGGCGGGCACGTGTACGGTGACATGAAGATGCTTGACCTGCTCCGCGGTGACGTCAAAAGGTTGCAGTGTGTCCGCATCCTTCGGCGCGAAATCGAGGAGATGGGGATGGTCTACCTTGGGATCACCCTCGGCCCCGAACTGGCGGGCGGGATCCGAGATGTCGATGAGCACGTCGTCGATGCGGGCAAAGTTTTTTCTCGCTGCATGATCGACCACGACCAGGCCGTCATCCTTCAGCAGCAACTCGCCGACGAGCTGCACCGAATCAGCAGCACGGTCCCAGTCTCCTGTCGTGGACTGTTCCCAGTACCCTTCCACGCCCGACTGGTACCAGTACTTGATCACGTGAATGTCGACGATTCCGGCCGGCAGTGTGCCGGAGGGTCCGGTCAGGTCGGTCACGCGTACGCGCACGCCCCGGCGAGCTTCAGGAGACACGAGATAGAATGCTACGGGCTCGTACTCGCCGCGGCACGCGGTGACCGCCAGTTCGCCGACGGTATCGAAGCGGTCGGGAATGGGCTTGCCGGGTGCGAAGCGGTCGTGCGTGATCGCGGGTCCACCTAACACTGCGAACGGCCAAGCCGCAGGTGCTTCGGCCCGAAAGTAAATCACCTGAACGGCACGGTGCACCGCGTGAACCTGCTTTTCGAGGTCATCGATCTCCCGCCCGATAGTGTCCAAAGCGCCTGGGGAGGTGGTTTGGTCCAGGGCGCTGACGCGGTGCACAACCGCGCGGATGTCTTCCTTCAGCGCTGCAAGACGGCTTGCCATGGTTGTGCGAGCGTCGACGGAGGGCGGCACGCTCTGCAGGATGGCCAGTGCACGTTCCAGGTCCGCTGTAACGGGAGCCAGTTCGCCCCCCAGTTGCTCCTGGACGAAACGGCATGGAATCTCATCGTCTTGGGGGCGGTCCTTGCCGAACACGAGGCGGCCGTAATGCCAGGGAAAGTTGTACCAATAGTCCACGGGTGACCAGGCGGCGTGACGTCGGCCTTCGGCGCTGGAATAACGGCGGCAGAGGTTCAGTCCCCACGCCTCAAACCGTCCGGGCTCCACCCCGAGCGTGGTGAAGGGGATGCGTATCTCCACCGTCCACCCGTCGTCGCGAATGGAGGTTCGGGCCGTCCATTCACCGTTCCACCATGTCACCCCCTGGTAACCGACGGCATCGCGTTGCGTGCCGATCGGGTTGACCGTCAAGTTGAAGTACCGCCGTCCGTACTGCGTCGCCATGTGCAGGGCCGGAGCGTGGCGGGGTGCGAGGAATATCTCCAGGCAGTCATTGCTGCGGACGCCCCCGTCACGGTCGGTAGCGTCCGCATCCAGTTCGCCGCGCCCCGGCCCGTCGAGTCGTGCAGCGATGTAGAGGGCGTCGTCGTCGTAGAGAAGCCACGCCTCCGTCGGCGCCGCCGGCTTGATCCCCTGCTTGGCGTCCGGCTCAAGATCCGGGTTGTGCCATATCGTGAAGCACGTCAATGCCGGCGCAGCATCCCATCCGTCCTCTTGCGTCACCACGCCGTCGAGTGTCGGTGCATTCTCCGTGTGCGTGGCCCACGCCACGCGGTAGGGCAATGCCTGGGCGCCCGTGCGTGACGCAGCCGACACCGGGACCACGGTGGCGGTGACAAGCAAGAGCATCGCAAGAGGCACACAACCCGCGGTGGTCGGCATGGGGTATTCCTTACACGGAGGATCGGCGGATGACACGGAGGCAGATGCATGCTGCTCCGCTGTCAAAGTATCGATCGGCGAAGGGAAACCGAGAATCACGTGCCTGATTCATGGCGGTGGCACAAAATAAAGCTGCGTAAGCTTCACGGAAGGGGAAACGTTGATTCGATGCGGTCAGGATTGCCCTCGAGGTACTCCCAGAACATCATGATCAACGGGTTGACGTCCCCGATGCCCGAGTTGTCCTGGCCTTCCGTAACGTAGCGGTAGCCTTCCCCGCCGGGAATCGACTCGGCATGGCCGTCGGAAAAAGCCGTGTTCACGGTATAGGGGTTGATGTGGGCCCATGCAGGATTGGGCGGGTACGAGTTGTCCCAGAACTCGCTGCCACGATCGAAGATATCGGCAACCATGGCGTGCGTCTTGGGTGAAGCGACATTGATGCTGCGCAGATAGTCGATGTCCTCAGCTGTCATGAGGAAGTTGATCTGTCCGAAGACCCGGTAGAAGTAACTGGAGGGCCGGAAGGGATCCCAGGGGCTGTTAAGCCATCCACCCTCGTAGGTGAACGCCTCGTAGCGCTGGCTGGGACAATAGAACGATGGAACGTCATCGACGATCCGCTGGTGGATGAGCAATCCCAGGCCTGTGTGGTTGTCGATGTGATATTCCCGGCCTTCAACGCTGTTGTGCGGGGTGCCGATCGTGAGATAGAACGCGAGTCGCGCATTGTAATTTCCCGGCGTGCGGGGGAAGAAGCCCTCGTTGTCCATTGCGTAGACGTGCAGGCCCACCGCGATCTGCTTCTGGTTCGCGAGGCACATCGAGAGCTGCGCCGCCGACCGCGCTTTGCCCAGGGCCGGTAGAAGCAGCGAGATCAGCAGCGCGATGATGGAGATCACGACCAACAGTTCGATAAGCGTAAACCCCGCCGGAAGGCGGGGGCTCACCGCATCATTCGGAACGGATCGCGGAGCCGTGCCTTGCGTGGGTCCCTTCGATGTACACATCTGGAACATTGAGGCATTCCGCCGCCGAGAGAAGAAGATGCCGCCCAGTCCCTGCATTGCCAAAGTGGCCGACTCGGAAATGTCAGCGCTCTCCACCGGTTCCGCGGAATCTCGGTCGCTGATTACGCGGATGCCAGGATCCTTCTCGTTGCCGTCGTTGCCGCTGAATCCTACGAAGAAGGCATCGCTGACAATGGCGAAAACCGGCAACAACTTTCCAAGTTCTTCAGCATGGTCGTATGCGGACAACTATTTGTTGCAGTGTAATATAGCGCTCCTCCGACGAAAATCAAGGAATCGGGTGGCCTGCCCGAATGGGAGGGTGCGTGTCATGGCGATGCGGGGAAGTGGAGGAGAAATCGTGAAACGTGAACAGGGGAAACGGGCGAGGAAGTAAAAATGAAAGATGAAAACTGGGGGGATCTGCTGAACCCCGCCCTCCAAGTCCAACTTCTTCGCTCTCTGCGTTGTAATTCCCTGTCCCGCCGAACATTCTCCCTCACCCCGTCAAGACCTCGATGGCCCTGTCCTCATCCTTCAACGGCAGCGCCACCCACGCAGCGTTTTTTGCGCTGGACGCATGGCATGCGACGATGGCCTCAAGCGTGTGGACAGATTCCGTCGGTGCGCAGGGGAATGGCGCATCGTCATCGAGGGCCTGGACGATCTCACGCACAGCCTGGTTCATGGCGGACTCCTTGATGCCCGGCCAGATTTCGCGTCGGCCGTCCCAGTATTCCAGCGTGACATCACTTCGAAAACTTCCGGAAATTGCCCGGCCTTCCATTCCGTTGACCACCATGTGATAGGGCGTGTTGGCATAGTCAGCGGCGTCGATACTGACCATCACTCCATCGTCGAGGCGAAGGAAACCCCACCCGCCGGGATCTCGAAATGCCGGGCCCCGGCAGTCGGGCTTGCCCGCTTCATCCAACGTGGCGGACACCGCGGTGATGCGCCGCCCCGTGAACATGAGGGCGGCGTCGATGGTGTGGGTACCCACGTTGCCCAGGCGTCCGGCGTTCCACTGAAGGTTGACCGAGGTCAGCTTGCCCAGGCCCCCGGCGGCCACGTGATCGCGCAGGCGCCGGCAGGCCGCGTCGAAGCGTCGGTTGTGGTTGATCACCAGCAAGGATCCGGACTTTTCACACGCCTGCAGCATCGCCTCGGCCTCGGCAAGCGTGCCGGCGATGGGCTTTTCGCACCAGATCACGCGAATACCGCGCTGGGCGCATGCGATCGTGAGAGGAGCGTGCTCAGGGGTGTAGGTGGCCACGCTGACGATGTCGAGTGCTTCGGTATCGAGCATGGCCTCCCACGACGCGTAGGTCTTGGCGCCGGTGCGTTGTGCAAAGCGTTCCCGCCGACCGGGATCGCGACTGGCGCCGGCGACCAGCTTCACGCGTTCGTGACTTTGCAGCGACTGGGCGTGCGAGCCGTCGAGGTTGGTCAATTGCTGTCCGAGGGCGTCGGCAGAGACCTGGTCGGCTCCGCCGATAAAGCCCAGCCCGATGATACCGGCACGGTAGGTGGTGGTGGTCATGGTGAAAGTGTAACGGGTCGTACAAAAGGAGGAGGAAAGGCAAGGGTGTCACCAAGTCATCATGCCATTGAGAAAAGATCCGCGTTGACGTGCTGCGAAGATATCACGGAGGCGATCAGTGCCAGATACGACTCTTCGAAATGGTCAATGGTTAAGCGATCAATGGCTTGATGCGTCCTTCCGCGTGTGATTATTTCCCTCGATATTACTGAACCCCAACTTTCTCAACGCATCTGCTCTTCCCTTTTCGGATCGCCTCAATGTCTACCTCCGGCACGCCCGCGTCGTTGGCCCGCATCGCGTTGTCACCGGTGCCGTGAGATGGGCGACGTTGGCATTGGCATAGTCAACGGCAGGTTGAAGGGGTGGCAGGGGAGACCCGTCGGGGCCGCCCTTGATCCAGAAACTGTACCGCTCGTGCCAGACCCAGGCATAGCGGTCGGTGTGCACCATCGCGTGCCGGACTGCGTGGCGCAGGTCGTTCGGTTGGTACTTGTTGTTCGTAAAATCACGAGGATTGAACATCCCGACGTGCGTGGGATAGAGGCCGAACCCGACGCGGATGTCGCAACGGTAGCGGTTGGGATCGTTGCTGTAGGCGCTGCAGTCATCACGCACGATCGAGATCGCATCGACGAACTGCTGTTCCTCCTTGTAGTAGTAGGACAGCTCGAAGGCGTCGGTGATCGTCGTGTCCGCGTCGGCGGCCCGCATCATGCCGTCGATGAAGGGTGAAAGAAGCGTGTAGCGAGCGTGCGAGACGTCCGGAAGGGGTTCCTTCCGGGTCATGTCGTCGTAGATGATGCAATTACCGAACGCCAGAACCAGATCGATCCCCGGGAACTGGCGGTTCAGGGCGCGGACGAACTGTTCTCCGCGTTCGAGGGCTTTGGCCCGATAGACGTCGAAAGGTGCGGCGCGATCGGGCAGGAGAACCTGGATTCTCTGGTAGTTCCAGATTTGCTTGGGGCCGTACTGCTCGGTATCGAACCAGATGCCCCGGCAGTTGCTTTCCTTGGCCACCCACGCCAACACGCCGACGTTGTGCAGGAGACGGTCCCACAGTTCGTCGTCGAACTAGTCCATCACGAAGTTCATGCGTGGGTACGTACCGAGGTTAAGGAAATTGTGCTTGAACTTCGTGAACCGGATGGACTGCAGGTCGTCCACGACGTGCTGGTATTCGCTGCGATCGATCTTGCGATGATTGAAGGCCACGTGATCCAGGGGCCAATGCTCCGGGCCGAGGATGTTGGCCGCAGTCCAGCCGTAACGGCCCGCATAACGCTTCTGGTTGATGGGTATCACGATCCCGTCGAACGGAAGATGGCTTTCCCAGTATTCGTAATACTTGGCCAGCAGCGTCATGGCGATGGCAGTGCATTTCATGGAAGTAGATTAAAGCATCGTACGGTGGACAGGAATGAGGCATCCGGCGCCTCCGCGAAGGGACTCGGCGGTCGCCCACTTCATCCTATGATGGAAGGCGAACAAGGCGTTGCAAGGGGTGATCTTCGTGCCCGGATCAGATGTTTCGCAAATTGCCGGCTGGCTCGAAACGGCACGTCATGCCGTGGTCCTTACCGGGGCCGGCATGAGCACGGAAAGCGGGATACCCGATTTTCGTTCACCGGGGGGCGTCTGGGCCACCAGCCAACCCGTCTTGTTCGACCAGTTCCTGGCCAGCGCCGAGGCACGGCACGAATACTGGCGGCAGAAAGCCCTGGCTCACGAGGGGTTCGCCGAGGCGAGGCCCAACGTCGGCCATGCCACGCTGGCCGGGTGGGAGCAAAGGGGACGGTTGCAGGCCGTGATCACGCAGAACATCGACGGCCTGCACCAGGATGCCGGAAGTCGCAAAGTGCTGGAACTGCATGGCACGGCACGATGGGTTGGTTGTTTGAACTGTGGATCGCGTCATGAAGCCGGACTGATGGTGGCAAAATTCCAGGCGGAAAGACGACCCCCCGACTGCCCCGACTGCGGCGGCATGACGAAACACGCCACGGTGTCGTTTGGGCAATCGTTGTCCGAAGACGTGTTGTCGCAAGCCGTATCACATGCACAAGCCGCCGATCTGTTTCTGGCCATGGGGTCCTCGCTGGTCGTGCATCCCGCGGCGGGGATTCCGGAGATGGCACATCGAAACGGTGCGCGGCTGATCATTATCAATCGGGAACCGACCCCACTGGATGATTTGGCCGACACCGTGCTCCGCGCGCCTCTCGGGGCGACGTTGAAGGCGGTGGACGAAATCATGCAATGAAGCCGGGGATTCAGGCGTATCAGTGTCGATCTGCTTGCGGGTCTGCTTCGACGGGATGCGAGGAAGGCTGAAGGGATCCAGGATGTGTGCGGCAGGGTTGCACGTCGGTGGCGTGATGGTCGTGTTGCCGGATGTGCGGCTCCCCGTCGCAGGTGCCGCATGCGAATCCAAGTCCCTGCCACACCCCGATTTTCACCCCAGGCTTTCCCGCAACCGCGCGACATCCCGCACGAGGTACGCCGCCATGATGGCCACCGCCCCCTTGTCGGATCGATCCTTGCAGATCGGCACGTGGGTTTCGATGGCCTTGCGTGCCTGGGCTTCGGCCGTGGCCAACATGTCCT
>Ga0310342_100003452_pt1 | contig 10394 bp, 7 predicted proteins | sample S15DNA20500_MG_FD_206155 | JGI IMG/M metagenome (GOLD analysis project Ga0310342, IMG submission 206155) | Marine microbial communities from station ALOHA, North Pacific Subtropical Gyre - S1503-DNA-20-500_MG | ecosystem: Environmental > Aquatic > Marine > Oceanic | place: Pacific Ocean: North... | reverse complement strand
TGAGTTCCCTGAAGAGAGGGTCGCATTGGGCGTCCCAGACAAAGGTCCGCTGGAGTCCGCCGGAAGGCAGCAGACGCTGGCCGGGGTATTTGTGCTGGATGGTTCCACAGGTAATCTCGAATTTTCCGTCATTGTCGGGATCTTCATCTCGCGGCTTGGCGGGCTGCCATTCGAGCTCCCCCAGACTGTTTTCAACGGCCCATTCAAACTCCATGGTGTAGGAGGCGTCAATCACCAGTTCGTAGCAGGTGTAATCGATCCGGACGGAGCCGGTCGCTATCCCGGTGGGTCCCCTCATCCCGTTGACAGCCGCCCCGATGACCTCGATCAGGTTCTCATTGGCCACAGGTATCTCTACCCTGTTGGAGGAGCCGGCGTTGCTCCTGGCCACGATTCCCAGGTTTTCACGCGCCAGGGCGAACGGGAAGGAGAAGTTGTTGTTTCCGTTGTTCCCGTCATTGAGAACGAAAGAGAACGAATCGTATCCGGAGGAAACACTGCCGGGCGTGAAACCGCCGGTGTTCTGGTTTCTGATGAAGGTGCTCGAGGGCACGCGAACACTGTTGCCGCCGCCATCATCGAGATCAAGGTAGTTCACGTCCGTGAGATTGATCCCGTAGAGATTTACCCTGCTGTTCTCCTGGAAACGGGACAGCAACGGCGTATAGACCACGTATTCATCATCTTCATTAGCCCCGAGCGTGACGGCAAAGATGGCCGGGCAGGCGTCAAAGCCAACCGCCCCGGCAGATAAGCCGTGACAGAGCAATTCGATGTTGCCGTTGGTCACGCCTGTAGGAACGATGACCTCGAGGTAAGACTCTATAGTAGAGCTCTCGAGATCCACCCGGCGGTTGACCACGTCAAGTGGCATACCCTGGATAGCTCCATTCCCGGCGGAAAAGAGAATCTGGTGGTCATCCAACTCGTCAGAAAAGTTGAAGCCATTGAGCCGGATGATGGTGCCGGGACAAAGCGGGTCTTCCGCACTGCCGGCCCCTATTCGCTCGTAATTGAGCAGAATACAGGCTGTGAGGTCGCCGAGTTCCGGCCCTTGCGGGTTGAAAAAATCATCCCCGCCACCAGCACGCGATTGGTCCCAGGAGAGATCGCACCCCCCTACAAAGACAGAAGCCCCCAATAGGGCAATGATGAAGAGGCTATTCCGATTCATGGACACCCCAGACTCCTTTTCAGATACCTGCCGGCAGTAAACTGCCATTTCTTACTAAACTAATAAACTCACAACTCCACCGCTGTTTCCGGTTCCTGAAAAAGAGCTCAGGCTTTCGATTAAGAAAGCGGCTGAGAGAAACTCATCCCTTCCAGGCCTTCGAAATATCTTCCCATTCAAACCCGCCAGTCCGGTGGAACAGGCAAATTTCAGGCGACAGCCAGATGTATCGTCTGTAACTGTTTCCAAAAATAGTCAGGAAGGAAATGTCTATTTCAAACATATGCCGGCACGCGCCGAAGACCCCGTTTCCGAGCGACATTACAGGGCTCACAAAACCGGATCGCATACCGAATTAGCGATGTTAACTCTCTACTATGGGTTTTAAAACCCCCTTTTCTTCAGAAAGACGGGAAGCTGCAAAAGGCTCTCACAACAATAATTCCGACTCCTGGAAAACATCCCTGATATCAATCAGCCTCGCGGTTTTCTGACTGGCTGAATTCCTTCAGAACACTCCATAAGGATACGCATCCTATATATCGCAATTGTCGTTCCGCCACCCGCATTTCAGGTAATCTTCTACTAACCAGTATAACCCAAGGAGTTTATGGGAAGCACAATCAGCTCATTACAGGCCCTCGATTGCAAAGGCCACAAACAAGTGTGTCCATTCCGTCCCACCTGCCCAGGAAATGTACAGGGATCATCCGCCTCGAAGAGCCTGCCCTTGTCGATCCGTAAATATGGGCAGAGGTGTAACATATGGCTTACAATGCAATAGAAGCCTGCTCAGGATTGGTTTTCAACAAACAGCAATTCACCAGCCCCCTCCGAAGATGTTCCGCAGTTTCAAAATTCTCTTCGAACGCGAACGTGAGTTTTTCGCTCGCCTTCGCTCCTCCCTGAAAAAGAGCAGGCGGACTCACGGCCCTTATGGCAGACGCTCTACGAGGCGAACCGCGTTTCCCGAGCCCGCACCGGTCCAGCAAATTACCTTTCGCCGCAGATCTCCGCGGTTCACCAACCTGTGGGCCATCGGCATCTCCATATTCTTCCATCTCACCATCGGCCTGTTGATCATCACACGGCTTTTTGAGAAACCAAACCCGCCTCCACAAAAAGAATTCATCGTCTCAATACGTCTGGCTCCAAAGAAGCTGCCGCCGCGGAAAAAACCTGGGGAGATCGACAAGTCCCGGCCTGTGGAGAAAAAAAACGAGCCGGAAAAGAAGGCGAAAGAGGTCGTAAAAAAACCTGTCCGGAAGCCCCCTCCCGTCAAGGAGATCGCGAAGGTAGAGGAAAAAAAACCTGCCCGGAAGAGTGCTCCCCGCAAGCAAAGCAAACTGGACACCCGGAGCCTGCGACAATTCAGGAAGGCCCCGCCGCTTGGCCTCGGCGCCTCCCCGCCGGGCCTCGCTGGAGGCTCGAAAATCGGCAGCGGAGCGCTTGGCTCTCGCGGCCGCGATGCCAAGCTCGTAGCGCTGCAGCGCTACGGTGGCAACGGGCGCACGGAAAACGCCGTCGACCTGGGACTTCGATGGCTCGCAGCCCACCAGGACTCCGATGGCGGCTGGGATGCGAAGGACTACCAGCGTCACTGCCGCCACCATCGGCCCTGCAAGGGCCAGGGACTGGTGGAGTTTGACACGGGAGCTTCAGCGCTTGCGACACTCGCCTTTCTCGGTTCAGGACACTCACCCAATAAGGAAGGCCCCTACCGGCGACACGTGACCAAGGCCCTGCAGAACCTGATCAATTCCCAGAGCGGGATCGGCAGCTTTGAGCCCCAGGGCGACAAATACCTCTACAACCACGCTCTCTCGACACTGGCGATAGCCGAGGCCTACGCCATGACCCGCGACCCCTTCTACAAAGACAGTCTAGAGAGCGCGCTCAAATACTCCTTCGCCTCCCAGCAGATCGGTGGAGGCTGGGATTACTCGTCCAGGAAAACGGGGCGCAACGACCTCTCGATCACGGGCTGGCAGGTCATGGCCCTTCGCGCAGCCGAAAAAGCCGGAATCCCCATCCCCGCGAAAATCCGCCAGAACATCAGCCACTTCATCAACCGCGTATTCACCCCCAGCGGATACGGAATCTACGCCAACCTCGCCCCGGAAGCCGGCCGCAAGGGAGCCAACATGGTAGCCGTCGTCCTCCTGTCTCATCTCTACAGCGGAGGAATCTCCTCGGACTCGAGGGCCAGGGCCGCCATCCGCCACATCGTCCAGGGGAACCCTCCCGAAGCGAAGGGCTTGCTTCGCTGGGAGTTGACCTTCCAGTCCTACTATTACTGGTATGCGGCCACACTCGCCCTCTTCAATATAGGGGGCAAAACGTGGGAAGCCTGGAATACCCTGCTGCAACAAGCACTCCTGCCCCTGCAGAGCCGCGAAGCCCACAGCGGCGGCAGCTGGGACCCCGAGCCCAATTGGGTCGGCCGAAGCGGTGGACGTGTTTATTCCACCGCGATCAACATACTTACCCTCGAGGTCTACTATCGCTACCGGCCGGTCTTCACATCGCGCAAATCATAGGTGGAGCGCCCCGCAGGGGCTCAACAGGATCGTATGACAAAAGCGCGAGCTGAAGACCCTGAGACCATCCGCCAGTGGGATCGCATCGCCAGCGAGGAATACGGTCTGCCCGGGATCGTGCTGATGGAAAACGCGGGTGCGGGAGCCGCCCGGATCATTTCGAGACTGAGCAGAGAAGAGCCTGAACATTTCCCGGACCCGTTCATCATCCTCTGCGGCCCCGGCGCCAACGGCGGCGATGGCTGCGTAGTCGCGAGGCATCTGTTCAACTCGGGATATGACGTGGAGGTATACCTCTGTTTCGAACCCGGGGGACTGGACGAAAACTCGGATGCCGGCGTAAACCTGGCCGTCATCGAGAAGATGGAGGTCCCGACGGTAAGGCCGGGGCAGGATGAGATTCGCCACATCCTGCGGCGAGAGGACCCGGCCACTGTAATCGACGCCCTCCTGGGAACAGGACTCAGCCGCGCCCTCAAAGGCCCTCTCCTCACCTGGGTCCAGGCCGCAACGGCAAGCGGCAAAAGCATCATCTCTCTCGATATCCCCACCGGGCTTGATGGAAAAAACGGCGAAATACTCGGCGACTGTGTTCCTGCGAGCCATACGATCACCTTCGCTGCCCCGAAAACGGGGTTCTACCAGGGTAGCGGACCTGACATTACCGGACATATCCACGTGGTAGAAATCGGTCTGCCCCGTGACATCCTCGAAAACAGGGAAAAACAGCAGAGGTGAGGCCTGTTTTTTCGATACTTTAATAACGAAGTTCGCTTCTCCCGGTACTCTAATAGGTAGAAGATCCGACACCATCGGAACCCGGAAAATCCGGGGTATTTCAGCATGATTGATAAAATTGAAAAGATCTGCCATGGCTTCTGCGGACTGATCGTCCTGGTTGTAGCCGGGCTCTATGTCTGGCAGCCGGTCCCGGACACCTACCCCAGGGAGTTCATCCCTCCCTCGTTCGTCTCGGAGGGTCACCCGCCAAAGAAGCTGATGACCCCCATGGATCCCAAAGATCCCAAGACTGCCGCCCTTACCCAAGACAAGATCACGGGCACGAAAAACCTGGTGATCGGCAAGTTGAAAGATGCCTCGGTGAGGCCGGGGGAGTTCTCGGCAAGGACCCTCAAGATGAAATACCTGCAGATTCCGAAGCCCAGCTTCAACTTCATAAAGAACGAGGCCAACTGGCTGCCGGAATTGAAGCTGGCCAAAAGCGTCATCAAGACCAACAAGAAGGATGGGAGCAAGTGCCTTCAGCTCACAGAGATCAAGGAGGACTCGCTGCTGCGATCGGTCGTCGGGCTCGAGAATGACGACATCATCGAGTTGATCAACGGTGAGAGATGGGACTTCAACAGTGAGGCTTCTCTCGATTACCGCAACCAGGCGCTGAAAATGATGGAGGCGGTCGAGAGCGGCGGCACCATCAGCCTGACCATCACGCGTAATAAAAAGCCCCAGCACCTCACCTTCAGCCTCCTGGAATGATCAAGAGCTCCCGCGCCATCGGGCACCTGATGGATCTTCTGAAAGTCCCCGGCCCCAGCGGCGGAGAGTCCGCTGTTGCCCGGCTGGTCACCGAGAAGCTCATCGCGTGCGGCTGCAAAAAGACCTGGGTTCGCCATGATGCGGCCCACAATAAGATTGGCGAAGGCTACGAGGTGGGCAATCTGATCGCCAGGCTGCCAGGCACCATCAAGGCTCCTCGACGACTCTTCTCAGGTCATATGGACACAGTGCCCCTGTGCCGGGGAGCCGTACCCGTGCGACGCGGCGACAGGATAGTCCCGCGCTCGAAGACAGCCCTGGGGGGCGACAACCGCACGGCCATCGGCTGCCTGCTGAGCATGATCGAGGTCATCCTCCGCGAGCGGCTTCCCCATCCCCCGCTCACGCTCCTCTTTACCGTCGGCGAGGAGGTGGGGCTGAAAGGAGCGCGCCACGTCAGGACAGCGGACCTTGGCAAGCCCGCCATGGGCTTCAACTACGATGGCGGAAACCCCGCCAGGATAACCATCGGGGCCACCGGAGCCGATCGTTGGAAAGCGGAGGTCAGTGGAATATCCGCGCATGCGGGAGTCCATCCGGAGGATGGCGTCTCCGCCGCCCTGATCGCGAGCCGGGCCATCACGGAGGTCGCGGCAAAGGGTTTTTTCGGATCCGTGAGGAAGGGAAAGAAAACCGGGACCTCGAACATTGGCTCCATCCAGGGAGGAGAGGCCACCAACCAGGTAACAGATCTCATGCTCCTGTATGGTGAATGCCGCAGCCATGACCCGGCCTTCCTTGACCGCATCACCAACTCGTACCGAAGCTCTTTTGAGAGGGCGGCCGCCTCGGTGAAAAACACCGCAGGGGAATCCGGCAGCATCAGGTTCACCGTCGCAAGGGACTACCATTCCTTCGAGATGAAAAAAGACTCCAGCGTTGTCCGCCGGGCGGAGGAAGAGATCGAAAAGATGGGCCTCACGCCGAGCCTGAGCATCTCCAACGGCGGGCTGGATGCAAACTGGCTCAACTCCAAAGGCATCCCTACCGTGACGCTGGGCGCCGGCCAGCACAACGCCCACACCTTGAAAGAATACGCGGACATCGGAGAATACCTGCTTGGCTGCAAGCTGGCTCTCGCCCTGGCGACAGCTCCCTGAGCCGGCTGCGGAGCGCCCTCAGGACCCGATACCGAGCCTCCTGATGAGGTTGTAGAGGGTCTTTACGTTGATGCCTAATTGGCGCGCGGTCTTCATCTTGTTCCCCCCGTTGGCGTGCAGAACCCGGCTCACGTGCGCCCGCTTGACCTCATCCAGGCTGGCGGAGGATAAAGCCGCGGTCTCTTCAGACGACCAGCTTATCTCCTGCTGCAGGTGCTCGGTAATATCCACCGTGGAGATGACCCTACGGTCACAGAGCAGCAGCAACCTCTCTACGAGATTCTCCAATTCCCGCACATTGCCTTCCCACTGCAGGCCCGCCAGCGTCTCGAGCGCCCGCGGGCTGAACTCCCGCTCCTCGAGGTCCATCTCAACGGCAAGGCGCCTGGAAAAATGAGCGACGAGCCCGGGAATGTCCGAGCATCTCTCTCGAAGCGGAGGCAACTCAAGAGTGACGACATTCAGACGGTAGAAAAGATCTATGCGGAAACGGCCCTCGCGAACCTCGCTTCGCAGGTCCTTGTTGGAGGCGGCGAGAATCCGGACATCCGCCTCCAGCAGCTTTGTCCCTCCCAGCCTCCTGAACTCGCGAGATTGCAGTACCCTCAACACCTTGACCTGCATCGCGGGAGTCATCTCACCCACCTCATCGAGAAAGACTGTCCCCCCCCCTGCCATCTCGAACAACCCCTGACGCCGGCCATGCGCGCCGGTAAAGGCGCCTCTCTCATGGCCAAAAAGTTCATTCTCCAGCAGGGATTCAGGCAGGGCGCCGCAGTTGATGGCGACGAAGTTCTTCCCGGCCCGCCGGCTGTTCTGGTGAATATGACGGGCGAGGACCTCCTTGCCCGTACCGCTCTCGCCCTGGATCAGGATGGTCGCATCCGACGCGGCGACCCTCTCGCCAAGAGAGATGATCTTTTTCATACGGTCGCTTTCACAGATGAGTTCGACCCTTTCGAGGCCTGGAGATTTCCCCTCGCCCACGGAGCGCGCACGCGCGGCGATGCACAGCAGCTTCGCCAGCTTGTCTGAGAGCTCCGCGGCGGAGCTCTCGGCAAACAGGAAATCGTGGGCCCCGGCGGCCATCGCCTTCACCACCAGGTCGCGACTCGGATCGACGCCGACGGCCATCACGGAAAGCCCCGGGGCGGCCCGGCCTCGCAGCTCCCCGATGTCCTCCACCTGCCCGGCGCATTCGACGGAAACCAGGAGAAGCCCGGGCATGAAGACCTCGAGGTAGCCGCTGGCCTCCGTGGCATTTTCAAACCATTTGCCGCTGAGTTCACCGATGCGGATCACCTTCTCCAGGAATATCTTCACCTCGGGATCGCGGTTGACGATGACCAGGTCATGCGCCCTCACGCTCCGGCAACGGCCCGGGACGCGGCGGTCGATTCTCTCGGCTCCGATCGAAGGATCAGGCACTGGCGTAGATCCTTTCCCTGTAATAGGAGAGCTTGTCGAGAAAGACCGCTACGATGGATTGATCCAGGTGGCCGCCGCTGGCCGCCGCCAGGTTCTCTCGAATCGTAGATTCCGCGAGGCTGCCCTGGTAGGGACGCCGACCCGCCATGGCATCATAGGCATCGCAGACCGCTATGATCCTCGCCTCCAGCGGGATGTCCTCCCCCGCAAGGCTGTCGGGATATCCCATGCCATCGATTCTCTCGTGATGATGACGGACCGCGGGCGCAGCCCAGTCACACCCCATCAAACGCGCCAGCGGCGCGATCAGGGTTTCTGAATGTTCGGGATGGGCCTTGATCTCTTCGTATTCTTCAGGCGACAGCTTGCCCGGCTTTCTCAAGACCTTACCTGAAACGGCCAGCTTGCCCGCATCATGGAGCCCGCCGACCCATTCGAAATCAGCGGCCCACTCTTGCGGCAGACCCATGTCCAGGGCCAGCATCGTCGAGAGCATCCCTACACACCTGCTGTGCTCATCGAGATACTCAGCCTTGCGCCGCAGGGCAGCCATGAGCTCCCTGGTGCGCTCCCGGAGAATGGCCTCCGAGGCGGTTGCGCCTGGAGAATCGAGACCGCAGATGGCCGCAGGTTGCGAAAACGTCGCGAGGGAGCCTTCCAGCAGGCAGATGTCCTGTACGTCAGCAGAGGCCAGCTCTCCCCTGATGCCCGGCATATCACAGTCGGTGAGCAGTGAAGAAGGCGAAACGACCTCACCCGCTGGATCCGTGGCGGGACCCTTGGCGCGACGAAGCGTCCGGGCCGGGTCTTTTCCGCTGGTTGTTTTATTATCGCGTGACATTTCAAGCTCCCGTTTTCACGACGCCTCGGCATCTCAAGGCCCGGGCTTTACGGATCCATCTCCCCATTCCCCGGACGTCAACAACAGGTTCCCGAACTCGGCATCGAGCCGGGCGAGAATCTTGTACTCTTCAATGCTTTCCGTGAGCTGTTCATGAACTCTCCGTACATCGGGCCGCTCAGCTCCTCCGCTCCAGAAGCTCGCTATTGATGCCGGGAGATTGTCGAGCTCGATCTTCGCGTCGACGGATCGCAACAGCTTCCTGAGCTCATCCTCGAGTTGCTGGTAATTCCCTGGCCACGGATAGGTAACGAGAGCGCCGTATGATTCGGGGCTGAAGACAACGGTCTCCTTTCCAGTCGAGAACTTGCTCACCTGGTGATCAACCAGGCAGCCGAGGTCCCGGGTCCTCCGCCGCAGGGGCGGCAGGAGCAGGGTCGAGTCGGAAAGCAGGTCGTACAGGCGCCTGGAGAAGAGCCCGGCCGCGACCAGGGAGGCAAGCCTCCTGGCGCTCGAGAACATCACCCTCACCCCTGCTCCCTGCCGTCCCCGGGCAGACCGGCAAACCGGCGCCGAAGCCTCGAGGTGTTCGGCGAGGCGTTCCTGTAAACGGGGAGAGATCTCTTCGCAGTTGGCAAGATAACAGCCCCCCCCGCCGGGCCTGTTGAGAGAACCCGAATCGAAGAGACTGTGCTCAAACTCATCGGCAAAGGACAGAGAACAATCGAAGACCTCGAAGGAACGACTCCCCGCGGCGGAGCTCTCATGGATCAAGCGAGCAACTCGCTCCTTTCCGCCTCCCCGCTCTCCCATCAGCAGCAGAGGCCCGTCGAGCCTCGAGACAATCCGGACAAGATCACGGATCTCCGCCGCGAGCGAGCTTGAACCGGCCAGGACCCCACATCGGATCTTTTTCATGGAGTACCCCCTCCAGGATTGTTCGAGTGAGGGCTGGCTGGCCCCAGCTCGAGGGCCCTGAACATGAAACCGTGCCGGCCGACCGACAGCCGGCACCGGTTTCTCTTTTCACCAAGGGCATTCCACCGCGACGGGGGAAGACACCCCGCAGCGGGTTTCCTGTTCAGCCCGAAGGGACCGGGAGCGCTGGAATTCAACTGTCCTGACATGGTCAACATCCGCAAAATCAACAGGTTCCGCCCGGATGGAGACACTGCCCGGGCCACTCGCCCTGCACAAACCCCATCCGCCAACCTGCCTGTCAGCGATTGAAAAACCCCAGAACCCACTGCCGTAGAAGTATATTGCCTCTTTCATGCACCGTCAAACCAGCCCAGGACACCGATAAAAACAGCCCTGGGAGCCTCTGGAGAGCCCTCAAAGGCGTCTTCGTAACCATCCGGGAATACCCCCCCAGGACAAGGACGGAGGCAGTTTGTTTTCGGAAGTTCAGGCGATCCGGAAAACTCAGGCCGAGTTGCTGGCGGCCATCGCCTCCATCTTGTCCGGATCGTAAGACTCCAGTGAAACAGAGACCTGCTTGGACACCCCGCGTTCCTGCATGGTGATGCCGTAGAGAGTATCGGCATACCCCATCGTCACCTTATTGTGGGTGATGATGATGAACTGGGTATTCTTCAGGAAGTCGTCCAGCAGGACCGTGAACCTGCCCACGTTGGCATCATCGAGGGGCGCATCCACCTCGTCCAGGATACAGAATGGACTGGGCTTGGACTTGAAGATGGCCAGCAGCAGGGCGATGGTGGTCATCGTTTTCTCGCCGCCGGACATCAGCG
>Ga0310342_100003447_pt1 | contig 10399 bp, 10 predicted proteins | sample S15DNA20500_MG_FD_206155 | JGI IMG/M metagenome (GOLD analysis project Ga0310342, IMG submission 206155) | Marine microbial communities from station ALOHA, North Pacific Subtropical Gyre - S1503-DNA-20-500_MG | ecosystem: Environmental > Aquatic > Marine > Oceanic | place: Pacific Ocean: North... | reverse complement strand
TGAACTGGAAAACGTGGTTTATCGAAGTTAAGGTTACTAGAAATTTTAACTGACTCTAAAAAGGATAGAAGGGTTTGACCTTTATACCAGGTCATATTCTTCGAATGATTGACTACGTTGTCTCCCAAGAGGGCACTCATAGGAATACTTGCGACATTTTTAATTTCAAGCTGTTTATAAAAAGTACTAAATTCCTGGCAGATATTTTCATAAATGTCTCTGGAAAAATTCACTAAATCCATCTTGTTGATACATAATGCTAGGTGTGGAATACCCAGAAGAGATGCAATAGCACTATGACGTCGAGTTTGTTCACTGACTCCTTTACGGGCATCAACCAATATCAGAGCTAAGTTAGCAGTTGAAGCTCCAGTCACCATATTTCTAGTGTACTGAACATGTCCAGGAGTGTCAGCCACTATGAATCTTCTCTTCGGAGTAGCAAAGTAACGATAAGCAACATCAATAGTAATGCCTTGTTCTCGTTCTGCCCGCAAACCGTCAGTTAAGTTAGCTAAGTTAACTTCTGAATCTCCTAGCATTAGCTTTGCACGTTTCAAAGCTTGAAACTGATCTTCGAGAATCGCTTTGGAATCAAAAAGTAACCTACCAATCAATGTACTTTTCCCATCATCAACACTTCCACAAGTCGTAAAGCGTAAAAGTTGAACGGTACTTTTAGAAGAGTTTTTCTGTAGGTTTGAATTCAAAAATACCCCTCCCGCTTTCGATCTTCCATAGCGGTCTCAGAAGTCTTGTCATCAGCTCGTGTGCCTCTTTCTGTGACATTAAGAACCGAAATTTCCTTAATGACTTCACTTACATTCTTTGCAGTTGATTCAATGGCAGCAGTACAAACAACATCACCCACTGTGCGAAAACGGATAGATTTATTCTGGGTAATCTCTCCACGGTTCAATGGAAGGAGATCACTAGCTGTCAACCAAAGTCCATCTCGTTGAAAAACCTCTCTTTCATGGCTAAAGTAAATACTGGGGAGTTCAAGTTTTTCTTTTTCAATATACTGCCAAATATCCATTTCGGTCCAATTTGATAAAGGGAAAACTCTGATGTGTTGTCCAGGGAATATACGTGTATTGTATATATTCCACAACTCAGGTCGCTGATTTCTAGGATCCCATTGACCAAATTCATCTCGAAATGAAAAAATACGTTCTTTAGCCCGTGCTTTTTCTTCATCTCTGCGGGCCCCTCCAAACAACGCATCAAATTTAAATTCCTCAATGGCACCTAGCAGTGTTGGAATCTGTAACCAGTTTCGACTAAGATTTTTCCCTGATGGTTCATTAGCCAATCCATTCTTAATAGTTGAATCAACTGTTCTTACAATTAATCGTTCACCTAACTCATTTACCTGATGATCGCGGAATTCAATTACTTCAGGAAAGTTATGGCCAGTATCTATGTGAAGTAACGGAAAAGGGAATTTGGCTGGACGGAAAGCTTTAGTTGCTAGCCTGAGCATACAGACTGAATCTTTACCTCCAGAAAAAAGTAAAACAGGTCGATCAAATTCAGCTGCAACCTCTCTCATGATGTGAATAGCTTCGGACTCAAGAATGTCTAAATGAGACAAATGATAATTGTTCATTGTTAAATAGTAGGTGAACCTTTTCTAATTTTTTAAAAAGAACCTAATGATGCAATCCACATTCCTTTTTCTCATGTTCCTCCCACCACCATCGGCCATCTCGAAGACTTTCTCCTGGACCAACAGGACGTGTGCAACAAGAACAACCAATACTAAGGAATCCCTTATCATGTAATGGATTGTATGGTATTTCATGGGTCTTAATGTAATCCCAAACCTGTTGATCAAGCCAATTCCATAAGGGATTAATTTTTGTTAAACCATTTTCAATATCCCATTCGACAGATGAAAGTTTTTGACGAGTAGTAGATTGGTTTTTTCTCAATCCACAAATCCATGCATCAGTTCCCGCTAAAGCTCGTTTAAGTGGTTCAATTTTTCGAACTCCACAACAGAATTTTCTCATTTCGGTACTCTTATAAAATAAATTGATGCCGTGAGTGTTTACCATTGGCTCTACTTTCTTTGAGTCTGGGCAGAAAACCTCGATCTTTAGTTTGTAACGATCTTCAGTCTGTTGTATCAAAGAATAAGTTTCCTGAAATAAACGGCCGGTATCTAAGGTAAAGATTCGTACGTCAGGGAAAATCGATGCGAGTAAGTGAGTAAGAATTTGGTCTTCGGCGCCCATCGAAGTTGCAAAAATTAGCTTTCCCCCAAAAGCTTTCTGTGCCCAATCCAAAATTTCTTCAGGCTTAGATTTACTGAGGTGTTTTGCTATTCTAGGTATCGTTTCAAGAGGTGCAAGGAATGTCATAATTTAAACGATAATCTTTTTCTTGACTAAAATAATAAAGATACTCAATATTTAATAAGTTAATCTAGAAAAATCATCTGGTCAAGTAGTTTTTTTCTTTATAGAATTTTAAAGTTCTAGGCGTTAATCCTTTTATTATTGACGACATAGAGTGTAAACAGTATATTTATTGAATATCTTGATTCTTTTACTCAGGTTTTATTTCAATGAGACTTTCAACAAAAGGTGAATATGGACTTTTAGCAATTATTGATTTGGCCTTAAACTCGAATAATGGTCCTGTAAAGACAATGCAGATTTCTGAACGTCAAGGGATTCCAAAGCAGTATCTTAATCAGCTTCTACTCATTTTAAAAAAAGCCGGACTCATTAGTAGTGCTCGAGGTCGTCAAGGTGGGTATCAACTCAATCAAAATGCAAGATCGATTAGCCTTTTAGATGTTGTAACTGCATTAGAAGGTCCTATTGAAAATATAAACTTTCTGGGTCAAAATGATTCTACAGCTAATTCAACTGAACATGTATTAAGAGACCTATGGTGCCAAATATTGTCAAATGCCGAAAAACTTTTGAAAACTACTACGCTTGAGGAGGTTTGTGAGCGTAGGAAGGAATTAGATAAGGAAATCATGTATTATATATAGTTGATTAGTTTAATAGCGCTTTGGTTCTAATTTTTCTGTAAGATACTTAAACCATTTAAAATGACAAATATAGCAAATGATGTATTGGAACTAATGGGTAAGACTCCCTTAGTACGATTAAATCGTGTTACAGCTGGAACAGTTGCCCAAGTTGTTGTCAAACTTGAATCAAAAAACCCAGCAGGTAGTGTGAAGGATCGTATAGGGATAAGCATGATTAGAAAAGCAGAAAAAGATGGAAATATTAATAAAGATACTGTTGTTATTGAGCCTACAAGTGGGAATACCGGTATTGCATTAGCATTCGTTTGTGCTGTAAAAGGTTACAGACTGATTCTAACCATGCCAGATACCATGAGTACTGAACGGCGGACCCTTTTAAAAGCTTTTGGGGCTGAGTTAGTCTTGACTCCAGGAGTTGAAGGTATGAAAGGTGCCATCAAAGCTGCTGAAAATTTGGCGAGTATCACGCCAAATTCCTGGATACCTCAACAATTTTGTAACCCAGCTAATCCTGCAATACATAGAGAAACCACGGCTGAAGAAATTTGGGCTGATACAGATGGTTTGGTCGATATTTTTGTAGGAGGGGTGGGTACTGGAGGAACCATTACAGGCATATCAGAAGTAATCAAACCCCGGAAGCCACAATTTAAAACTATTGCTGTAGAACCAATGGATTCACCAATCCTTTCTGGAGGTCAGGCTGGACCTCATAAAATACAAGGAATTGGAGCTGGTTTTGTTCCAGAAATTTTAAATACTGACATGATCGACGAAGTTATTCGAGTTACAAACGATCAAGCAATTAATACTGCCCGACGATTAATTGCAGAGGAAGGATTGTTAGTTGGTATTTCTTCTGGAGCAGCAGTCTACGCAGCGTTGCAAGTTGCAAAACGTCCTGAAAATAGCGAAAAACTAATCGTTACTGTTTGTCCAAGTACTGGTGAAAGATATTTAAGTACAGCTCTATTTTCCGGACTTAATGATCTTTAGTTTGAGGTTATTGTCCATCAAGGCTGATGACTCAGTAGAGGCAGCAAATAGCACACTATATCTTTTACTAGCTTTTGGAATTTATACAGGCTTCTTCTCGTAGTTCAACGTAAAAAGTTTGAATTAAGTTCTCAAGGAATTATTATTCAAAACTTTCAGTTTTGGAGAAGGTATTCAATAACCAACGGTCCCCATTTTTTGTCAATAACCAAAGGCCTTTCCCAACAGATCTTTCATAACCAAGATCTCTATACATATCAGAGGTTTTGGTGTACTTAGATTGAACAACTGCTAAGTTTTTTTCAATCTTTATATTTAAATCTTGCATTTCAAAACGAATGCTTTTCCTTGGCTTAAATTGTTCATGGTAATGAATTAAGGACCTAGCTAAGTCAAAAACCTGACCAGTATTGCTATCCATTTCTATAAAAAAGTCACTACAATCTCTTAAAAGGAGCAAAGCATCATGGAGTCTATAAGCCTCTTTCTGTCTTTCAAAGACTTTTCGGATGGAGTCGGTATCTGAAACAACTGGGTTTAGTGTTTCAGGTACTAGATCCTTGACAGGATTAGAATCCCGACCAACAAAAAAACCAATCGTACCACCAATTAATAATACAATTAAAATGTAAAGATAAGGTTTCATAATTCGACCTCAATAAAAAAGCGTTCCTACATTTTCTATCAGTCAGTAGCGACCATGTTAAGCTGACCAATAAAACAAGAGGGAAGATAAAGTTTTAATTGTTACCATAAATTTAGATGAATGCTTCTTATTCGGCTGTCTATTTAACGGACCAAACATTTTTATGATCCTATCCAAGTTTTGGTAGATTTAAACTTGCCAACCGTTTACTCATCTTTCCACTACTCATTTGTTTCATCATCTTTCGTACCTGTATATACTGTTTTAACAACTGGTTTACATTTTGTACCGAAGTACCACTTCCCCTAGCAATTCGTTTTCTCCGACTCCCATTAATGATTTGATGGTGGGATCTCTCTTTAGGGGTCATCGAGTCAATAATGGCTTCAATATGTAACAATTTTTTTTCATCGATATTTACATTTGCCATATTTTTAAAAACCCCACCCTGAGGTAACATCGAAAGAATCTGTTCTAGCGGTCCTAACTTGCGCATTTGCCTCATCTGATCACGAAAATCTTCTAGAGTAAAAGTATCTGTTCTGAACTTCTTTTCAAACTCTAAAGCTTTTCTCTTATCAACAGTCTCCTCTACCTTTTCAATTAACGAAAGGACATCCCCCATACCCAGTATTCTAGAAGCCATACGATCAGGATAAAACGTTTCTAAAGTGTCATATTTTTCTCCTACCCCTATAAATTTGATAGGTTGACCTGTAACCGATTTTATAGACAGGGCAGCACCACCTCTTGCATCTCCATCCATTTTAGTTAATATTATTCCACTCAGACTTAGCTGGTTATGGAATGCTAAAGCACTTTTAACGGCATCCTGCCCAGTCATTGCATCTGCAACAAATAGAATTTCAGTAGGAGACAATAGATTTTTGGTTTGAATCAGTTCCTGCATCAGTGCATCATCAACGTGCAGTCGACCAGCAGTGTCTACTAAAATGACATCACAACCAGAATTTTGGGCGTCAAGAAAGCCAGAACGACAAAGCTCGAAAGGATCATTACTAATGTTCCCTTTGAAATAAGGAAGATTAATTTCTTCTGCAATTACTGCTAATTGTTGTCTTGCAGCAGGTCTGTATACATCAATTGATAAAAGGTAAGGTCGATGACCATGGCGACTTAGCCATAGCGCTAACTTTCCGCTAGATGTCGTTTTTCCAGATCCCTGTAACCCTACTATCATAAAAACACTAGGATTCTTTGGAGCAAACCTTAAATCTTTCGATTGCCCTCCTAAAAGATTTACCAGTTCATCCCTTACTACCTTAATTACTTGTTGAGTTGGGGTTAGAGACTCTAGGACTTCCTGCCCAGTTGCTTTTTGTCTGATGGTTTCAGTAAAGTTCTTGACGACTTTAAAATTAACGTCCGCTTCGAGAAGTGCAAGACGAATCTCTCTTATCGCTTCTTCAACATGTGCTACTGATAATTTACCTTCACCACGAAGAGATTTAAAGACCTTTTGTAGTCGTTGCGATAGTTGATCTAACATAATAGGTAGATTCTTTTGTTGGAGATATTCTACAAGAATTTATTTCTAATCGATTGATTTTGAAATTCAATGAGGGAGATTTCTTTAGAGAGAACAAAAAATCATAAATTCTTGTTAAACAGCAAACCTTTATTTTTCTAAGTTAAACGGATTCAGCCTTTTGTAATAGTCGTTTTATAGTTGTAGAACACCCAGTTTTGGTATCCACTTTTATTTTCACTGCATTGATTTGTACGTTGTCTTTAGCTGGTTCGAATCTTACTGGCGTCTGGTTGAGAAATTTCGGTTCAATGATATTCGTGTTTACTCCTATAATTGAATCATGAGGCCCTGTCATGCCTACATCTGTTATGTATGCTGTCCCCTTAGGGAGAATGCGTTCATCAGCAGTGGCTACGTGAGTATGCGTTCCCAAGACTGCAGAAACCTTACCATCAAGAAACCAGCTTAGAGCCTGTTTTTCTGCAGTGGCTTCAGCATGGAAGTCCACTAGGATGACTTTAGTTGTTGGCCGTAGTCGATCAACTAATCCTTGACCAACTTGAAATGGACAGTCAATTGTAGGCATAAAAATTCTCCCCTGTAGATTAATAATAGCATAGGGAATTTTTTGGCTGGTCTCACCAACAAATAACCCATGCCCAGGTGCAGTGTTAGGGTAATTAGCAGGTCTTAATAGTCTCGGCTCATCATCTAGGTATTCCAAAATTTCTTTACGATCCCAAATATGATTTCCAGAAGTTAAGACGTGAATTCCCATTTTGAAGAACTCATACGCTAAGGAGGGAGTGACACCATTTCCACCTGCAGCGTTTTCCACATTAGCTATACAAAGATTAATTTTCTCTTCCTCAATGATCTGGGTAAGATGCCCTCTTATGGCTTCTCGACCAGGTCGCCCAAAAATATCAGCAATAAATAAGATGTTCATAAAAACTTTATGCCTTAAGAAATTAGTGCATTAATCAATTTAAGACAGAAGAACCCCGCGTTGCCGTGAGACATGTTATTTGGACCTAGGAAGCAAGTGGGCACCACTCTTTGATATTAGGAGGCTTCACATGGTAAAACCTACACACCATTCAAAGATTTAGGCCCCCATTTAATAGGTGTTGGTTCAAATAATCTATGAAGCACAAACATTGCAGGGTGAGTTAATTTTAGTGGAAGCTTAAATTAAGGGTCAAGTATATTTTCGCAACCTTCATATCATTGAACTAGGCTTATACTCTACACAGTTTCCAAGTGATAGTTATTATAGAAGCTGATCCAGCATTTGAGAAATTTTAAAACTCTTATCTTCAACAATGGTTTCAGTCTCCTTCATTGTCTGGTGTTTCTTGTTTAGAACAGTAATTTCAGATTTAAGCTGACCGTTCTCAGCTGATAATTGGTCGATTTTGTTTTTAAACTCTGAAACATTTTTTTCGATTGATTCCTTTTGATTTTTTTGATTTTGTTCTTGAAAGAGATAGTGAGCAATATTCAATGTTGCTGTAACTACAATTTTATCTCTGTCAACCGTTTGTAATCTTTTTGAAATCTCTCTGATTGTGTGGTCAACAAATGTTTCTAGTTTTTCTTTGTAATCGTCTTCAAATACTCCTTTAATAGTATAAGTTTTATCTAAAATTTCAAATCGGATAGATTGATCTGCTATTTCCATTAGTCGACTCCTAGCAATTAAAACTGTAACTGTTCTATATTTCTTAACATTAATTCAACCTTTTCTTTGATTACTTTATGTTCTTTATTGAATCCATCAATTTGAGATTTGAGTTGATCATTCTCAATAGATAGTTGATTAATTTTGGCTTTAAATAATTCTACATCTCTTTCTAGAGATTCTTTTTGACTTTTATTTGCTTTAAAAAGCTCTATTATCTGGTGAAGCTTTTGTTCAAGATTCGAAAATTGTTCAAATCCACTGGTCATAGTTAATCCCTAAGCTTCACCCCAAACTTATTTTGAAGATGACTTAAAATTGTTTTATCGTAACGAGTTGCTTCTTCTTCAACAAGTGTTCGGTTGGGATCTTGGTATATAAGAGTAATGGAGATACCTTTTTTTTCAGAAGGTAACTGGTTTCCTTGATATAAGTCAAAGGGAAAGAAATGAGACAAGTTTGCAATCTTAGTTTCCCAAATGGCCGACTCGATTTCCCCATATTTTATACTCCTGTCCAGGACAATTGAAAGATCACGTTGAATTGAGGGAAATCTTGGAATTTTTCTAAAGGCGTGTGCTTTATCTGTAATGGAGTATAACAATTGCAAGGCAAGCTCAGCAATGAAAACAGGTTGTCTGATTTTGTATTCCGAGCACAACTTTGGATGAAGTTGACCTAGAATACCTACCTGCTGTTCTTCGAACCAAATCGCACCACTTGCCCCTGGATGCCAATAGTCTTCTTTTTTTTTATTTTCTTGAAACTGTATTTTTTGTTTTGAAACTGACAGAGACTCCAGTAATACTTCAATGTCCCCTTTTATATCGAAAAATGTAGGTGCTAAAACAGAACCGTGAATTGTCTTTTCTTGAATATTTCCACTAATCAATAAACCTAATCTTAATTCCTCGTGAGTTTTATTAGATTCTATCCATTGGTACACTTTTCCAATTTCATAAACTCTTATGTCACGGATTCCTCGGTTATAGTTTCGGGAGAGCGAGGACAGAAGACCAGGAAAGAGAGAGGTTCTCATGGCCCCATTTTCTAGGGAGAGGGGGTTTTTTAAGTGAATATCTGATACTGAACTAAATTTTTTATTTTGACCTTCTTCAATAAATGGATAGGTCAGGATTTGGGAATAACCAAGGTTCAGTAACCTTTCTGTTAAAACTTTTTCTACAGCGTGTTCCGGGCGAAGGCGAGCTACACCACTCCACATTGGTAGGGTAGATGATAATCGGTTGAATCCATAATGGCGTGTAATTTCTTCAATCAGATCAATTTCTCGTCCAACATCCATCCGTGCCGTTGGCAAAGATATTTTCCAGCCTTTTTCGCGACGTTCTAGCACATGAAAATTAAGAGATTCAAGAATATTTTCTACTTCTTCACTTTTAATTTCTGCCCCTAGTAATTTTGATAGGCGAGATCTACGAAGAAATATTGGGGTTCTTACTGTGGGTTTATCGTATAAATCTATGATTCCACTTAAAATTTCCCCACCAGCAATTTGTTGGATTAATTTTGATGCTTGATTTAGAGCTTTTAGAGTAGCTCCGATATCGGCGCCTCTTTCGAACCGATGTGAAGCTTCGGTGTGTAGTCCTAAAAATTTAGCTGTTTTACGAACAGAAATAGGGTCAAACCATGCACTTTCTAATAAAATATCACTAGTTTCATTAGTGATTTCACTTTCTAAACCTCCAATAACCCCAGCTAGAGCTAGAGGTTTTATTGGATCAGCAATAAGAAGCATTCCTGATTTAAGCTGTCTTTCTACACCATCAAGACCTACTAGTTTTTCTCCTTCATAAGCCTTACGTATACTGACTTGGGAATTTTTGATCTTGGCAAAATCGAAAGCATGTAAAGGATGTCCCATTTCCATTAATACTAAGTTAGTAACATCGACAACATTATTATGAGGATTAATTCCTAGCTCACTGAGACGACTGCAAATCCATTGAGGAGATGGACCAACCTTTACTCCTTGAATTAGACGAGCTGAATAGCGTCGACATAACGTATCAGATTCAATATTAATAGAAACTTGGGAAGAAGTTGGCTGTTTACACTCGAGTAGTTCAATTTGCTTTTCCTCAAAAGGTTTCTTATATAACGTAGCTATCTCTCTAGCGACTCCCCAGTGTCCTAGACAATCAGGACGATTAGTAGTGAGATCTAACTCAAAAATTGTATCTGAGGGGGTAGCTTCGATAGTTGAAACTACTACACCACAGTTTGTTAAATCTTCAGCAAGCTGTTTAGGTTCAGCAGTAAATTCAACAATATCCTGTAGCCAACGGTAACTTATCTTCATTACATTAAGTTAGAATGAACTTTATATCACTTTATATTTCCAAAGATACAAGCTAGTTCCAAAGTCATAAAAGTTTTCTTTCAACAGTTAGATTAAACACACAACAAAACTAATTCAGGACGATACTATTTTTTTAATGATTTAAGAAATTCGGGTACTTAAAAATTAATTGAATAGTATTCTGTTAAAATTAAAATTGCCTGAGGAAACGCAAGTCATTCTGATAGAAATTTAGAATG
>Ga0310342_100003446_pt1 | contig 10399 bp, 13 predicted proteins | sample S15DNA20500_MG_FD_206155 | JGI IMG/M metagenome (GOLD analysis project Ga0310342, IMG submission 206155) | Marine microbial communities from station ALOHA, North Pacific Subtropical Gyre - S1503-DNA-20-500_MG | ecosystem: Environmental > Aquatic > Marine > Oceanic | place: Pacific Ocean: North... | reverse complement strand
TGCATCACCATTTCTGACAGCGACGGTAATGAGTACGACTTCTAAAACAGCCGCCTTCGGGCGGCTTTTTATTTTAAGCGCTGCGCAGTAATCTATTCCTGTACCTTCAGGTACAGCCGCGCCTCGGGTATGCAGGGGCTTAGGAGAAACGTATGGACATTGCAGTGGATTATCAGGTTATCGAATGCGGCAATAGCTATCAGCATTCGATCAAGACTCCGTTCCATACCTTCAGCAGCGCCAAGGCGTTCGCTGACCAGGCGCAAGCGAAAGCTGACGCCAGAGGGAATCCACGCGGAGTAACATATCACGTACTCCCCAAAGGGAATGTCGTGTATAGCACCCAAAGTCAGTTCCCTCACTAAGCCGCCTCCGGGCGGCTTAATCTTTTCTTGTTTTCAAAAAAATTAAAATGAAATGTTTTCCCTTGCTGCTGGGGAGCGGCGGTGGTGTGGGAAAACGGAGGCAAGTTGGGTAGAGCCTGTGGGTAACCTCGTGGACAGCTCTGCTGTCCATCAGGTTATCCATCGGGCTATGCCCGGCTTGTCCCGTGGTTCGCGTAGCGAATTTCCACGCCCTTGAGCCGTGACCTGGAAGCCCGGTGCGCAGGGGCCGTTTCGCATGCGAAACCAGCTCAAAGGAGTCCGGGGTGGCTTTTCTGGCGGTGAAAGCCTGCTATTATGGGCTGGCTGACATTTGATCAGCACCCGCACCTCGGGGATTCCAGGGGTTTAGGAGATAGTATGGTTGCGGTAACGAAATACCTGCTTAAAGAGTATCGTCGCCCTTCGGTTGACTTCGGATCTGTCTATATCAGCTCTGGCGTTGCCGAATTGATGGAACGGCATAAGCTGAACCCATACGTCTATCTAGGCCGCGCTGCGGTTCAGGACTGGGGTGAGGTTTCTTTCGAGCAGGAGCGTGAAAACGCGGAGGCGCTGGCCGCCGGCCAGACTGTGCTTGCGCAGTATGATCTACCTGATCACATCCCTTCGCATCGCGCACTGCAAATCATCATTGAGCCCACGCGCTCTGCAACAACCATTATTCTGGCCTCAGAATAATGGTCCAAAGCCACCTCCGGGTGGCTTTGTTTTGTCAGGCTGGTACTCTTGTCAAGTCGCCATAGCGACGGCCGCACCTCGGGTACGCAGGGGTTTAGGAGAGAAGATGAGTGATCTTGATATCGCCGTAATGGCGTATCTGACCTGGCCGCTTTGGTTGGTAGCTGCAGCCAATGTGTACAGCCACTTTAGCCAACGTAGCCAAACTTCATCTTAAGCATCACTGATGCTGACCAAAGCCACCTCCTGGTGGCTTTTTTAATTGCCCACACGGGCACACATCCCGCTTCGCGCTCGCCCTTAATCATCGGCCATCTTGTTGTGGCCTTTTGCTTGTGGCGAGTTTCAGGATGTGCACTGTGGGGACAATTATTTGATACCATTAAGGCGCGTTTTCGGCGCACCCGCACCTCGGGGAATCAGGGGTTAGGAGAGAACCATGTCCAAAGAGCGTGAACTGCTGAAAGAGTGCCTGGCAGCCTTTAATGAGCTGCCCAATACACGACTAAGCAACGGCAACACCTACGGCCTGGCGGCAAAAATCGGCAAGCACCTTCGGGAAACCGAAAAGGAGAACAGCGAGCCCGCCATGTACCTGGTAAAAATCACACCGGGAGGCATGGCAGATAATGCTGTTATGGAGGGGCCATTTGTGGATTCTCAATCACGAATTGAGGTTGCCAAAAAGCTCCTGGATGATCCTGAGAACCTGGTTCTCAGTCTCGACCTTCGATCACAGCAGCGGCCATTTGTGCAGTGCTGGGATTGATGGGATCAAAGCCACCTCCGGGTGGCTTTTTTATTCCGAATTTGGCAGCATGAAGTTGCTGGCCTCATGGTACTGACACCAAGTAGCGGGGCGGCAGACATAGAACGCGGGGCGGTGCCCCAGAGACCGGGCCAGGTCACGCTGGCTGTGATGACGGGCCTACTCCCTGATCTGCCGTTAAATGAGATGGAAGGCATGCGCCTTATAGAGAAACGAACCCCGCCCAGCCCATCCTCCTAATGTCGGTTCTTTATCCCCACCATTTTGGCTGCCCCTGAAATTAAGGTAATATCAGGGAAGCGGCAGTTGTCGCGCCCGCGCCTCGGGGAAATCAGGGGTTTAGGAGGATAACATTGCATGAAAAACCGCTTACGCAATGTGTGGTCAGCTATCGCTCACGGCCTGAGCCTGGACGATACCTTGAAGGCCATCGCGGACGATGTTCGTAAAGTTGCTGTCACAGCAATGGGCGTTGGTATCGTTGGTCTGGTGGTGTCTGGTGATACCGTTAAGTTCGAGGAAGCCTTGCTTGTTTTCTGCATAGGCGCATTTCTCTGGCTTGCCGGCATCATTACCACCGGAATCAGTAACTCGGAGAAGGAGGGCTGACATGGATACAGGCTTTGTTGCCAGTATGGTGTTGATCGCCGTCTTTTTCGTTGTTGTGATCGCTGCAGTATTCTGCATCCGATCGCACTCGAAGAAAGATGCTGCACGGCACCACTAGCAACGCGCAATATCCAGACCCGGCGCGCTCAACCCTTTGAGTTCCGCCACCAAAGCCACCTTCGGGTGGCTTTTTTTTGATTGCATTATCGGTAAACTGGATTCGTCACCATCGTGACACCCGCGCCTCGGGGAATCAGGGGAAGTCTTGGGTCAACCAGGACGCAGGAGAGAGCTATGTCACGCAAAGACCTTGCGGAAGAAGTAACCAACCAGATCATCAGCCGGTTGGAAGAGGGCGGAACATTGCCTTGGCAGCGCCCCTGGGCGCTGACTGGGGGGGCCGCAATGCCTATGAATGGGCTTTCAAAGCGCCCCTACAATGGCATCAATGTCGTCCTTCTCTGGCTGGCTGCGGAGAAGAACAGCTACACCACAAATGTTTGGCTTACTTACAAGCAGGCAAAGCAGTTGGGTGGATCTGTTCGCAAGGGTGAGAAGGGCCATACCGTGGTTTTCTTCAAGCCTTTGCAGGTGACTGACGATGCAAGGAAAGAGGGTGAATGTGAGGACGACGATTCGGGTACGCGAACTATCCGAATGATGCGTGGTTTCACGGTCTTTAACCTGGATCAAACTGAAGGCGTCAATATTGAGCTGGAGGAAAAACCCGTCTGGGAACCAGGTGAGGCCAAGGCCCGCATTGATGCTATGTTTGAAGCCTATTCGGCTAATACAGGTGTCACGGTCGCTCACGGTGAACGGATAGCAGCCTATTATCCGGAATCCGATCACATCGGTTTGCCTGATACGTTCTATACGGAAGCGAAGTATGTGGCGACTTTCGCCCATGAAATTGGCCATTCAACAGGCCACCGCTCCCGTTTTGATCGTCTCGGTAAACAGCCCTTGTCAGACACACGGGTAACGGCACATCAAGTCTATGCTGCCGAGGAATTAGTGGCGGAATTTTTTGCGTCACTCTTGTGTGCCGAGCTTGGCTGTGATTCTGAGCAGGACCAGCATGTTTCGTATGTAAATAGCTGGTTATCTGCACTGAAAAAAGACAAGCGCTTTGTGTTCAGAGCTGCGGCCGCTGCAACAAAGGCTTATCACTACTTCCTTGATGGAGGTGTGATGGTCGAGCAGGATAAGGCCGCGTAAAACCAAGCCGCCTCCGGGCGGCTTTTTTATTGGCGCTGGCCTGTTATTATGAACTTGCTGAATCATCAGCGGCCGCACCTCGGGTATGCAGGGGTCAGGAGAGTGATATGCAGGAGTTTTGTGCTTCCAAAGAAGGCTTATCGGCGATGGTTGCCACTGCGGCCGGCGTGCTGCCTGTCGGCATCAAGCCGATGGGTGAGCGCGATGCCCAGGAGCTGCTGGAGCTGGATATCAACCAGCGGCCGGTGGCCCGGATCGAGGCCAGCATTAACGGTGTATCGCATGTCTTTGAAGAATGCGAATACCGGGCTTTCAAAGTGCTGGCTGAGTACATGGGAGCCAGAAATGGTAAGGGTGTTGAAATCTTGAGTCTGGCCATCGCCAGAAACAAGATCGAGGCCTCTCGCATCATCAGGCTCATGGACTTGTCCAGGGTGCCGTTGAGTAGTCAGTTGCACCGACTCACCGGCGAGCACTATTCCTCGCTGGCGTTTCGCAGTGAGGATCTGGAGGAAGGGGTTCGCGCTGTTGGCGTAATCACTCACGTCAGCACCGGTACCCGATTCCAGGTGCCTGCCCCAGCATTGACCTGAACACAAGGCCGCCCTCGGGCGGCTTTTTTTATTGAATCCTGCCTGGCTTGGCGGGTGCATCTTCCTTCGATACCATTGACAGGTCGCTATAGCGACAGCCGCGCCTCGGGTATGCAGGGGTTTAGGAGAGAGCAATGGGTGAAGACCCGAAAAAGGCGTTTATTCGCCTCTTTCATGAGACTGCGCGATACCATCACCGGGCACGAGTGTTCGAGGATCTGATTACTTGCGCCAGTATTTCCATCGAGAATGCCTGGCGAAAAGATGATGACCTGGAAAAAGAGTACCTGGAAGTGGTTGCCCGCTATGAGCGGGAAGATGTGGAGCGCTTTGCCAAATTGTTCGGCTTGATCACACTGGGTATAGACCTGAAGTGTGATTTCCTGGGCGGGCTCTTCATGGAGCTGGAGCTGGGTTCCGATCAGATAGGGCAGTTCTTCTCGCCTTACTCGGTCGCCCGGCTCATGGCTGAAATGACGATGCATGATGTGGAGCGTCATTTTGAAACCCATGAAATCTTGACTCTGGATGAACCGGCCGCCGGCGCGGGTGGCATGGTCATTGCCATCGCCGATGTGCTGAAAGAGAAGGGCATCAATCCTCAACAGAAACTGTGGGTGCGTTGCACCGATGTTTCACCAGTTGCAGCGAGGCTCTGTTATTTGCAGGTTTCGCTGTTGGGGCTACCTGGTCTAGTGGTGATGGGGAACACCCTGACCCTTGAAACCAGGCGGATGATGTTCACTCCCATGCACCATTGGGGAATGTGGAATGCCAAGCTGCAGCGGCGAGAAATGGGAAATACTGCGACAAAACCCCAGGACTCGCTACTGGAGCAGCAAGCCATAGTCCGGCCGCCGGCGAGCAACCCGGTGCCCGCAATGCCTGGCCAACTCTCGATATTCGATGTTGTTGCGCCAGAAAGAGCAGGAACCGGATAACCCGGCGCTGGTCCAGCGCCACACCCAAAGCCACCTCCGGGTGGCTTTCTTTTTGTCCTGTGTGTACCGCTGTCGCGGTGCCCCTTCTTTACGGCCAAATTGTTCCCTCCGGTTACGGCCGTGCCAAGGCATCGGCATTCTGCCGACAAGCCTAAAAGCCCCTAAGAGGGCGCCGCCCTCTCGCGCTCGCAATGGGTATCCCCAATCTTCCGCGCTTCGCTTGTGCAGACCGGGTGATCCCCCTCCCATTGCGTTTGCTACCTCCCGACCTTCGCCAGGTTGGCAGGGGTTCGCGCAGCGAACACCGGAATTGAAAAACCATGAGAGGATGGAAAGATGGAAAATCAAGTCGTTCAGATCGCCCTTAAAGACCTTGTTGCATCATCATTGAATGTGCGCAAAGTGACGGCTGACAATGCCGATGACAAGAAACTGATTGCTTCTATTCGTTCCCAAGGCGTCATGCAGAACCTTGTAGTCGTACCTGCGGCGCGTGGTAAGAAATTCGAGGTAGTGGCTGGTGGACGGCGGCTGGCTGCCCTGAATCACTTGAAGGATAAAAAGGAAATCACTGGCGATTACCTGGTGTGGTGCAACAAGAAGTCCAGAGAAGATGCCACGGAGGCCAGTATTGCCGAGAACGTGGCGCGGGCAGACATGCATCCGGCAGACAAGTTTGAGGCCTTTGTGGCGCTCGCTGAGGGCGGTAAGAAGTCGATCAAGGAGATTGCCAAGGCGTTCGGGGAAACGCAGGCCGGAGTGAAGCGGTTGCTGACTTTGGGTGTTCTGGCACCGGAGATTCTTGATCATTTCCGCAAGGGCAGTCTGGACATGGATGACGTGATGGCATTTACCGTCTGCGAAGACCACGACAAACAGTTGGCCTGCTATGAGGCGCTGGCGCCGCATCAGTTGCATGCTGGCAATATCCGCCGGTTCCTGGTGGGTCAGGCAGTCCGGTCGGATGATGCGATGGCCAAGTTGGTAGGGCTGCCTGCTTATAAGCGGGCAGGCGGGACGGTATCAGCCGACCTGTTCCAGGACATTGTGTACCTGCAAGATAGCGAGTTGCTGGAAAGGCTGGCTGCGGAGAAGCTGGACAAGGCTGCCCAGGAGTTTCTGGCGGATGGGTGGAAGTGGGTTGAGGTAATCCATGATTCCTATGTGCCGTATGGTCGCTTTGCTGGTCGTTTGCAGGGCGAGTTCGGTGATGTGCCGGTGGAACTGACGGCGCGTCTGGAGGCGGCCCGGAAGGAGCTGGAAGAGCTGGAGAATGGGGAGGGGGACTATTCAGCCGAAGAAAGCCAGCGGGTCGATGATCTGTATGAGCAGATCGAGGCGGATGAAGAAAAGCTGGAGCAGTACCGGGCTTTCACCCATGAGCAGAAATCACAATCCGGGGTGGCTGTTTTCTATAACCGCGAAGGGGAGATTCTGGTGGAGCTGGGGCACCTCAAGAAGGAAGACATGCGTCAGATTCGTCAGCAGCCAGATCATGGCGGTGAGAGTCATGGGGAAGGGGGCGTTTCGGTGGAAAGTGGTCGGGAGTCTCAGGCGCTTATCTCTGACCTGGCGAATTATCGCCTACAAGCCATGCAGGCTGCTTTGCTGAAAGCGCCCGGTATTGTCGAGGATTTGTCCGCTTTTGCGGTAGCTGACCAGGTGTTGGGTGGGGCAGGGCAGTGGAACATGCCGGTCTCTGTTAATGCCCATCAGCACAGCTTTGACGCGCCCGGCGATATTGGCAGTACCGTCGCGGCCGGAGAGATCGAGGCCTTCAAGAACAAACTGGATTTGCACTGGCTCCTGAACGAGAACATGGCTGCGCGGTTTACGGCCTACTGTCAGTTGACGCCGAAGGCGAAGAAGGACATTGCCACCTATGTCATGGCCGTCAGCTTGCGCAATGCCAGTGGCGAATTTGCCCGGGTAGTCGCCAGCCTGGCTGAGTTCAATATCGGCGATTATTGGAAGCCCACGGCGGATAACTACTATAAGCGCCTGACAGCCAATTCCCTTACTGAGCTGGCCCAGGAGCAGCTTGGTAGCGACTGGCTGGAAGAGCATGGTGGCACCAAGAAGGGGCACTTGGTTGGGGCAATCGAGGCGGCAGAAGGTATGGCAGGGTGGCTGCCTGAGTCTATCCAGTAGCCCAGTGAGAAAAGGCCCTTCGGGGCCTTCTTTAATCATCAAAACATATTGTATTGATGATTCATTAGTGTATAGTTTGATTATCGGTAGAGATGTTCTTGTCGATGGAATAGCATGGAGAACGCAATGAGTGCTCTGAAGAAAGTTCCTGCAATCGAAGCGGCATGGCCGCCAGTTCGCATCCTGGCGAAGGGCCACTTAGCTGTGGCAATCGTAACTCTGCCTGAGGGGTGTGGTTTGATAGACCCGGAGGACACCTTTGCAGAGCGACGGGTGTTTTTTGAGGCACAAAAGCCGGAGGACTTGGCAGGGCAGCTTCAGGAGTTATTGGCCAGGGCTTGGTGTGTTGATACCTCGGATTGGCTCGAACGTGGTTTGATCTGCAATGTTTATTCTGCGCAGGAAGCTATTGCTCAAGGAATGGCGGAAGGGCTGCCAGAAGAGCTGGCATTGTTTGAATGTGGCGCTGGAAGCGAGAGCTTTGGCGTTGGGCCTGATCTGATTCATTACTGGCGGCAAAATGAAATTGATTTGCTGGTGACGCCGCGCGTGGCTCACCGGCTGCGATTCTGGTTGGCAGAAATCGAGGCCATGTATCGCGAGAAGGATGCTGACCAAGAGGGCGCGGGTAAAGGGTCGATTACATCATAGTTCGCCATATCGACATATCATCATATATTGTATTGATTGTCCAAAATGATTATATTGATTGAGCACATGGCGCGCCTCGGTTGGAATCAGGGGCTAACTGTGTGATCGAAAGATCCACAATCAGGAGATACGTTTATGGGGCACATTACTGCAATTTCCAATCAGAAGGGGGGGGTAGGCAAGACAACCCTCACCGTCAATTTGGGCAAGAGCCTGGCCGCGCGAGGGCGGCGGGTGCTACTGATCGACAATGACCCTCAAGGAAACCTGACTACCGCACTGATCGGGGCTGATCTGCCTGCGGAAGTCCTGGATCATGGAGAGAGCAATGCAGAGGTGCCTGGCGTCGCCAACACCTACACCCTGTTTCTTGAAAACGGCAATATCCGCCCGCTCAAGGTGCCGAACTACGAGAACATTTACCTGATTGGCGCTACCCGCCATCTGGCCGAAATCGCCACTAAAGACTTCCAGGTGCTTTTTGATTTCCGGGAGCAGGTGGAGAAGCTGCAGGACGAGTTCGACGACATCCTTATTGATTGTCTTCCGTCTTTTGGGTTGTTACAGACGGCAGCCCATGCCACCGCCAAGTACCTTCTGATACCCACGCACCTTGACAGTTTTTCTCACTCCGGGATTCGGGAACAGATGAAGACCGCTCAGGGCACCAAGAAGCGCATCAACCCAGACCTGATGCCCTTGGGTATTGTGGCTAACGAGGTATCTGCCTCCAAGACAAACGTCGATATGGTGTTTGGTGAAATGCTGGGGGAGGAGTACGGGGATCTGGTGTTCAAGTCCAGAATCACCAAGTCCGTCAAGATCAAAGAGGCCCATGCGCTTCAGCAGAGCGTGAGCGAATACAAGCAGTATTCGGATCAGGCGCGTCAATTTGAAGAAATTGCAGGGGAATACCTGGAGCGTATTGCACTGCACACCGGGGAGGCTGTGTAGCTATGGCAGGTTTCAAAGAAAGGATGGCGAGCAAGAGTCCGCCCAAGAAAGACCGTCCGGATTTGAAAATTACGGATTTGATGGAAGAGGGTGATGCCTCTGAATTCATCCAGTCTGCCAAGGACCGAGGGGTTTATCTGGAGCTGTCTGCGGATCACTTTGTGGCAGACGAGCGCCAGCCCAGGAAAACCTTTACAGAAGAAGGGCTGGCTGAGCTGCGTGAGAGCATCGAGCAGAATGGCCAGTTGCAACCGATTCTTGTCAAGCCGCGAGTGGATGGGAAATACCCCATTATCGCGGGTGAGCGGCGCTGGCGAGCGATCAAGGGTTCTTCCAAGGTTCAGAAGGTAAAGGCGGTTATCAGCAGCGGCAGCAGCGATGAGCTGCATATCGTGCTGATGCAGTTGGACGAAAATAACAAGCGCGAGTCTGTGCCTGTTATGGAAACCGTCGAGGCTATGGCGAGGGTGGTCGCCCTATGTAAGGCCCAGGGCAAGAAGCAGGGCGATGCGGCCAAGTTGTTGGGTATGAGTGCCGGGCGCCTATCCAAATATCTGTCTTTGATGGATGTGCCCGAGGAGGTCAAGGCCCTTTCCGTCAATGGCAAAACGCAAGACCTGGATACGCTGTATGAGCTGGGAAAGGCAAGTAAGCGTGACCAGGCGGGTGTTCAGGCACTTCTGGCCTCGGTTGAGGAGGGCGGCTTGCCTGGCAACCTTCGCCAAGCCGCAGCAGCGGTAGGGAAGTCCAAGCCGAACACCGATGATGAGAATGAGCCGCCGAATCGGCAAAGGTCCAGTCAAAAGCCGAAGGCTTCCAGGGTGTGCCATTTGGAGCTGGAGAATGATGAAGATGGCGATCACCTTGTTCTCGTATTTGACGACGAAAGCAAGAAGCGCGTGGCGCTGGATGCTTCCGCTGTTGCGCTGTTGCGTGATGGCCTTTCGGATAAATGAATAGATTATTGGAGATAGTTATGTCCCAAGCAGAAGCAAGCCAAGATGTCAGAGGTATTGGCAAATTTTGGGCCGCGATACGTGATGATGAAGCGGTGGCGGTGGTGTCAATGCGGGTGCCGAACGATGTGGACTTCAAGCAGTACCAGGAACGCGCCCGCGCCCTGCTTGAGTGCGTTTCGGAAGATGTGAAACACGGTGAGATTGTGGAGATTGCCGGGGGTGAAAGGGTCTTTGTCCAGCGTCCCAATCACGCAAACCGTAGCAAGCGTAAGGCAGATGCGCCGGTGAAGCCCAAATCGCCCAAGATCTACAAATTGGCCAGGCATCTTTCCTGATCGGTACTGAGCAAGATAGGCGATAGTTAATGGCTGCAAGCAATCAAATAAGTCTGACAGAGCTGTCGATCCTCTCGGAAATGCGACGAGTGTCTGTCACGCTGAAAGAAGGCGAGAGCGGATTCTCCGTTGTTGTTAGCCGTGGTGGTGAA
>Ga0310342_100003445_pt1 | contig 10399 bp, 6 predicted proteins | sample S15DNA20500_MG_FD_206155 | JGI IMG/M metagenome (GOLD analysis project Ga0310342, IMG submission 206155) | Marine microbial communities from station ALOHA, North Pacific Subtropical Gyre - S1503-DNA-20-500_MG | ecosystem: Environmental > Aquatic > Marine > Oceanic | place: Pacific Ocean: North... | reverse complement strand
GGGCTACGCTATGACCTCGGCAGTGGCGTCGACGAAGATGACGAGAAAGCCGTCCGATGGTACCGGCTTGCGGCCGATCAGGGACACTGGGAGGCGCAGTTCAGACTGGGACGAATGTACGCCGATGGCACGGGAATCGAACGGAACGACGCGGCTGCAGCGGACTGGTACCGGCTTGCGGCCGACCAGGGCCATGCTGAGGCACAATACAGCCTGGGGCAGATGTACTTCAACGGGCGGGGCGTTGCGCGTAACAGAGCAGAAGCGGCCCGGTGGGTCACCCGCGCGGCCAGGCTCGGCAACTCTACGGCCCAGACCACGCTCGCAAGCATGTACGAGCGGGGTGCCGGTGTTCCGGTGGACGAAGCACTCGCGTTTCGCTGGTATCACCTCGCCGCTGTTCAGGGAGACCCAGCCGCTCAAGTCACACTCGGATACCTCTATGACGCCGGCACGGGTGTCGCCGAAGATGACGAGGAGGCGATCCGATGGATCCGGCGGGCGGCCGACCAGTCAAACGCGGAGGCGCAGTTCGCCTTGGGTAACATGTATCTGAACGGACGCGGCGTAGCGTCTGATCCGTCGGAAGCGGTGCGGTGGACGCGCCTGGCAGCCGAACAGGGATTCCCACGAGCTCAATTCAACTTGGGAATGAGCTACGACACCGGCACTGGTGTTGAACCTGATTCCGCCGAGGCGGCACGCTGGTTCCATCGAGCGGCGGAACAGGGCGAGGCCGCCGCCCAGCAGAACCTAGGCGTTATGTACGCCAACGGCGACGGTGTTCCGAGAGACTTCGTTACCGCACACCAGTGGTTGAGCCTTGCCGCTGTCTCGCTAGAGGGGACGAGCCAAGCGACCGCGACCGGCTATCGGGACATCGTAGCGCAACAATTGAGCCCCGCCCAGTTAGCCGAAGCGGAGCGTCGAGCCAAAGAGTGGGTCCGCACGCCGGAGCGCTGAACCGCCCACGACCTACCCGCTTGCATCGCGCCCATCCGAGGGTTTAACGTCTTATACTGGTTTTTGTCTGAAGCTCAGAACCGTTCAGTGCATGCACTTGCAATAGGACTCCGGCGTTCACGACACTGGCGCCATGAGAGAGGGAACCGATGATTAACAAATGCGTGATGGTGCTGTTGATGATGGCCGTCGTCGTGACACTCGTCCCGACCCAGGTCGACGCGCAAGGCGAACCGATGCGAAGGCCCAACGGCCAACCGGACATCTCCGGTACCTTCACGTTCCGGACCTTGACGCCGTTTCAACGCCCGGAACAGTTCGCCGAGCAAGAAACACTGAACGCCGAGACCGCAGCCGAATTCGAAGCATCCGAAAGAACTCGCCAAAACCGCGATCTCTTTGACCCGGTTGAGGGCGCACGTAGTGCCGGCTACCAGCCACGTTCCGAGGGTGGCGTGTTGTCGTATAACGAGTTCTGGTACGAGCGCGGCGTCGATCTCACCGACGACAAGCGGACATCACTCGTCATCGACCCGCCAAACGGGCGCCTGCCAGCGCGTGTGCCACGGACGGAACCGCGGGAACAGCTCAGCCAGGACGAAAGAAATGCCCTCCGCTACGAATCCTACACAAGCCGTAGCATGTTTGACCGCTGCATCATGGGTTTCAACTCCGGTCCGCCGATGTCGTCTGGCGCGTACAACAACAACGTGATGATTTTCCAGACCTCAGACCATGTGGTGATCCTCAACGAAATGGTTCACAACGCTCGAATCATTCCAATCGACGATGTCGAAAAGCCACCGTTTACGCAGCTCTCTGGCGTTTCGCGGGGCCACTGGGACGGTGAGACCTTCGTGGTCGAGACGACACAGTTCCGCGGAGGAGAGAGTCGGGGCACAAGTCCCAATAAGCACTTAGTCGAGCGCTTCACGCGACTCAGTCCAGACCGGGTCGCCTACGAGTACACGGTGACAGACCCGACGGTATACACCGCCCCCTTTACCGTGATGATGCCGTTCCGGCGCACTGACGGGACGCTGTTCGAATATGCCTGCCATGAAGGAAACATCGGCATGCACGGCATTCTGGCCGGAGCACGTGAACTTGAACTACAGGGGCGCAAATTACGCCCGTAGCGCTTTACACCAGTATCGACGTAGTATCCACGGGCTGGCTTCTGATGTTTTTATCAGAGCCGGCCCGTTTTGTGTCTCCGGGTCACTTCTGGTGGGAGGTTTCCATGCGTGTGCAGATCAACTCGCGTTCGGCCGTTGCCATCACCACACCGTTTTGGACTCTGATGCTCTTGACGGCCTGCGGTGCGTCGCCAGAGGAACCGGCGCCTGAACCGACCGATGCCATTGCCTACGATGGGGGACGCATCATCGTGGGCGACGGCGGAGTCATCGAGAACGGCACACTGCTTGTCGAGGGTGACCGGATATTGGCCGTCGGCGACACGGATTCCGTCGATGTGCCCGCCGGCGCCGAACGCATTGACCTCACCGGTCGAACGCTGATGCCAGCCATCATCGACACCCATGTACATCTCCGAGAGACTCGGGACGAACTTGTTGAGGACCTGCAGCGTAAGGCCTACTACGGCGTCAGCGCCGTGCTGAGCCTGGGCCGCGGCGTCAGCGAACTGGCCTTCCAGTTACGGGACGAAGTTGTCACCAACGCGGCCCGTTATCTGACGGTCGGCCGAGGGATCACCGCGCCGGAACCTGGCCGTACGGAAGTTCCCTCGTGGGTCACGACCGAAGAGGAAGCGAGGGCGGCGGTACGGGAACTCGTGCCCCAGAACGTCGGCATGGTGAAAATCTGGGTCGACGACCGAAACGGTCAATTCGATAAGCTGACTCCGGAGTTGTACGGTGCAGTCATCGACGAGGCTCACCAGCACGGACTCCGGGTCACCGCGCACGTGTACACACTCGAAGACGCCAAAGGTCTACTCCGGGCAGGACTCGACGCGTTCGCCCACGGAATCCGAGACACGGACGTCGACGACGAGGTTCTCGAACTGTTTCGCGAGCGGCCGGACGTCGTGCTAGTACCGAACCTGCCCGGCTCCGGCTTCGCCGCAGACCTCAGCTGGCTGAGCGGTACGATCCCGGCCGACGAACTGACGCAAATGCAAGAACGATCGGTCGACCGTCCCGCAGCACAGGAGGCGTTCGGCATTCAGGCCAGAAATCTTGCACGATTAAGCGCGGAGGGAGTCACGATCGCGTTCGGCACAGATGGTGGCGCTGGTTGGAGCCCACACGCCGAAATGGAGGACATGGTACGTGCGGGAATGAACCCCGGAGACGTCCTCGTGGCGGCAACCCGCAATTCGGCTGGCCTCATGGCGCTTGACGACCTAGGAACGCTGGAAGCCGGAAAAAGCGCGGACTTTATCGTGCTCGACGCAAACCCGCTTGACGACATCACCAACACGCGGCGGATTGTCGACGTGTATCTACGCGGTGCAGCCGTCGAACGAACGGCACTGAGTTCGGCATGGGTGGGTCCCTAGCGGACCGCGACCCATGCTCAAGACGCAACACCCGCAGGGTCAGTATCTGTCGTAGCCTTCCGTTAGCTCAATCCGGGTACCGGACGGGTCGGTGAGGAACGCGATCTTTAACTCAATCGCCTCGACCTCGCGAAACGCGATGTCGAATTCGATGCCCTTCGCCTCAAGCTGACGGCAAAACGCCTCAAGATCGTCAAGTTCGAATCCGATGTGATCAATCGCCCGCCCCGCGCTGGGCGCGTGCTCTCCTTGTGTGTTACCAAAACTCATGTTCATGCCGGGCACATTGGTCGTGGTCTCAATGCGTCCACGGGGAAGGATCTCCAACCCAAACACATCGACATACCAGTCGAGTAGGGACTCGAAATCCGGCGTAAAGAAGTGAATGTGATACCCAGACACCTCCACCGGCAGCATCTGGTCTTCCTGGAGTTCAACCCGAACACCATCAGGAAGTGTCACGTAGGCGTTGTGCTGGCCTTCGGCGCCAGTAAACTCCGAGTCGACGGTGTAGCCGGCAGCTTTCCACTTTTCAAGCCACTTACCAGTGTCACGCACCTTCACCCCAAAGTGATCCATCACCGACCCCTGCGAGGGACCGTCCGGTTCGGCTTCGGTGAACGCAATCAGCGTTCCCGGCATACGCACCGCCCGCAAAAAACCTTTCTGGGTAGCCACCCCACCAAAGTGCTCGACCCAGATCTTCGTGTGCAGATCGACGTCGGTCACGTTTAAGTGGACGTGCCCATACGTCAAGCCTGCTTCATTGGGCACGGCGAGCTGGGCGTGGGCAGGCGCAGCGAGGGACACTAGGGCGACGGCGATCAGAAACAGCCTCATCTTCGATCCTCCTCGTAACGGGGTGCACACAGCCGCAACCCGTGTCCGAACGTAGGTGTCAGTGTCGGATTGTAGTGTATCGTGCTCGTCATGGCGACGAGACGATCGTGCCTTCCCATCCCGGCTATCCGCCTGGTCGGCCTCCTTCTTCCGCCACTCGCGATCGCCTGCGCTGACAGTGGACGACCGCCAGAGGTCGTAACCCCTCAGAGTCCAACCTCCCCATTACCAGCGTCAAGCGCCGCAGGCGTTCCCCAGTACGAAGTTGACCCGTTCTGGGGCAGAGAACTGCCGAACAACTGGATACTAGGGCAAGTCTCCGGTATCGCCGTCGACAAACGGGATCATGTTTGGGTACTGCACCGACCCTCAACGCTCGACCCACGACAACGCGGGGAGGAGGGCATGTGCTGCGTCCCTGCACCACCCGTGATCGAACTGGACCCGGAAGGCCACGTCGCGCGCTTCTGGGGCGGGCCGGGAGCCGGCTACGAGTGGCCAGAAAGCGAACATGGGATTCACGTCGACCACGAGGACCATGTCTGGATCGGCGGGAACGCCGCCAACGACGCCCACGTGCTGAAGTTCACGTCGGATGGCAATTTTCTCCTGCAAATTGGCCGTGCAGGTCAAAGCGACGGCAGTAATGACACCGATGACCTGGGCCGTCCCGCAGGCATCAGGGTCGATCCGGTTGCCAACGAGGTGTACATCGCCGACGGCTACGGTAATCGTCGCGTTATCGTGTTCGACGCGGAAACGGGGGCCTACAGACGACACTGGGGCGCCTACGGCGAGCCCCCAGACGATACGGACTTACCGACCTACGACCCAACGACTGAGCCGATTCGACACTACAGGAGTCCAGTTCACGACGTTGCCATTGCCAACGACGGGCTGGTCTACGTCGCCGACCGCACAAACAATCGCGTCCAGGTGTTCCAGAAAGACGGCTCCTTCGTCACCGAAGCATTCATCCGCCCCGAGACCCTTGGAAGTGGCACGGCATCCGGAGTCACACTCTCCGAAGATTCGGAACAGCAATGGCTTTTCGTGCCGGACGGAACCAACAACGTCGTGTGGGTCCTGGACCGTGCCACTCTTGCTGTACGGGACTTCTTTGGCCGACTCGGCAAGAACGCCGGTCAGTTCTACCGGCTCCACAATTTAGCGATCGACTCACGCGGAAACCTCTACACCACCGAGGTCAACGTCGGTCAACGGGTACAAAAATTTGACCGGGTCGGGCCATAGCGACGTTCATGAGAGGTGCAACGTGCAACGACTGCGTGGGCAATTTCTCGTCGCAATCGTGACCTGGACCATCCTGACTGGATCTGCGTGGGCTCAACAGGGGTCGATCGACGGCGAGTGGCGCAGTCACTCTGCTGACAACGGCGCAACGAAATACTCACCGCTTGCCGAAATCACGGCGGCTAATTTCGCGGACCTTGAAATCGCTTGGCGTTGGGACACCGTCGACACGCATCTCTCGTGGTCGACAGCAACGGGTTCCTCTCTGCTACCCGCCCGTGCCGTCTTTGACTTACTCGCACAGGACAAGCCGGAACGATGGGCCGAATGGGACGGAGTCAATCGATCGCTCACCCGTCCGTCATTCCGGGCACTGGTCGGTACCCCCTTGATGGCCGATGGAGTGCTCTATCTCAGTACAGCGCTGTATCGGGCAGCGGCGATCGACGCCGCGACCGGTAAGACGTTGTGGGTGCACGACCCTAAGGCCTACGAATCCGGCTCACCGCCCCCGCTGCCCTGGCGCCATCGGGGAGTCGCTTACTGGGAACGAAACGATTCCGCACGGGTCTTCTGGGGCACCGGTGACGGCTTCCTCATCGCGGTCGACGCGAGGACCGGCCTCCCTGCCGAAGAATTCGGCGACGGCGGACGCGTCGATCTCCTAGACGGACTGCCGAGAACAACCCGTGGCGAAGTCGATCTGTTGAACCTGTTACCGGTGGGGTCCCAGTCCCCACCCATGGTGGTCGGCGATACCGTCATCGTCGGCTCGACCATCAATGACCGAGCTCTAACGAGGGAAGCCCCTCCGGGCTGGGTCCGTGCCTACGACGCGCGAACCGGACGCCATAAATGGGACTTCCACACCGTGCCCCAAAGTCCCGATGAACTGGGCGCCGACACCTGGCTGAATGACTCCTGGCGATACTCCGGCAATACCAACGTCTGGTCCTTAATGAGTGCCGATAACGAGCTTGGCTTCGTCTACCTCCCCATCGGAACCGCCACGAACGATTATTACGGCGGGGCCCGTTTGGGCGACAACCTGTTTGCCGAAAGCCTCGTCGCAGTAGATGTGGAGACCGGTCAGCGGGAATGGCACTTCCAGATGGTGCATCACGGGTTGTGGGACTACGACCTCCCCGCTGCACCAAACCTTCTCGACATCACCGTGAACGGACGTGACACCAAGGCTGTTGCCCAGGTAAGCAAGCAGGGCTTTGTGTACACATTCGACCGCGTGACTGGGGAGCCGATCTGGCCGATTGAGGAACGACAGGTCCCGACTAACACCGACTTGGTGGGGGAGGTCCCCTCCCCCACTCAACCCTTCCCCGCCCGGCCGGCGCCGTTCGAATACCAAGGTACATCGGTGGACGACTTGGTCGACTTCACCCCCGAGATCCGCCAACTGGCAATCACGGCAGTCGACGGGTTTAGACTGGGGCCACTGTTCACACCGCAAATGCGTAGTGGCACCATCATGCGCCCTTCCGTCGGGGGCGGCGCCAACTGGTCCGGCGCCGCAGTTGATCCCGACACGGGCTACCTGTACGTACCCTCCGTCAACGCTCATTCAACCATTGGACTCAGCCCACCGGAGCCACACGAAACCCAATCAACGCTCGGATACGTCCGGCGGTCGCTGTCGGCCGGCCCGGTCATGCCGCGAGGACTCCCGCTGTGGAAACCGCCTTACTCACGCATGACCGCAATCGACATGAACACCGGAGACCACGCCTGGATGACGCCCATGGGCCGAGGTGACCGCATCCGAAACCACCCGATGCTGCGCGACCTGAACCTACCCGCGCTGGGCGGAGATTGGGGTCGCGCCGGCCCGCTGCTGACCAAGACGCTCCTGATCCAGTCGCTGGTGGCAGGTGGAACGAACGGTGGGCCCAGACTCGTCGCCTACGACAAGACCACCGGAGCCGAAGTCGGCTCAGTTGACCTTCCCAGCGGTGCACTCGGTGCGCCCATCACCTACACGCTCGGCGACAAGCAATACATCGCAATGACCGTTGGCGGTCAAGTCCCAGGCCTTCTCGCACTCCGCTTACCCGAATGAATCGACAGCGCGACTAGCGGCAATCGGATGCCGTCAGCGATGGCTCTCCGAACCGCCGAGGAGGGTTGGGGCGTGTCAGCGTATCGACCATCCCGATTCGACCGTGCACCTCGCAAACCGCGGCAATCGACAACGTCAGCCACGAATGACGCGCGGTAGCAACATGTGGTGCCGCGGGCAGGTCGAGGTCGGATTCTGGTAAGCCGCACCAGCGAACGCCTGTAGGTAACGCCGTAAATCAGACAACCTGACAATCTCATCGACGAACCCCTGACGTGCGCAATACACCGGTCGTGATGTCTCGTGATACCGCTCGACCAGATCATTCATCTTGTCGATGACCGGCCCGAGCGGTCGCCCGGCCGCGTGCTCCTTCGCGGCGCGCCGGGCGTAGGTAGCCACCGCCGCCGTTTCACCATGCATCACCTCGATCTCGGTCGCCGGCGTGCCGATCGTGAAAGCGTTATGACGATTTCCAGTCGGCCCCCCCATGACGTAGTGCGCCGCCGCCGTCCCTTTCCGAAGCACAACGAGCATCATCGGCACGTCGGTCTGCTGAATCGAGTAGATCAACCCCTGTCCCAGACCCAGCACCTCGGCCTTCTCGGCCAGTTCACCCACATCGATACCTGACGTGTCCTGGAACCAGATAATCGGGAGCCGGTCACGCCCGCACAGCGTGACAAACTCGTTCATCTTGATGAGACCCTGGCGATACAGCTTTCCCCCCATACCCGGATAGTCCGCGTACTCGGGATAGCCCTTCCCAAGGTAACCCTGACGGTTCCCTATGCAACCGACCAGCCGGCCGTCGATCTTGCACACACCAGTGAATACTTCCGGACCATCGTCGGGATGAAATTCCAGCCGCTCACTACCGTCTACCAAACGAGCTAGCACCTCGTCGAAGTCGTAGACCTCCTTCTGATTTGCCGGTAGCAACTGATACAAATCCTCCGCTGGAAACGCGGGCGGCTTCGGCGGCGCCGCCTGAAAAAATTCCGGGCCATAGGCCGGCGTCGCCTGCATGTACTCCTTCAGCCCGTCGAGCACCCCGGTCTCTTCTTCATAGACCCGCGTAAAGAATCCTGTCGCATCGTGATGGGTCGCCACGTCGCCAGGTGGACGCACGTTGAATTCCTGCGTTTTCGTGATGAGTTGCTCGACCATCGCCGCATCGAAGCCACCCTTGGGCGCCATACCAGACACAATGCCCACTCCACCGACGGCCATGTTGGCATCCTTGTGGGCCAGTAAAATCGTCGGACTAATAGCTTGGTACCCTCCGCCGGCCGGATTTGTCCCATAAATCCCGGCCAGCACGGGGATACCAGCCTGCTCAAGCTCCGCGTGCCGATAGAACGGTGTGCCAGCTCCACGCCGATTCGCGTAGAACTTCTCTTGTTCCGGTAGCTTCGCGCCGCTGCAGTTAACGAGCCACACCAGTGGCACATTAAGACGAGCAGCCAGGTCGGTCGCTCGCAAGATGTTCTCTGACTGTCCCGGCAGCCAGGCCCCCGCCATAACCTTGTTATCGAACCCAATGATCACGGCCCAGCGACCCTCGATCCGTCCCAGACCGTCAACCACGTTCGTAGTTCCCTCGTCATTCTCAAGCGGGTTGTAGAGGGTATGCAACGGGTGCCAAGTGCCCGAATCAACCAAGTGTTCGAGCCGTTGGTAGACGGTCATCCAGCCGCGCTTATTAATCTTTTCGGTGGGGAATCCAGCGTTCTCGACCGCGGTCACCGCTTGCTCCACCCCTGCCTCTACCGACTGCAAGACCTCAGCGCTCGCGGCCGCGCGCTTCGCCCGTCCGGGCTTCAGCGCCTTGCCGAAAGAGTCCATCGTGTCGAAATACGGTTTCACGGGGTCACCTTCAAAATCTCTGCGCTGCTGGATACTCGCCTGGCTACCGGTTCGGCGTGTGGCCGCAGGCCATACCGGCAATGATCATTTTCTGTACGTTCGACGTACCTTCGACCACCTGTAACGACTTCGCGTCGCGATACAACCGCTCAGCCGGATACTCGGTGGAATAACCGTAAGACCCAAAAATCTTCATGCATTCGTTGGCGGCGTGTACCGCCGCCTCTGAAGCCATCAATTTCGCCATGGACGTCTCATATTGATTCGGTTTGCCCTGGTCTTTGAGCCACGCCGCGCGATAAACCAGTAACTGCGCCGCATGGTGCTCAACCGCCATCTCCGCAATTTGTGCCTGCACCATCTGGTGCTTCGCAATCGGCTTACCGAACTGAGTCCGTTCATTCCCGTACTCGACCGCCGCATCGAGCGCCGCGCCGGCGACGCCCAGCGCACCCGCAGCACAACCGAGGCGAGTGTTGTTCAATTGCCACATGCAGATCTTGAAGCCGTCGCCAGCCTCGCCAAGCAACGCATCCTTGGGTAACTTTGTCCCGTGAAACGCCATTTCGCCCGTCGGCGCGCAATGCAAACCGAGCTTCGTCTCGATGTCAGTGGCGACAAAGTTCTCAAGTGCTTTGGGTTCCAGGATGAACGCGCTCATACCCCGATGTTTCTGATCCGGGTCGGTCATCACGTACAGTAATCCCGCGTCCCCCTGCGTTGCGTTAGACACCCAAATCTTGCTGCCGTTCACCTCCCAGTGGTCACCCATGTCCCGAGCCAACGTCTTCATACTCGCGACGTCTGAACCGCTCTCAGGTTCGGTCATGCCGAAGAAACCTACTTTGGTTCCCGCCACCCAACCAGGAATG
>Ga0310342_100003442_pt1 | contig 10401 bp, 6 predicted proteins | sample S15DNA20500_MG_FD_206155 | JGI IMG/M metagenome (GOLD analysis project Ga0310342, IMG submission 206155) | Marine microbial communities from station ALOHA, North Pacific Subtropical Gyre - S1503-DNA-20-500_MG | ecosystem: Environmental > Aquatic > Marine > Oceanic | place: Pacific Ocean: North... | reverse complement strand
ATTCAGCTTGCCATCTTGATGCAGTTGTCGCATCGTTTGGACGATGGTCTTGCCATCCTTGTACTGGTTTGGTTGCGCATGGGGTAAGGGGGAGAGGAAGTTGCGAATGTACTTCCATCGCCTGGTACGGATACAACGGATGGTATCGACGGTTTCGTCGCAGCGATCACGAGCCGCTACGATGTGTTGCCGTGGCTGATAGTTCGAGGCCAGTAAATCCCGGCCCTGGATGAACTCCGGGATCTTGATCCCGGCCAGCGCCAGCGATGTCGCCGCGATGTCGATGTGTTCCACCAGGTCATGCCGGACCGTGCCAGCATCATGTTTCCCGGGGAGCCGCATGAGCAGGGGCACATGGATCCCCTCATCGTAAAGGTATTGCTTGCCTCGCAGGTGACTGACCCCATGATCGGTCCAGAAGAAAATCGCAGTTTGGTCAAGGACTCCTTCCTCTCTTAGCGAGTTGATGATTTGGCCAATTTCCTGGTCGACCTTGATCCAACTGCTCAGGTAGGTGGCCCAGTCCGCTCGTAATACGGGATGGTCTGGGTAATAGGGTGGCAGGATGACCTGTTGCGGCGAGACGGGCTGGGTGATCTTGGCTTTACGGGCTTTGCCGCCAGAGAGCTGAATCTGTGCAAAGAAGGGCTGCCCAGGCTTGCGCTTCTTCCAGTCGCCAGCATCGTACATGTCAGCAAAAGTGAAGTTGTAATCAGTCTTACCGTTCTTATTGAGGCCGGCATTGGTGACGTGGTAGCCCGCCTGACGAAATAGTGCCGGGATCGAGGGGACCGGCAGCTTGAAGCTCTCGTAATAAGCCTTGTTTCCACCTCCCTTGCCTGAGGTTCGCTGCGAGCGATGGTTATGAGTTCCCAGGGTCGTTGAGTAGATGCCGGTTACCATGGCCGAGCGGCTGGAAGAACAGACCGGGTTGGTGACGAAGGCCTGCGTAAAGCGAACGCTCGTGCCAGCGAGTCGATCGAGCTGAGGGGTGCGAATCGTTGTTTCGCCATAGCAGCCCAAGTGCGGGGATGCGTCCTCGGCAATGATCCAGAGTACGTTGGGCCGGTCGTCTGCCCGACCAGTACCAGCAAATAGTACCAGCAGGCAAAGTATCCAGCTAACGCGAACTGGTCGTGATCTGTTAGTCAGCAATGATTTTGTCGGTGTCATGGCTTCTGGGTCCGTGATTTCTGGTTCAGGAGGTCCTTCGCGGTGGGAAGTGGTTTCGAGATCAGGTGGGGCTGGCGATGTGGTTGCAGCGCGTCACCCTGGGATTTTGTCCAGCCTGCCAGTTCCGCCTTGAGTTGAAGAAGCGTTTTGCTGTGCTGCGGTTTGCCAGCCAGGTTGTTCAGTTCGAGCGGATCTTTTGTGAGATCAAACAATTCTTCTTTCGAACGCGTGTAATAACGCTTGATGATGGCAGCGGCCTGCGGATCAGTCTTGGCTGCCTGGTCCCAGGAATCCCAGTAAGCTCCGGCCCCGTCCTTGCGTAGTCGATCGGAATGGTTGGTGTGATAGGCATCGGGGCGCAGGTTGTGGATATATTTAAAATTTCCCACGCGGACGCTGCGGATGGGGAAGATGTTCATGACGCCATCACCAGTCTGGGTGGTGAAAATCTTGTCGCGATGAACCTGTTGCTGGCCGGTCAGAACCGTGGCAAAGGATTTACCGTCGATCTGATCGGGCAGCTTGCAGCCGGCCATTTCCATCACCGTCGGGAGAATGTCGACCCAGCTGACAAACGCGTTGGTTCGTTTGCCAGCAGCAATCTTCCCGGGCCAGCTAACAACCAGTGGCACGCGTGTTCCCGAGTCGTAAAGATTCCATTTACCCCGTGGCCATTGTCCACCATGATCACTGGTGAAAAGGAAGATAAAGTTCCTGCCAAATCTTTCCTGGGCAAACTTGTAGATCCTGCCCATTTCCTGGTCCATGCCCGTAATGTCGCTCAGGTAGCGCGCCCAGTGCTGGCGTGTCTCGGGCGTGTCAATAAAATCCGTTGGCAGCGTCACTTTCTGGGGGTCGTAAATACCCTCCTTAGTCCAGGCAACGTGCGGCCGCCGGTCACCAACGAGCAGGCAGACCGGGCCGGCAATGTTCTTGCCTTTAAAATATTTTCGAACGTTTTTCGACATGTTGCGCGGCGGGAGGCTTTTGAAATCAGTTCCCGGCATCGGATTTCTGCCGTGGGCTACCTTGCCAAAGGAAGCGATGTGATAGCCCCTGGCCTTGAGGATGGGGAGAAGGAATTTCGTCCCCGCCTTGACCTGGCTGTGGTTGGCGTGCGCTCCGTGTCGCGATGGCATCAGGCCGGTCAACAGTGAAAATCGATTGGGGCAACAGGAGGGAGAAGCGACGTAGGCGTTTTCGAAGGTCATTCCGCCGGCGGCCAGGCGATCCATGGTCGGGGTGCGAACATCTTTTGATCCATGAATGCTCGTGTCCAGTCGCCCCAGGTCGTCGGAAATAAAGATCACGATGTTGGGCGGTTTCGCTGTATCGGCAAATGCCGCTGCCATGACTGGCTGGTAGCCCGAAAATAGGATCAGCACGATAGTCAGTCGCAGCAATGAAAGGCTCAACGGCTTTATTCGGGGATGTTTTTCAAGGCAAGTGATCATGGCAGTTGCTTAAGCTGGATGTGTCGGTATTCCATCTGTCCCCGATCTCCTTCCAGGCCAATCGGTCCGCTCGCCGGGACCGCCATCTTGTCGGTTAGCAATTCTCCGTTGCAGGTGGCATGAGCAATACCGTCGGTGACGGTCACGACCAGGTTATTCCAGTCCTGCGGCCGGTATTTTTTTAAGTCCTTGTAGGGGCCGGCCAGCAGGTAGTCTCGGCACTGGAGCTGCGGCTTGCGAATAAAGACGCCACTATCCGCATTGGGCGTGGCCCGGAACTGAAGCTTGAGAACAAAGTTGCCGCCGAACTCGGCCGTGGTCCAGAGTTGCTCGATACGACGTCCCTCGGCCGGTGTGGTGACCACTAGCTTGCCATGGATGGCCTGGTAGCGATTGTCATTGCTGCGGGTTTTTCCGTCAAAGGAAATGGCTTCCTTGATTTCCACGAAAACCGGTGCGTTGGGACGCGGCTTGCGCGGTTTCTTGCGCGGTGGCGTGGGGCGGAATCCCCAGCCCGTTAAATCCTTGCCATTAAAGAGGCTGACGAAGCCCTCTTCCGGCTTAAACGGCGTCGGCTTGGTCTCCAGGAAACCAAGGGTGGCAAAAATGGGTTGCAATGCCGAGGCCCAGGTCTGGTATCCCTCGGCATTGAGATGCAGCAGGTCGGGGAACAGTTTTGGGTTGGCATCACCCTCGGCCGTTGCAAAAAGGGTCCAAGTGTCGACGACCGTGATTTGCGGGTCTCCCTTGACGGTTGCCTCGTAGCTGGCATTAACCTGTTGGATCTTGTCCGACGGTCGTTTCTTGCTGGCTGAACTGGGAAAGACTCGGCAAAGAATAACCGGCGTGGTTTTACTATGAGCCTTGATGGCCGCAATGATCTTCTGGAAGTTGCGGCCAATCAGTTCCGGTTCCAGGCCGACCTCGAGGTCGTTGGTTCCCATCAACATCACGATGGCACTGGGGTTCAGCGAAAGAACATCCTCCTGGAGGCGAATCAGCATGCCACGGGTAGTGTCACCGCCAATGCCCCGATTAGCCAATTTCATGCCGGCGAAATTACCACGGAACTTGGCGCCCCAGCCCTGGGTGATGGAATCACCCAGGAAGACAACTGCTTTTTGATCCTGTTTGACCTGCTTGGACCAGGCGGCTCGTCGACTGGCCCAGGTCTTTACGTAACCGTTGTAGCGTCTCAGCTTCCCTTCACCAGGTAACCCCTCCTCGCTCTTGGGAAGTGCAAAGCGATCCGCTTCCTGGGCCGGCAGGACGGGCGGAGTCGCGGTAGTCGCCAGCAACAGGGTTAATGTGAAAAGGTACTGGGGAGCAGTCATGGTCGAATTCCTTGTGAAGTCATTGGTGCATGATTTATGGTTGAGTGTTAAGTAATTTCTTGACGCCATTGAGCAGGACGTTTTCCACCTCGGGAGCAACGCGAGAGACCTTGCCGGTCTCGTAGCCCCCTTGCCCGTAAGCGATACGTGTACCGATGTAACCGGGGCCATAGTCGCCGTAGGCCGCCATGGCGATAAATTTGCCAGGTGCCATCTGCTGAGTCGCCAACTGGTACTCGACAAATAGCTCGCCCGGCATATGTACGATGTGGGCATCACCCAGTCGCAGACATGAGAGTGGAATGCGATGTCCGCTATTCATCCGTTGGACGAACGAGAGATCGCGAGCAGATCGCAGTCGCTCGCTAGTAGCCAGGGATTTGTCCTTGATTTTCGCCTTTAATCCGGCCTCGGTCAGCGTAGCTCGAACTGGCAGAGTCACTGGCTCGACAGCCCAGCCGACGTCTTTGGCAGTTAGTGGAGATTTGTGTTGGGCCTTCCACGCCAGTTGCATTCCGTCGGCCAGTCGTTGAGCGAGCAAGGGGCGGTTTTTCTTTGAGCCGTCGTTGTACTTTCCGGCAGCCACGTTTCCACCGGCTCCATTGAAGTGGATGTGTGGTACTCCAGGAAGAGCCTTTTCTCGCAGCTGGCGGGCGATGCCGACAAAGTCCCAGTTAACCAGGCCCTGGCCATAGTAGCTTTGGGGATGCGTGGCATAGTAACTCATCACGACCAGTGGTTGCTTGCCGTTCCAAAAGGCGACCAGTCGGACCAGTGGGTCGATGGTCCCCTCTGGAGCAGCCTGCGCTGCCGGCTTTGTCGATTTGCTCATCCGTCTGATCGCGACCTTACCATCGGGTCCCAGGATCCGGCGGTTGGAAGCAACCTTCTCAACCCTGGCAGAGCCGGTACTGAAATGGGTTAGTGGCTGGGCCTTGGCAAGGGAGAGCCTGGCAGCAGCAGCGATCCGCTGCATTACCTGGGCATCGAAGTCCGCGTTGGAGAACTGTTTGCCAAGCCCTTCTTTGACAAGCAGGCGTTCGGTGATGAAGTCACTGCCTGGCGCGTCATGCTGATGAAGGGTGTGCAGGGCCACGCGATCGGGGGTGGTTCCGACTCCCTTTGCCAGTGCTGCTCGGAACTGGTCATAACTGCCGTTGCCAATTCCGACCCAGTCAAACGCGCACAACACAATTGGTTTGCCGGCACCGAGTAGAACGACGCCTCGCGCCGTCAGTGGTGTGGTGATTTCCATCACTGGTTTGACGTTACCGTTGCAAAGGGGGGAGCCGAGAGGTGGCGTGGCATCGGCTTGAAACGTTGCCAGTCGCAGCGGTTCCTCGACTGCCTTGCCGGCAGAGGGAGTGAATAATAACAACCCGCTGCAAGCCAGGATGAGAATACGAGTCATGTGCCAACCCTCTCGTGCCACGATGTGTCAGAACGAAACCACTAGGGGGTGATTTTACACGACAATTCGAGCGTCGGCCATCGGCAGCAGCAGGCTTACTGGACGGTCTTAGATCAACCCGGGGATGGGGTTGCCCGCTGGTAGCATGGGGATCGGACGACCGGCCTGATCATCGAAATGGGTGGTCGCCGGGATGCCCAGTACGTGGAAGACGGTTGCCATCAGGTCCTGGGTGGTGACCGTGTCGGCGGCCGGGAACTCGGCCTTCGGAGATGACTGGCCGATGACATTGCCCGTTTGCAGTCCACCTCCAGCCAGGGCCAGGGTGCTTAGGCGTCCCCAGTGGTCACGTCCTGCGTTTTTATTGATGCGGGGCGTGCGGCCAAATTCACCGGAGATTACCAGCAGGATATCTTTCTCCAGTCCGCGCTGGTAGAGGTCTTCGACAAAGGCAGCCACGGCGCGATCGACTTGCGGGCCCCGGCTGTCCATCGAGCGCTTGATGTTTCCATGCATGTCCCAGCCCTGCAAGGCGACGGCTACGAAACCGCAACCCGCTTCACACAAACGCCTGGCCTTGAGCATCGATGCTCCCAGGCCGTCACCATATTTGGCGACGACGGCTGGATCTTCTTGTTTGAGGTCGAATGCCTGCGGCGCTTTACCGAGGATCAGGGTTAAGGCCTGCTGGTTAAAGTCGTCAATCCCTTCAATCGTACCGCTGGCGTCCGTATCCCGGCGCAACTGATCGAGGTTGCGCAGGAGTGTCTGGCGGTCTTCCAGGCGACTCACTTCGGTCGCCAGGTCCATGTTTTTTCGCGCCGGCCCGTCGGGTGAAAATGGTCCGTGGGCCTTGCCTAGCCAGGCTGGCCCCGGGATGGCGTTGACTTCGGTGTTAAAACCGATCTCTCCCATTTTGACATAGGTTGGCATGCCGGTCTCTGGATGATTACAGCCACGCACGCGTGATGTGATCGATCCTAAGGAAGGACGGTCTGCTCCCTGGTTGTGTCCCGTGTTGACGAAATAGGCCGCCCGATTGTGACTGCTGGTCGGAACCGTGAAGGAACGGACGAAGGTCATCTTGTCAGCCAAGGTGGCCATTTTTTCGAAGTTACCACCGAGGGTCAGTCCCGGCTGGTTTGTCTTGACTTCGCCGGTCACGCTGCGAAACTCGACCGGGGCATCCATCTTGGGGTCAAAGGTTTCGATATGGGTCGGACCACCATTGAGCCACAACCAGACGACCGAGGTATCCCGTTTGACGGCGGTTGCTTCGGCTGCGCGGGCAGCCATCAAGTTACCGAGCGTCAGTCCGCCAAAACCGAGAGATCCAATTTGTAGAAAGTTCCGGCGGGAAATTCCTGCGCAATTCCGTTTGCTGTCGCCAAAGGATACTTTCAGCACTTGGTGGCCCTCCGAGTTGCTAGTGACGTCGCCAATTTAACCTATCAACGATGGCTGATGCATATTATAGAGAGCGGACTGCCCTGCATCAAGAACAACTTGATCTGTTGAGGAAGGACTATTTCTTCTTTTTTTGATCCTGTTTTGCCGACCCGGAACTAGTATCGCGACGGAAATTGAGCGATTTGGTTTTATTGCTCACCGGGCCTAGTCCCCTCCCCTTCAGCCGGTCCACGTCCTTGGCCAGGCGGAACCACTCGGCCGCCATTGCCTTCACGCGCCCCGGGTGCCTGGCGGACAGGTCATTAAGTTCCGAACGGTCATCATCCAAGTTGTAGAGTTCCCACTTGCCCAGCTTGGCTGAGACCAGTTTCCAGGGTCCCTGCCGCAGCGCGCGGTCGGTACCGAAATGAAAATAGAGTGTTTCATGTCCTGCGCGTTGTTTGCCCTGGAAAATCGGCACAAGTGATTTTCCCTGCAAGGGATCGATCTGGCGATCATCGATTTGTTTCGGGTACTCAGCACCGGCCAGGTCGATAAAGGTAGCCATGAAGTCGATCAGGTGTCCTGCCTGATTGGTCGTGGAACCGGGAGAGGTCTTGAGGCCCTGGGGCCAGTGGACGATCAGTGGCGAGGAAATGCCCCCCTCATGCTGGTTTTGCTTGTAGAGACGAAACGGTGTGTTACCGGCATGAGCCCAACTGGCGTCGTAGGTCCAGTAGGACTTGGGATCCCACGGTTTCAGGAAGCGGCCCCGGGTTCGTTCAAAGGGACAGGCCCCATTGTCCGAGCAGAAGAGAATCAGCGTGTTGTCGAGGAGGTCCTTCTTTTTCAGGAACTCGATATAGCGCCCCACGTTCTGGTCCAGCACGTCGACCATGGCCGCAAACACTTCCATGCGGTCCGCTTCCCACTGGCGATCTTCTTTGCTGAGGCTATCCCAGGCTGGAATATGCTCAGGGCGCGGGCTCAGTTTCCACTTGGCTGACAGCAGGCCGGAGTCGAGTTGCCGCCGGTGACGTTCGCTGCGCAGTTGATCCCAGCCGCCGTCGTACTGCCCATCGTATTTCTTGACCTCCGCCTCGGGAGCCTGCAGCGGGTAATGCGGTGCGTTGAAGGCGTTGTAAAGCAGGAATGGTTTGTCTTGCTTGGTCGCTTCTTCGAGAAACTCAAGTCCAAAATCGACGATCGCATGGGTCGTGTAGAAGGGCCGACCATTGAGCGTCTTGGGAACATCCCAGTTTGCCCCGTTGAGGCGAAAGGAGTTGTCCCCGGTAAAGAAATTGGTAGCCCCGGAAAGATGTCCCCAGTATTTCTGGAAACCAAAATCTGTCGGTTGCTGGCTGAGGTGCCATTTTCCGACCATGTTGGTGACGTAACCGGAGGCACCCAGTACCTCGGCAATGGTCGCGCCACGATTTAACTTGGCCCCGCCGGCCTGGTCACAGTAGAGTCCCGTTAATAGCGAGACTCGCGAGGAATGGCACTTGGCCGTGTTGTAGAACTGGGTGAACCGCAGGCCGTTGCTGGCCAGCTTGTCCAGGTTTGGAGTCTTGATTTCGCTGCCGTAGCAGCCGATGTCCGCGAAACCCAGGTCATCGGCCATGATCAGGATGATATTGGGGCGATCAGCCGCCGTAGCCGTGGTGAGGTTGGCTGTTGTGAGTGTAAGCAGCAACACGAGTAGGGTAAAACGTTTCATGGTGAGCGAACCTTTAGGATTACATTTCGATGGATTTGTTCTGCAAAGTTCCAGTCTACTTGACCCCCTGGGGTGGGTCTAGCGCGGGCCAGTCGGTGTCCTGGCTTGTTTGCAACAGTTAGAATTATGGTTGACGACATTTTTTCCGGTTTGGGCAGGAGGTGTTGCGGTGAAACTAGCCTGGTCAGTTCTGTGGCTCATGGCGATGTGCAGCTCTATCGTTGCTGCAGAGTTGCCGTCTCAAGTGCTGAATTTGAGTAATTGGAAGCTGACGCTTCCCGAGAACACCAGTCATCCTGGCAATCCGGATGAGAGGTTCGGAAAAGACCTGGCGAGATTTCAGGATTCGCGCTACTTTCGCGTTACAGCGGAGGGCCAAGGAGTTTTGTTTCGAGCACCTTGTGGTGGAGCTACTACCCAAGGAAGCCAGTATCCTCGTTGCGAACTGAGAGAAATGAAAGCCGGGGCTAAGGAGAAAGCCAGTTGGGGCACTGCCGACGGCCAGCGGCACACGATGACCGCTGCACTGGCAATTCTCCAGACGCCGCTGGTCAAGAAGCACGTGGTTTGCGCCCAGGTCCATGATGCAGAGGATGACTTGATGATGGTTCGCCTGGAAGGGAAGAAACTGTTCGTGGAGCGCAATGACCTGCCTGCTGTGCGGCTCGATTCGAATTACAAGTTGGGAACGCGGTTTTTAATCAAGATCGAAGCAGCCAAGGGTCACGTCAAGCTCTGGTATAACGAGCAGTTGAAAATGGATTGGGTTGTCTCCCGACAAGGCTGCTACTTCAAGGCTGGCTGCTATACGCAATCGAACATCAAGAAAGGTGACCTGGCCACAGCCACCGGTGAAGTGATTATCTACCGGTTGCAGGTAGCTCACGAAAATCGCTAACGCTCCTGTCTGTCACGGTTCGGTTTGCCTGTCGCGTCGTTGATTTTCTATACGAGGCGGCTTCAGCGCGGGACTGGCTGAACGGCGCGGCTAGGAGATGATATCCTTGATGACCGTACCGCTTACGTCGGTCAGTCTCATGTCGCGGCTGCGATGATGATAGGTAAGCTGTTCGTGATCCATGCCCAGTAGGTGCAGGCAGGTTGCGTGCAGATCGTGGATCGAGGTTGGTTTTTCTTGGGCGGCGTAGCCGAATTCATCCGTGGTCCCATAGTTCATGCCCCCCCGGGTGCCGCCACCGGCCAGGAACATGCTGAAGCCGCGCGGGTTATGATCGCGTCCGATCGTCCCCTGGTTTGTTGGCATGCGGCCGAACTCACCACCCCAGATGACCAGTGTCTCATCAAGCAGGCCGCGGCGATCCAGGTCCTTGATGAGTCCCGCGATCGGTTGATCCACTTCGGGGCAATGTTGTTCCAGGTTTTCTCGCAGTCCGGAATGGGCATCCCAGCTAAGCTGCTGATCGGCTCCACCGGAATAAACTTGCACGAAGCGGACTCCCCGTTCCACCATTCGCCTGGCCAGCAGGCACTGGCGCCCAAAGTAAGAGCTAATGGGACGATCGATCCCGTACAATTGATGGGTTTCCTTGGTCTCCTTTTCCAGGTCGACTGCTTCCGGGGCAGCCATCTGCATGCGGTAGGCCAGTTCATAGCTTTGGATACGGGCCGTCAATTCGGCCTCTCCCGGGTTCTGTTCAAGATGGCGCCGGTTCAGTTTTTTCAGGAAGCCGAGTCGCATTTTCTGTTGTTCGGCTGTCATGCCAGCCGGGGGTTTCAGATCGATAATCGGTTCCCCCTGGCTGCGCAGTGGCGTTCCCTGGTAGGCCGCGGGTAGGAAGCCGGAGGTCCAGTTCTGGGCTCCGCCAATCGGACCACCACGGTGATCCCACATCACGACGAACGCTGGCAAAGAGTCGCTTTCGGATCCGAGTCCATAGGTGACCCACGATCCCATGCTGG
>Ga0310342_100003440_pt1 | contig 10405 bp, 4 predicted proteins | sample S15DNA20500_MG_FD_206155 | JGI IMG/M metagenome (GOLD analysis project Ga0310342, IMG submission 206155) | Marine microbial communities from station ALOHA, North Pacific Subtropical Gyre - S1503-DNA-20-500_MG | ecosystem: Environmental > Aquatic > Marine > Oceanic | place: Pacific Ocean: North... | reverse complement strand
CATCAGTATCTATGACACGGAGTGGAATGAGATTCAGACCATCGCACTTAACGACGGAGACTACGCTTTTCGCGTGATGTTGGAGACCGAAGGAGATGACATCTATGTCGCTTACGATGAAATGGATTTGTACGCGTGGAATCCGAACTCGCAAGCCAAACTGGAACACTTTCAGATTACCGGCCAAAGTCTGGCTGTGTGGCAATGGATTACAAGTGGAACCGGATCATGGGGCGATCCGGTAAACTGGAATCCCACTGGCGGGCCTCCTGACGGTCAAGGAGCGACAGCAGTTTTCGCAGAAACGATTACCACGCCGACCTCCGTTGTGACCGATGAGGCCGTCACGTTGAATCGGATCGAGTTCAATAACAGTACCCACCGCTACACCCTTATTGGTGTGGGAAGTGTCAACCTGATGGCGGATACGACCAACGGGGTCACCAAACCGACCGTGATCGTTAAGGGTGCGCACCGGCTCCAGGTGGACGTCAACCTGTTGGACGACACGACGATCGACGTCACCGGTGATGGAATCGTTGAGTTCAACAACCGGTTCGCTATGGCGGGTAACACGCTTACCAAGACCGGGGAAGGCGAGTTGGCCATCAATGATGTTTTTAATGTGGGCGACGGCACAGTGGATGTCCTCAGGGGAACGTTATCGGGAAGGGGTACCATCGCCGGTGATGTAATCAATGCGGCGGGAATGATTTCCCCAGGCAGCCACCGTGCAGGGGTCGCGGTGATCCCGGAGCCGCACGGGTGGATGTTGTTGCTCTTTGGTGCCGTGGGAATTGCAGTCAGACGCCGTTGGTACCTGTAGTTGGCGAGGGTGCCAATAAACCCTGTTCCGGACATGTCCCACGCCGTATCAACCATCGCCGGTCGATGTTTCCGCATGCGATTTATGAAAACAGTTTTTCGACGGTTTCCGCCTTCACGAGTTCGCGGGGCTGATTTAAATGGTTGTGGACGATGGTGTGCGGATCGATGCCCATGGAATGGTAGATGGTCGCCAGAATTTCCGTCGGGTGCACGGGATTTTCCAACGGTGCTGAACCCGTTTTGTCTGACTTGCCATGGACATAGCCACGTTTGATGCCGGCACCACCGATGACACTGGTGTAACAGTAGGGCCAGTGGTCACGTCCGTCCGCACTGTTGCTGTTGCCCGAGGTCGATACGCCCTTTTGCGGGCTGCGGCCGAATTCGCCAATGGCTACAACGAGCGTCTCGTCAAGAAGTCCGCGTTCATCAAGATCTTCAAAGAGCGTTGTCAGGCCTTGATCGAGCATGGGACCGGACTGGGTTTTCATGCGGCCGGTGAGGCCAACATGGTGGTCCCAACTGTGGTTGTCAGAGTTGGCAACTTTTGGCCAAACGACCTCGACCACTCGTGTACCGGCCTCGACCAACCGGCGGGCCATCAGGCAACACTGGCCAAAAGAGGTCCGCCCATAGCGGTCGCGCAGGGCGTCACTTTCCACGGACAGGTTAAATGAGTCGCGCGCCCGGCCGCTGACCAGTAGATTGAGTGCTTGTGAATAGAACTCGTCGATGTTGTAGTCGGCAACGGCCTTGTCAATGAGCGGCAATTTGGCACTAATGGCCTCGCGCAGACTGGCACGCCGGTTAAGCCGAACTGAAAAGACGTCAGGTCGAAGTTGCAGGTCGTCGACTTTGACATTATCCATCTTGGACATGTTCATGTCGTCGCCTTCAGGAAACAGGTAATAGGGATCGAAGGCCTTGCCGAGAAAACCGGCAGTTCCACCCTTGTTGACGACGTTGGATTCCTGTAACGGGCGTGGCAACATGACGAAAGGCAGCATCGGTTCGTCGGTTGGTTTGAGTCTCACGATGTTGGAGCCGAAGTTGGGGAAATCCTTGGGAGTTGGGGGCTCGAGCTGGCCGGATGGGCCGACCTTGTCCGTTGTGTAACCGGTCATGATCTGGTAGATCGCCGCTGTATGATTGAACAGGCCAACGGGCGTGTAGCTCATGGAGCGAATCATGGTGAATTTATCGTTTACCTGGGCCAGTCGCGGCAGGATCTCCGTGAAGTTCACCCCGGGAAGTTTCGTTTGGATATTTGAAAAATCCGAACGTACGTTGTCAGGTACCGAGTTGGGTTCTTTGGGATCCCATAGATCCAGGTGACTGGGACCGCCCTGCAGATAGAGCATGATCACTGACTTGGCTTTTCCCCAACCAGAACTTCCCACCAAGGGACTGTTGGCTGATGCTGATTGGGCACGCAGGATGGTGTTGAGCGTCATTCCGAGCATGCCGGCACCGCCAACACGAAGAAAATCGCGGCGATTGTTGCCAAGATGGGAATCACACAGATCTTTGCCTTGCGCTCCGGGAAATCTGAACATATCACACCGAGTTAGGTTGAAGGTTATGTTGTCGAAGGCTATTAATGATTGAATAAAAAGGCCGCGTTATTAATCAACGCCCAGCTGAGATCTTGAGCGGCTGTCAGCCTGGCATTGTTGGATTGCTCAAGGGATTGTTCGACATCTTTGCGTAATTGGAGCAATTCTGGATCGTTCTGTACAGGTCGTTCTGTTCGTGACAGGGCAACCTTGAGTTGCTCGAGTTGGGGATTTGCGGGCAAGGGGCGTTTTTTTCGGACCCAGTCGAACCGTTTGGCGAGGTAATCCGATTGCTGGTCACGAAACCAGCCGGTTACCAGGGTCTTGTTCTCTGGGGAACGCAACGAGGGTGGCCGGCGCAGGATATCGGCGATCGGGGTCGGCAGACCGAGGTTCAGTGGGTTGGGTGAGTCAGTTGTCGAGATACGGAAGCTACCCAGTGGGTATGACCCGTCAGAATATTGACAAGCAATTGTGACGGTCAATGTGGCACCGTCTTCGCCGATAGTTAACGGTTCGCTCAGTTGGAAACGCGCCCAATGAGGAAGGCCTGCCTGACCATCGGGTCCACCCACAGCCCATCCGTTGTCGTTGCGCTCTCGGTTGCCGTTGATGGCATTTTTAACCGCGAATTTGTCCTGGTTGAAGTCGGCCCTGGCATCGACCAGTTTGACCTTGACGACAGTTTCAGGGCTTTTCGCCAAAGCGTAACTGATTTCAAATTCGCTGACGACAAAGTTCCCGTTTTCATTCAGTCCGGGACCAAAGCCGTTGAGAGAGTCGTGGGTAAGCGCTGCCAGCATCATACCACTGATGGTAGTTGATTTTACGGGGATGGTGAGCGTGTAATCAGTGTAGGCAATCGGGCCACCGGAGGCGAGGATTGACGCATCTTCGTTAATCGCCAATTCGATTCCTTGTGTTGCGGTTGCCGCAGAGGGTTGCTGAGTTTGCCAGGTGGTCCAGAAGCGATCAATCGTCAATCCACGCATCCACTCGGCCTGTTTCTCGGGAAGTTCGTTGGTTTCAAATTCGTGGAGTATCTGCTCAGCTGTATCAATCTGCGATTGCCACTCGGCTTCGGCAGCGGCTTTTTCTGCCTGATGTTCGATGTTGTAGGTCTCAATCTTGGTGTGCGCCTGGTCAATGGCCTGCAGTCGCTCGTTCTCCAATACGATTTTCTTATCGACCCATTGAGTTTCCTGTTCGGCAAGCCGGGCCACGAGTGCCTTGTGATCGTCGGCGACTTGGGACCAGTAATCGACAACCAACGAGATTTCTTCTGCGGACGGATGTCTGTTGAAAATTCGCAAATAAAGTTTTTCGATCAGCGTTCGATCATCGGGCTCCGACGCAACCAGTTGGGCAATGGCGTTGTCCGGATCACCGATAGCTGCCGCAATCTCCGGACTGTTGAGCATGGTCATGACGGCACGCAGTTCGACGTCGTTCTGACGCTCGCATTCGCATGATGATTCGCGCGGTGGACGGCCGAGGTTGGCGAGAAAACCACTTTTCGTATCGATTTGAGCATCCGCCAGCTGTGCGGCACGCATGCCGGGTTGGGCACCGGGAATATTCGGTATGGAGCCGGTAACAGCAAAAACGGAGTCAAACAAAACCTCTGCGGGAAGGCGTCTCGCTTTGGCGTGCGAAAAGTTGATGTCGTCGTCCTCGTTGTACGGATTGGTCTCGATTGACAATTGGTAGGTGCGCGAGTTGCAAATCCCGCGCATCAATTCACGGACGTTGAATTTGGAATCGATAAATTGATGCGTCAAATAATCCAGCAATTCAGGGTTGGTGGGTGGGTTTCCAGCACGGATGTCATCGATGGGTTCGATCAGCCCGGTGCCGGTGAGGTAGGCCCAGATGCGATTGGCATAGCTTTTGGCAAAGTACTGATTTTTCGACGATGTCAGCCATGTGGCCAGTTGTTCCCGACGGGTCGATTGGGGGGGCAGCGATGCCGGCTGCAGAACCGTCTCGAAAGGGAAGTTGGGTTGGGCGATTTCTCCGGTGACAATATTGGTCACGTCTCCGGAATCATGGTCGGAAATGATTTCGTAAAGTGGCTTGGCAAGTTCCACAGCGCTGCCGCCGATGTTTTCCTCGGGTGCGTTTTGGGTGTCGCGTTCCAGCTGGATTTGAGCAAAGTAGGCGGCGGTTTGGTAATAGTTGTCCACATTCCACCTTTCGAATGGATGGTCGTGGCACTTATTGCAATTGAAACGGGTTGCCAGGAAGAGATGCGTGGTGTTCTCCATAATTTGTTCGGGCGTCCGTAAAATCTTGTAGTAACTGGCAGCGGGATTTTCTTTGTTGGAACCATTTGCCGTGAGAATGGAGAAAACAAACTCGTCGTAGGGCGTGTTGGCTTCGACATGTTCGTGGATCCAGTTGCGGAACAACTTGGCGCCTTCGCTACCAAGAAACTTCGAGTTGACTTGTAACATGTCGGCCCACTTGTTGGTCCAGTGGTCGATGAATTCAGGTGAACCGATGAGTTCATCAATGACAGCGGCGCGTTTCTCGCGGCTTGGCCGGTTGTCAGATAGAAAGGCCAAAAGTGTATCCGCCTTGGGTGGCAAGCCGGTCAGGTCCAACTGGACACGGCGAAGGAACTCTGCGTCGTTGGTCAAACGGGAGGGGAGAATCCGCATTCGTTTCCACTTGGCGGCAACGAGCTGGTCGATCGGGTTATGGACCTCCGGTTCTTGCCAGACGAATCCTTCTCGATCTCCCATGACGGTCAAGGTCGTGGCAGCATAAGCACCGCTGTAGCGGGCCAGCACGGGGGCCTCACCCCGCCGTACCGTTGAGATTCGTCCGAAGTCGTCATGAAGGGCAATTTCACGATTGCCGCTTTCGATGACCGCTTCGCGCGTCACGTCGCGCTGCGATCCGTCGTCGTAATGGGCGACCACGCGCATTTGTTGATGGGCACCGATGTTCTGGATTTCCGGGTTTTGTGGAAACAATTCGATACTGGTGACCCGAGAGGCAGCCATGTTGACCTGGGCACCATTAGCGATCCACTGGCGGATGATGTTGTAATAGTGCGAGCCGATATCGGTCACGGCCGATCCCTGATGGGGGACGGCGCCGGTGGCTTTGAGCAGCATGAGGGAATCGTCGGGGGAAGCAAAATTGACACGACGGGCGGCGTGATCGTCTCCAAAGGCGCGGGCATCGACCAGGGCATCGTAGCCGCGCAGGCTAAGTTTGAACCCGTTCTTTCCGTCCTTGGAGCCGTGGCAGGTGCCCGCGTTACAGCCCAGCTGACTGATGACGGGATTGACGTCGCGGATGAAGTCCGGGGCGTACATTTGGTTCAACCCGCTAACGGTGACCTGGGTGCTTGCCGTGAGTCCCTGGTAAGAGGCTGAGAGTGTTGTGGTACCGTTTCCCTGGGGTCGCAGAAGACCCCGATCGGCGATCGTGGCGATCGACTCGTCGATTGACCATGTTACCATGCCTGTGAGGTCGGCCGTATCGCCCGAATCCAGAGTTGCCTTGATCAGCAGTTGGTTGTAGGCATGGGGCGCATCGAGCGTGATGGTCGTCGGAGAAATCTCGATGCTTGTCACTTCTCGACCGTTTGGCAGCCGGTCTTTGCCACTGTAGGACTTGCCCTGTTTTCGGTCGACAGGGTGTTCTGATTGTTGAGGACCCGTTTGTGCCAGTTCCTCAGCACTGGTGACATTGACCGGTACAAAGGAGGTGTGAATTTGTCCACTTTCAGTATCCATCAGATGAATTTGTCCGTCTGCCGAAGCCGCAGCAACGGTCTTTCCGTCGGTTGAGAAAGCGACTGAGAAGACGGCCACATCCACATCGACCGAGTGCAGCAGGTCCGCACCACGCGTGTGAAACTCTTCGATTGTCGGATCGGTAATATTTCCGTCGGGATTGCGACGAGCTGTCTCGAACAGCGTTTTCAATTCGGGAGTGATGGTTGCATCGTACTCGGATTTATAGAGATTGATTTGCCCGCTGCCGTTGAGGCTGGAAACGGCTGCAAATTGTTTTCCGTTCGGGGAAAACGCCACGCTCCAAATGCGGCCCCGCATGGCGGGATACTTACGGATCAGGTTGGCGTTGTCACCGATTTTTCGTGCCGTTTCGCGATACATCCTGTAGATCTGCGGCACACCATCGGATCCGCCGACGAGAAGGTGGTCCTGGCGGGGATGTCGATCGACGGAGTTCAGGCCTCCGCGGAGTGCACCGGGAGTGATCGAAGTGATGTTGTCGATGAACCGTTCGGTTTCAATTTGCGTGAGTTTGGCAGACATGTCCCGTCCGATCGAAACCAGGAAATCGCCTTTGATGGACCAGGTAGTGTCCAGCACCCAATCATTGTGGCCACCCATGAAGAGGACCTGCTCTCCACTGACTGCATCGATCGCCCGTACGGTGTTGTCAGGAAGTCCGAAAGCGATCGCTTTTCCATCGGGCGACCAGCTGGCTCCGTAGGCCGTGTCGTAACTGACGGGCTTGGAAAGAGTCAGTTCGTGGTTCTCGAGATCCCAGATTTGGATTTCACCCATACGGCCAGGCAGGCCGCCGGCCACAACCAGGTGTTTTCCGTCTGGTGAAAAGCGGACGCTTTCGATGCGCTCCGAAAGGCCGATCAGGCGTGCGACCAGGCTGCTTCCATCGGCCTGGTGAAGGCGCACTTCATGGAACCCGGCGACGGCGATGAGCTTTCCATCTGGCGAGTAATCCATGGACGTGATCACCGGTGGGACGGCATATTGCGGTGGATGTTCCTTGTCGTAACGCAACTTGGCGTTTTCAGGGGTATCGTCTTTGGCACCTTGTTCGATCCATCGAGTGACCAGAGCAAGTTCGTAAGGTGTGAGAGGATCTCCCTCGGGTGGCATGGCCGGCCGCTCGTCACCTTCCTGCTTGGTGACCAGTTCAATGAGATGACTTTCGCCGGGTTGGTTGGGTACGATGGCAGTTGCAGATTCTCCGCCTGCAAGCAGCGCGGGCACTTCGGTCATCACGTAACCCGAGCGGGCCTTGGCTGGCTGATGACAACCCTGGCATTTGGCCTGGAAAACGGGTCGCACATGTTCGTAGTAACTGACGGTCTCCGGCAGACCGGCGGCGGTAGCTTTTCCGAAACTGGTGTTGAGAAACGCCAGCAGTAGCAGAGATAAAAGGATGCGTTTGAATGTTGTTCGAATGGTCATGTTGGCTCAATAAGGCTGGTTGGTTGGCCATCTGGCGATCGAATTGATCGGCTTTGTTTTTGACGCGAAGAATTTGGCGAGTCGGGGGTGCCAAGAGGGTTATTATGGAACACCTCCAGTGTAGCCTGTGGAACTTGGCTGTTTCAACCCTAATTGAGCCGGCGGGTGTCACGCGAACACTACGTTGTGATAACGATGTGAAGCTGGTCAGCGACGAACGGCTCGAAAGGGAGATAAAAAATTGAAGTTCTTCTTCCTCAAGAGGTGAAAATACGACAAGTTACTCGGCATTTCGAATGTGGCAGGGGGTCTTGTAGATGAGGACGCACCCAATCACAGCGGTTTGGACGATCAAGTGTTTGTACCGCTGACGATTTTCAATTGCCAGGAAGCCCATTGCTCCGAGCCGCCAGTACCACCTTCGATTGGGGACCGGTATTCCCAGATGCTCGTTTTAATCTCCAGCGATGGCTTGCTCGGCCAGCTCTCTCAATTCATCGAGGTCGATCTCGGGCACCAGGTCCCACGGCTTTCCTGTGGCTGCAGCCACATGCCACGCTTTGACCGGACGACCTTCCCAGTCAAATTCTGCTCGCAGTTTTTTCATCCGCTCGGCCGGGGCCTCCAGCGGCTGGGGGATCTTTCCGTGTTCGGCCAGGATTTGGTTCACGCGTACTTCAGCGTCAGTCAGTAACTTGAAGTCCCTGACGCCCCGCGCGTAGGCGCGAAGCCGTTCGGTGGGCTGCGGGTCGTTCATGTCTTCGGTAATGAACGATGTCCAAAGCCATGTCAGGTGGCTTCGCGGCTGGACCAGCCATGTCCAGTAGCCAATCTGCCAGCGTACCATTTTCGGTTTCAAACAATGTCCGTTAGGATCGTAGATCCAGAACTCTTTGTCCACGTCGACAACGGCCGGTTTGCAGCCGCGAAGGTCCCAACCGATGATCGCCCCGACGGCCACGACGTCCAGGAAAGGAATCGCCTCCTTCACGCTTGGACCGTAAACAAAGGTTCCACAGCGAAAACCGGATTCATTGTAGACAGCCGTGATCCGTTGCACGCCAGTCATGTCCGTGCCAGCTTTTCCTCTTCCCGGTTCGTCGATGTTGTAGGGGATAAGCTCAGGCCATTGACGCGGGTACTTTGCGATCTCCCGGGACTTCTTCAAGACTGCCACGTGTCCTGCGAACTGACCGGGAGCCCAGATTGGGTTCGTGTCTGCTTTGACCACTTCTTCCCAGTTAGGCACGATTCGTTCATGGACCCCGTTTGGAGACTGCACGATGACAAAGATGGGGATACTGCTTTCGAGCATCTCCTCCTCGATCGCAATGTCGATCTGCGCAGCGAGATCTTCCGGTGAATTGATGTAGAGGACGAACGTGTTCATACCGTGTGCCTTCATCAGTCGGACGTGCTTTCGCCAGTTCGGCAGCCCGATACCGGGGCCAAAGGCCTGTTTGTGAACGTTCGCGAAGCAGCCGTGGCCCGTGACGTTTCCGGCTTGTGATGCCGGCCCCCAACAGCCGAAAACCATGAAGATACCAAACGCCGATGTCCAGCTGCGAGCCGCGAATCGCCTCTGGTATCTGTTTCCCTTTGTCATGTGGGCTATTTTCTCTCCCTCATGTGGGGTCGGGTCGCCGGTGGATAGCCATGATGAACTGGCCGCGATTTCACATCGTATCGTTCCTTTAACTTAGCTGCCGGATTTATTTTTTCAAGATTCTTCGGCCGTTTTAACTCGTTATTCTATTCTTTTGTCTATCGAGTAACGGATTCCAGGGTCTTGTGCAAAAACGAGCTGCTTGCGCCACAAAGTTTGACAGGGGATCTCCTTCGTAATGCAGTGCGCCATGATTTTGCCTCGTGGTCATAGTTTGTCCAAGCTGCTACAAGATGAAAAACGCGAGTCGACCGGTTAACAGTAAAGGATAGGTTCTACGTCGTGTGTACGGCTTATCTGATACCATGGGCAACAACCGATCTCGTGGTTTTGTTGACCCCGGGTTTTGCTAACACATGAGTCGGGTAAGACCGTCTGTTGGTGGTGCCTGGATCGACTCATTGAAGGAGCTGAATATGAAGTGTCTGCTGGGAATATTTCTGGTGTTGGGAGGGGCCGGGTTGGGGTTGAAAGAGAACGGAGTGAAAGGAGAGATTGCGGTCGATTCCAGTGTGGTAACTAACGACGACCGGGTCGCGATATCGCAGGAGGGAAACGTTTCAGCACCGGAGCCGACAGAATCGGCAACATCGCAAGCCTTGACTGCGCTGGAGAAGGCGGGAGCCGAAATCTTGCTTAATCAAAACGGACAAGTGATAGCGGTCTACCTTATGAATCCGCTGATCAACCGCTAGTTTACTGGCCGTGTCTGTCAGCAGCCGCTGGCGGAGCAAGAAGTGGCAGGCCCTGCGAATGAGGCGCCGGTAAAGGGGTAAGAAAGTATTCTATCTCCGGCTGACCGCTGTCAGAAAAATGACTGGTCAAGTGGCTTTCGCCCACGGCGACTCGATCAGGGAATCATGCCGTCAACAATCGATAAGAATGTGCAAACCCGGAGCGAGAGGCGCAACTGTCGTTGTGATTGGGGCCGAATCGGCTCAAACGCTCACGCCGCCAACCACCGATTACCCGTTATGAGCACGCGTCACTCGGCTGGATCAACAAAGAGAAGATTCGGGCCGGATACGGTAATCGCGAGTTGCCCTATTGGTTCCAGTAACAACTCTGTGTAAACTTTTGTCGTCAGGCGCGGAGTTTTAATGATTTGGAAAAAACCTGGTGTGCACGAGGGTCAGCATGAGCAAGAGACG
>Ga0310342_100003439_pt1 | contig 10406 bp, 12 predicted proteins | sample S15DNA20500_MG_FD_206155 | JGI IMG/M metagenome (GOLD analysis project Ga0310342, IMG submission 206155) | Marine microbial communities from station ALOHA, North Pacific Subtropical Gyre - S1503-DNA-20-500_MG | ecosystem: Environmental > Aquatic > Marine > Oceanic | place: Pacific Ocean: North... | reverse complement strand
AGTCCATTTGACCTTTGGGGTCCCTGGACCCCCCGGACGCGGCCTGCTGCTGGTTGCGCTGGATGGCCTGGTTGATAAAGACCGAGGCATCGACGTTCTGGTTGGCGCCGTAACTCTTCTGGCGCGCGACCCCCTCCAGGTCCGTGATGTCATACTGGAGATTCCCGGCGCCTTCCCGCATCTGGCGGTCCCATGAGGCGGCATTGGCCGCTAACTCCTCATACGCCGGCAGCGTATCCGCGTCGCGTGTGCCCGCCGCCACCTCCGCCTTGGCTTTCGCGAGGAGTTTCTTCCCGTAATCAAATGCGGCTATCGCTTGGGCGCGCGTCTGTCCGGCGGTCCGGTTTCCAGGCGTTCCGCCGTGGCGCTCGGGGTGCTCCTCGTAGTCACGGATAATAGCCGGGTCAATCCCAGGCTCGTCATCCTCAATCCGCAGCCCAAGCTCGGTGAGTTCGTCATCGGTGTAGTATTTGCCGTTAATCTCTTCACCCATGTGCGCTTCCTTTCGACCTACGTCCGACGTTCCCGCTCGTCTGCCCGACGGTCCCAGCGTTGCTGGCGCATATAGTCCGCCACGGTCATCCCACTCGCCGCCGCAGCCCGCGCCGTCTCATTGGTCCTCGCCTCCTGCGCCGCGTCCGCACTCGACTGGTAGCCCTCCCACTGCTGGGGAGTCCGATACTTGGGATAGTTAAACGCCGTCTGCTGAGGGTCAGGCATCTCGACAAAGTCCGGTTGCTGGAGTGCCCCCGGCAGCTCAATGCCGGGAATCTCGCGACCGCCGCGCGGCTGTCGCGTCCCCATCCGCGCCGCGAGGTCGCCGACGCGCCGCTGCTGGGCCCCGAAGCGACCGTATTCGCGTTTAATGTCTGCCACATCCATTTGACGGACATTGAAGCGGTCCGCCGCCGTCTCCTCGTGGGCCATCTTCCTCTCCTGGCCTTGCAGCCCGAAGAGATTCGCCCACTCGTCCCCGGTTTCCGCGAAGCTACGCAGTTCCCGCGCGCGCTCCATGTCCCAGTTTCCCTGCTGGGTGTCTTGCCACTGCTTGTACTCGCGCTCTAACTGCCAGGCGATAAACCTTTGCTGCTCTTCCGTCAGCCGCTCCGTGCGTATCCCCGCCTCCCGCATGGCATCGGCCGCAATCAACGCGGAATCTCTCGTGGCGTCGGCCTGCTTGCCCGACGCGAATAAGCTCATGAGGGTCGAAAAAATATCCGACCCCGCTTGAATTGCCATCGGGTTCATACCGTCTCCTCCCTTGGGCGCTCCCCAGGTATCCAGGTAGGACTTCGCTGGGTCATAACCATTTGCCATAGCTTCCTCAGATAAGCTGCTCGACGGCCACGTCGAACCGATAGACCATCGCCGTCCCGCCACTGGAGGCATAGGTCGTCGCATACGTGAGGGCCGTGGCTTCGTCGGCCCGCACCACCACGACGAAACTCCCCGTCGTCGCCGTGGTATTCCCCGTGATGGCCGCGCTCGACGCCGTGCAGGCCACCGCCTGGGTCCAGCCAAACGTCAGCGTCAGCGAACTGCTGGTTGTCGCCGCCGTCGTAATCCGCGCCGCCGCACTGAGCCGATAGACGCCGGCCGCGAGCGAGAGCACCGAAATCGTCGTCGCACTCACCGACGCGGTCTGGGTCGTCAGCGACACCGTCTGCACCACCTCGGGCGTCCGGTTGAGTCGGTCGGCCACGGCGAGCAGCCAGTAGCGCATCGCCTGCGTCACGCGCCCGGTAATCGACTGCTGCACCACTTGACGCTCGACCACAAACTCCGGCGTCGGCGCCAGGTTGGAATGTGACGACATTACGCCGCCGTCTGTCCCCAGAAACCACGCCCGTCCACCTCCGCGCCCACCAGGCGCCACGGAATCGGGTCCGTCACCGTCACCTCCGGCACCCACAACTGAGTGCTTGAGGGGAGGCGCGTCCAGACCACTTCCGTCCCATACGCCCCCTGGACCCCAGCCGACGCCGTCCGCGCATCCGACCAGGTCTTCGCATTCGTGGAGGAGCGCAACATCACCAGCGGGTTTACCCCGGCACCCGTCGACGTGCCCAGCCCGACTTCCATCATTAACTCAAAGCGCGAGACAAACAGTCGCCGCACCTCGGGACTGCGCCAAATAGGGGGCGGAATCCGCAGGCGGCGAATCGTGTCGCCGTTGCACTCGGTCGTTGTCGCGGTGTCCATCGTGCAAAGGAGGCCGGACGTCCGGTCCCCGACGAGGTGTTGATTAAAGCCGTAGCAGTGGACGCGGGGACTCCAGAGGTCGTAATCCCCGGCCGCCGAATCCCACACGCCGCGCTCGTGCCAGAGGCCGGTCGTCAGGTCAAAGGCCCAGGTGGCATTGGCCGCCGGAAACGAGAGCACATAAAAGGTATGCCCCTCCATCTCGTAGACGAGCGCCTCGGCATCGGTAATCTTCGCGGTGCGGACATACCCGGCAATCGCCGTCTCCACCGCATTGGTGCTGATGCGCTCGGGGATGAGCCCCTGCGCGCCCACGACAATGCCGGCACCATCGGCGGTCTGGGAGAGCCAGCACATCATGGACCCCACGAGCTTCACCGTCCACGGCGCGGGTGTCCCGTAGCCAAAGACCGCGCCCGGCACCGGCTCAAACGGAAAAGGCGATGCCCCTGAGTCATACCAGATTTCTCCCGTCTGTTCTCCGATGAGCCAAATCTGCCGGCTGCCGTCCACCACCATCGCCCGCCACGGGTCGGCGGCAATCGACCGCTGCGCGTACTGCGTCGCGTCCCAGGTCGTGCCGTCGTTGAGGTCCGAAATCCGAAACGTGGAGGTCGCCGTGTCGAAGGCCAGAAAATAGCCGTCGAGCATCCCCGCCATGACGCAGTCGCCGGTCAACACCGTGGACAGCCCGTTAGTCGAGAGGTTGAGCAGATACCCATTCGTCCCGGACGCAATGAGCAACTCGTCTCCCGCATCGCCGTTACTGGCAATACTGGCCGGGTTGGGGTCCTGCAACATCGTGCCGCGGCTCGTCGCCGTCGCACCGGCAAACACCTCGTACAGCGTCCCCCCGACGACGGCATGGACCCGGCCCGCCATGGAAAACAGGGCGCGGGTATTGACCGTCCCGACCGTCAGAAACGTGTCCTGTCCCGGTGTCGGAAAGAGCGCCGCGCCCCACGGCACCGCCGCACTCGTAATCTGCTCGGGATACCAGTTGACGGTGCGCTCCAGGTCCGCAATCGGACTTTGCAGCTCATACGACCCCGAAATAAAGCCGGGATAGCGCATCAGGTATCCGAATAGATGTTGTAGATGTTACCCGCCGCCCCGAAAAGGACGCCGGCCGTGCCGCATCCCAGGTCCCGCAGCCGCATATTCGCCCGCTTGACATCCGACTTGCTCTCCATCGCCGCCAGTTGCAGCGCGGGGGTCAGGCCCGCATCAAACGCCGAGGACAACTCCATCGAGAGTCCCGTGCGGAGAAACCTTCGGTATCCCGGCGGGAGGGCAATGGTGTCGGTGAGGGCGCTAAACTCCGCCACCGGACTCTGCGTGTAAATGACTCCCTCGAGTGTCGAGCTGGTCGGGACCGGATACGGATAGAGCGTGCCGAAGCCCGAGGTGTAGGTCGGGTCGTAGTACCAGTTTTGGGGAAAGACGCTGGTGAGGCCCTTCTGGGCAATAGCCGCATAGGCGTCCACGGTCAGCACCGGACCAAGCGAGTATTCCATCGTGGGACTGACGCTCGTGTCCTGAAAGCCGATGCTCTCAATCGCCATCGGCCCTGTCGGGCGTGCCACATTCACCGTCGCCCCGGCCCCAATCGTGTAGGAGGCCGCCGTGGACAGCGTCCAGGTGGTGCGGAGGACGGTATAGACCGTCAGGTCTTCGGTCGCGAGGGCGTTAATCCAGTCGTTGAGGCGCGACAGGCCGAGCGCCGTATCGTCCGCACTCGCGACCTGGCCAGTCTGAATCACCCGCAGGTCTTGCAGGGACGCAGTGATAAGCTCCTGCACCGTCACGGCGACTAGACCTCGTAGAGCGCCACCATGAGGGTGGCCGTCGTATTCGTGCTATTGACCCGATTGAGTTGGAGCGGCAAGGTCTGTCCCGCCGTCACCGTGAAGTTCTCCACTTTGCCATCAGGAAAAATCGCCGCCACCACGCCCGCGCCCCCGCAATAGACCGATTCGGCGGGAATCGCCTTGGTCGTCGGGCTGGCGCTATAGGTGGACCCGTCGAAATTAACAGTGTCCGACTTGGCGATGGCCGCCGCACGGTTGTAGGTCTTATTCACCTGTGGCAAGGGTCACCGCCTTCTTTGCCGGCCGCCCACGCTTCCTGCGCACCGGGACCGCCGCGACGTGCTCGTGCGTCGCCGCGTCCGCGACTTGTGCCTCGGCCTGCGCCTGCGCACTCATCCGCTGGTCACTAAAGTGCCGGGACGCCGCCACGTCCGCCAAGCTGCGCTGGTCGGACTCGTAGCGCGTCAGCGCCTTATCCGGCGTGTCGGACCAGCCCGCCTTGAGGGCGCGCTCCAGGTCTTCCTGGCCTTTAATAAACAACTGACACTTCCGCGAAAACGTCTCCGCCTCCGCGTCCCCCATCGCCGCCCGCGGGTCGCCGCACATCACCGTCCCCTGAGCATTGGGGAAGGCTTTATAGAGCATGGCCGGGAAGGCTTCAAACCCATCTGCCCCGAATCCCCCCTCGCGCTTGCTCATATTCCATCGCGAGAGTTCGCGCGAATACGTCGAGTCGGGGTTATGCACAATCGCCATACACACGTCTCCAGAAGAAGCGGGACGGGGTCATCGACCCCGCCCCGTGAGTGGTCGTCTTAGGCGATGGCGACGTCAATCGCGGTCAGCGTGCCGCTAAACGGCGACGGGAGTGGCACCCATGTACTATTGGCCGCCACCAGCAGCATCGAGCACTGCCCCGAGCCGTCAAACGTCCCGACGTCGTACCCGGACCCGGCATCGCCCAGTCCGGCCGTGTACGTCACCGAATGCGCCGCCTTCCCATTGGCGACGATGGCGAGGAGGATGCCATCCTCCGCGCTGTCGGGGTCGGCCAACGTCATCGCCAGCGCATCGGTGCCGTTGATAATGGCGACCGTCAAGTTCGCCACACCAAAGGCAATCGCGCCTGCCGCCGAATACGAGGTCGTTGTCGTCGTCATCACACCCGGAATCAAAACGGGGTTGCCCGGCGGCGGGACCGTGAAGTCCGCTGCCGCGCCGTGTGTGACGTTCGCCGAGGCGACGTGCGCCGCCGTGACCGTGCCATTCTGGCCGCGCAGTACCCCCACGGTCGTCCCGCTGACGTAGTCCTGCGTGACCTGGAGAAACTCCCCGTCGATAAGGACGAGGCGTCCCGCCGCCACCGAGGTGGCCGACGCCACCACAATGGAACTGTCCGTGACCGCCACAGCAGAGCTGAGTGTCGTAGTTGCTAATGCCATGACTTAGCCCCAAACCCGCGCCGCGAGGCGCGCTTGTATGGTGGTCGCCCCGATGAGAATGTCCAGCCGGCTGGGATTCTGGTCGGTGCCAATCTGGTACTGCTCCACCATCCGAATTGAAAACCCGAGCGACTTCGACCGCACGGTCGTGCTCTCCGCGCCCGCGCCCGGCTTCATCAAGTCCGCCATCACGAACGCGAAGGCGTCGGGGTGGTAGACGAAACTCTGCGGAGACGTGGTGGTCGCCAAGATGCCGCCCGCGGCTGCCGTGGTGCCGAGCACCGTGATAACCGCGTTGTTGGCCGGCGAGGCGGACACCGTCTGGAGCGCCCCACTGGTGATAATCGACGGCGAAATTGGCAGCGTTGCCATCGCCCCCGACGCATCCGAGGTGGTCGCGGTCACGACAAACTGCTGCAACCGCCCGTTGTCCGAGTAGGACAGCGGGTTGACGGAATTGACCCCCGCAATGGTGAAAATATCACCCTTGTTGAGCGTCGCCGCACCCGAGGCCCAGCCATCCGTCGAGATAGTGCTGCCGGTCTGGCTTGCGCCGTTGACCAACGGGGTGCTCGCCGTGTAGGTGCCCGTGGTGTGCGTCGGCCGCACCGGGTCCTGATACCAGCCGTCCACGCCCAACTGCTTCCGCCCGAACTGGCCCTCGGTGTAGTTTTCCGAGACAACCGCGCTGGGGTTGAAGAGCGAGGAGGTGGTGTTGGCGAGCGTACTCATCGCCAGCGGGTCCAACATCCCCACGCGCCCGTTCAGGGGCGTGGACAGGTCGGTCAGTTTCACGCCCGCCTGGAGGTAGGTGAGCGTGGCCGACGGGGTCGTCCCCGGCGTGCCGACCGAGCTGTAAATGTCGGTGTAGACATTGTCAAACGCCAGCACTTCGGCCGCATTCGCGAGGGCTTCCGCCCCCGGCTTGACGTAGCGGGTCCGAATGTCATCCAACTCCGTCGTCGCCTGCGCGCTCGAGTAGCCAAACGCGACATTCTTCTGGTTGGTGAGCGTGATGGGCACCGTCTGGTCGTAGAGGTTCTGCAACTGCAACGCCTGCCCGTCGGTGACGGTGAATCGCTGCGGTAATCTCGCGTTGACGGTGTTGCCGACCTTCGCGCCGGACTGGATGTAGCTGTCGTCGTAGGTGCGATTAACGTGCGCCAGGAACACGAGCTTGTTCAAGAAGCCACGCGCGACTTCCTTCGTGACCCAGCTCGGAGTCGCCAGGGTATTTGCCATATCGTCCTCGAATTAGAGACGCCCTGCCTTGCGGTCCGCGGCATTCATGCGCTTGAAGTGGTCTTCAAAGCTCAAGTCGTCCGTGACTGCGGTGGCGTCTGGGGTATGCGGCGAACTTCCGAGCGGCTTAATCGGAGGCTTCGCATGACTAATGACTCGCGCGGGGCCGCTTGGAGGTGAAGCCGCGCTGAGTCGTTCTTCGAGTCTGCCCATGGACCGGTAAACTTCTGCCGGATGCAGCGTGGACATACGCTGAGATTCGTCTGGATGTGCGGAGAGATACTGGAGGAGCTCAATCCCCACCGGACTCTCCATCGCGAGGTATTGCATCGGGAGGGACATCGGCACGTCCGGGTCGAGCGTCGCGTCGAGGTCCGGGTTGTCGGCGCGGGCTTTGGTCAGTCGCTCCTGCCACTCCGACGCCTTGACCGCATGAGCCTCTTTCTGCGTCTGCTCCTGAAGATATGTCTGCCGGCGCGTGTCGTACTCGCGCTGCCGCGTATCGGTCACAAACGTCGCGAGCGCCGCCGTGTAGTCGTCGTAATTCTCAAACTGGTCCGCCTTGGGGGCGCCGGGAAGCGCCTTGAGCCGCGACCACTCGGGGATAATCGCTTCCGCTGGCGCACTCGGCGGGGCCGGGGTCAGCGCGTCCAGCCGGGCTTCGGCCATATCGGCACGCCGCTCGGCTTCCCGTTGTTTGGTGACCGCCGACTGCACGGCGGCCGTGGCACTACGACGACGCGCCTTCGAGGCGACCGGAGTCGCCGCCTCCGTCTCCTCGGGGGCGGCATCCACCGCCTCGGGGGCGTCCTCGGCCTCTACCGGGGCGGCCTCGGCCTCTACCGGGGCGGCCTCGGCCTCTACCGGGGCGTCGGGAGGCGGTGGCTCGCCCGTCGGCTCCGCCGCCGCGGGCGCCTCCTCCGAGAAGGCCAGCGCAATCTGGTCAGCATTCTCGTGGTTGCTGTCGATGGTAATGTCGCCCGACGTCACCGTCGCTGCGTCTGTCTGCATAAGTTTCACTGGACCCCACGACAAAAGGGACGTGTCCCCGACCAGATCCCCGGCTGGCCTGAACACGCCCCCTCGTCGTGTGCCCTCTGTGCGTCTCGCCTCTCAGGGTCAAGAGGTGTCAGCGCGGACATGACCCGCGCCCAAGCGAAACGACAAATTGTTATTAGTCTTGTATCACGGGTCTTCTCGTAAAATCAACGACTCCGCTTCCCCATCCCTGGATATTTCGCCACCACCGCCCGCCGAATCCCGGCCGGGCGCGGGGCATTATGAGCGAGTTGCAGTGCCGACGCGGCCCTAGCGCGGGTATTAATCGGGAAACTGCCCGTGGGCGCACCTCCAGATGGCCCTGCGAAGCTCTTAACATTGGGATACTTGCCGACATTGCTGCCGCCGGGCTTGGCGCGGGCGGCGCGGACGGTTGCGGAGAGTTTATGGGCCATTTAGTCCTCCTCTGGGCGCGATGCCCTCACCGGGCGCACCCTCTTCTTCCTCAATGATCCGCATGAGGTCTTGGATGGTCTTCGGCGCTTCACCTGGCAGCTCCTCGATGATGTCCAGGGTGGAGTCAGGCAGCGGGAACCCCACCTCCAGGTTCATCAACACGTAGTCGGCCTTCGATTTTATGCCGGGGCTATGGAGCCCTGGTCCCGGCCCACCCAGGCGGTTGGAACCCGCCGGCCGCATTGAGGACGGCGTCAAGCGTCTGATCTTTCGAGAGACGCCCACCACGATATTCTGACCATATCCTATCTACCTCTGTTTGAAGTGCCTTGTTGGTCTTTTGCGCCGGAGAGAACACGCTCTGTATGCCCTCCCAGGTAATCGACTGCCCTTCGCGTGGCAGATACGGCGTCCCCCGGACAGAACGCTCTACCGCCGTCTGGTATAGGGGGTTGGTGCCTCGGATGCCGGTGGCGGCTTCCTCGGGGGCCCCCATCGAACTCAGTACGTATCCAGACTTTCCCCCTAGCGGGGCCATGTGCCCCGCTGCTACCTCGTGCGTATCTATCGTAGAGGAGCCGCGCTCCCCAGGGCGGCGACCATATTCCGGGGCGCTAATGTTGTTGAAAAAGGACCGAACCTTATGCTTCGCGCCAAGCCAGTAGCTGATATTCTCAGGAGACGGGTCGGAGGCAATCCCCATAGCCTTCGTTAGCTCGGCGTTGCTGTTCCAGCTTAGCGCTGACGGCTCTCCGGGCTCACCTTTGCGTCCTATATTCCGCGCAATATCATACACATCGCCTTCTGGGGTGTAGAGATCGAAGGTTTGGGGATTGACAAGCTCGTCATGCGCTCGGACCATATACGCCCGATCAGGAAACGCTAACTCCGACCACGGCCTGCCCACGAGCGACTGTTGCGCGCGGAGCGTGGCGTTCTCTTTAGCCATCGCCCTCTTGCCCTGAGATGCGGTAATTTTCCCCTTCTTGAGGTTCTCCGCTATCGACGCAGCCACAGACTTCCGCCGGATGAGGACGTGCTGGCGATACATCTCTGGGGTGAAGACTTGGTCCGCGTCCGCGAACGTCGCCGCGTGCTCAGACACGCGCTGCCCGAGTTTGACGTTCATGTCCCACTGTTTCTGCGGGCTCAGGACGGACACGATCCCCGTCCCCTGGTCGGCCGTCATCCCCCAGGTGCTCGCAATCTCCTTCGTGATCCTGTGCGCCCCCTGATACCACTTAGACGACCGCTCGGCGTACGGCGCCATCAACTTCATCAGGTAGCGCAAGTTCTCATCGGCGCTATCGACAAACCTCTCTAACACATCGGAGGTGCCCCGCGCGGCCTCGCGCTCGGTGAGAACGGGGCTTGGGCGTACAATGTTTGCCATCTTCTCGGCCAAGCTCGGCTTCTTGGCCGTCCCCACAGGGTTACGCATCACCTCCTCGAGGCCGGTCACGAGCGGCCCTGGCGGTCCCGTCTCGGCAATCGGACGCTTCGCGGTCGGCACGCGAGTAGACACCACTAATGCCCCTTCCGGTGTTCTAACGTATGGCGCGCTGGGTTGCCCCTTCCACGCGGAAGCCGGCCCGCGTAGTCCTGGCATCTCCCCCATAACGCCAGCCGCCGCACGGCGCGTGCCCCCGACCGGCCCCGTCAACATCGCTTCTACGATAGGGTCGTTTCCTCCAAGGGTCGGCGTATCAATCGTTCCCGCGTCAATCCCCGCTGAAATCTCGGCGCGGGAGAGCCCCGCGGTTTGGTCCTGCCAGCGTCGAGTCGACTCGCCGCGCTCCCGCCTCCGGTCCAAGAACTGACTGGGGTGGATCTGGAGGGCGCTAAGGGCAGCCGAAGGCAGCCCCACCAGGTTTTCCCCCAGGCGCTCGACGACCCCCCAGGCCCCCTCCGACCACGTCGGCGCACGGATGGCGGCGTCCCGACCGCCGAGGAGGACGTCAGTGAGGTCGCCTTGATAGGCGTCGGGGGCCGGCGTCGTAGGTGAGGGCATCGGCCGCCCACGGCTGTCCTGCGCGAGCTGCGCCAGAATCGCCTCGGTCTGCGCGTCCCGGCGGCGCAGCTCCGCGCGCTCGGCGGCGGTCAGGCGGGACGTTCGACCGCGAGTCTGGGGGGGCATTACGTCTCTATCCCATAGACCGAGGGGTCGAGACGAAAGCGGTCGGCCACGTCGTAGCGGTCCATGAGTTGGTGACAAGCATGGGTGCTCAGTGTGAAATACTGCGCCCGCGAGAAC
>Ga0310342_100003438_pt1 | contig 10407 bp, 13 predicted proteins | sample S15DNA20500_MG_FD_206155 | JGI IMG/M metagenome (GOLD analysis project Ga0310342, IMG submission 206155) | Marine microbial communities from station ALOHA, North Pacific Subtropical Gyre - S1503-DNA-20-500_MG | ecosystem: Environmental > Aquatic > Marine > Oceanic | place: Pacific Ocean: North... | reverse complement strand
TCCAGGGTTCCCAGCACCGTGTAATCGGTGTAGTAGCCCCAGTTGGACTTCATGTTGGAGAACGGGCCGTCAACAGGCGGCTTGAACTCCGTCTTGGTCGCAGCTTCACGCCACTTCCGGATGAGATCCTGCTTGGACACGTTCACGTACTGAGCGTTCCAATTCTTCCACCGGGAGTAGGTATTGGGATCCAAACCCCCAACATCGGTGAACCCAGTGGGTCGACCACCGTTGAAGCCACCCGTGGTGGAGTAGCTCGTGGTGTTGATCCAGTAGGGAACCCCGAACGGGGCGAGGGTGTCGCTGGAACTCGTGGGCTTCGACCAGAAGTTCCCTTCCATCAACTCGGCCAGATCGGTCATCGCATCGACGCGACTGGTCTGGAGCAGGTTGACAAGACGGGCGGGAGAACGGTTCATCGCGATGACCCGCTCCTCCAGCGACCAATGCGTCTCAGTGTGTCGCCAGGGGATGTTGCCCGTCTTCTGCGTGTCAGCAGTTGTCGGGTTGTCGGTCTCTGCCAGCTTCACGTTGCGAGCAGCATTATTGCTGAACAAGCGAACATTGAACTGATAGCCGTAGCCAGACCCGAACTGGACGGCCTTCTTCTTCAGGATCCTGGGCAACGCGATGTGGGTTTGGTTGTCCACAACGATGTCGGCCCACGTGGTCTTCTCCAGAGCGCGCAACGTGGTCGTTACGAGATCTGCATAATCATCAGCCTGGTAAGGCATCGAAACACTCCGTTATGAAGTGCCTCCTAGTGAGAAGACATCCCGTGCTCAGCTTGCCAGTTAGCCGCAGCCTGGACTGCAGCCTCGTAACCCGTATCCGGACCACCGTCACGGTGTTGGGGTAACGCTGTGGCCTGCCGAGCGACTGCACCAGCCTTCTCGGAGACACGTTGTAGAGCCGCTTGGCTCATTTCTTTCCCATGAACGGACTGCGCAGCCCGCTCAACCAAAGCATCCATCGGGGGAATACCTTCACCCCTAGCCAAATACCCCTTACCCATCCGGGCGACCTCGTCAGCCACGGAGATACGGTTCAGAGCGTTTTCTTCCTGTAAGTCGTTCAGCCGGCCTCGACCGAAGATGTTCTCATCCATGTTGTTGAGGATCATGTCCATCTCTCGGCCTGCCGCTTCCATCTGCATCCGCTGGGTGTGCATGAGCACCGCACCCAGCGTGTTCTCCATGTGATCCATCTTGCCCTGATAGAACTTGTTCATTTCCACGATCTCGGGATCGTAGTCGCTCGGGTCACCAAACTCGAAAGCCGTGCGAGCCTGTGCCTGCTGCTGCTGTGCAGCCTGTTGAGCAGCCTGCTGCTGCTGCTGAACGTCCGGTGACTCGGTCATCGCGTTTTGTACTGATGCAGCCCACTGGTTCGCCACCAGGTCGAAAGCCTCCGGGTTGGGGAACTCCCTGACCTGCTCAGGTTCCAGGCCCATCGCCTTGCCAACCGCGTACTGATCGTTTCTCCAGCTGGCCTCGATCGGGGCATCAGGATCAGCTGCAGGGGCCTCCTCCGGTTCAAACTCGGCAACCACCTCGGGCGGCTCCTCATCGAGAAGCTGCTCGGCCTCGGGGATCGGGTTCTCTTCAATGAACTCTTGTTCTTCTGGCATGACTTCCCTTTTCTAGTAACGCATTCTTCGAGGTGCTTTCTTCGGACGCTTCGCTGCCTTACTTGGCTTCTTGGTGCTCGACTTCTTGACGTACTTGCTCTTGGGCATGCTGCACCCCTAAGAATTCGAGTCCTTGTTGTACAACCCCAGCACCTTCAGGTACTTCTTTTGCTGGGTATGCGATGTGAAGTGTGGTCGACCCTCGCGGTCGAAGTCAATAGCGAACCCGTGCTTGCGGGCGTGATCCATCGCGTCATGACGGTCATCAGGGTGTACTGCAGCCCCCTCTGACACAATCACGCTGGATGTCTCGTAGCTCCTGCGTATCCGGCCCATACCCTTGGAGTCCTTGATGAACTCCTTCCTGGTGACCTCGCTACCGTTGATCTTGTACACGACTGGCATCAAAAGTACCCCTCAAGCCCCTGCAGCTGCTGGCCGTAGGGAACACCCTGGAATGCGTTTGGCATCTGCTGCATTGGCATCTGGCCAGCCCCGCCCATCTGGGCCACGGGTTGCATCGGGCTCCCTCCAGCAAAAGGCCCCTCCCACAAATAGTCCCACTCGGGAGTCCATGGCTGTGCCGGGATGTACCCTGGCCAACTCTCGTATGGCCCCACGTTCCACGGGGCCTCATAATCGATCGGGTTGTACGGGTACTGCTGGTTACCCCAGTCGCCCCAGTCGCGCGGAAGAAAGCCACCGTGTGGATAATCGGGGCGATAGGGGTTCAGCGGACCTGCTGGCTGGTGAAGAGTGGGACGCTGCGTGGGATCCCATGGAGCATCCTCCGGAGAGGGAAGGTAGTAACCCCCCTGCCCGCCAAAGGGGTCATCATCAGGGTACACCAAGGGAAAGTCGAGCGGGTTAAAGGTTCCGCCTTGGGTTGGAGTGGGTTCGTGTTCCTCCCGCCAGTACTGATTCATCCTCTCCACGAAGTGCGGATCTATGGGCCTTACAGGCGGTGTTGGCGGCATTGCCATAAGTCGTTCCTAAAAGAGGTCGCTAGCAGGTCCACTGGGAGTAGGGGGCTTCATCTTGAATATATTCCTCCTTATCCAGTCGCGCATCTTCTGAATATTCACATCCCTATTAGTTTCCGTCCCCGGGATCCCGGAAACCGTTTTGGGGTCCGTGTAAACTTTGTTGGGAGGGAATTTCGGGTCGTAGAGCGGGCCACCCCATGCTGGTTCTGGAAGGTATGGGGGTTGCCCCGGAAGGAATGCTGGACGTGCCGGGGGCAGTGGCATCTGCCCGGGAGGTCTAATATCGTCCCAGTCAGGCCACACGCTCTGCCCGGCACCGGGCCTGGGCGGGGGCATTCCAGGCCCAAATATGCCTGGGAGCACGTCCTTAGCTGGTATTGGTATTGGATCCTCGTGATCTGGAGGGAACGGATCAAAGTCGGGATCGATATCAGGAGGCCCAGCCATGGGATCTATTTGAACCCTTTCTCGACCGCCAGGGTTATCCCCCACCATTATCATCTGTGGACCGTTGGTCATGAAGTCGCCACCTCGGGCAAACCCGGGGATCGTCCCGAACATCTCGGGGAGCAGCTGACCCCCGTAGTAGCCCAGCCCCCCGGAGACGTTCTGGTACATGCGATCCAGTTCCGCACTCCCGATCGCGGTCCCTGCCTGCCCTTGCCTGGTCTTGCCGAACAGCTTGTACAACGGCAAGTTGTACATCTGAGACATCTGCCTGTTAGACCAATGCGGGGCTGTCGACCCCGTGTTGAACAGGTTCATGATGTCCGTGCCCGTCTGCTCGAATGGCCCGACATCCGGAGGAAGGGCTGGGCCCTGTCCACGCTGACCTGTTCCAAACGGGCCAATCACATCATCTCTCGGGCCAAGCGGTAGCATGCCCTGCCCAGGCCCCATTACCGGGGGTCCACCGTAAGCAGGACGGGACGGGGCCACGGTTGGGGGGTTTCTTCTTGGCATCTCGCTACCTCGTGTACTGGCTTCCGGACTGGCTCCCCAATCCTATGGTCCCTGTCACTTTCCTGTACGCCTGATTCATCATCGGGGCCAGCTGAGCCCCGTAGCCGCCACCCATCTGGTTGCCACCCTGCTGCTGTGGCTGCCGCCCAGTGAGGCCACCGATCCCGAAGTAGGCTGAACCCATCTGCGGTTGCTGCTGTTGCTGAGGGCCCCTGTTGTACGCGGCGAACGACTCGAATGGATCATTGACCTGGGGAGAGCCTACAGTCCCAAGATTTATGGCCTGGGTAGGCGGGATGGCAAGCAATGTGTCATCCCTGGACCTCAAGTCCATCATGATCCCAAGAGCTTCCCTGCGCCACTTGGAACTAGAATAAAGCGGATCGCCCTGCTGAAGCCTGCCGTAGGTTTGATGCATCTGCTGCAGGCGTGGCATGTCCCAGCCTTGCATCTCCCACATGGAGTGCTTGACCGGGCCATAAGCATCCGCGAGGACGCTCTGGTACTCCCGTTCCAGGTCTATATCCTGAAAAGACCTCGCCATCAGTAGATGCTCCCCAACGCCCCGATGGAACTGGGATACTCACGGCTCGGCCCCGGCCTCTTCGTCTCCCGGACATCCATCCCCGTGAAGTTAGACAGGTCCACCCCAAGCGGTGACGCGGTCTCAAGAGAACTCGGGGTCATCCACGGGGGTAGCAGCGGGTTGGACAGGACCTCGCTGGCCGACCAGTTGGCCTCGCCCCTGGACTTCGCACGCCTCGAAGCCCTGAGACGCTGCAACTCGTTGAACCTTTCGTTCTGAACCGTCACATCATCTCCCTTGCCATCGCGTTCTGCTCGGATTGCTGTGGGTTGCCACCCATCAGCGTGTTCACCAGCGTCTGCTCTGCACCCCGCGGACTAGCCCCGGGCCGTGATACCCGCTCGTTCACCCGATGGGTTGAACTCGGCATGCCAGGCCGCTCAGGAGCACCCGGTCCCATCTCGTCTGAGCCAGGCGGGACATCCTCCAGCCCCACGATGATATCCTTCAACTCGGGCAGATCGGCGTACCGGGAATAGGTGTTCAGCAGTTCCTTGTAATCGATGCCCAGTCCCTGCTCACTCATCATCGGGAGACTCGGAATAACCACCCCCGTGAGGATCTGGTTCAGCTTGGCCATCCGCTCCTGTGGCGAGACGAACTGCATCGAGTGTGGCTCAACGTCTATCTCGTGAAGCAGGTAGTCATGCGTACCACGCTCCTCCGGGGTGAGGAACGTATCCACCGGTCCAAGCGGTTGCGAGTTCAGCCTGATCGGATAACTCTCCACCGGATCGGACCAGAGGTGGAAGCCCCAGTCCCTCATCACCTTCTTGGTGAAGATTCGCACCTCGTCCTGCATACCAGACATCCGCTGACTGGCACTGGCATGCAGCAGCTGATCCTGCGTGGCCGTCTCGCTCTGGGCACCGAGACCACCCATCAGGTCCAGGTTCCCGGCCTGCCAGCTGAACAGTTGCTTGATCTGCAGCATGAACGCGAAGTTCCGCTGATCGATGCCACCGAACATCTTCTCCTGGATAGCCTCCGGGTTATCGACCCCGACAATCTCGCCATCCGAGGCCGTCCGGATCCGCTCGGCATCCTCTGAATCAACACCCCTGGTCAACCCCACCACCTTGTACCGCTGTGCCTCGCGGACCAGCTTTCGCATCAGACCGTTGCTCACGTCATGCAGCCCACGCCACAGCATGGCAGGAGCCAGCGGCATCGAGTTGCCATCCACCTCGTTGAAGTACAACAGGTGGTACGGACCCAATGGGTTCGGTGGCCCGTTCCACTCGACCACCTTCAGCGGCTTGTCACCCTCATTGGGACCCAGCGTCACGATCAGTCGTTCCTTGGGTAGCCAGATCTCCCATAGCTCGATCTTGTCTTCAAGCTGACCCTCGTGCTGGCTGGCACCCTGGGTGAGAGTGCTGAGACGCTCGTCGCCACTCTCGTTGTAGTTGTAGTCGTCCATCGCGGTCAGGTTCTCGCGAATCGACTTGTTGAACGATTTCTCGTTCTTCGCCTGCTCCAGAGACATCCGGTATCGGTGGCCGCAGTAGTCAGTCTCCTCATGGACGTGGGCAGTCATGTCATGCACCCAATCGTCCAGCGAGACGTTCGCCACGAACGGCCTCGTCTTCTTGAAGTCGAAACCCTCCTCCTCGTAATTCCCGATGACCTGCGTACCCACCTTGCAGATACCCATCGAGAACAGGGCCGATCTCACGCATCGACGAAGTGCGTTATGCACATCGAAGGTGCGGAGCATCGAGTTCATCGCCTGCTCCATCTTGTGCCCGTAAGGACGCAGCTTCTTGGAGTGCGTGAACACCAGCACCTTCGGTGGCCTGGCCGCCAGCTGTCGCTCGTAGATATTCGCCGCGATCTCCATCAGGTTGAGATACACCGGCTTGTCGCTGCCACCCTCGGAGTAATCGATCCCAACGTACTGCTCAATCGCCTCCTTGTGCCGGCGACGAAACGGCTCCAGTTTCCTCCGCGAGAACCGCATCGCGTCCCGGAGACGGCTGAGATGTTCCTTCTTATTGGGATTCATTCGTCATCACCCTTGATGTGATCGCATTCAGTCATCCCTCGCTCCCAAATCAAATAGACGCAGGATGGGTAACGGTTTTTCATAAACATTGATCATCCGGCCTCGTCTACGACCGCCCATTTCAACATCAATCAAAGAAAAGCCCGCTGCTGACCAGAAGGCGTTCGATTCCAAGTCTAACGCACACCGCAATCGCACCGTTCCACAACCCATTCGCATTGCTTTCGCTTCAAGGTCGGCAACCAACCGCAGCCCCTTCTCCCGTCTCCTAGCGTCGTACTGGATACACGCCTGATAGATCCGCATTACCCCGCCACGACCGGTCCCATGAACCAGCATCCCGGCTAACTCGTCGTTCTCCTTTGCCACCAATATCCGCCCCTGGCTTTCGTACTGATCCAGCCTTGGTCGCGGAATAAAACCCAGCGCATTTGTGCCTTTGTTTTGCTCTCGCAAACCCAACCATTCGCAATAGGACGACACACTAGCCATCTGTCGTATCCGCAATCACCCTGCTGATGAACACGGGAGTCATATCACCCACATACGCCCCAGCCACGTTGAACTCAAAATACTCTCTGGCCTCATCCCAGGACATCCCGTCGCGATCCACCAGGACCTCAATGCACCTGTCCCGGTCATAGGCCATGACTCTCATCCGGCCCTTTTCTGCCCAGACCTCGGCATAACCTATGATAGCCGCATCGAAACCATCCGCCTGGAGGATCTCATCCGCTGGGAGCATCTCAGCAACCATGTCCCCATTCGGTGTCTCATTCCCACTCATCGCTTACGGCCTCCCTTTGTTGCCTTCTCCACTCGAAGCTACCCAGTGGAGCACCCTGTGGCTCCACCTTGACCCCGGCCTTCTTCCGTTCCCTGATGATCTTAGCAGCCAGGGCATCCGCGATCACCACGTCTCCATGGTTGTCGCCCCTATCGGTGGGGTCAATCGTGTTGACAGCACCCCCATGCTCCACCCTTCCGTTTGGAAGGTACACGAATTCACCAGCCTGTCGCAACGCCTTCTTACTCGGGTTGATGAAGACCCGGGAGAACAACACGTCCCTGTAGTTGGCCAGCAGGTCCTTCTTCCCCTCAGCGGTACTGAACCAGCCCGGGCGATCGCTCTCACGCTTGGTGATACGCTGGTCGTTGGTCGCGTAATATATGTTCCCGAAATGGCACTCCTCGATCACCGTCTTCCCAAACGTCCGACCCGGGCCAGTCGCCTCCCAGATCAGGAACGCCGGCCTACCACCAGGCCCCTTGAACCAGTGACACAACGCAACACACAACTCGGCAAACTTGTTCGGGGTCATCTGGTTATCAGCAAGCTCAGCCACCTTCTCACCAGTATGCCTGTCAATCACGCTCGCAGCTGACTCACTGGCACCAGTGCCCTGGCTGACATCCACCCCGATCACGTAATCGTGAGCGTCACTCGGGTTCAAATATACGTCCAAAGGTGTCCAAACCTTCAGGTTGCCACGCCCCTCCATGCTGTCCATGAACTCCGGGTTCCTTACATCCTCGTGCATGAGGTGACCCTGGTGGTCAGGAACCCGGGCAAACTCCTTCGCGAGATCCTCAAGCGTCTTGGGATCCATGAACGGGTAGGCACTGCCCTGGTAATCAATGTCCAACTGCGTAGCGATCTCAACCGGATGAGCCCTGCGCTCACACTCCTTGTCGTACCACGGACTCCTCGATCTCCCGTCAGGACCCTCGTACAAGTCCTTCGCCTTCTCAGGATGACGGGACCAGTGGAACCTCAGCCGCGGAGTACCCTTCTGCAGCTGGGCATAGAAAGCATTCGCCGTGCCATTGGGCGTGCTGTTGAAAATCCTACAATTCGTGTTATCCGCGGTGGCACTCAGCACGTCATAGCCACCACCCTCGAAAGCAGCGAACTCGTCCACCAGTAACGCGGTCCTACGACCGCCTCGACCGATGTTATCCGTGGTGCTCTCACCCTCGATCTTCGACCCGTTGTCCAGGTTGATCATCTTCAGCTTGTTTCGACGCATCTGTGGCATCATCCAGCTGGGGAGCCCCTTGTGGATGAAGTCGATATGCGAGAAAAGTGAGTCCCCAGACCCATCCACCAACCCCTCCTTCCGGGAGACCATCAAGAACGATTGCAAGCTCCGAAAGTGCCAACGCCAGGCGAAAAGAGTTAGGCAGATCCATGATGCACCCATATCCCTCGATTTCTCGATAATGACATCGTTCCCCCTGCTCAACCCGTCCTCGCTGGGGAGAGCCTCCTCCATGGCAAGGAAAGCCTCGTCCTGGTACCCGTATGTGATGAAAGGCAGCTTCGGATTCGGCTTGCGGGGATCAAACGTCCAAACGAACGTGTTGATCCAGTACAACAGGTCACGCTTGCAAGCCAGCCACAGAGTCCTCTGGAACTCCAGATCCGTCGCGGCCCTTGAGAGCACTTCCTTCCGGTACGCTAGGTTCTCCTTCATCACCTTCGGGACCTGCGAGTACAGCGGCAGACTCCAGGGTTCGGAGCATCTCTGCGATTTCATTAGTGCTGCGGGTGGCATCCTCTTTGAAACCCTCCAACCTCTCGTCCGTGTCAGCCTGACGTGACACCATCGACATCCAACTCTTGTAGAACTCGCGAGGCTCGGATCTCGCGTACTCCAACAGACCCCACGCTCCACTGCTGGGGGCCTCCTCGGGGGTAATGTCCGCTACACCCAGGTTGTCGTACACCCAGCCAAAGTCGCCCCGGACACTCCCGTCCTTACCCTTGAACACATCAGAGGGTGCCGATGCGACCAAGGTGACAGGGTTCGCACGGGCCTTCGCAGCCTGACGCTCGTCCTGGTAGTAAGCACCGTCGAAACCAAACGCCTTGGCCGATTCTATCCAGGCGTCTCGCTTCTCCCTGCCATGCTTCTCAAGTGCCCTGCGGTAAGCCACGAACTCAGGCCAACGACCCTCAACCTTCATCCGCTCACGGAACTGGTCCTGAGTCTCAGGCATTACACACTCCAAAGACCAACCCTCGCCCCATCCCCTAGACGGGCGAAGGGAAGCCCACCCGAGTACGGGAGGGACGAGGGCAGGAAAAGGCAACGGGAGTCTACGCGGGAGAGAACGTGAGTGTCAATCAGATAAAGGTATGATAAATTTATCATACCTTTTTTCCTGCAGGTTTACGGGGTATTTGACAGAGAGGTCCCAAAAGGGGGACCCAAGGGGGGTGGGGGGTCTGCAGATCTGTGACGCGGTGAGAAGGGGATAAGTTAAGGCGGGGCCCGCCAAAGGCGGGGGGGCCTGGTTCCTTTTTTCCGCGTCAATCGCCACGATTTCGAGAGCCTGGGCCGCGGCTAGCCTGCAGGCCGGTGGCCAGCGACGACAGCGCTGTGCAGCCTACGGCCTGGCCGGCAGCGCTGTAGAAAGGATGCGACGCGGGATCAGCGCCGCGGGCACGTAGGCCGGCTGTCGACCTGGACACGGCCAACATCCCCAGCCTCCTGGCTCACAGCTGATCACCCTCTCGGCCCTCGGCCCTCCCACACTCCCCAGCATCGGCACACGCCTCCCAGCAGCCTGCCGGCGGTCATCCCACTCACTCCCCAGCAGGCTGCTCTCCGCCCGAGTGGTAATCACCGTCCCCGATCGCCCAAGGCCGGCACAAGCGATCCTCGTGGCCCGTTTGGCCCTCCCTGGCCCCGCTTGGCTCCCCTGCAGCTGTTTTGACCTGTTTTTGACTTTTCCGGACAATCTCACCCCATCAGCCTGATTAGCTGTTGACCCGCAACCCCTTAGACTGTAAACAATACCCCTGGACACTATCACTAGGCATGAGGAAGAGACAAATGGCTTACGAGATCCACGTATTCTCCCGCACCGTCTACGGTCGAGACCTGGTGTACCCGCTGCCCGGGTCCCTGGCCGAGGAGGTCACGCGAATGACCGGACGGGCCACGCTGGCCGAGGTCGATCTAGAGGCACTGCAGGCCCTCGGGCACACGATCGAATTCTGCGTCGACCCTCGCCACGCGGAACAGCAGCTGGCCCTAATGAGGCGTCGTGCCCGTGATTGTGACGCCCCGCCCGAGTGTGGCGAGGGGTTTGTGCATCTCGACCCATCCGCGTCGCTGTTGAACGAAAAACACTTCGGCGGGAGGGGCGATTGATGCGACTTGACGACGCTCAAGAGTACAGCCCAGCGTACCGTGCCCAGGTCGAGCGCCGCCCGGTGATGCTG
>Ga0310342_100003437_pt1 | contig 10408 bp, 9 predicted proteins | sample S15DNA20500_MG_FD_206155 | JGI IMG/M metagenome (GOLD analysis project Ga0310342, IMG submission 206155) | Marine microbial communities from station ALOHA, North Pacific Subtropical Gyre - S1503-DNA-20-500_MG | ecosystem: Environmental > Aquatic > Marine > Oceanic | place: Pacific Ocean: North... | reverse complement strand
TTCAGCTCGCTATGGACAACACTGAGGAGATTTCACTGAACTCCCTCCACATCTTGTTCCAAGACTCGCCCCCGTCATCGCTCCTGAACAGATGCCCGTAACGGTTACCTGCAAATACCAACTGGGAATTGAAGGACGGGACATTGATCACCCACATGGCACTGTTGGGGGGAGTGGAGAAGGGAAGATCCTCCCAGGTCTTGCCCGTGTCCTGGGGCCGCATTACGGTCCCGATCCGGCCCGGTGTGGAGTCTCCGATTGTCACGAAGATGGTCTTGGGGTCATCCGGATGCACCGTGATCCCCCGGGGATAGGTATAAGGGAAGGCGTCCTTGATGCCCACGGGATTCCAGGTTTCGCCGTCGTTCGTGGTTGTGTACACATCGTTGTTAACCACTACCACCAGGGTCTTGGGCGGACCCACAGTCATCGCCACGTTGTGCACATCCAAGTTGGGTATGTTGGTGCCCACGCGATTCCAGGTCCCCCCCGTCGGAACTGTGGCGCAGGCCATCAACTTCGACGCCGGCCCAGATACTTTGGGGATTCGTCGGATCGACGGCTATGCCGGTCATCTGGGGAAGTCCGATGGGACACTCCTCGACCACGTCCATGGGTCGCCGCTGCCAGCTAGTGCCACCGTCGGAGGAACGGAACATGGCTACCGGGCTGGGTGTGCCGGTGCCGGCGTACATGGTGTCCGGGTTTGTGGGATCGATGGCCATGGCCCATACGGTAAAATCACTCAACGGAGATTGTTGGGTTTGCCAATTTTGACCCGCATCGTCGCTCCGGAAGACTCCCCGGTCGGTACCGGTATATATCACGTTGGGTCGCGCCGGATGGGTGACTAGGGTCCTAACCACCGGATTCTGGTACATACCCTGGTTCTTGGCGACGCGCTGCCAAGATTCGCCGCTGTCGCCGCTACGCATGATTCCCTGGCCCGCTGTACCCACCAAGATGGTAAATTCATCCGCCATGACACTTCTCCCTTGGATGGAACTGGATGGAATGGCCTCCTGGATTTTCCCGTTCAGTGTAGCTTGGTACCCAAGAGCGTTCAAGTCTCACGGGTTGGTCTGCCACATCAGCATGCGCACATTTTGCCTCTGAATCTGCTCGTGGTGAGCGCGTCAAAGACCCTGGTACCTTCTCCCTTTGGGAAAAGGGTGGGGAGAGGAGACGGTGCCCGCTCTGTCCCAGGTACATATGTCCCGCGTAAGATATTGGCCCCATCCTAGCCTTCCCATTCACAAGGAAAAGGACCCTGGCACCCTTTCCCCTAGGAAAGGGCTGGGTAGAGGGCAAGGTTGCCTCCCACGCCCGTCACGCTCTAGGTATTATTGGCAGTACCACGTGGGAAGTATGCTTGCTGTCGTGGTAAATTGCGTTGCGAGCCGGAATTTTTATTGGGGAGTAGGCTGGATTTACCCCAGTGTTGCCGTTGACATCCAACCGCGGGAAGTTACTGGAAGAGATGTCCAGCCGAATGCGATGTCCTTGCACGAACAGATTGCTGGTGGGATAAAGCTGAATTTCGATGGGATACATCTGGTCCGGAACCATGATTTCGGGTTCGCTCCAGCTATTCCGAAACTTGGCTCGGAGGATGCCGTCTGTCAGGTTCAGCGCGTACCCTTCCGGGTAATCTACCGACGGTGGATAGACATCAATCAGCTTGGCGGTAAAGTCGGTATCCGCTGCCGATGAGGATATCCATAGATATACGGAGACAGGTCCTGTAATCTCCAGATCATCTTGCAGCAGTTCGGTTTCGAATACTACTACGTCGGGTCTCGATGCCAATGGTAGGTAGGGTGCTCGACAACCGAAGAAGTCCTGGGATTCCCGTTGGTCAAAACCGCCGGGTTCCATGATGGGCAGTCCGGATGAGATATTGCCTCCGATGGTGGGCACCGGATTGTTCGGGTCGAACAGATACTGGCTCGGAGGTGTGTTTCCTCTGGGAGAGTTCACCGATAGGCCACCGCCCGCGTGCAGGTAGTACTCGGTCTGCTGGGCGCGGGCCAACGGCCAGTCATCCGATGACCGCCAATCGCCGCCGTGTTCCAAGCGCCCTGCGGAATTGCGCTGCCCTGATCCGCCTCCCATGACAAACTGCTTGACTCTGGGTTCTCGGTCCCAGCCGTTTTCCACATCCTTGAGCCAGCGATCGAAGAAGCGCAGCCGCATGTGGTCAAAGTCCCGGTCCAAGCTGCCTGCGATGGATGACGATGTTCCGAAATCGATGTTGCCCGCAAAGGTAACCGAGCGCGCGCCGTGAGTCCAGGGCCCCATTATCAGCCATACCTGGCTAGTCTTCATCTGGGACAGCGCGATGTAGTTATCGGTGGTGCTGCGGGCGTAGGGGTCATACCAAGCCCCCATGTGCACCTGCGGAACATCGGAGAATTTCTGGTAGTGGGCCTCGGCACACAGCCCTACCTGTTGCCAGTACTCATTGAAGGAGTCGTTGCCCCATATCTCCATCAGGTAATTTTCGTAGTTGGGCGTCCAACTCAGGGGTGAATGATCCTTCTTCCAGGGAAAGCGCTGGAACCACTCTTGGATGTCCTGGTTGGCCAACGCAGGGACTTTTACCAGAGGATCGCTAGTGACCGCCGTGCTCTCTTTGGCTTCACGAAAAGCCCAGGTGACCTGGCGAAGTTCGAATGCCCCACCGTTGCGACAGCCACTGGCGAAGGCGTTGGAAAAGCCGCCACAGTCCAACCACATGCAGGCCAGATGAGGCGGGTCTAGGGATGCCAAGGCGGCTTGGGTGTGGGCGGCATAGGATAATCCGAAGGTGCCCACCTTCCCGCTGCTCCAGGATTGCCCAGCAAGCCACTCCACCGTATCGTAGCCGTCGGGCCCTTCGTCCACATATTTGCTGAAACCTCCTTGGGAGGCGTAGCAGCCCCGGCAGTCCTGCACCACCGTGATATAGCCATGGGTGGTGAAAAACTGGGCTTCAGTGACCCTGGCCTCTGCGGACTTGTTATAGGGGGAGCGTTGCAGCAATGTAGGTAGCGGGCCTTCCACGGGTTTACCATTCCGGTATGGTCGATAGATATCGGTGGCCAAATATATCCCATCCCGTATGGGTACCATGACGTTGCTTTCCACTTGGCAGTCGTACTCGGACCGTTGTTCCGGCCATTTGTCAGTCATGCTTATCCCCCGTTATAGCTTGGAACATCAAACAAAATTAGGAATATCTCCTCGCGATTTCCCTAACAAGGGGACTTCCCACCATCGTTCCGGCGCAGGTCGGAGTCCAGTGATCGACAGTCGAGTGATGGCCCCGCTGCCTCGTCCTTACCGGATAAAAGGCGCTGCCTGATTGGCCATTGCGTCCGCGATGCGCAGATGGTGGGATAGCAGCGTATTTTCCGGCAGTGAGTTTGGGCTAAAGTAACCGATATCGGTGCTCTCATCGGAAATCTGTAGTTGGCCAGACTGCAATTCACACTCGAATAGCAACGTGACATAGTGGATGATCCATCCGGCGGCCTCGTAGGTCATGATGGAATAATGCTTCGGGTCCGAGTATATTCCGATCAGTCGTGTCGTCGCCACGTGCAGGCCCGTCTCTTCCAAGACCTCCCGTATAGCGCCCTGCTCCACCGACTCTCCGATATCCACCTTGCCACCCGGCAAGCCCCAATATCCGTTGTCGGCGCGCTTTTGGAGCAGGATTTCTCCTGCCGGGTTGAATATGACGCCATTGGTTGACGGGCGGATCTCATCCGGCATTTTGGAGAGAGCCTGCCCGGTGCTGTCGAACAACTCTAAGGGTTGTGTCACTGCTGCACCTCGCCCGTTAATCGGGAATTTGCAATCATGTCCCTGAACCTCTCGAACTATAAAACGGTGCTCTCGGTCAGTCAACAGACGCATACTCCCGAGCAACAAGAGAGCATGTGCAAGATGGGATCGTCGCTCGTAGTTCCGGCGCAGTCCGGAATCCATGGAACTTAAATTCCGGATTTCGGCGGAATGATGCGTATAGTCCCATAGATGGGTTGTTACCCACGGCTTTCAGCCAGAATTGGTATTACAATCTCAGGGATCGCTATCATGGGGGTATAGGAGGTTAGAATGATTTATGAGGAGCGACGAACGCTATCCCACTCGAAATCCGCGGAAGCGTACCTGGAATACTGCGAAACAGAATATTGGCCGAAGCTAAGGACTGTAGGCGGGCAACCCCTATGCCTGCTGAGCGGACTCATCGGCGATCCCGCCAACGAGTATCTGCAGATAACCGGCTTCGAGGGTGTGCAAGCTTGGGAAGCCGCGCAGAGCGAGGGCATACCGTCGCCGCAGGATATTGTCGAAAGCGAGTCCGTGCGTCTCTTGCGGCCCATCGCCTCAAGGCCCAAGCAGCTGGTTCCCCAAGAGGACCGCCGCGCGGTGTATGGCTGCAGGCGGTTCTTTATCAACCCCGATGATCTCGGTGATTTCGTCGACAGTTCGCAAAATGGCATTTGGCCCCGCATAGAGTCCCAGGGGGCCTGTATCTTGGGGCTGTGGACGACTGTCGCGGTAACCCAGCCCATGGAAATTCTGCTGTTGACCGGCTACCACAGCCCATCCCATTGGGAGGACACTAGGGCTACTGGCGAACAGCAGGAAAACGTTGACCCGGCTCTGAGGAACCAGGAATTGCCCCTGAGAAACCGGCGACTCGAAATATCCCAGCGAATGTGGGTGTGCCTGATGCGGTCCCACAAGGTTTAAAAGTGATGAATTCTTGAGTTGCGACGTGATAGTAGAATGTGCTGGTTGGTTGGCTTAGGCGCCTTACTTGGAGCCTGATTGCCGAGTGTAATCCTAAATGAGCGTAGCGACTGAAGAATATCAAATTCCTAGCTACTGCGTTACGCAGGGGCGGGTTTTGAAACCGCTCCCATACGTACCACTAGGTTTTTCTAGTCCCGTACGGTTGGTATTTTATATCTGTAATTCCCTAATACGTTCTTGTGGTCTTGTCCAGTAGTGGGAAGTTCGTGCACTTATTCGTGATGGCTGGGGTACGGCTAGGTTAATCGCAGTGTTGGCTGTCCAGGGAGCAAACCTTGGCTTTGTTAGCGTCCGCTTTCGCATATTGGCCCAGTTCGTCGTAAGCATTACCACGGCCGAGGTGGGAGTCTCCTCGGTCCGGGGATGGCGGCGCTTTTAGTTCGATGAATGCCTTCGCTACTCCAGCGATGGCGAAGAAACTATCCATGCACCCACTGTTGAAATCATTTGAACCCCGCCATAATTACGTCTGCTGATCCTTCCTGTCAAAGAAGGCAAAATTTGCTGCGATTATGAGAAGTACAGCACCTATAGCATACCCAGCGGATACGGAGATAATGCCACCAATCGCTGATATTAACATCATCGCCTCCGCTAATCTGGGCTTCGCAATAGCCAAAGCAGCACCTACCAATCCCATCACATGCAGGATGAAAGCTCCATCTAGAGCCCTTTGATGGTATCCAAGCACGTCGTTCTTATGCCCCTCGTCCCGGAGCAGGACTGAATCCAAGCTTACCGAAAGGGAGGATATACCATTTCCTGAACAGGGCTTTCGGGAACAGCAGAGGACGCATAACTTCACCTCTCGTGTTGACTCTGTTCTGCCATGAGCAAACGCGTAGCCCCCATGCAGAATTGGAACGACATGGCTCTATGTGATCGAAAGGGGAGTGGAATACAAGGTCGTCGCGAAGGTCGAATGTGCGGCGTCGCCACCGAAGATGTAGAATCGGAGTGAACGATAGGTCGCAGGTGTCCACCCATTTGGGTATCGCCCAATCAATTCATAGCGAAGCAGCCAAAGTTACCCAACAGGGGAGATTATTCGATGCAGCACATATCTTGGCAGGATGCACCCGAACTATGCTATGTCATCGGCCCGTACGTCGTGCCCTTAGCCACTGTGGCCCCCGGCGAGATGTTCACCGTGGACACGCTGGATGCTTTTGGCAACCGGGTCACCGGGCCGGATACGCCACCCACCAAGGTGTTGTCGATGCCCTACGTCAACCCAGTGACCGGCCCTATTTACGTGGAAGGAGCGGAGAAGGGCGACACCTTGTCGGTTACCATCCATGAGATCAAGGCAGGCCGGGATTTTGGTGTTAGCGCCACCATCCCTGAATTTGGTGGGCTCTGCGGTACTTCCCTCACCCGCACCCTCAACGAGCCGCTGCCGGAGCGAGTCTGGATTCACCCAATCACCGACGAGGGAATCATTTTTGACCCTAACTTGGATATTCCCAAAATACCCTTCGAGCCCTTCTATGGCACCATGGGTACTGCTCCGGAATTGGAGGCCATTTCCACACTGTCTCCCGGTTGGCACGGCGGAAATATGGATGCGCCCGACGTCTGCCCGGGGAACGTCATCTATTTTCCGGTAAATGTACCCGGAGCGTTGCTACACATTGGCGATGGTCACGCAGCCCAAGGCGATGGCGAGGTTTCCGGCGTCGCTGTGGAAATACCAACGGTAGGTACCATGATGGTGGACCTGATCAAAGGGCGGAGCATAGCTTCACCGCGCATCGAAAACGCGGAATACATCATGACTGTGGGGAATGCCCGCCCCCTGGAGGATGCTGCGCGCATCGCCTTCTACGAGCTGGTGCGGTGGCTAACTTTGGAATACGAGATCGATCGGATCAATGCTTACCAACTCTGTTCCCAGGTGGCTAAGGTGCGTCTGGCTAACATGGTGGATATCCTGTACACCATCATCGCTAAATTCCCGAGGGTGTACTTGCCCCGACGCCGGGAAATGACCTGAAGCTCAGGCGCACGCACGGGGATTGGGCGATGTTGGAGCAATTTGCTGTGAACTACAGATTGCATTACCGGTCGAAAGATACAGGCAGGATGGTGACGAACGCATTAGGGTGATTAAAAATGGTAACAACGAACACAATTGAGCACACGGTGACTTTAAATGCGAGTTCCCACAATGTTGCGAGGCACTGATGGATTCTGATAAATACGCCGAGTTTACGGCGGCTGCGCTAGCATCAGCGGGGGTTGGAAGGTCATTTACAGCTTACGACGACGTTCTCAGCGGCACGATCGTGGAATTGGTGCCCTACGCTAAGATTGTCCAGCTGTGCCGCGGCTCCGATGAAGGATGGGTTACCGGCCACTACTCCACGGCTCCTTTCACATTGGAATTAGTCGACAGCGGGACACGGTTAACCTTCGTGCACACCGGAGTGCGGTGGTGAGCTTTTCCCAGATCGATCAAGGGTGGAAGGGGCACTACTGGACGAAGCTAAAACAGATGCTGAAATCGTGAAATGGGGGACAAAGGCGCCGTATCGCTGCTTTGGCCGGTTGCAAGTAACGCGTCCTGGACCGACCCGAGCCACTCTAACAAAACCTGCCGCAATTTAAGTTCTGTTCAGCGCTCCCTGCAACAGTGGCGCATGGGAGCGCGGATTGGTCACTCCATGCCTGTCGTTCCGGCACAGGCCGGAATCCAGGCGGCGTAAGTAGTCCATGCCACGTGGATTGACCCTCGAGCGTCATCCTGTAGTATCGGGACGATGGTCGAACCTGAAATTATTCGCTTTCCCTACGTCTCAGCTCAAAATGACAAGACTTGGCCGACTTCACAATCAATGCTTACCCAAACGATCTTACTGTAGGAGTAGCTATTAGCTCCCTTCCCTCGGGGAGAGGGCAAGGGTGAGGGCCACGGCATCCCACTGGCTCCACGGTTCAGGTGGGACGGATGCTGGGGCCTGTACTGCTCTGCAACGACTACGAAACGTTGTCAGAACGACTCCACGACGACGAATGTTGCCCCATTCATTGGTGGGCATTGCGGAGTCTGCTGCTCCGCAATGCCCACTGTTGTGACTCTTCCCATTCCTGAGTCAAAAACGCAGCCGAGCTACATAACTTGTAGAGCACAATGAAGCGCTTCTAACTGAAGGCCTACGGGCTGGCCGGAACTGGAACACCGGGAATCTTAACCTGAATACGACCCAACGTGTTGCGGGTGGTGAAAAATAAGGTCTTCCAATCGTCACCTCCCCAGGCCAGATTGGTGGTGGCCGGTGCCCCGTGTGCGATGGTTCCCAGGTGCTTGCCAGAGTGGTCCATGATCCACAAACCTCCCGAACCTCCGCAGTACACGTTGCCTTCGATATCCACCTTCATCCCGTCAGGCACTCCTGGGCGGTCGCCAGTCAACTGGCAAAAGATGCGGTCGGTTGCCAGGGCCAGCATCCCGTTGGGTTGCATATCAAAGGCTCTGATGTGCCCTCTGCGGCTGTCGTTTACATACAGAACGCTCTCATCGGGAGAAAAGGCCAGGCCGTTGGGTAACACGAAATCTCGAACCAATAAAGTCAGAAAACCAAGGTCCGGAGAGACTCGGTACACTCCGGCGAAGTCCAATGGAAGCTCCGGGGCTGGTGCGCCCGGGTCGGTAAAAAAAATGCTGCCGTCGGATTTCACCACCACGTCATTAGGGCGGTTCAATCGCTTGCCCTGATAGTTATTGGCAATGACGGTGGAGCTCCCGTCGGACTCTTGGCGACTAACCCGAGGGCTGCGGTCGCAGGCGACCAAACGGCCTTGTAAGTCCCGAGTCAGGCCATTAGCGAAGTTAGTTGGTTCCTGGAATACGGACACCCCCTCGTTGGGAGACCATTTCATCCGCCGATTGTTGCCGATGTCACTGAAGAGGAGATACCCGCCCTCCTTCCACCACACCGGCCCCTCGGCGGGTCCGTTGTCGTTTCCGAACCCACTGGCCAATTCCTCTATTGGTTGGTCCAGAGACACGATGTTTTCCAACTCTGGGGAGACCTGCTCGATGGGCATTTAAACCTCCTGGAATTCAGGATACAAATTTGGACCGGACAGTTTCGGCCTTTCGGAGAAAGGCTACTCCTAGCGTCATTTGGATTCAGGCATGTGCCGGACGATGCGGTGGGGCATAAAAGCGCCTACGAGCTATGTGCTCGTTAAGTGCTTATCGTACTGGTGGCCACATGATCCAGCCCCGCCGTCCAGTATCACGCGTCCGCAGGAAGTGTCCTTGGCCAGTGGTGACGTAAAGAGTACCCTGATCAGCGTCACCGAAGGCGCAGTTGGTCGGGCCTTCCACACCCACCGGCATGGGGTAAGTTTCTAGGACTCGACCGGTGGGTGTCCACACGTAGATCATGGGTCCGGGGCCGCTCACGTAATTTCCGGCGGTGCCAACTATGTTCCCCTCGGAGTCCAGGCACATTCCGTCAATGCCCCGTTGCGGGCCGCGATAGTCCGTGCCGAACTGGTGCAGGACTATGTATTGGCCCAAGGAACCGTCGTCCAGGATCGGGTATGATCTGAGTTCGCGCACACCGCCCGGCTCGCTGTCACTTTGGATGATGTACAGGTTGCGCTGATCTGGAGACACGAGCAGGCCGTTGGTACCCGTCGTGTCAAAGGTCATTCGCTGGCATGTCCAACTGCCGTCCGGCTGGGGGTCCGCCCGCAAAATGTCTTTGTTGGTGATCACTTGTTGTTCGGTGGGGTCAATGTTGCCCGCGTTCCAGGGGTTGCTGAACCAGATGCGGCCCTGGCGGTCGATGGCCAGGTCGTTGGGGGTATTAAGTCTCTGCCCGTCCAACTGGTCCACTATGGTTGTGGTGGTCCCGTCGGATTCGAAGCGAACTATGGAGCGTCCTCCAGAGCAGCAACCGTACAAATTCCCATCCGTGTCAAAGGCCAGGCCGTTGGTGTGGTTGGTGTTTTCCCGGTACACTGTAGTTTCGCTGGTTATCGGGTCGTAGGCCATAATGCGGCTACCAGGTATGTAGGTGAACAGAAGCTTCTCACCATCCCAGGCTGGACCTTCAGTCAAGCGGTTGAACGGCCCGGCGACATGTTCCCATTCCAACTCTAATCCCATTCCCATTGTGCCCTCCTCAGTTATTTACTAACGTTGAATTTGATTCATGCGGTGCTGCGCGGACCAGGAGTCAGGTGAGTATCTGCGCCCTCACACATAGGATGGGGTCGAAGCCTCAGAACAGATCAATTCACTTGTGCTAGGAGAAGTAACCTGCCACATCCCGTATGCCCGCGTTGATGAGACATTCTACCACGGTCGCGGTTTTTGTCGGCAATGGAGCAGCGTAGCAAGAGCCACCGAATCCCCATGTAAGAGCGGCAAGTGAGTCGGTGGCAGCCCAAACTTGGTACACTATGTCCATAGCGAGACCCAGTGTATATCGGACACTACCGAGGAACAGGATGTAAATGGATAAAAAGGAGGAGTTCCCATGCCTTATGCCAATAATAATGGTGTTCGTATCCACTACCATGTTGAAGGGGACGGTCCGCCTCTGGTATTGCAGCACGGACTGACCAACAGCATTCAGAA
>Ga0310342_100003436_pt1 | contig 10408 bp, 5 predicted proteins | sample S15DNA20500_MG_FD_206155 | JGI IMG/M metagenome (GOLD analysis project Ga0310342, IMG submission 206155) | Marine microbial communities from station ALOHA, North Pacific Subtropical Gyre - S1503-DNA-20-500_MG | ecosystem: Environmental > Aquatic > Marine > Oceanic | place: Pacific Ocean: North... | reverse complement strand
GCGTTGGCGGAATACGACTCAAGGGTGCCTGCGTCACGATATTTTTTCCAAATGTGTACCAAAAGTTCCCGTACAATGCCCAACGCTTTTCCAATAGCCAGTCACCGCTGAGTTCGACTCCCTGGACAAACGAATCCTGGTTCGCCGTTGAAAACGTATCAGGCGCGGTCGTGATCGAGACCATGTTATCCTGCAAATCCATCCAGTACACAAACGTTTGCATCCGTATTCGATCGAAATCTGTTTTGATTCCGACCTCATAATTAATCGAATGCTCAGGATTCAACCCCAGACTTGGTATGCTTTGGCCTTGTTGAAGAACATTGGGATTATGAGCCATGAGATCGTCGAGATTCGGTGCACGGAATCCTTCTGAAATCGAACCCACCAGATGCAAGCAGGGATTCAGCTTGTAAACCAATCCTATTTGCCCGGCCCAATCGTTGTAGGTAGGGTTAATGAAAATCGGTGTATCGAGAATCGTAGGTGTGCCCGCTGTTTCGATCGACTCAAAACGCACACCGGCAGTAGCGCCAAGTCGTTCTGTTAAAGCCGTGTCCCAATTGAGAAACCATCCGGCGCGTCGATACCAGGCATCGTCAGGAATCATGGGGCCGCTGGCGCTACCTCCGAAGGGTGAGTCCACGTCGTCATAATACCAATCCACACCGGTAGTCCACTTACCCAACTGTTCGATTTCCTTGACCGCCACGAATTGGAGTCCGGTAGTTTCGACATCCGTTTCCTGGACTCGAGTCGTGGGAATGCCGCGTGTTTGCACTTCACGTTGGCGGTGGTAGGAAGCCGTGAAGGTAAAAGCATCCAACGCGCCACCCATTGGACGCAACGCCTGGTAGCGCAGAAACGCCAGATCACGTTGCTGGGGATCAAAAATACGACTTCCGTCCAGCGTGTTGCTGTTATTTCGATCAAGCGGATAGCCAGGAAACCGGTCACTGCGCAGCAGATCGTCCTGTTCAAAATGTTGGAGTGAAACTGTAATCATTTGACTGTCATCGAGCAAATGATTGAACTTGATATCTCCAGCATACTGTTGATAGTTGGTACCGGGCTGCCTTGAAAAACTGTCAAACCCCGTATCAAGATCACGAACATTCAAAAAGCTACCGCCTGCGAAGATACCCGTTGGTCCAACTCTACCCTCAACATTGAACCGACTATAAGCAGATGCATCGGCAGTATTGTAATATTGAAAAAATTCCCTTGTTGTTTCGCCCGTGTGAGTTTCAGTACCACGTGTCACGATATTGATCGCACCTCCGATGGCATCTGAACCCCAGAGCACCGACCCCTGGCCGCGAAGAACTTCAATGTGATCGATCATTCCCGGGTCCAGGGTATTGAAATACTGATTTGGACCCCGTCGAAAAATTGAGTTGTTCAGCCGAATTCCGTCAACCAGGATCAGTACCTGTTGACCGGTCAATCCACGTATGAAAGGAGACGCCTGTCCGGCAGCAGTGCGCTGCAGGAGTACGCCAACTTCATTCTGCAGGGCGTGAAAAACGTCAGGTGCCTGGCGTTCTAGAATTTCCTCTTGTGTGCGAATGGACACAGCGGAAGAGGTATCCATTAACGACCGTGTACCCCGAAGAATACCACGACTTGTGCCAAACGGGCCGTCCGTTCCCAGCTGCATCTCAGAAAGCCCGGGAAAACTCACTGCAGCCGGACCGGAGGGCATCTCCACCGATCCCAATATCGATTCGTCTTGCCGCTCAGCGGATTCAGCCGGAGGTCGTACGATAAGGGGTGGCAGGGTCTCGTCCGATGGCGCACGATTTTCCTGTGCGCGACCGCTGGCTTGAAAGAACACAACAATCGAAACACCGAGAAGAACGCGATACACCCACAGGTTCATCTGCCGACTCGTATCCGCTTCCAAGGATAACTAATCCAATGCGTGTCCTATACTTCGGAAGACCCAAGATCAAACGTCCAGTTCAATTCCACAACTGAAAAGTTTACTTCAACACAGCGGGCCCGTAATTTTTCCAATTTACTACTATTAACAATATTTGCTATCACCATCATCGGAGCGGGTTGCGTCGAGTGGATTCACAACCATAATGAATGAGAGAAGTTGGTAATCTCTGAGGACCGTTTGCGTGCCTTGCCAGAAGTTCATTCGACCAGCAATTGTGACTTCACTGGTGATTCATATCGCCGGACTCGGAGTGCTAGCTGCATGGTCAAACCAGACACTGAATTCTTCGATCCATTTCGCAGGTCGCAAGCAAGCGATCCGGCTGATAGCAACCGTAGAACCGCAATGGAACCCCCAATGGGTTAAGTTCGCTACACGGCCAACGGATCCAGCGGTCATCATCCAACCTGCAACGGCCCAAATTGCCAAGCAACACTTCGTTCACACACCCAGTACTCAACGATCTGTCGATGACGCCGTTGTGAATTCAGCCACCAGATTAACGCCAAAATTTTACCAACGGGCAACAACCGACCAGTGGATCGTAAAATACTGGAACGAGCCACTACCAACCCCAACAGTCCAACCACGACGGACAGCAACCCCCAGGATGACTCGTTTGACTGTTGATGCCTCCCCCTCAAGTACGGCAAATCCAGATCACACGCCGCCAGACTTATCCCAGAACGCCCCACCAATCTATCCGGCGCTGGCAATTCAACGCGGTTGGCAAGGTACGGTCCTGTTACGACTTTCGATCAACAAAACGGGAAGTGTTACAAAAGTGGAAGTCGCCCGCAGCAGTGGCTATCCCATTCTTGACGCTGCAGCGGTCAACGCTGTTCAGCGGTGGCATGCAAAGCCGGCTCGTCATGATGGTGAGCCTGTCGCAACCGTCGAAGTGCTTCCGGTACAATTCAAACTCTAGCCATTTTCGACGGCGCACTGATAGTTAATGGCCGATGCTTGATGGTCCCGGCCCACTTCAACGCAGATTGACGGTACAGAAAGAGTAGAAACATTTAGCAATCGGCACCTGGTCACGGTCGAACTACAGCCCTTCCCAGCTTGATGAAAAGAATCCATACCGGGCCTGGCGGATTACCATCATCCGCTCTTGATACGGACGCCGGCCACGTTTTCATTCACGGGGCTCGTTGACGCGGTAAATATGAACGTCGTAGGGACCAAAATGATCGGTCCAACTTCCATTGCGATCCGGAATCACTGCGTGTTGCTCAAAAAGCACTTCGACTTCTACTGGCCGATATTTTTCAAACGAAAATTGTACCGACCCCATCTTTTGATTTTTGTCGTTAACCGCAACAACGAACAGGGAACCATCGTGCCTGTAGACAACCGTGGGTACGGGCCCGTTTGCCTTCGATTCCCCTTGAATCTGTGGCAGGGTGGACCGATCGGCGAGAAATGCAGACCCCAGTTGTTTGAATTCGCCAGCCAGCTCCTTGATCGCTGCCCATGCCTGTGGGTGTTTTTCGGACATCACGCCGTTGTAATCGTAGGAAAACCACATGATTCCGGTAGCGCCGCTGACCACACTCAGGTACGCCATACAACGCAGCTCGGTACGATTGGGCATGCGGTAATCCCCCTGGGGATAAAACGACTGCAGCACAGCAATGACCGGTTTACCACCCATCTCACGAACCGCCTTTCGTACGGCGTCGCCAACCGCGGCGATACGTCCTCCGGGAAACGAAGGATAAATATCCGGTCCCAGAATGTCCGTAGCATTGTGATAAGCAGGAAAAAGATGTTGGGTAAAAATGACCGTCATGGTCGGGTGATAGGGATCCGCTTGATGGACAACCTCATGCATGCCGCGGACCAGATCGTACATCAGCTCATTCGGTTCGTCGCGCGTGTACCACGCCAGAAGATTACTGCCAACCTGCCGGGACATCATGCGGACCGTTTCCCGTGTAGCCGGTAGTCGTTTTCGAATCAAATTGTCTTTCGAATAAATCGTTTCATTCGCTGTTGCACTGCGCATTTCCATCGTGTTGTGCAGGCCCACAATGGGAACCAGTCCAAGCGTTTTGACTCGTTGAATATGTGCCACAAACGAATTGGCACTCCCCCATTCCAGCAAAAAAGTATTGAACCCGGCCACCGCGTATTCTTCCAGGAATGCTCCCTTGAGATGCCCCTCGACATAGTACATTCCAAATGGAAAAAACGGCTTGCCGTCGCGCAACAGAACACCACGCTCGGTGTACTGAACAGCACCAGCCTGGGGTGCTAGTTTACGGAACTCCGTGTTGAAGGGGGCCTGCTCATAGCCGTCGACCACCACCGTGACCCTGTATTGGCCATGTGGCAGCGAATCGAGCTCAAACACGGGGCAACATTCCGACTTTCCATCCCAGCTAATGATTCTCGTTTGCCGTACTTCAGTCTGCCCGGCAGCGCGCAGCTCGCAACGCAACGAACGTTTTCCCGAAACGGCCTTTCCTAAGGTCAGAAACAAACGGGCTTCGTGTTCATGCATGTAGAACGAACGATCCCAACGACCTGCTCCGACCTGGATGTCGTCGATCAGTATCGGCCGGTGGACAAACCGATTGCCCGTGGCAACCTCTTCGATCGTCATCTGCACAACGTGTGTTCCTGGAGAAGAAATCGGCAGTGACAGACTACCGTGACTCCAACCTTTATTCTTGACTGCCTTTTCGATCACCAACGTGGAAAGCTCCACGGGAGTGTTTTCAGCAAGCAGGTGTGCTGTTACCTTCACCCGGCGATCTGCGCCGGTCGCATTGGACACGGTGAACGCCAGTGGCACATCGCCAACCAGCTGAGGGCCAATTCCCGTCAACAGTGCCCAGCGATGACGCTGCGGATCGGTCGTGATACCGGTCACCTCGCCGACGGACACCGGGTAAAGGTTGTTGTCCAACGGCGCAATCCACACCTTGCCGTCAACTGCAAAGTTAACTCCCCAGTGGCTGTTCCAGGCCGGCTCCAGTTCACTGCGATCGCCCTGTTCAAAGTAGGCAAGTGACGCATAAGGAATCGCCAGCTCGGCGCTCCAGAAATCATCATGGATAGAGGTGGCGCTTTGCCAGGGAATCTTCCACCAGGAAACCCCCATCAGTTCTGAATGACGACCATTGGCCGCATTCACGGCAAATCGAAATACTTTGGGTCTCAAGTGATTGAAAAAGAATTCGTCGAGATCCTCACCGAGCCCGGCCCGACGACGGTATTCGCCCAACGGATCAAGGAACACCTCGACCGTGTTCCCGACAAACATTTGCGACGGCTGCAACGCCCTCACCCGTTCTGCCGTCTCCCGGTCGGGCAATGGGCATTGAATTCCCACGTAGAGGTTCTCATGATCAAAGGCAATGCGAGCGGTTGGCGAATCCTGCAACGTTACTTTTTTCCCCACTCCATTTTTAGCCTGGTAAGCGTGGCAAAATCCGTCCGCAGCTTCTGCCCGCTTCCAGTACGGTTCGATCAGCTGGCCGTCGATTTCTACTTTCTCTTTCACGTCAACAGCTGCAGCTTGAATCGCCTGGCGATCACTCAACTCATATTCAAAATTATCCAGCTCGATGCTGCGGACCGGGGCAACCAGATATCGCGACAACAAAACCGGGTGCCCGCTTTGCCAAGTTTCCTGATCAAGATCGACAATTTTTGTTTTTCCGACCACTTTACCAGCCAACGTTTCAATGGAACCGAAGATCGTGCGTTCGTTTTTCTCCAGCGTGAGTCGATACCACTCGTTGGTCTTCAACGGTTCCTGAAGATACGTCTGCCAACCGCTGGTGATTGTTTCCGTACCTTTTTCATCGCTTCTGAAAACAGAAAAGTCCTGTGTGCCGCGCAACGCTAGCCGGTAACCACTGGCAAACAGATCTTTTCCCTGCCAGTTGAGAACCAGGTGAAACTGCGGCGCATGCCCGTCTCCCGCCGTTTGTGGAAAACGAATATCGATACTGATACGAAGGTATTTTTCACTCCGATGGACGGCGCCGACATACTTATCAGCACTGATCCCACCAGGGCCGACCAGGGGCGCGTAGACCGACACTAGGCGGTTGTCGTCTGTCTGATACCCATAAAACGCACCGTGAGCCACGTCCCACCGAGCGCTGGATCGCAATGACATGTTCACACGGTTAAAGTTGTCACGATGAATCTCCGCCACCAGGCCAGCCGGTTGTGCAGCGAACAGAACCGCCACCGTTATCAGTGAACCTGTTAATTTCACGATCTTCTTCAATGGAAATTCCTCACGAGGCGGAGCGGTTGTCAAGCAACCCAGTACGGAACCTGACAACGATGGCACGTCATTGTAATTGGTTTTATCAATCAGGACACCGATGCCATGAACAAAAAATGGATCTATGAAATCTTCTTCAATGGACACACAATTTCCAAGACAACACTGCCCGCGAAATCATGAACCGTTTCAGTACACAAATCTTAAAGTGCGCGTGCAACGCGAGGGGCTTGCGGGACAGGCAACGGTAAGCCAAAGATCAATTTCCCAATCGCCATCCCGACGCATCTGCCAGCAACGTCGTGTGGCCCTTGTACTGTTGGTAGACCTCATGCATTTGCTCAATGTTGTTAAAATAGCCTACAACATGGGCAGCGCTAAAAGACTCGCCAGCCCGCACGGGCTTGCCGTGGATTTCCTCAATCATAACGATAATGTCACCCGGCCGTTGACTGCACCAGGCTTCGTAAACGACTGACGGTTGAAGCGTCATGCCTGCCAGCCAGGGACCCGGTTTGCCCGTTTTCTTGTCCCGCAAATGATAGGCTCGAATGAAATGCTGGGGAATTCGATGCGTGTCACGACGGTAACCGAACTTAAGATCGGGAGGAAAAGGCGTAAAAAATTCACTGGACGGTATTTTTACCCCCGCTGGACCGCTGAGATAACTGAGATAGACCTCGCTGAAAGTATTGCCCTGTTCATGACGAATACAGCCCGGTGTGTCATTCCGCAGAAACATTTCGGGCGAGTCATTAACGCTATCAATTTTGTCCATCAACAGGAAATACCGCTTGCCTTTTGGAAAAACGATCAGCTGCGTCCAGCGCGATCCGGGCCGACGGCCAGGAGCTGCATACTCGTACTTGTAGGTCGTTTCAACAGCCACAAATTCTTCACCACGGATCACCCTGGGCTGGACAGGCTTCATACGATGGCAAAGTTGAGGCCCCTCCACTACCCGTTTTCGGTGACTACTACCGTGAGCGAGCAGGTAAAAAGCTCGCGTCGCTGGATTGGTTTCGTTATCAAACCAGGCGTAAGCGCCAACACCATGGCCATTGGGAGCAGCAACTTCATCTCGGTAACCCTCATCACTGCCAGCCTCCATGAGCCAATCGATCACCATCAGGCCATCACCCACTTCCCGAAACCCGGTTGCCTTGTCAAGAAACGACCCTTTCGAGATACCCGTCATCCATTGTTTGGGATTTTTTTTGGGTATGATTGCTGAGAGTTCGTTTGTCTCAATCTCGATTCCCGTTTCGGTCTCCGTTACAACGACCCAGGAATGGACATCGTTGGACTGGGCACCAACAACCGTGTGGGCCGTACACAGCAGCATTGCTGTCAGCCATTTCAATCGGCACTTGGAATTCATTGTGGCTCCGTCCCCCGCAGTGGGAAATTCGATTAGGAAGTTCATAAAAACGTGCAGAACAGGAGACAATTGTTGCTGATCTGAAATCCGAACACAACTCTTCCTTGGCCCCACGGGGTGTGCGCAGCAATGCATCCCAGTATTTCAAGCTATTTTCCTTGGCTGATCTCCTCTATGGTTGGGGTAATCCAGCTGGCAACGGCCAGATGGATTATTTGTTTGAAACAACTTTCATTTGGAGGTCTCCCATGAATTGGCAAACGGTTCTAGGGTTAACGGCTACCGTCCTGTTGACCGGTTGCAATCCGCGCCCGACACCTCCCCAGCACAAACAACCCCTCACAACACAGCCGGTTAACGATTCGGTTACCTCGTCGTCATCTTATCCGGCCGAGATCAGCGAAACCTCGGTTTATTACATCGGCGGTCCTCAGCAAGGTCGCCCTCCTGAAGGTGAGTTTATCAAAGGAACCCGAGTACAAGTCCTGGAAAATGCTGGCAGTTATTCGATCGTGCGATCCGCAGACGGGATCGAAGCCTACGTATCGACTGGCGCCATCAACTCCGCGCCCGAAAAAACTACCGACTGATCCGTGCGTGCCAAGTTTTTTTCACGCAATCGGTTCGCTAACGGCTTGCACGTGGCACCTTGAAAATCAAACTGAAACCGGGGTAAGTACCGGGGTAAGTACCGGGGTAAGTACCGGGGTGATTTCTCCCTCTTAAAATGTGACAATGGCCGTCGTATGAAAAGGCTATTTGCTAAAAAGTGGTCGTGCTAAAATATCCGGAGACATAGATGAATCCCCCACCAGAATTTGACTTTGACCAATTACCTCAAGGTACCAAGCAGGTGTACCGCATGACGGTCAACATGCCTGAAGTACCTGATCTTGTCGACACGATTGCAATGATCTCTGGCGATCAGACGCTTCGGAATAGCGTTCAAAGTGTCGTCGATAGCGCCTTTCAAGACGGTACACTTTCCATCCCTGTCCTTGCCGCGCGTGGATCCCGTCCCGGAAAGACGTTGGTAACCACTGCGGGAGTTCACGGTGATGAGTACGAAGGCATGGAGGCGATTCATCGGACCTTCGCAGCGCTCGACCCTGCCTCGATGACCGGCTCGTTTATCGCCGTTCCTGTTGTCACCTTGCCCGCTTATTGGATGGCATGTCGAGTCAATCCGCTGGATGGGCGCAATATGGCAAGGGTTTTTCCTGGCTCGCCGGATGGAAGTGCAAGCGACCGCCTGGCCGCGCGGCTTCTCGACCGGGTCCTCCGCCACGCCAGCCTCTACATTGATCTTCACAGTGCCGGTCGTGGTTCTCACTGGGTGACAATGTGCGGGTTCAGCAACCATGGCCACCAGGCGGATACGGCCCGCGCGGCCGCCAAGTGTTTCGGGGCGCCGGTCATCTGGGAACATCCTCACGATCCCGAGTCGATCGGTCGCACGCTCACGGCGACCAATGACCTGGGAATTCCGTCACTCTACACCGAAGCCTATGGCGGCGGTCATGCACGACCTGTTGATATCGACTGTTACACCCAGGGTGTGGCCAATCTATTACATTTCCTGGAGATCGCCAAATTGCCGGTAGCCGGGCTGAACGAACCCTACCACCCGGTGGAAATATGTGGATCGGGAGACACTGATAAATCACTCAGTGCTTCCCAACCGGGCCTCTTTTGGCCACTGGTCGAACCGGGCGATCGCATTAAAGTAGGTCAAAAAATTGCCTACCTTCGAAATATTTCAGGAACGATCGTCGAAGAAATCGTCAGTCCACAAGCTGCTTTCGTGGTCGGTGTCCGAGCCACACCACGTGTTTTCGCTGGAGATAACCTGTTTATCCTCACCTGACCTGAAACGGGAAACATTGGCCACAGGATTTTTAACCTGAATACGCATTTAACATCCCCTCACATTTTTCTATAATTTAAACGAGGCGACGAACACAACATTCTGTCCTGTAAAGAGTAAAGAAACCTTGACTCCTATCGTCTTCACCATTTGTCTGCTCGTTGGACCAGCCTCGGACAATGAGACTGCTGCTTGGAATTCAATCCTCGAATCCCGTCGGCAAATCTGGAGTCTGCAGCCTGTTCAAAATCCCCCGACTCCCTTGGTCAATGATCGGACCTGGTCAGCGGGTCCTGTGGATCGTTTTGTTCTTGCCCAACTGGAGAAGGCAAGACTCTCACCGGCTGCCCCGGCAGATCGTCGCGCACTGATCCGGCGACTCACGATTGGCTTGACCGGGTTGCTGCCAAGCGCCCACGAGGTCACTCACTTCATCGATGATCAGTCGCCAAATGCGTATGAGAAGCTGGTTGATCGCCTGCTTGCTTCCCCGCATTTCGGTGAGCGCTGGGCACGACACTGGATGGATGTCGTCCGCTTCGGTGAAACCCATGGACACGAGTGGAACTTCGAGATTCGCGGCGCCTGGCGCTATCGGGATTACCTGATCCGTGCCTTCAACCAAGACGTTTCCTACGACCAACTGGTCCTTGAACACTTGGCTGGTGACCTGCTGGCTGAACCACGGCAAAATGACCATGACCAGATTAACGAGTCGCTGATTGGCACAACGTTCTACCGTTTCGGCGAAGTGGGCCATGATAACTGTCTCCAATTCCGCGCATTGAGTCTCGACGTCGTCGACAACCAGATCGATACGATCGGCAAGGCATTTCAGGCAATGACCGTGGCGTGTGCCAGGTGTCATGATCACAAGCTCGATCCGGTATCGATGCAGGATTACTATGCACTCAACGGCATCTTAAGTAGTTCTCGCAATGTAACTCGAACGATTGA
>Ga0310342_100003434_pt1 | contig 10409 bp, 6 predicted proteins | sample S15DNA20500_MG_FD_206155 | JGI IMG/M metagenome (GOLD analysis project Ga0310342, IMG submission 206155) | Marine microbial communities from station ALOHA, North Pacific Subtropical Gyre - S1503-DNA-20-500_MG | ecosystem: Environmental > Aquatic > Marine > Oceanic | place: Pacific Ocean: North... | reverse complement strand
ACCGACGAATGCCGGCGGTAATGTACCATGTCCCAGAACTGCCCTCTCATAACCCCGTAGAGGTTGGCCCGCAACCGTCTGGATAAAAGCGTTTCGGGGCGATAGGCTGTCGTCAACATCCGAAATTCGCCGCGCTTCCCAGAAATAAGATTCAGCGGTGCGATTGCTTGAGTAGAACAGCCGGGCCAGTTCCCGAAAGTGGTGGTATTCTTTCAGGTACAGTTCCTGGTAGACAACCCCCGCGGCTTTTGCAATACCGGGGTCTTTCAAAGCCGCTGTGACGTAGGCCGCCGCCAATACTCCCGACATTAGCGCCAGATGCACCCCAGAGGAGAACAACGGGTCAACGAAGCACGCCGCGTCGCCCACCAGAATGTAGCCATCGCCGACCATCGGTTGGCAAACATACGACCAGTCTCTAACCACTGTAGGACCGGCGACCATCACGGCATTATTCAGCAACTGTGACATGGCCGGAGCCTGGGCTATCTGTTGCAACAGATAGTTTTTGGCGTTGCTTTGCTGAATTCCCCGCTGTCCGGTCGCGCTGTCCAGCACCGCGCCGACGCTAGCCCAGCCGTTATGGAGCGGAATGTTCCAGAGCCACCCTTGGGAATAGGCTTCAATGAATATGTTGTTTTCGGCGGGCGCTGCCAGTCTCTGGCTCCCGGTAAAGTAGCCGTAAACCGCCAGGTTCTGAAAGAAGGAATCCCAGCTGCGCAGGTCCAATTGCCGACCTACCAGGCCACCCTGACCACTGGCATCAACTACCAGGCTGGTGTTGGCTACCCGCTGATGACCAGCGGCATCCTCGTAAATGACTCCGACCACTCTATTTCCGCCCGCATTATTTTCAACAAAAATAATCTCGCGGACTCGGTGACCTTCTCGAACATTAACTCCACTTGCTCGAGAGTTTTCCAGGAGCAACTGGTCAAATTGAGGTCTCCAGACCTGGTAGGAGTGGGGATAAGTCTGGTTGGTCTCTTTGAAGTACCAGCTCCAGGGAGTCTTATCCCGCCCCCATAGCATGGTCGCGCCCCATTTACGCAGGAAACCGGCTTGCTGAACCGCTGTCAAGACGCCCAACTCGTCTAGTACCGGCATGCTGGCGGGCAACAGTGACTCGCCAACGTGCGCTCGGGGGAAACTCTCCCGCTCCAAAAGCAACACCCGAAAACCCTGACGAGATAGCATCGTCGCAGTGGTACTACCCCCAGGCCCCCCGCCTATAACTACCACGTCAGCGCTGATGTCTGATTGTCCAGTCAGACCCATTGGGCCGCTCGTCCTGAGCGTATAGGGTTCGCGGCACTCATCCGCTCATGGTTCGACAAGCTCACCACGAGCGGACTCTTCCCGATTTTGCCTTTGTCCTTCTACCCATCCTAATTACCAGAATTCAGACTGAGAGCCTGTTGAACTAATGCATTGGGTCAATTATGCAACACCCTACTTGGCCCAAATGGCTTCTAGCACCCTCCCCGGGTTCATGGGTAAACTCTCCAATCTAGCTCCAATAGCATGGTTGATCGCGTTGGCCACCGCCGCCATTGGGGGCACCAGACAGGCTTCGCCAACGCCGCGCACTCCCAGAGGGTGCCCCGGGTTGGCAACTTCTACAATCACAGTGTCGATCATAGGTAAGTCCAGACTGATGGGCATTCGGTAATCTAAGAAGCTAGAGTTCATCATCTGGCCGTCATCATTATAGTAATACTCTTCGTTCAGCGCCCAGCCAATGCCCTGAACCGCCCCACCCTGAATCTGTCCCTCAACATAGCTGGGGTGGATCGCCTTGCCCACATCTTGTATCGCGGTGAATCGCAGGATCTCCACCTTACCGGTATCCGGATCAACTTCCACATCCACAATATTCAGGGCAAAAGCGTTTCCCACACCTCCAGGGTTGGCCGTCCCCCGGCCCACAACCGGGCCGCCAGTACCGTTCAGACGGCGGGCTATTTGCTTGAACGTTAGTTTTAGCTCCGGATCTGATCGGTGCTGCAGGATGCTATCCTGGTACTCCACATCGTCAACGGGCACTTCCCAAATCTTGGCGGCCCGCTCGATAAGTTGTCGCCGGATGTCCTCACCTGCTTGATAGACGGCAGTGCCCATCTTGAAGGTCACTCCACTGCCACCTGCTCCAGAACTGTAGCCGATGGAGTCGGTGTCGGCGATGGACGGCTTGACGTCTTCAACGGGAATGCCCAACACCTCAGCCATATGCATTGCCATTGCCGCGCGACTACCGCCAATGTCCGGCGATCCTTCCACTAGGTTTATGGTGCCGTCGGGCACTACACTAGCTACTGCGCTGGCCGGGCCGCTGCCATTAAACCAGGCCCCAGCAGCCACGCCACGACCGCGGTTGGGGCCTTCCAACGGGGCAGCCAAGTGCGGGTGCTGTTGAGCGGCTTGAAGCACCTCAACATATCCAATCTTGCGGAAGACTGGACCAGTGGGTTGGCGGCTACCCTCTTTCGGGGCGTTGAGGAGCCGAAACTCCACTGGATTCATGCCCAACTTGTCGCAGAGTTCATCAATAGCCTGTTCTGAAGCGAAGGCGGCGGCGGGAGAACCGGGAGCGCGATAAGCCGCCGATTTTTGAACGTTGGTGACAACATCGTAGCCTTCTATGAAGGAGTTGGGTATTTCATAAGGGGCTAGCATGGTCCGGCAACCGGAGGGTACTGGCGACCCCGGGAAAGCCCCAGCCTCATAAATCAAGGTGCAATCGGCGGCGGTCAACTTGCCATCGCTGGTGGCACCCAACTTTACCCGCGCATGAATGCCCGATGTAGGGCCAGTGCCCATAAACACTTCAATGCGGCTCATCGCCAGTTTCACCGGACGGCCAGTTTTGCGCGCCAGAGCGGCAACCACCGGCTCAATATAACAACCACCCTGGCCCTTGCCGCCAAATCCACCGCCAATCTCCATTGGAATCACCTTCACTTTGGAGACTGGGATGCCAAGAATGCGGGAGGTGTGGTCGCGCAGGGCGAAGTGACCTTGGCTGCTGGCCCAGATAGTAACGGTGTCGTCGGTGTTCCACTGGGCGGTGGCAGAGTGAGGTTCAATGTAGCCCTGGTGCACCGGCTTGGTGTGGAACTCCCGCTCAACAACCACATCGGCATCTTTGAACCCCTGCTCTACATCGCCCAACCGAAACTCAAAGTGGTTGGAGATATTGGTGGTTTTCGAGGCCTCTCCCCAACCACCAGAGCGCTGCGCCGGATTGGTCAGTGTTAGAAGACGCTCGTGGAGAGCTGGCGCATCATCCTTCATGGCCGCATATGCGTCCAGTACCGGCGTAAGGACTTCGTAATCAACGTCAATCAACTCCAACGCCTGCTCCGCCAGGTGCGGATTGGCAGCAGCAACAGCGGCGATGGCATGTCCTAGATATAGGGCCTTTTCACGGGCCAGCACATTGCGGCTGTAGAACCCATAGTTGACGGCAGCTCCTTCCTCCTGGTCTGAAATTTCCGGGGAAATATCTGGTAAGTCTGCGGCCGTGACCACCGCCTCTACTCCGGGCAAAGCCAGGGCGCGGCTGGCGTCAATGCTCTTAATACGCGCGTGGGCGTGGGGACTGCGTAGCATCTTACAATGCAGCATTCCGGTCAGATGGATATCGGCAGCGTAGCGGGCGCGTCCCATCACTTTATCCGGCCCGTCATGCCGCACCGGACGAGTGCCCACTACATTATATTCCTTGGTTGAAAGCACCATGTTGGGCTTGTAGTCCAGCATCTTGTTCCTCCCTACAAAACATATAAGATAGGTTGTCAATTTCTGGCCCTAATTTACCACAAATAGCCAGCAACGTGGCACTGCAACCCGGCTTCTGCCCAGCCTAGATATTAGAAGTAGAAGGCAACTCCTATCACCTGATCGGAACTGCCATTAATTCCATTGACCTGAGCATTGCTATATGCTAACCTCTACTAGGTCTAAAAAAGCTCGTCGAAATATCAGATTTCTTCAGATTTCCATAGATTTTTGGCATAACTTTCCGTGGTTGAACTACAATCCCCCGAACAGTCCCAATGGCTTTCCCTAAGAGAGGCTTGTCGCCTGCTACAGGCTAACGAGTCGACGTTGCGGCAATGGGCCGATAATGGTCACCTACGCGTGTACCGCACCCCCGGCGGGCACCGGCGATTTTCCCGAGAAGACGTGCTTTCTCTGACCCATCAAGCGTCAGAAGGCCTTGAAACGGAGTCCAAAGCAAGCATGGAAGGCTTGGCACTGCGGCGCATTCGACGTCGATTGAGCCATGATGACGTGGCGCGCCAGTCGTGGTACCTGAGCGTCGAAGAGGAAGGCCGTGACCGTATGCGGTTGTTTGGCCGCCGTCTGTTGTCGCAGTTGTTGCAAGACGCTCAACCTCGCCGCCGACATCAGGAAACCCTGAACGAAGCGCTCATGCTGGGCCATGAATACGGCGCAGAGATGGCCGACCGGGGTGTATCGTTGAAGGACACCACAGAGGCTTTCATATTCTTCCGCACCATGGTGCTGGACTCAGCCAACCCCCGCTCATATATACTAATAACCGAAATTGCCGACCGAGTTCTGATAGGAATCTTAGAGTCCTACCAGAAGCGCATGGACCAAATTACAGGGGAAGCCAGTCTTCACCAAGCTCCTAGCCAAACTCCCAGGAGGTAACGACGGCGCCAATGGACTCAATTGACCGAAACCTGTTGAACATCATCCAAAGTAAATTCCCGATGGTTGACCAACCCTACCGGGCAATTGGCCTGGAGTTGGGCGTCGGCGAGCAGGAAATAATCGACCGTCTGGCCGAACTGAAGCGTCAGAACGTAGTTCGTCAGATTAGCGCAATCTTTGATACCCGGCGGCTGGGATACAAAACAACTCTAGTGGCCTTTGCCTACGTGCCAGAACAGCTGCACCAGGGTGCATTGTTCATCAACCGGCACCCGGGAGTCAGCCACAACTACGCCCGAGAAGGCTCTTATTACAACCTGTGGTTCACTCTTGCCGTGCCCCCGGACGGCGATCTAGAAAGCACTATTATCTCAATGGCCGAGGAAACTGACGCGATCAACTACCGGATTATGCCCACCATCCGGTTCTTCAAGATTGGTGTCAATTTTGACATGGTCAAAGAGAAAAGTTCAGCCCACAACTACAGTCCTGATGGTGTCGGTGAGAGAACCCCAGCCAAGGACTGGAATACCGCCATGCCGGTTTCTGAGGATGAGAAATCAGCTATCCGCGGTCTTCAAGAAGACTTGGAGCTGATCTCGCGCCCTTTTAACGCCATATCCCAAGAGTTGGGGATGACCAACGACCAGCTTTTTGCCCTATCCGATGATTTCCAGGAACGCAAGCTAATGCGCCGTTATAGCGCGGTGCTGCATCACCGCCGTTCCGGTTTCCGGGCCAACGCCATGATCGTTTGGAAAGTTCCGCCGGAACGCTCGGAAGAGGTTGGGCTAACCATGGCCCAGCACTCAGCGGTCACCCACTGCTACGAGCGTCCCACTTTCCCTGACTGGCAGTACACCCATTTCACCATGGTACACGCCACCACGCCCGGCGGCTGCGAAGAGATTGCACAAGAAATTAGTGATTCTACCGGCATTACAGACAATTTAATGCTGTACAGCACCAGAGAATACAAAAAGACCCGAGTTAAGTATTTTGTTGAAGATCACCAACAATTCTGGGAATCTGAACAACCGGAAGAAACCCCCTGGGAATCGGAAGAAGTAGCTCAAGCCTGATTAATTGTTTCGAGATTACGGTTCATCCTTTGAGAATGTTTAATAAGTCCCCCCTCATGATAAGGGGCGGATAGCAAGGGTGGCTTAACCTCCTTAATCTCCGCCGTGATAATAGTGAGACACCGGCTTTATAATTATCCTTGTAGACCATATCAGGACTAAGGGGAAGCCCAGCTAAACCAACCTAGATGATCAACTTAAGAGGATCCATGACCGAGTATTACCCAGTATATTTGAACCTGGCTGGAAAAAAATGCGTGATTGTCGGCGGGGGCGCGGTCGCTCAGGGCAAAATTGCCGCACTACGCCAGTCCGGGGCGACAATAACCCTGATCAGTCCGGATGCTACTCCGGGAATCCAAAAAGCGGTCCAGGTGGGGGATATTGATTGGCAGGTTCGAAAGTACCAACCGGGAGATTTGACAGGGGCGTTCATCGCGGTGGCCGCCACCAACGTCTGGCACGTCAATCGAGAAATATATGAAGAAGCCGACCAACTGGGGGTGTTGCTCAACGTAGTAGACGATCCAGACCTGTGCACCTTCATCGCTCCATCCATTGTTAAAAAAGGTCCGGTGACGTTGGCCATCTCAACAGGGGGAGCCAGCCCTGCATTGGCCCGCAAGCTTCGCGAAACCCTAGCAAATGACGAAAATCTAAAGTGGGCCGACTTATCCGTAGTGTTGGGGCAGGCCAGGAAACTGATCAAGGAACAACGCACAGTAGTAGACCCGGAACGCTGGCAGTGTTGTATCACTGAAGAACTACTCCAAATGGCTCAGAACGGCCAGGACGAGGAAGCGTTGGCCAAGCTACTCTCGCGATTGTTGGACCAAAATCAACCCGACCTGTGCCTCAACCTGGGCGAGTGCAGTTCCCAAGGGTGCATAGCTCGCCCCAAGAACAGGGTCAAGGAGATAGTCGGTTGAGCCTCCTGGTTCTAGGGCTAAATCACCGTACCGCTCCGATTGAGCTTCGGGAAAAGCTAACCATCGACAAAGCAGAACTGGGGCCTTCCCTGAAACTGCTGATGACCTATGCCAAACAAGGCGTGATCCTGTCCACCTGCAACCGGTTGGAGATCTATGCCCTTGCAGATGAGGAGACGGACTTATCGGCTAAAATCACTGCTTTCATGACCGCCGTTTCTTGTATTACAGAATCAGATCTGAGCGGCCACCTGTATAAACACCAGGGCGATGATTGTGCTCAGCATTTGTTCCGGGTGACCAGCGGATTGGACTCTATGGTGGTGGGCGAGACTCAAGTGCTGGGACAGGTCCGCACCGCCTTCAGCGTCGCAACCGAACTCGGCTACGTCCGAGGCCCATTGTCTGGCCTGTTCCACCAGGCCCTGCGCACCGCCCGGCATATTCACCGCGAAACCAACATCGGCAGCCATTCCCGATCGGTCAGTCGGGCCGGAGTTCAGTTAGCCCGAGGATTGTTGGGAGACCTCTCTCAGAAACAAGCTCTGGTAATTGGTGCCGGAGACGCTGGCCGCCTGGCAGCCCAGGCCCTGTCCGACGCTGGGGTCAAGAAAATGGTCGTAACCAACCGAACCCAGTGGCGAGCTGAAGACCTGGCCAAAGAACTAGGAGGCATTTCCGCTCCAATTGAGGATCTGTCCCGTCAATTGGCTGAAGCCGATGTGGTAATCAGTTCCACCGGCTCACCCGGATATATGCTGGACAGATCCACGGTTCAAGAAGCAGCAGGACGACGACGAAACGAGCGGCCGCTGCTACTTATTGACATCGCTGTTCCCCGTGACATTGACCCAACGGTCGTCGACTTGGACAATGTGCAGCTTTACGACATTGACGCCTTACAAATGATGTCGGAAATATCGCCCGAAAACATGCAGAATGACCTGGCTTGGGCTGAAAGAATCGTCGAAGGCCGAACGGAAGAATTTCGTCAATGGTGGGATTCCCTTAATGTGGTGCCTCTGATCACGTCCATTCGGGAGCAGGCCGAGGCCATCAGACGTGAGGAGGTCGCCAAAACCCTCGGTAAAATCAAAGGCCAGATGTCAGCTGATTCTGAGGAATTGGCCGGCTATCTGGACGCCATGACCGCCGCCCTGATCAAGAAACTCCTGCACCAACCCACAGTTTTCTTCAAGGAGAACAGGGGCCCGGCCCAACAGGAACTGGCCCGTCAACTCTTCGATCTGGACGGAACCCTGGACGGAGGTAAGCGGAGGCGTGGCCGAAAGTAACGTAGTCCGGGTGGGTACGCGCGGCAGTTCCCTGGCCCGGCGACAAACCGATCAGGTGATGGAACTGCTTCGGGCCTCGCATCCCGAGCTTGAGTTTGAAGTTAATATAATTCGCACCCACGGAGACGCCAACGCCAACGCTCCCCTAACGGGAATGGGTTTGGGAGTCTTCGTAAAAGAGATTGAGCAGCAACTGCTTTCGGGCCAACTAGACCTGGCGGTACACAGCCTGAAAGACATGCCCACCCAATTGCCCTCTGGCTTGAGTATCGGAGCCGTTTTGGAGCGTGAGGATCCACGAGATGTTCAGGTCAACCGGTGGCACTACCCACTATCGGATTTGCCCCCGGAAACTCGGATAGGAACCAGCAGTCCCCGACGGGTGTCCCAACTCAGGCATAACTGCCCCCAGGTAAAGGTGGTCCCGATTCGGGGAAATGTGGAGACCCGCCTGAATAAAGCTCAAGGTAGCGAGTGCGACGGAGCGATACTGGCCGCCGCTGGATTGATCCGCCTGGGGCTCATCGAGTACATCACCGAGTACCTGCCGCCACAGCAGTTTGTCCCGCCGCCGGGGCAAGGAGTTCTGGCGGTGGAGATGAGAGATGGTCAAGAGTTTATCAGCAACCTGCTAAGGACCATCGAGCACTCACCGACGCGACAGGCCATCACCGCCGAGAGGGCTTTTTTGGAAACGCTGGGTGGGGGATGTCAAGTTCCGGTAGGCGCCTACGCCTACGCCGAGGCAGAAACACTGATACTGACCGTGTTCATCGGCTCACCCGACGGGAAAAACGTATTTCGGGACACGTTGCATGGGTCGATGCACAATCCGGTGCAACTGGCTACTAATGCTTATGAAGCGCTGGTTCAACAAGGGGCAGGGGAACTGTTGGAAACGGCGCGAGCTGAATGAGCCTGTCGGGGATGAGCGACACTTATCGTTCGACAAACTCACCAATAACGGTCATATAATTTCTAGTGGAATGCGAACTAGAAACCTAATTGTTGAACTTGGGTAAAAATTTTGTCAGGTAAAGTGTATCTAGTAGGAGCTGGGCCCGGTGATCCGGGGCTAATTACGGTCAAGGGCATGCGATGTTTAGAGCAGGCCCAGGTAGTAGTATATGACCGTCTACTTAACCCATCTCTGCTGGAGTTCACCCCTCCAACAGCGGAAAAAATCTTCGTGGGCAAAGAGCGCGGCCGCCAAGCCCTGACTCAAGATGAAATTAACGCACTGCTGGTGAAACAATCCCTTTCAGGCAAAGTAGTGGTTCGCTTGAAGGGGGGCGACCCTTTCGTGTTCGGACGCGGCGGCGAGGAAGCCCAGGCACTGGTTGAGCGCGGCATATCCTTTGAAGTAGTCCCCGGCATCACCTCCGCTATTGCCGCGGCTGCCTATTCGGGCATACCAATTACTCACCGTAAAGTTGCCACCTGTTTCACCGTGGTCAGCGGCAGCGAGGATCCCTCCAAACCCGCATCGGTCATACCCTGGGACGTCCTGGCCAAAACCGGTGGCACGTTGGTGGTCCTGATGGGCTGGGCCGCACTGACGTCGATTATGGAAACGCTACAAAAGTCGGGGATGGCACCAAAGACGCCAGTCGCTTTGGTGCAGTGGGGCACCTGGAACAAGCAACAAACCGTTACCGGCAATCTGAGCAATGTGGTCGCCATAGGAAAAGAGGCAGGACTAAATCCGCCGGTAATCGCCATTATCGGCGAGGTGGTCAACCTGCGAGAGCAACTGGCCTGGTTCGACAGACGGCCACTTTTTGGACAGAAAGTGCTGATTACCCGCTCCCGAACTCAAGCGTCGAATCTACGCACTCAGCTGGAAGAATTGGGAGCCGCCACGGTGGAATTGCCATCTATCGAGATTGGAGATCTGGACGACTATTCCCAGTTGGATGAGGCGTTAGCCCGTCTGAAAGATTTCAGTTGGGTGTTTTTCAGCAGCACCAATGCGGTCGAAGCCGTGTTCCAACGGTTGTCGTACCAGAATAAAGATTCGCGGGCCTTCGCTACTGCTAAAATCGGGGCCATTGGACCGGCCACCAGCAAAGCCCTGGCCCAGCGGGGCATCAACCCGGACTTCGTGCCCGCCAGGTCGGTTTCCGAGGAAGTAGTCCAGGAATTGTCATATCGGGACTGGCAAGGAGTCCCGGTGTTGTTGCCAGGCTCCGATATTGGTCGCGACGTGCTGGCTACCGGTCTAAATGACCTAGGAGCCAGGGTGGAGCGAATAGCCGCCTATCGCACAGTCACTCCCCAGGGAGCTGGCCAACTGGCGCGCCAGATCCTCCAAGAAGGTGTAGACGTGGTCACCTTCACTAGTTCCTCCACCGTTAGAAATACGCTGGACATAATGGACGGAGATAAGCAATACTTGGTTTCCAGCTTGATCGCCT